>Ga0209829_10003133_pt1 | contig 12180 bp, 12 predicted proteins | sample C_140205_EF_Meta_FD_187311 | JGI IMG/M metagenome (GOLD analysis project Ga0209829, IMG submission 187311) | Freshwater microbial communities from Lake Croche, Canada to study carbon cycling - C_140205_EF_MetaG (SPAdes) (version 2) | ecosystem: Environmental > Aquatic > Freshwater > Lake...
TATTTTCCCGTGCGGGACTGTTGCTGGCGGCGGCGCGGCGCGATGGGCTGACGATTCGCCAGCTCTATCAGAAGATCGCCGGCGGGCGCGGGCACTACCAGCTGATCGGCTCGCCCACCCATGTGGCCGACGAGATGGAAAGCTGGTTCCACGGCGGCGCGGCAGACGGGTTCAACGTGATCCCGCCCATATTCCCCACCGGCGTGGAGCAGATCGTGCGCCATCTGATCCCCGAATTGCAACGCCGTGGGCTGTTCCGAACCGCCTATGAGGGCCGGACCCTGCGCCAGAAACTGGGCTTGCCGACGCCCCAGTCGAGGTTTGGCTGACGGTAGGATTGGCGGGGGCAGGGGCGCCGAGATCCCCCCGACGCCGAAGCCTTTGTCAGTATTTGAACGAGGTCACCTCGCCCTTTTGCGGTCCCTTGGTGGCGATGCAGATGGGGGAGCGATAGAGGGGAGCGAGGAATTTCGTTCCCGGCATTTCCTCGCGCAATTTCAGGAACAGGGGCTCAAGACCCAGATCCAGCCAGGTGCCGAAGCTGGCGTCGTGATGGGCGGGCAGAAAGAGTTTCGGCTTGAACAGGTCGATCAAAGGCCAGGTGTCGGCGATCTGCCGCTCCGCCACCGCATGAGGCTGGTAGGCGACGATGGCCAGATCGACCGGCCCTATCCTGCGGGCCAGATCCCGGTCGCCCTCTGTCACGGGGCCTGCGCTGCCCACCATGACGGCCTTCCAGCCGCCGGGGAAGGTGATGGCGAAGGCAAGGGTGCCCTTGTCGATGATCGCCGGATCATTGCTGCCAAGGGAGCGCACATAGGCGGTGAGCGTCTTCTCCTGCGGCGTGTCGGGGCGGGTGTCGATTGCATAGACCTGACCCAGAGCCGCCTGTAGCCCATCCTGGATGGTGCTGTGCCGCGCGAGCGCAATGTCGATGGTGGCGTCGCCGAATTTGAGCTGGTCGCCGTCCTTGGCCACCACGGTCTGTTCCTTGGGCACGCCGAGGCGGATCGCCTCATCCACGGTGATCTGCGAACCAACGATGGGCGCCTTCGTCTGCTTCGCCACCGGCGAGACGTCGGAAATATGATCGAAATGGGCATGGGACACGAAGACCGCGTCAGCGCGGTTCACCTGCTCGGCCTTGAAGCCCACTTCATGGCTGCGGGCCTTGCGGTTGAAATAGGCGTCAAACAGATAGACCTTGCCCTTGTAGGCGAATTCATAATTGGCGTTGGCGAGCCAGCGGACAGCCACTGTGTCCGAGTCGATCGATGGGACCGGGCCGCCGATCACCGCCGGCGTATAGGACTCGCAGACGGGTTCCGCAGCCAGGGCAGGGACCGCAGTCAGCAGCAGCGGAAGAGCCGCAAGTGCGAGAGACAGGGGTTGCGTGGTCTTCATGATATCCTCCCGTATCGTGTTTGCGTGCAGCATGACGGCGATCCCGGCATGATGCAAGGTCGGCCAGCCGCTGTCTGCGTGGAGACTGGCGGCGAGACGTATCGCACTTGCCTTTTCCTGCGCCCTGACATGAACTGCGGGGATAAACCGTCACGACAAGCAGCGGTTGAAGGGAGGCGCCACAACGCGCTGTTGCGTCGCGCGGAAGGCGGTGCAGGAGTTGACGCAGTTGCGCATCCGCTGGGAGATGGATCAAACGCGAGGCTTCATCATGGACGTGCGCAACACTCTGGCTCATGCAGACGAGATGGAGATCCCCATCATTGATCTCGGCCCGTTTCTGGCGGGCGCGCCAGGCGCCGCGGAGGCCACCGCCCGCGTCCTGCGGGAGGCCTGCGAGGGGCTGGGCTTTTTCTTCGTGCGCAACCACGGGGTCGATCAGGCGACCATCGACATGGCCTTCGCCGCCTGCGAGGCGTTCCACAGCCTGCCATTGGAGCGCAAGCTGGCGGTTCGAGCTGTCGGCAAGATCGTCGGCTATCTCCCGCTGGGCGGGCAGACCCAGCGCACGTCAGTCCATGGCAAGAGCGTCGCGCCGGATAGAAGCGCCTCCTTCTATGTGCGGCAGGAATTTGCCGCCGACCACCCGGACCGGCTGGCGAACAAGCCATGGGTGTTCGACAACCGCTGGCCGGAGGATTTGCCGGACTTCAAGGCCATGAGCCTGACCTATTTCGCTGCCATGGCGGCGCTGGGCAACCGGTTGCTCGAACTTCATGCGCTGGCGCTGGGCATGGAGCGCGACGCCATGGCGATGCATGAGGCGTTCCGCCCGCCGACCTATAATCTGCGCATGCTGCATTATCCCCCGCGCGATCCGGCGATGTATGGGCAATTCGGCATCGGGCCGCATACGGATTACAGCTATTGCACCATCCTCGCCCAATCACGCCTGCCGGGTCTGGAAATCCTGTCACCCAAGGGCAATTGGATAGAGGCGCCCGCGCTCGACGGGCATCTGCTCGTCAACAATGGCGACATGTGCCGCCGCTGGACCAATGAGCGCTTTCGATCCGCGCCCCACCGCGTCATCAACAGGACCGGCGCGACGCGCTATTCCGTGCCCTTCTTCCTGGGGCCACGGCTGGATGTGCGTATGGATTGCTGGCGGACCTGCAAGTCGGATGAAAATCCCGCGCGCCACGAGACCCTGTCCTTCGGCGATTATCTCGCGGAGGTGAACAGGAAGAACTATGATCTTCCCAGCTGAGAGCGGCGCGGCCTATTGCTGTTTGCTGTCGTTCACCGCGTTCAGTATTCGCGCAAGATCGCGCGCGCCAGCACAGAGCGCATGACCTCCACCGGCCCTTCGGTGATCATGAAGCTTCGGGCGTCGCGCCACATTTTCGCAATCGGCATTTCCACCGTCAGCCCCATGCCGCCATGGATCTGCATGCAGCGGTCGGCCACGCGAAAGCCCAGCTCCGTGCCTGCGATCTTGACCATGTAGCTTTCGTGTCTTTGGGCGGTCCCCGCCTCTGTGCGCGCGGCCAGCTGATAGACCATCAGCTGGGTCATATGGTGTTCCATGTAGCTGTCGGCTATCTTGAACTGGATCGCTTGCCGGTCCGCCAAAGGCGCGCCGAAGGTAACGCGCTGCTTGGCGTAGCTGGCGGCCATGTCGAGGCAGCGCTTGGCGACGCCAAGTCCCCGGCAGGCTTGATAGAGCCGCCCGCTGGTGATCCAGGATTGAGCGTTCTTCATGCCGTCGCCCTCGCGGCCGATCAGATTCTCCACGGGCACCTTCACGTTGTCGAAGGCGATCTCATAGGGCGCGTCGCCCATCATGGTCGGCACGGGGCGAACGATAGTTATGCCGGGGGTGTCGGCGTCCACAAGGAACATGCTCAGGCCACCCCGACTGCCCTTGGCGCGATCCGTCGCCGCCACGAGCTGGAAGAAGTCGGCCCGTCCGCCATTGGTGATCCAGCGCTTGTAGCCGTTGATGATGTAATGGTCGCCCTGACGCACCGCCGTCGTGCGCATGGAGCCGGGATCGGCGCCGGCGTCCGGTTCCGATTGCGCGAAGGCGGTTTTCTTTTCGCCGCGCAGAACGGGCAATAGATATTTCTGCTTCTGCTCTTCGGGCAGGGTGAACAGAATGGGCCGCACATCCGGCCCGAAGACGAGGGGGCCGCGCGGGGGCATGGCGATGGTGCGGGCCAGCTCCTCCCACACGACTACCATGGCCAGAAGGCCGAGGCCCTGACCCCCATATTCAACAGGCGTGTCGAGCAGCCACAGGCCCAACTCCTTCGCCTTGGCCTGTAGCTTCTCCCGGATGTCCTGACGCATCACCGGCCCATCCATCGACGTGTGCTCGATGGGGATGAGTTCGCGGTCGACAAAATCGGCGACCGTCTTCTTCAACATGCGCAGTTCTTCGGGAAGCTCCAGGTCCATGGCGGCGGCCTTCTGTCGTAATGGGGGAAAGTCTCAGCTCGCGTTTTTGACCCCGAGCACCGGATGGCCGATGCCCAGCGGCTCGGCGTCGATCAGCACAAAGGCGACGCGGGCCTTCTGGTCGCTGCGGTTTACCCAGGCATGGTTGGTGCCGCGCTGCACCATCACATCGCCCTGATGCAGCTTCACGCTTGAGTCATCCATGTCCATGTCGATCTCGCCCTCGATGACGATGACATAATCCACCGTTTCCGTGCGGTGCATGGCGGAGACGACGCCTGGGGGGAAGTCTATGACGGCGAAGCGGCTGCCAGAGGGGGGCGGGGCGCTGCCCAGCATGCGCGCCCCCATGTCCTCGATTTCTTCGCCCACAGGCACCTGCGCGGGCGTGCGGTCCGTGCTCCAGATCAGGGTCGAGACGAGACCCGTGCCCGGGCCCTTCGAATTGGTGGCGGGCGAGTCCATCAGGACTTTTGCGACATGGCCTGCGTCATGTCCGGTGACGACGCGGCGGATGGGTGGCGATGCTTCTGGCTTGGTCATGGTTTCCTGCCCGATGTCATGTTTTCATATGGCCTTTGCGGCGCGTTTGGCCGCGATGTCGCTTTCGCTGTAACCCAGCTCCGCGAGCACTTCGTCCGTATGTTCTCCTAGCACAGGCGCTGCCAGGTCAGAACCATCCCGCCCGCCATCGATGCGCACGGGGCGGCGGATTGAGAGCAGATCGCCGAGCGTGGGGTGATGCAGCGTGCGGAAACATTCGAGGTGCTGCACCTGCGGATCCTCGATCACCTCGGGAATCGTGTGGATGGGGGCGAATGGCACATCCTGCGCCTCCAGCAGCGCCATCCAGACGGCGCGGTCCCGTATGACGAAGACGCCGCCCAGCACGTCCGTCAATATGGCGAAATGCGCGATCCGCGCCTCGCGCGTGGCGAATCGCGCGTCGGCGCCCAGATCCTCGCGTGCGATGGCGCGCAGCAGCCCCTCCCAGAATTTCGTCTGTGATGACAGATGAATGGCCAGCAGCTTTCCTTCGGCGCAGCGGAAGGCGAAGGAATGGGAGCTGGCGACCCGGGTCAGCGGAGCATTCTCGATGCCCAGCAGCGTGTGATTGGCGAAGGGGTCGGGGATAAAGGAGATCGCTGCCTCCATCATGTTCAGCTCCACAAAGCGCCCCTTGCCGGTGCGCTCGCGCTCATAAAGCGCGCCGAGCACGCCGTAACAGGCGAACATGCCTGTGGCGTTGTCGGGAATGGTCGGTCCGCAGACCTGCGGCTGTTCGGGGTCGAGCAGCAAGCTGGAAATGCCGCTAAGGGCCAGCCCCACGCTGTCATAGGCGGGGCGCGCGCTATAGGGGCCAGTCGCGCCAAAGCCAGTGATCGAGCAGTGAATGAGCCGCGGGTTGAGGTCGGTCAGCGCATCGCGCCCGAAGCCGAGGCGCTCCATGACGCCCGCGCGGTAATTCTCGATCAATATGTCTGCGCTGGCGAGCAGCCTTCGCAGCGCCTCGCGGCCCGCCTCCTGCCGCAGATCAAGCTGCATGCCGCGCTTGCCGCGATTATAGGCGAAGAAATGCGGGCTGTAATGGCCGCCGCGAAAGCTACGGAAGGGATCGCCCCCGTCTGGATGTTCCACCTTGATGACGTCAGCGCCGAGATCGGCGAGCATCATGGCCGCCAGAGGCGCCGTGATCATGGTGCCGAGTTCAACGACCCTTACGCCCTTCAGCACCTGCGTCATCGGCTGGTCCCGTCAGTTGATGGTCTGGCCGCCATCGACCAGGATCGACGCGCCATGGACGAAACTGGCGGCGTCAGAGACCAGAAAGGCCGCGACATTGCCGATCTCGTCGCATTCGCCGAAACGGCCCAGCATCACCTTGGACAGGGTCTCCGTCGGGTCCGTGCGGCCGGTGTCGAAATAGCCCTTGACGCGGGGCGAGAGGGTGGGGCCGGGGCAGATGGAATTCACCCGAAGGCCCTGCGTTCCGTAATCCACCGCAAGCTGGCGCGTGAAGGAAATGACGCCGCCCTTGGCCGCGCAATAGACCGGCATCTTCGGGTGGCCGATATGGCCGAAGGTCGAGGCGACATTGAGGATCGAGGGGTTCTTCTCCTTCAGCAGTAGCGGTATGAAATCCCGGCACATGAAGAACACGCTGTTCAGATCGACCGCGATCAGTTCGTTCCATTTCTCGGTGGACAGGTCCGTCACCAGGGAGACGAAATTGTTTCCGGCATTGTTGATGATGGCCTTGCAGCGTCCCCACTTCGCGTCGACGAAATCGCGCAGCGCGCGCACGTGCTCCTCTTTCGATACATCCGCGACAAAGACCTCGGCCTTGCCGCCGCTCGTCTCGATGGCGGCCTTCGTCTCTTCAAGTTTGCTGAGGGTGCGCGCAACCAGCACTACGGTGGCTCCCAATTCCGCCAGCGCCTCCGCCGTAGCGCGGCCAATGCCTGAGCCCGCGCCTGTCACGACCACCACGTCGCCATTGAATTTCAATTGTTGCAGCACGCCCCACCTCCCTTGCCGTCGCGCGCCCGTTTCGGGCTGTCGCTGAACTTCATACCAGGCGCCGCTATTCGGCGGCGCGCATTTCCATGCCGACATATTCCTTGTCGGTGAGGCCTTGCAGGGTGGGCAGAACCTCGCTGGCGAAGAGGCGGATGTTGCGCTCCGTCAGGTCCCTGGGCAGGGTGCCGAACTGCATCAGGCAAAGCAGGTTCTGGAAGCCAAGCAGGCGGTGGGTGTTGATGAATTGCTTGCGCACCGTCTCCGGGCTGCCGCAGACGATGATGCCCTGCTCGATGAGCGTGTCGATCGTATGTTCCTGACCGCTGACCGAGCGCTTGTGGCTGCGCATGTTGGCCAGCGATTTGGGCGAGAGATAGCCCGGGGGAAACAGCATTTCGAAGGGCAGGCGCAGCAGCTTGTTGAAGAGGATCTCGATATGGGGCTTGGCCTCCGCCCGCGCCTTCTCGTCGGTATCGGAAATATAGACGGGCGTGGACCAGCCGATCTGATCGGAGCTGGCGGTGTAGCCATACATGGTCTGCGCACACTGCCGGTAGTAATTGAGGAAGCGCGCCACCGACTGCGTCGGGCTATAGGCTTGCAGATAGGTGTATTTGCGCGAGGGATGCGCCGACCATTCGATTGTCTCCGTCGAACCGGTGGAGGGCGTCCAGATCGGCGGATGGGGCTGCTGGAAGGGGCGGGGCCACATGTTTACATATTCGAAGTGGTAGAACTTGCCTTCGAAGGAGAAGGGGCCTGGGCGCGTCCATGCCTGCACCACCAGATCATGCGCCTCCTGAAAGCGCGCATGGGAAAAGGCAGGGTTGTTGCCGGTGGAGAAATATTCCGCGCCGATGCCGCGCACCATGCCGGTGATGAGCCGCCCGCCGGTGATGTTATCGATCATCGAATGTTCTTCGGCGACATTGAGGGGGTGTTCGCGCAGGCCGAAGGCGTTGCCCAGAATGGCGATCTTCGCATTCTTGGTGCGGCGCGCGAGGGCCGCCGCCGTCACCACCGGCGAGGGCATGAGCCCATAGGCGTTCTGATGATGCTCGTTGACGGAAATGCCGTCGAAGCCCAGCTCCGCCGCAAGCTCGAGCTCGTCGAGATAACGGTTGTAAAGTTCGTGACCCTTCTTCGGGTCATAATAGGTGTTGGGCAGCACGACCCATGCGGCCCTGTGCTTGTCCATGAAATTCATGTCAAGGTCGGCATAGGGCATCAGATGAAAGGTGAAGACTTTCATGGCGCTGTCCTCCTGATGAATTGGGTGGTTTCCTCGGCGAAAGCCTGTGGTTTTTCGACATGCGCCATATGGGCGCAATCGGCCAGAATGGACGCCGTCGCGCCGGGGATCAGCGCTTTGAGGGCGTCCGCATAGGCGGGGGGAATGACGCGGTTGTGCGCGCCCCAGATGATATGCGTGGGGGCATTGACCCTATGCAGCCACTGGTCGAGCTTGGGATTGCAAAGCCTTGGCGACCATGTGTATTTGGCGGCCGCAGCGCGGTTGCGGTCATATAGTTCTTCAAGCGCGGGCGTGGCGCGCCAGCGCTTGATCCACGTCGCACCCGCGTCTCCTGTAAACAGCATCTTGACCAGATCGTCCTCGGAGCAGACGAACATGTCGCCGCGCGGTTGATCCTTGACGCGCAGGCCCCCGCTGTTGACCAGCGTCAGAGTCTTGAAGCGATGGCTGGCGTGGATCGCCATTTCCAGTGCGACCCAGCCGCCGATGCATTGCCCCACCACATGGATCGCGTCCAGTTTCAGGTGATCGAGAACGTCCAGATAGAAGAGCCCGAGGTCAGCCACATCATCCACGTGGTCGCAGACCTCCGATGCGCCAAAGCCCGGATGCTCGGGCGCGATGACCTCGAAATGGCGCGCAAGTTCGTCAAGCCCTGGTTCATGGTCGGCGAGGCCCTGGGCGCCATGCAGGAACAGTAGCGGCGCGCCCTGGCCCGCCCGCCTCAGGTTCAGTTTTCGACCCCGGACATCAATGACGCCATGTTCAGCCACTGGGCTCTCCCTGGGATAGGCGCCATTCGGTTGACGCTTCATTATTCGATAGGTTCCTATCATTTTCGCAGGTTGTCAATGTGGCCCGGCGAGGTCATGCTGTGCACGATTGACTTTAAATCGGGAGCCGCAGTGGCGAAGAGACCCGTCTTGACCATCCGGGCTGACAAGTCGCAATTTGATGCTCTCAAGCTTGAGGAGACCGTCGGTTTCCTGCTGTCGGACGCATCTCGCACCATGACCCGGACGTTTTCCGCACGTATCGCCGAGCACGGGGTCGGCATGGGTATTTTCCAGTTTCTGCGGATCCTGTGGGAGGAGGATGGGTTGAGCCAGAGCGAACTTGCGAGCCGCACCCGCATGCGCGGCCCCTCCGTCGCCAATGCGATGTATGATCTTGAGCGACGCGGTCTTGTGAAGCGTGTCGCTGATCGTGCGGATGGTCGCAAGCTGAGGGTCTTGCTGACCGCAGATGGCCGCAAGCTCTTTGATGTCGTGATGCCCGACATCGCTGTGACCAACCGGTTGATGCTGGCCGATTTCACCCCCGCGGAACAGGATGTGCTGAAATCCATGCTCCGGCGCATCAGGCGCAATCTCGCAGAGTCCTGATCGCGCGCCGCGAATGGCGCGCGACGCTGCGCGAGGATTCATTTTTCCGCTTTCTCATGGCCGCCGAGGCCCGGGCGATATTTGCCTTGCAGAAAATCGCCGATGCCTTCGTTGCGCCATGAGTCCTTCTGGCGCAGGGTCAGCTGATCGGACTTGGCGGCGGCATAGTTGATCGCCGCGTCCGCGCTCATTTCCAGCGAGAAGCGATAGCCCTCCTTGCAGGCGGTCAGCGCGTCGGGATCCTTGCTGGCGATTTCCTGCGCCAGCGCCATGACTTCGCCTTTCAGCTCCGCTAGCGGATAGGCGGCGTTGATGAAGCCGATTTCCGCGGCGCGGTCTCCCTGGAAGGGGCGGCCGGTCATGGCGTAAAAGAGCGCGTCGCGTGGTCGCATCAGATTGGCGAGCGATTTGCTGACGCTGCCGCCGGGATAATGTTTGAAATTCACCTCCGACAGGCCAAAGGTCGCCTCCTTAGCGGCGAAAGCGAGGTCACACCCTTCGACGATGGAGAAGGCGCCGCCGAAGCAATAGCCGTTCACCATGGCGATGGTGGGCTTGGGATAATAGCGCAGGGTGCGAAAGCGCCATTCGGTCGCCATGCGGTAGATGCGGTCGAATTCCGGTGGGTTGTCCTTCAGGTCCATGAAGAATTGCTTCAGGTCCATGCCCGCGCAGAAGGCGTCGCCCGCGCCGGTGATGACGACGACTCGCGAGCTGGTCTCATAGCGCAGCTTCTCCAGAACCTCGACCATTTCGATATGCAGGGTCGGGCTCATGGCGTTGCGTTTGTGTGGACGGTTCAGCGTCACGGTGGCGACCGCGTTTTCGATGCTGACGGTGACTGTGTTGGATTCTGACATGATCTTTCTCGCTGTTCGGGGATTCGTGTTCACCAGCCCGCCGGGGCGCCGACTTCGCTGGCTGGCGTGTCGTTCAAACGCTCCGCTGTCCATTGGGAGGCGATGATCCTGCGGCCGTTGACGCCATTGGAGCGCGCCGACATGAGCCAGGCGATGGGGGCCATCATGGCTTCGGGCTGGATCAGTTTCGAGCGGTCGTCGATGTCCCCTTCGGGGATCATGCGCGTATTCGCAGGTCCGCCCGGGAGTAGCGCGTTGACGGTGACGCCGGTTCCGGCAAGATCCTTCGACCAGATGACCGTCGCCGATTCCAGTGCGGCCTTGGAGGGGCCGTAGGGCGAGAAGCCCTCCATCATCATCGTGTAAAAACTGGTGACGATGTTGACAATGCGGCCCCAGCCCTGCGCGACCATGATCGGCGCGGCTGCTTTCGCCATCAGAAACGGACCGTTGAAATTGACGTTCATGGATGTGCGCCAGGTGTCCGCCTCCACTTCATAGAAGCGCTTGCGGGCGCCGGTGAGCACATTGCCGATATGCTGCATGCCAAGGCCCGCATTGTTCACGAGGCCATGCACGGCGCCGAAGTGCGCCGCGACCTTTTGCACCGCCGCCTGACAATCGGCCCATTGCGATACATCGCATTCCACGGGCAACAGGCGATCCGCCATATGCTCGCTTGCCGCGAGCGCCATCAACTCCTGCATTTCGGTTGCGCTGGAGGGCAGGTCGGCGGCGGCGACCCGTGCCCCATGGCGCAGAAGGGACAGCGCCATGGCGCGTCCCAACCCCCGCGCTGCGCCGGTGACGATTATGACGGGATGAACGGGGTCGGCTGCGGTGGGCTCTGCTGACGCTGACATGTTCGGCATCCTCGATTTGCGCCTGTGCGCGTTGAATGTTCGTGTTCGACCTCACACGCCCAGATAACGGGCCTTCGTTTCGGGGTCTGCGGTCAGTTCCGCAGGGGTGCAGCGATGCACGATGCGACCCTTGCTCATGATGAAGACCACATCCGCATAACGCAGTGCGAAGGCGAGTTGCTGTTCGATGAGCAGGATGGACGTTCCAGCCTCCTTCAGGGAGGCAATGGTTTTCCCGAGTTCCCGCACCATCATCGGCGCAAGGCCTTCGGTGGGTTCATCCATGAGCAGAAGCGCGGGGTTGCCGATCAGCGCACGCCCGGCCGCCAGCATCTGCTGCTCGCCGCCGCTAAGCTTGCCCGCGAGGCTCCGGATGCGGCTGCGCAGATTGGGGAAGAGGTCGAGGACCGTGTCGAGGGTCCAGGGCGCCTGGCCGCGCGCGGTGACCTGCAAATGCTCCTTGATTGTGAGGGAGCGGAACACCTGTCGGCCCTGCGGCACATAGCCGAGGCCCAGCCGGGCGATTCGATGGGCGGGCATGCGGGTGATGTCCTCGTCCCTGAACAGGATGCGACCGGCGCGCGCGGGCGTCAGCCCCATGATTGAGCGCGCCAGCGTGCTCTTGCCCACGCCATTGCGGCCCAGCAGCGCCACGACCTGGCCGGGCTGCAACTCAAGCGACACGCCTTGCAGGATATAGCTGTCGCCGTAATAGGTGTGGATGTCCTGGATGCTGAGCATGGCGCTAATCCGCTCCAAGATAGATTTCGGCGACCTGCGGATGGCAGCGTATCTCGTCGGGGCTTCCCTCCACGATCAGGCGTCCCTGATGGAGGACGGCGATGCGGTCGGCGATGTCGAATGCCACATCCATGTCATGTTCGATCATCAGCACGGTCATCTCCTTCGGCAGGGCGCCGATCATGCCAACCACGCGCACGACTTCCGCCGCCGAGAGACCGGCGGTGGGTTCATCGAGCAGCAGCACCTTGGGCTCGCAGGCCATGGCGAGGATCAAATCCACCTGCCTTTGTTGCCCATAGGAAATTGCGCGCGCCTTGTGATCGGCTATGTCGCCGAGGCCCCAATGGGCTAGCAAGGCGCGCGCCCGCTCGAACAGCGCATGGTCGTCGCGCATGCGGCGGAACAGGGAGAAGGCATGGGCGCTCTGCGCTTGCAGGGCGAGGATCAGATTATCTGTCACCGTGAGGTTGGGAAACAGATTGGTGATCTGGAACGTGCGGGCGAGGCCACGGTTGGCGCGCTCATTGGCGGGGGCGTTGGTGATGTCGCGCCCGAACAGGGAGACGCGGCCCGACGACACCGGGAAGGCCCCCGACAGCATGTTGAACAGGGTTGTCTTGCCCGCGCCATTGGGGCCGATGATCAGCCGCCGCTCGCCGGGCGCGACGGTGAAGGACACATCGGTC
>Ga0209829_10003134_pt1 | contig 12175 bp, 6 predicted proteins | sample C_140205_EF_Meta_FD_187311 | JGI IMG/M metagenome (GOLD analysis project Ga0209829, IMG submission 187311) | Freshwater microbial communities from Lake Croche, Canada to study carbon cycling - C_140205_EF_MetaG (SPAdes) (version 2) | ecosystem: Environmental > Aquatic > Freshwater > Lake...
TGATCAAACTCAGTGGCTGGGATATGTCTGGCCAACATGGCCCTTGGATGCGCCTGTCTTGGAACAACTACAAGCCGCAGCCACAACAAAGCGGAAATCCATACGTTGCGCCTAAACCCAAAGCGCCGCTGCCCCCTGCTGACGACGACCTAGACTTGCCTTTTTGATGAAGTTCCATCCATATGATATGATGAAGTACCAAAGGAGGCGCTTATGAAATGTTATGTGTGTGGATCAGATGCTGTAAAAATTTTCCAAAGAACCAATATGTGCGAACAACATAGCCGGTTTCATCAAATGCAGAGAACGGCAAAGCAGGATAAAAAATATGTCCCGTCTTTGTTTGAGCTTGAAAAGCTTGTACCCAAAGATATGGCTTGTCCAGATTGTGGGGTGACAATGAATTGGAGAGATCACGGCAACCGGAATAAAGGCGCAGTTTTGCAACATTACAGGGACGGAAAAGTTGCCATCACTTGTATGTCATGCAATACAAAACATGGTCTTATGCAAGGAGATAGCTATTGCGAGCTGCCAACTGGCCACAAATATTGCGCTAAATGTAAAACCATTAAACCATTATTTGATTTTGGCAAGCGAGGAAAAAAAGAAGGGAATTATCCAAAAAGCCATTGCAAAGTTTGCCTGCTTGAGGATCAAAAAAGATGGAGATATTTAAACAATGAAAGGTACATTGAATTGAATAAAAAACACAATGAAAAAAGGAAAAAACATGAGTCATCCACAGTTTGAAGCCATAAAAATAGCCCTTAAGCAAGACAGGACTGGATATATTCTTACTTTGAATATTCATCCAGATGATCTTGATGAGCGAATACTCCGTGACTTTGTTGGTGCGCGGTACCAGATTGTTATGGTGCGACTCAATGGTGCCGAGCAGCCTATGAGCAGGGATCAGGAATACGCACCTGATCCTGTACAGCTTGCTGGCATCCTATGCCGCGATCCTGACTTCCAAAGATTCTTGGCAGAGATTGGCCACATTCAAAACGCAACTGAGCTGGAAACAGTTGATTGGATGCGCAATGAGTTTGGCATTAAGTCTCGCGCCGATCTGAAAAGCAGTCCAGAGGCGGCTAAACATTTATTCACAATTAACGAGGAATTCAAAGCATGGAAGCGAAACGCTTAATACCCTACTCAGTCCACCTGCGCGAGGACATCTACACCAAGCTCAAAGCAGCAGCCGGTGAACGTAAAGCATCTGCATTGGTGCGTGACGCTATCACGATGATTATTGAGGGCGATGATGCATACACCAGCGGGTATAACAAGGCTCTATTGGACGCCATCAAAGTTATCAATGCCAACTCAGCAGTTACGGGGCTGGTCATCAATGGCACCAACGTACCAAAGACGCTAGTTGAAAGCATCAAAGGCTTGACTGTTGTAAAGGAGAAAACCCGTGGCACGAAAAAAACCAGAGGGAATTGAGGCTCTTACCGTACCGCCTGAGCCCGTATCAATCCAAGACATCACAATGTTGGATTGGTATGCGGCCTTTGCGTTGATGGGTATTACTCAAAGTTCGCCCAGCAATCATGAAGTTACAACCAAATTTGCTTTTGATAGAGCCGAGGCCATGATGGCAGAAAGAGAGAGAAGATATGCCGCGCCCCAAAAGTGAATTGACCGACAGCAGCAAACACATTGGCGCCCGCCTGACGGATGGACAATTTCAAGAATGGAAACGTTTGGGTGGAGCAATGTGGTTGCGCAAACAACTATCCAAAAGCTTAGAAAAGAACCATGACAAAAGATTTGAAACGCTATCTAAATGATGTTGCAGATCTAGGCTGTATCCTTTGTCACCACTTAGGATATGGCGCTACGCCAGCACAACTCCATCACCCAAGGAATGCTGCTGGCGGCGGTGAACGCGCATCAGATTGGCTGGTCGTTCCCCTCTGCCCAGAACACCATACAGGCAATTCCGGCCTGCATGGCTTGGGCGGAAAAGGGTTCTACACACGGTATAACCTGACCGAATGGAACCTTGTGGAGTTAACTATAGAGAATTACGTTAAGAGCAAAAACTAAAACTTGTAGGACAGTTATCCCATAACGTTATGGATCTCTCTAAGGGTTTACCTTAATAGACTTGCGGGCAGTCTCAGCCTGTTCAGCTACCTGAGACATCAGTTGTTTTAGTCGCAGAATCTCTTCTTCTTTTTGATCTGAGGTCAGGCCGGTGTACTTTGGATTGGAAATGATAAGCAGCTGGTGGCGGATGTTAGCCAACTGTTTTGATTGCGCATCGTAGAACTTGGCCAAGCCAATCTCATCCTTCTTGTCAGCCAATATCTCCATAACCTTTTCGCTCTGGCCAAGCTGTGCGTAGTGACGCATATCAGCATAAGCTTGTTGAATAGCTTGGTTGTTGTGATAGAAGTCAGTCAAGTACGCAGACTGTGGTGAAGGTTCTTTTTCTAAGAAACCTAAAGAAACAGCTTTTGTCCAATCTGTGTTTGGATAGACACCATTATTGAAAGGCTTGACAGCCTGCTGCGAAGTAGCCGCAATGGTGCCGCCCAACCAACCCATATAAGCACGAATCATGTAATCAATTTGCACCGGTGAAAACTCACCCAAATTACCAGTTAAAGGAGACATGGCATGGCTTACGCCACCCAAGGCCTTGGCCAGCGGACTTGTGTTATCGGTAATGCGCTCCTGTTTAGAAAGCTTCTCCATGCCAGCAGTCTCAATCGGCGCATTGGTAAAGAAATTTTTGTTGGCATAAATATCTACCAATGGCTTAAATGCTTGCGGTACAGGATCAAAAGAAAATGTTTGCCATGCCATGCGACTCAAACTCTCGCCAAATCGCTTTCCTTCGACTCCAGCATCAACCATTTGCTCAACGCTGCGCTCGGCCAGTGTAGCTAACGCGCCAATTTCAAATGGCTTTGGTATGCGAAATGCGTAATCAGTTCCAGGTACCTTGCCCCACCAAAAGAAATCACGATCCCATTGCTCACGCTTTTGAAAATCTTTGTCATCTTTGTTAGCCATGTACAAAGCAATTGATCCCAAACAAACTGCACTTGATATGGTGGCAAATGATTTAGCTTTTTGAATGTCAGAAAGCTTGGCGTTTGGATCGTTCCACATTTCTTTGCCGGTCAATGTGTTATAGGCGACGCGACCAGTTGGCAATATGCCGTCACGGCCAAGCTTATACAAGCCCTGTACGCGAGCATTAAAAAATGGAACCGTAGCAGAGATAAACCGAATGGCATTGGATGATCCGGTAGCCGAGAAATTCATCAGATCACGCGCGTGGAAACTGGCTTCCAAATGTGAATATCCCTTGTTTCGAAGTTGTTCATACAGAGCAATTCGGTTGGCAGCTTCAGATTTGTTTCCAAGATCTTCATACTTGTGCCAAGCAGCAGAAAAGAAATTTTTGATCTTATCTGGAGTATCCAAAATGGACGCTTCATTTATACCCTTAGCAATCAACTTACGAACAGCTGCTGATCTGTCACCCTCAAGAGTCGATCCATAGTTAAAGATGGCCCCTCCAGCCAAAGCAGACTGATAAATGGGCGAATCTTTGCGTGAGTTATACAAGCCGTTGTACATGTTCTTGATAATGTTTGGGCTCAACTCTGATACGGCGGGGGATTGAATAGAGTCCTTAATAAAGTTGGCTACTTTAAAAGTAGGAGACACTGTTACGCCAAAGCGCAATAACTCTTTGAATGGTCGCATAACATCAATGGCAATTCCTTTGGGGCCGCCGGCAGACACGGCTCCAATTGATTCATACAAAAGCGGGTCAAGTATTTTGTGATAAGTGGTAACGCCATCTACTTGAGTTTTAACAACATCATTAGCGCCGTGTTCTGGGCGTTCAGTTAATGAAACAAGTTCAGTCTCGCCGGCTGCATTCTTGCGCTCTTGAACCAATTCACCGTTACCAACAATCTTTCCAGTGGCGGCAGACACCACGCGGCCATTCTTGCCGTCAGGATCAGTTTCCCAAGCAAGTCCGGCCTTCAAAGATGGAGTGGCACCACCTTGCTCGCGGGCAGCCTCAATCGTTACGTTAGCTGCTTGGTTCTTCATAGACGCAGACAGGATATGGCTCCAGTTGCGCAATGTGTTTTCCATCAAGTCGCCAAAAGGTTTGCTGTTGTTACCTTTGAGCATCTTCGAAAACTCTTTGCTGGTCAGGCGAGCGGCCTGATTCAAAGACTGGATTGAGCCATCTTCCAACATGCGGTAAAACGGGATGTAAAACTCATCTTTTGAAAAACGATTGTATGCAAACCTATCAATCAATCCTGTGCGCAAAGCCACGCCAAGCACGGATCGGTTAAGCGCAATTTCATCTTTCAGCACATTTTCATAAAGCTGTTTGCGAGGCACGCCATTAATTTCGCCTTTAATGAAATCATCTTTCTTGGCTACCAATGCATCCAAATCGTGGGAGCGTTGACTCTCTGGCAGCCTAGATTCTCTATTCAGTACTTTCCAAACATGATATGAATCAAGCTCTTTGCCTAATGGTTTTAAGCTCTCAATCAATCCTTTTTTGCCGGGGCCGGTAAGAATATCCAAAGCGCCATCAGTTAATGTAACGTGGCCGTGGAACAAAGCGCCCTCTAATGCGCCGTTTGTATCCTTAGATTGTGTGGCCATCATGTGGCCAACCTTTGTATATTCCTTGATCGTCCTGAACTCATCCGCAACTTTTTGGGCAACGTACTGCCACATACGGCCTTTTAAAGAATCAAGGCGATCAATTACGGTTTTGCTTTGAGCATAAAAATGCCTATTCACTTCATCAAGAGTGTCTGGGTCTATGTGTGAGAAAGCATCTTTGTTCATAGGCGCACGCTTTTGCAACATCTGTTGCGCCCTAGCTTTTGCGTTATCCAACATGAAGTTCATTTCCATCTGGTCAGAAACCATGGGCCTCATGTTCTCAGGCCGATCAGCAGCATCAAACATGGAATCAGTTACACGATCCATGTAGTTTCTAAATGTTTCGTTTGGCAAGTACTTGCCGTTGCGCAGTCTGGCATAAAAAGCCTTCATGGCAGCGCCCAGTTTGCTGAAGAACTTTTCAACAACAGTCAGCGGCTTCTCTTGCGTGGTTGCCCACTTTGCAGTCTGGTCGGCATACCACTCGCCAAAGCTCTTCCAGTATGCGGTCAACATCTCGGCCTTTAAGCCAGGTTCAACCTCGGTTGTCTTGCCGGTCTTTCTGGCGCGCAATGACTCGATCAGCTCCTGTGCTGACTTGCCCTTTTGCTCACGAAGCCACTTCTGGTATTCATCTTTGATGGCTTTTTTGGTGGCGTCATTCTGCTGGCTGAACACTTCCAACTCATGGATGTGACCCATCTCATGGCCAAGCGTTTCCAGCATCTTGGCTTTGCTTGTGTTTGGTTTAAACGCGATAAAGTAATCGCCGTTCCTCATGCGCTGCATCATGCCCAGCGAATCATGCAGGCCAGCAGAACCAATACTGGCATGTTCGCCGGTGAACAGCAGACGATTGGTTCGAGTGTCTTCCAAGGTGGTTAGATAGATATTCTTGTCTATCTTCAGCATCTTCTTCCACTCTTTAAAGACGCCGGCCAAGTCTTCAGGGATGCTTTGCGACATCGCAACGCCATCCTTGTCAAACTTCACAAATGGATCTTTTTTGAACCGCTCGGTATCGGCTTTCTTCCAGTCTTCAATGAATTTGCCAAGGACAATCTTTTCCCGCGCTGTAAACAGGTTGCCGGTGTAGTTTTCCAAGTTCACGCGAAAACCGTTGTCACCCTTGAATACGCGGTACAAAGGATCGCCAGTCAGATTGAAAGTTCTGTAAACACCAGTATCGCCATTCTGGTAAATGACATCGCCGCCATAATGGCTGACTCGCTCGTCCCTGTCGGCAATTTGCTCAGGCGTACCTTTACGATTCACCTTGTCTTTCATGCGAGCATAATCAGGATTATTTACATCATATGATCCAATATTACCGATAGCAGATTTAATATTTGTAGGATCAAAAACAATGTAATGATCAAGTTTTGAGCCGGCTACATTTCGCACAATAACGCCGTCAAATCCAGCTGCTTTTGCATTATCAATATCATTTCTAGTTGCGTAGAAATCAACAATTTTTGGTTTTTGTAAACTCAAATAAGCCGGCACAACATTAGGCAAATGTTCCTTGCCCGGCGTATTAACAAAACTATATTTAGAAGCATCTTCCGGATTTGGGGTGAAATATGCATTGCCACGGAATTTTTCAAACGATTGATCTGTGCCGTGATAGACGACTAATGGCTTGCCGTTTTTATCAACCACTTTGCTCTTTTTAAACCAGCGTTTAAATGCAGGCGTATTTATTTTTTCTGTTGCCTTGACTTGATCTTTCATAAAGCTAGGAGCTTCAGGCTTTACATCAGGAACCACTTCCCTTGTATCGTTGGCTTGCGCACGCTTCTCTTCTGCAAAGATATCTCTTTGTCCACGACCTGCGGCAAGGTCAGCTTCTCGGTCGCTGCCAGTCAAGGTGAACTCACCCGCCTCTGCATCAGCTTTAGCTTTGTCTTCAGCTTCTTTGGTAGCACGCGCCTCTTCTGCTGCGCGCGCCTCAGCCTCCGTCTGCTTGGCTCGAATTTCTTCAGGCGTCTCAGCCTTTAGGTTGAACTCTTCTGCTGGCGCTGCCTCGCTTGGAGCAACAACTCTATTCTTGCTTTCGGGGGCAATTGTTTCAGCAGCTTGATCAATTGCTCTTTGCTCATTGGCGGCTTCTTCGAGGAGTCCATTGATGTCCTTTAGGGTTAAATGTTTGTCGATCTGGTTTTCAATATTTTCAATGTCTTCGTTCAGCTTCTTTACAGCGTTTTCAGTTTCTGTTGTGACGTAGTTTTTGCTGTACAGCTTCTCACGAATGTGTTCTTCGGCAGTCTGCCAATCAAACCCAGGGGAGTCATGGCGATTATCCATTGGCAAAAAATCATCGAGATGACCATCTGAAATTAAAGTTGAAAGCGCAACGCCTTGCTTGCCATTTTTAGCAATCAATTGTTTGTACTGCGGATCATCTCTTTTTGAAATTTCATTTGCATTCAGCATGCCGCGCAAATGCTGAAACAGGCTATAGCCTTCTCTTTTTGTTTTGCTCAAATCGGACTTGGTTTCTTTGAGAGCCTGCTTTAATTCCTTGGCCTTGGCAGCATATTCAGCCCTGTAAGCTATATCCTCTGGCTCTTGGCTCGCCGGGGCAGGTTCACCTTTAATGGGCGTAGCTTCCTGATATGCAGGCTCTTCACGCACAGACATTTCAGCCATTTGACTGGCAATCTCATCCCTTTGAGCGGCCAAAGCCGCATACTCTTTACCAGATTTGGATAAGGGTGTAGGTGGCTTGCCTGTTCTAGCAATACGCAAAGCCTCCATCTTCTGAGTTAAATCAGCGTGCTGAGCCTGTAATTGCTCAAGCTCACTTAGTTGAGCTTCAGGTTGCTTAATAACTTTCGTTGTTTGTGGCGCTGCTTCTGCCGCAGCTTCCGGCCTCAAAGGCTCAGGCATGGCGAGGTTGCGTTGGATATCAACAATCTCATTGCCAAGATGCGTGTTGGAGGTGCCGTCTTTGTTGTACAGCTTTTCAACTGGGTGCAACCCAACAGCAGGAATCTTTGATGCTGGATATACACCCACAACCGTATTCTTTGCGGTGTTGATAACCGTTACGACAGGCTTGGCACCTTCTGGAATGTCGGCATGGTCGGCAACAGTCTTGATGGTTGGCGCTTCGCCCTCTTTGTTTAATATGTATCCAAGCCTGACGGAATGATCTTTGCCGCCAGCATTCTTGTCATCCAAGATTCTTTGCTGAGAATCAGGGGACACATACAAAGCAGAATGCGGATCATAGGTTTCACCTTGACCCTTACCTTCAGAAAGTTTTGTGCGTATGGTTTTGCCATCAGGCGTAAGCTGATATGTGCTTCCCTTGGAAGTTGTAAATCCAGCAATGGGCTCTGCGGGTGTTCCTGCTTGCGCAGCATAACGGCGAGCCATTGCATCTTCAGGTGTTAGCGCTACAGTGCCATCTGGAAATACTGTGGGCGTACCAGGTAAAGGATTAAATGATAAAGCAGGAGGCTCAGGAGGCGGCAATGCTCCAGAAGTCGAAATCTCTACAGGTTTGTCGTAACCCAACAGTAGCGGTTCGGCTGGAGGCGCAACTTCAGCTGGCGGCCTCATCTTTTCAACTTCACCAAGCGCAGTGCGGGCTTTGCCGGGCTGACCAAAACCATGAGCCAAGCCAAACAAAGGAGATAACTCAGCAGCGGTAATAGCCTGTTGCTTGTATGTTTCTAATGCTTCTGGGCTGGTTAACTCTTGGCCGGCAGACGCGCGGCGCAAAGCTTCATCAGCAGTCATCATGCCGGCACCAACAACAGCATTCTGAGCTGTAGCCTGAGCAACGTTGCGCAGCTTGCCGCTTACCAGTTTGGATGCGGCATCAGCGGTTAACTCACCCTTTAAGACGCGCGGTGCCAATAACGCGGCCTCCTCCATTGCGGTCTTGCCAATGATTGATCGCAAAGGACCAGTCAGCATTTTGCCGCCCAAGAATTGATCAACACCAGCTTGGCCAATACCAGCCGTAGTAGCACTCAAATAATCAGGTTGCTGTCCTTGCTCTTTCTGTCGAAGTATGTTTTCTCCAGAATGGATAAGCGCATTTGTTCCAAAACTAGCCGCAGCCAAAGGTAAAGAAACCTCAGGAAATAACATTCCTGCCCCAGCAATAGCTGTAGGCGCACCATATCTACCGGCAATGCTACCTATGGCTTCGCCAACTGGTTCAGAAATATTCTTGCTGAAATAAGCTCCAGCCGCAGGCAGGTTACCTCTTTGCTTTGCCGCCTCGACATCAGCCTCAGTGGTGGGTGTATACATTCCCTGAGCTTTTTCTCGCTGCTCTTTACCAAACTTAGCCAATGCATCAAGGCCAGTATATTCACCGACCGCCTCAGCGGCTTCGCCGGCGCTACTGCGAAAGCTAGAGGCAAGCGATGGAATGAATCCTGATTTATCTTCAGGCGCTTTGGCCGCAGGAGCAGCACTAAAGCCACCAGAGTTGATGATTTCAGCAATTCGCTGCGCATCTTTGGTATTGCCAGCAGCATCAGCCGCCTTCAGTGCGGTGAGCAGGTCGTCAACTGTAGCCATTGCCACCCCTTATGGTTTTTTGAGGTATTTGTTTACCAAGTCCGCATCTGCTTGAGACAAGCTTGATTGCTGTTGCGCGCCCATTGGCAGTTCACCATATCGTAGCTTATACAACTGTTGATAATCTGGCCGCTTGTGTAAATTTGCAATTGCTTGAGCTTGAATTTGCGCGTGTTGTTCAGGCGTAAAAGCATTCTTTTCCTGAGCCACAGCAAGAGCCGTAGCTTCACGTTCTTTCCTAGCAAGAGCCTCATCCAAATTCTTCATATGAGTCTCTGCAAGTTTTTGTTGCGCAAGACTTGCTGACTCTTTGCCTGCAAGAATGCGGCGCTCCCGCTCAGCATTTTGATTGGCAACTTTGTCTTGACGAAACTCAGCAAGGTTTTGTGCCTGCTGTTTTTGAATATCGCGCAAACTCTGGTACTTCTCCAAACCAAGGCGACCCTGCATCAGAGCATTTTGCTGCGCTGTAATATCTTTATTGCCGGCCATATAAGCTTGCACACCCTGCTGTGCGCCTGTACCAATGTTGGCTGCGGCATAAGGTGATGTCCCGCCCATCATGCCAAGACCGGCAGACAGCAAAGCCATGTAAGCATTGATTTTCTTTTGATCTTCTAAACCAGCAATACCTTTGGAAAAGTATTCCCGCAAATCATCTTTTTCAGGGGCGGCTGCGGTCTTTTCTTCTGGAGGCGGCATATTTTCAGCATCAATAGAAGTAATGCCTTTGGGTGGATACAAATCAGCAAGATGCATTTCTTCATCCATCAAAGAAGCTTGCTTTGGTTCTGTAACTTTGTTGGTTTCGCCCTTAACTTCAGGGGCATATGCTTCAGGCGGCATTGTTCCGCGACCACTGCCAACTTTGGATGGATGCAATTTTTGCAATCGCAATGCTTCATCGGTATAAGGGCTGACATCAGGAGGCATGACTTTGTAGCCAAACAAAGTGCCTGAAATACCCGGTGTATATGTCTTGCCTGGTTGAACCTCCTGCCTTAAATCAGGGAGTAAATCTTTTAAGCTTAGATTTCTGGTATCCATATCTTGCGTAGTGTCCACGCCAAATGGATCCTGATAGTAAGTGTCATCATCAGAAGAAACTTTACCTTTGTTGGCATAGTGTTGTACGCTACCGCCCTGAGCCAAGCCTCTAATGTAGCCTTGAGTTTCCCTTGGCAACTTCGCAAAGTCACCGCCCTGCGCCAGCCAACGGTCTGTATTACCAGGACCCCAGTTATAAGCAATAGCCGCGATCTTTGGATCATCGTACTTGCGCTGCATCTTGGCCAAGTATTTCACTCCACCCTCAATGTTTTGCACGGGATCGTATGGGTCTTTGACTCCCATGTCGCGGGCAGTGCCGGGCATAAGTTGCATTACGCCAATAGCGCCAGCTGGTGATACGGCACTAGCTTTTTCTTTTAAGCCGCCTGTTTCTTTGAGCAATACATGCTTAATCAAAGATGGATCAAGGTTGTATTTAGACCCCTCATAAATAGCCATTCTTTCCAAATCACGGGCATCTGTCGGACGCTCGACCCGAGAAGTTTCCTTGCGCAAAGTTTCGGCAGGACGACCCTGTTCTTTGGCTGTAACTTGCTTAACTTCCCTGGAAGTGGCAAAAGGCGAAGCAATTGCTAACGTTTTTAGTGGAGTTAAATCTTGAAAAGGAGTCAAACCTTCAATACCATTGGACTCAGAAAGCGGCCCCATTTGTACTTCTGGCTCTCCTTCTAGCTCTTCGGTTTCAGGCATCTGCCCCATATCACCCAACGCACCAAGAAAATCCATATCTTCTAGATCTTCATCATCACGAACCAAAGAGCGCGCCATAGACATAGGGTCATAGCCACCAGTCGCCATATGAATGATGCCGCCATGAGCGTATTGCATGGGCATATTGCTTGGCAACTCAGAAACACCTGACGCCTGCTGCATGATTTGGTCAGCAATAGGAGGCTGTTGCGGAGCTTGAGCTTGAGAAGCCTGCATTTGCTGGGACTGCTTTAACTTTTCTTGAAGCAGAGGTATGCCAATATAGGCAGGCACCGTGCCGTGCTGTACGGCCATCTTCAATTGCTGGACAGATAACTTGTCTGCGTCTGCCATGCGGCCAAGAGTGCTGGTAATCATGGTTATGCTGCCTTATTTATTCATCACGTTGTACAGGCCAAGACCGGCAATGCCGGCAGTGCCTAAGCCGCCGATCTGAGAGATTGCGCTTGGTGCCGCTTGGTACCCTTGGACCGTGGTGGACTGCATTGGCAAGCCGCGCAGTAAGTTATTCATGTTGGCCAACTGCATCATCGGGTATTGCTGCTGCGTAGCGTAGTTCTGAATCTGCTGGTTGATCTTGGATTGCTCAAGCCCTTGCTGTTGTGCGCCGTACTGGTTCTGCAACTGGTTGATGCCCATCTGCTGGCCATATACGTTTTGGCCAAGTTGACCCAACTGTCCTGCTGCATTTAAACCAGTCTGAAGTCCCTGCATATTAAGACCCGCGCCGTATTGACGGGACTGTTCTGCGGCAGCTTGCGCAGCTTGCCCGTACTGGGCGCCCATTCCAGCGGCTTGTAAATCTTGACCAGCACCGTACTGACGAGATTGTTCTGCGGCGTTTTGTGCTTGTTGAAACGCTTGTTGGTTCGCCAATTGGGATTGCAAGTTTTGCCCTGCACCCAACTGCTGTATACCTAGCAACGCAGAAAGATTTTGCCCACCAACATTGATACCGGCTTGCTGATTTGCCATCTGTGCTTGCAAACGTGCTTGCTGTTCAGCGTTGAATTGCCCTTGCGCTTGTCCGTAAGCAGACTGCAAGCCTTGTGCCTGAATGTCACCCTTTTGCGTAGCTAAATTACGCTCAGCTTCCGCATCCATAATAGCTTGGCGGGAACCACCAAAAGCTCCTGCGCCTACAGCTTGGGCATTACGCCCTGTTTTTGCA
>Ga0209829_10003135_pt1 | contig 12172 bp, 8 predicted proteins | sample C_140205_EF_Meta_FD_187311 | JGI IMG/M metagenome (GOLD analysis project Ga0209829, IMG submission 187311) | Freshwater microbial communities from Lake Croche, Canada to study carbon cycling - C_140205_EF_MetaG (SPAdes) (version 2) | ecosystem: Environmental > Aquatic > Freshwater > Lake...
ACCAAGCACCTCCGCACTTTCAGGTTTATTAGGCGAGTTGTGTACACATTCACTAAAAAATACATCTTCGGGATATTTATCTTCTACAGGACGATCCTTAATACATTTCAATGTAAAACTCTTTTTTCTTATACTAAGTCCACCGATTCCATAGAATGCTAGTTTTCCCCACCAGGGTGTGGTATTTAATCCAAATGCTTCATTATTAACTGAACATCCAATATAATCATAATTTAAAAACTCTTCAAGTTTTGTAATTGTATTCTTACAGAGTGCAGTGTCGGTCTGAAATACAAAGATCGTTTCCGCATCGATTTGATTCCAGAAACTTTCTTGTTTGAAGAGTTTATTGTAAGAATCTGCGTTCAGATTATCCGTTTCAAGTGGAATGAGTTTTACCGTTCGACCTGAAAGGCCTTTTGTAGCCTCCGCAGCAAAGGCTCCATTTGATTTCCCATGAAATACATATAAATCCCAATCATTCGGCATTACACTATCAAAATTATTTATAACACGAGCCAAATCTTTATGGGAACGAGGCTCTACAATGACGAGTGCCTTGTCGGAAGGCCCATCAAATCCTTCTTTTAAATGCCGTCCAATGAGAAATAGACATCCAATAATAAAAACAATAAGAACTATAAAATAAATTCGTTTTTGTTTCATCACCCTACGACTTGTTTAGAAATCAGCATTGGTCGCAAAAGTCATCTGCGCAGGATCCTTTCCAACCGTCGCCTTCGCATACGTGCTTACGCGCTTCTCAAAGAAGTTATCCTTATTCTCCAGCGACATGTTCTCCATGAAGGGGAACGGATTCGCAGACCGATAAATCTTCGGATAGCCTACCTGAAGTAGAAGACGATCTGCGACAAACTCAATGTACTGTCCCATCAGATCCGCGTTCATTCCAATCAGTTCACACGGCAACGCCTTTGTGATAAAATGCTTCTCAATCTTAACGGCCTCACGAAACATCTTGTGAACCTGCTGCTTTGGTAGACGGTTAACGATCTTACTGTAGAGGAGGCAAGCAAACTCCGTATGAAGTCCCTCATCGCGCGCAATAAACTCATTACTAAGTGTGAGGCCAGGCATAATGCCACGCTGCTTCAGCCAGAAGATCGCACAGAATGCACCGCTGAAGAAGATTCCTTCTACACACGCAAAAGCCAGCAGTCTTGTCGCAAAGTTTGCCTCCTTGCTATCAATCCACTGTAGGGCCCAATCAGCCTTCTTCTTCACTGCAGGAATCGTCTGAATCGCACAGAGAATGTCCTGCTTTTCCTTCTTGTCCGAAATATACGTGTCAATAAGAAGACTATAGGTTTCACTGTGAATGGCCTCAAGTAGATTCTGGCAACTATAGAAGAACTTAGCCTCAGGAATCTGAATCTCGCGCATAAATCGGCTGGCTAGATTTTCCATAACGATTCCATCGCTGCCGGCAAAGAACCCAAGAATATGCTTGATGAAATGTTGCTCATTAGGACTCAACTTCTCCCAATGCGCTACATCCTTCGAAAGGTCAATCTCCTCCGGGGTCCAAAAGACGGCCATATGCTGCTTATATTTTGCCCAAAGGTCTGAGTGCTTAATCGGAAAGATGACGAAACGATCCTCACTTTCTGAAAGTAGCATCTCAGGTGCGAGGGGCGGCGGAGGTACAACAACCTCCGCATCCGCTTGAGGAGCCGCCTGTGATACAAGGGGCTTGGGATCCGTATTGACAGAGACTTCGTCAACTGCCTTTTCTCCTAGTTCCAGGGGAGGTGGGACTAAGGCTTCTTCATAGTTGCCAATCGAGCTTTTTTTACTGCGAGACTTAGAAGTGAGAGTAGGTGACTTCTTATCCATCTTTCGCGCTGCCGTATTCTTAGTAGAGAAAGAAGCTTCCATTGAAACGTACTTCGTAAAAAATGGAAAACGGGTCATTCAAGTTTTAGGTACGAAGGCTTTCATAAAACTCCTTCACTTTTGTATGTGTACGAAAGGCCTCGGGTTCAAGATTCCAGATATAGAGTGAATCCAAGTTTCGGAGGCGACTTAATGCAACATACGCCTGTCCGTATTCAAAGGTCGATGCCCCCACATCGATTAATACGCAATCCAGCGTTGCGCCCTGTGCCTTGTGAATGGTAATCGCATAGGCAAGAACAAGTGGAATCTGCTTTCGCTTTACACCTTCAAGATCAAAACAATCCCAAGTCGCATAGTCAACTGTGTGCTGAAGACCATTCTTAAACTTCACGACTGGCAGAGGAAAACTAGTATCTGTAAATCCAACAACTACGCCACGACTCCCATTTACAAGGCCTGCTTCCGTATTTAGATTTTTAAGAAGCATAACTTGAGCACCTACTGCGAGAATCAGTTCACTACTATAGGGTGCATCGCGATCACATTTCTGAATGGCCTGTTGGATCTTATCATTGTTAAGTGTACAGGTTGGATCAAGTACCGTTGTTGCTGTATAGAGTTGTCGCTGACTTGTAAGTTTCTTGAGATTGACCGCATTTACATGATCTACCTCAAACTTACGACTAAAGAGAAGAGTTGGACGGATCTCCAACTTTTGCCATGGAAGCCCTTGCTTCTCGCGGAGGATCGCAAGGGACTCCTCGGAGAGAGTTCCATCGCGCGCTTCATGAAGAATCCGATGAAACACCGGATTATCTTGCCGAATAATCTGCGTAAGTTCGACGGTGTTCGGGAATATCTCTTTCCACTTTGGTGATTCAAAGACAAACTTCAGTTCTCCATCTCGAGTTACCGGTGGAAGCTGGTAGAAATCTCCTACGAAAATACACTGGATTCCACCCATTGGCAAATGACTCTTATTAAAACGAATGGCTCGAGCAATCGTATCCAAGGTTTCTAGAAGATCGGGTGTCATCATGGAGATTTCATCTAGAATGAGTGTATCGACCATGCGCCATCGTGTACGATACTTGTCAATCTTTCGAATCGTCTGGATGAGCACAACAGACGGATCACGACCAAGTCCAATGCCTGCCCAACTATGAAGTGTCTTTGCCTTTGTTCCAAGAAGAACAGCCGCACATCCTGTCATCGCAGTCACAGCCACTGTTTTATGTGATGCTTCCAGTTCATCGCGGATTTTTTCGATCAAATAACTTTTTCCTACGCCAGCCTTTCCAGTGAGAAAGAAGGATCGTCCCTCTTTTGCATAGGTAAATGCGAGTTCTTGTTCTTTATTCATTCTCTTACAAATCAGTATTACGCAAAAAACTATCAAATTTTAGCCTTTACTTGAATACATGTGGAAGCCGCTGTAGAATCTCAATCCATCGGTAAGTCCCTGCGGGAAGTTCAAACAGTGCCGCTTCTTCTTGAATGAGTGTAAGACTCCGCGTATTTAGATTCATATCGTGCCGATTCGCTACATCAGCAATAAGAGTATCAATAAATACTTCAAGTGTACAGGAACTGCGCATCTTTCGTCCACGAAACCAAGCAACCGCGTGTGGTTTGGGTTCAAGAATCATATCTGGAAGATCACGCTGTGTAATACGCTTTGAATACTGCTTCATTGTACTTTGTAGCTTTGTAGTGTCGGTATTCAGTTGATTTAGTAGCGAATAGATCTTTTCAAACGTATGGCGCGGTGGTGTAGAGTCTAAGCTCGACAAAGAGACGGGAGTTGACATTTTATTTAAGTGTCTGTATAAAAGACAACTCAAATTTACCCATATAAAGCTTTAGTATTTACATATATTATGTTCTTTAAAGTTAAGTATTTTCTTCGTTCCACAGTCTCTCTACATGACGCCGCAGAAAATGTGGCGATTGGACAATCTGTAGGTAATCCTAAGGTTCGTAACGGATGGGAGACACCTGAACTCTGGGAGCGTGCTGGCTGCCGCATTGAGGGAGATATTCAGTGGATGAAGACAGTTAAGGAGGGTGAGGTTGTTATTGCGTACCCCCTTGCAAATATTGATCTTGCGACAGATGGTATTTCTCAGCTTCTTTGCCAGATTATGGGTGGTCAACTCGATATTGATACGATTCGCGATTGTGTTGTACTTGATCTTGATATACCTGAGGAAGTTGAGAAGAAGTATTTTCTGGGACCCAAGTTTGGCCTTACTAAGATTCGTGACTTTGTAGGTGCTCATGGAAAGCCTCTTCTTGGTGGCATTATCAAGCCGAAGGTAGGTTGTACTACAGCGACCCTTTTGGAAGTGATTAAGCAGCTGGTAGAGGGTGGATGTAACTTCATTAAGGAGGACGAAATCATGGCAAATGCATCGCATGCTCCTCTTGCGGAGCGCGTCCCTCTTATCTGCGACTACTTGAAGGATAAGAAGGTTGTCTATTGTTTCTGTATTAATGGTGATGCGGATGTTGTCTTGGATCGTGTGAAGTTTGTTCATCAGTGTGGCGGTAACGGTGTCCACGTAAACTTCTGGTCTGGACTTGGTATCTATAAGCGTATCCGTGAACTTGATCTACCTATCCACGTTCATTATCAGAAGTCTGGTATTTCAATCCTTACTGACAAGCGTAACCCTTTCCACATTGAGTGGTCCGTTGTCTGTAAGTTGGCGGGTATGGCGGGCGTTGATTTTATCCACGCAGGTATGTTGGGTGGATATTCAGACAATGGTCGCGAAGAGATTACCAAAGTATTGGCGATTCTTCAAAGGTATGGAACTGTCACTGCATTGAGTTGCGGTATGCATCCTGGACTTGTCCAGGCCATTCGTAAGGAGATTGGAGATGATTGGATGGCGAACTGTGGTGGTGCGATTCACGGTCACCCTGGTGGTACCTATGCGGGAGCACGTGCGATGCGTCAAGCCATTGATGGAACGGGTGGTAAAGAGTATGATGCCGCTATCCAGAAGTGGGGTTTTGTTGAAACTCTTCCCACTGCGCCCTGATGCTACTCTGGGACATAGAGTCAGAGGCGGGGATATTAAAAAGAAACTATAAGCAGTATATACGATTCAGTTAAACTAAATTGTATAGTATTCTAGTAGTTGAGTTATCCTGTCAAGAGTTGAGCGAGTCGGCTCATTGGATGGTGAATCTCAATCCATACAAACCATGGCTTCTCTTCCTCTTCGTGATGAATATCAACAATCCAATGTGGAGGTACAAAAAGGGCAGATCCTTGACGAACCTTGATATCTAAGTACTTAATCTCTCCAATCAATGGCGCCTGTGCGCGTTTAACGGTAGAGAACTGTATACCTTGCCATTGTTTCGGAAGAAAGGTTTCTGATGATTCGGGCATAACACTTACTATAAGATTTCCACGTGTCGGAAGAATAATTGTGGAATAGGCCACTGATTTTCTCAATCCTTTCGCACCAATCGCAACTTCAGTACGTACAGAAAAGAGAAAGCGTTTCCACTCGGCATCGTGGATTCGCGGAAGCCATGTTGTTTCGGCCCAGGTTTGAACTCCAGTATGTTGAGCAATAAGATCTGCTGATTTAGGGTAGAGCGGTGTAACAGGATCCTTTGGATGCGTTGCGATTTCCAGCAACTTTTTGGGTCCATAGGGAGCCTCGTGAATGCGCGGAATCTCTTTTACAGTTTCAGGATTCCATAGCTGTATGACTGGTATTGATCGAACCACAACAAAACTCTGTTCTGTTAAAAGAGATGGAAGGCGTTCCAGTTGGTTCGATTCGATTTGAAGTACATCAAACTCTTCAAGTGCCTGTTTGTAGAAAAAAACAGCCACAAAAAAGAGAAATGCGAAAATCAAAAAGAGTTCAATGATCATTAGGAACTCCTCTTCTTCTTTATCGTGCGGGACCTTCTAGTGCCTATAGGACGCACGAACGGATTCATCGCAAAAAAGTTCGGCATAAACTTACGAGCCTTAATATTCGCAATCTCTTTTCTCGTCAGTTTGTGCGTAGTCGTTTTCTTCTGTTTTCCATGAACCGTACTCTTCTTCTTGATTCCCTTATTACCTTTTACAGTGACAACTGTTTCTGTCATAACTGGCTTACCATTTTTGACAATAACATGAGCATCATTTGACCTATATACAAATGTATTCATTCTACTAATACGGTAGTTTAGAGATCAATGACAGATTCTAAACAATGAAGCTAGTCTTCCCAGGTAAGACACTCAGCTTAAACGATGAACAGTCCGCAGCTGTAACACGAAGCCCTGATTGTAATCAACGGATTCTTGCTGCGGCGGGTTCCGGAAAAACGACTACATTGACAGCACGAATCTCATGGTTAGTTCACATGTGTTCTGTTCCCGCAGAAAGTATTGTACTTGTGACCTTTTCACGGAATGCCGCAAAGCAAATGAAACAACGCCTAGAAAGTCTTCTCGGTCCAGTTGATGTTTGGATCGGGACCTTTCATAGCCTCGCGCGGAGTCTTTTACAAAAATACCAAGCGGCTGAACTTCAGAAACTCTATTTCGTGGATGAACTTGTATTGATGGGAACAGCATGGCTCCAAACAGAAAGTGGACGCGCGTGGGTTCAAAGTCTACGATATGTAGTAATCGATGAGTTTCAGGATATTAATACAGCACAGTGGCAAATGATTGAGAAAATGTTGATACCGGGTGTTAAGGTGATTATTGTAGGCGATGATGCGCAAAATATTTATACATGGCGTGGAAGTGATGTAAACTTTATTCTAGATTTTCATAATCGAGTAAAAGGACTTATGGATGATCAACTTCGGAAAAACTACCGATCCACGGAGGCGATTGTAGCCGCAGCAAATGGAGTTCTACGAAAGATTCCATCCTTGCCATGGAAGGGTACAATGATTGCGCAACGCGAAGGAGGGCAGCGGCCGGAAGTCCATTTTTTCTGGCGAGCGATTGATGAAGTGAACTGGGTTCTCAAACAGATGCGAATCTTGCGAAAGGAAAATCCAGGCTGGACCTTTGCAGTTCTAAGTCGAATCAACTCTGATCTCTACCGATTTGAAGAAGCGCTACAGGAAAAAGGCATTCAGTATCGCCTCCATGATGTCGCGGATGAAGAAAATCATTCAACCACACAACGAGGCCTTGATCTCGCAACGCTTCATGCGAGTAAGGGACTCGAATGGGATTGTGTCTTTTTAATCGGATGTAACGATGAAACCTTTCCAACAAGGAAACAAGAAGCAGATATCATCTGTGAACGCCGACTCTTCTATGTGGGTGTTACTCGTGCGCGGACAATGGTATATTTTAGTTATACAAAGGAAGAACGAAAACTCTGTCGATTTGTACGTGAAATCCCATCCGTTCGACTGTTGTATACTGGACTTGCTCGATATATATTGAGTGATGCGGATCGTGCGGAAGGAAAGCCGCGGCTTATTGATCTACTCGGTTCATTAGATGGAAATCGTCTAACAACACTGCGAAAAGCAGGACATTTCCGCGCGATTGATAAAGAACAATGGGTTCGAAAACAGCTGTTTGGCTATATTCGTTCAGGTCTTTGGGTTGTTCCAAAGTGGGCCTCGATTTATGATAAGGGTGGTGATTTCCATCGGTTTCTTCGTCTATGGGTTTATCGAGCTGTATGGAAACATCTTAGTTCGGATGAACCTTTTCATGAACCCGCACTTGAACGACTGATCTTTACTTTACGAGTCTATGCGGAGGAAAAAGAGTTTTTTGAGCAGTGGCGTACAGAGATTATTGAAATTGTACACGTCTGGTTCCGATCTACAGGAGCTGAACTTCCTGCGGTTGAGTTTAATGCGGTCAAACAATGGGCAGAACGGAAAGGGCTCGCATGGTCCATTCAAGATATTGTAAAGGCGACAACCGTGCTTGCGAAGTTGCGAGGTCAGTTGCGACCCCTACGATATGATGCGTATGATCTAAATGATTTTCGTATCGGATCCTCCCGCTATATGGTTCCCACAGAGTGGCGAGCAGGTGCTCTACGTTCCTGGCGACGGGTATCGGACCGAGATCTAGGATGGCGAGAAGTGATTGTTGATTTATGGCGACTTGGAGCATTAAGTTTATGTGCGGAGGGTCGCAATGCGGCATTATTTCGAGTCATTGAAATGAGTCAACATCTATTAACACCAATGATGGTTGAGTTTCTGGAAATGCTGGAAAATGGACTTGGGCCATGGCTTGCGGAACGTACGGGGGATGCGCAGTTCGGAGTAGAAATCCTTCACCGATCCATTTATATGGATCAGATTGATTTTCTTGAAGGAGAAACACTTTGGAAACTCTGTACGGAGGGTTCAATGGATGCACTACACATTCTTGAACTGGCCACACGTGGATCTCTCGCTCGCCAAGAAGGGATTCCTGTTCGTGCGATTGGATGGATACTTCCTCTCGAAGGTACCGTTGTTCAGATTGACTTACCAAAACAATGGGACCAAAATGTTGCGGAGATTTTATCAAGTGTTTAAACTTATTTGAAAGTAGATGATCTACATCCTATCATCCATTTTTTGCTATGATGTATGGTTTTATCTATCGCATGTGATTCTTCATCATCCTTCTTTTTATGAGTTTCATAAACAACATCATAAAAACATTCATCCACGTTTTATGGATACATATGTAGCTGACCATGTAGAAACAGTCTTTCAAGGTCTTGGTACATTTATGCCAATGATTTTTTATACTCCGAATCTCTATGAAGTTGCGATTGTACTTTGTTTTTTAAATATTCGCGGTATGTGTCAACATGATGATAGAACATCATGGATAACAAGTGACCATCATTTGATTCATCATAGAAATCCAAACTATAACTTTGGACAATATTGGATTGATTGGACACTCGGAACAGCCTATCCGAGAAAACTTACCAACCCTGAACCTGCTTCCACGTCGTAGAATCAGCCCGCGCCATCTTATGATAACGATCTTGCTTTGTAGGATTGTTGAATAAGCGCTGCGAATAATCCCAGTTCATCTGATCCACCTTTTCACGGCAGTCATACGGACCCGCACGAAGAAGCGCCTTCGGCATAGCAAGTTCCTCAACAAACTGTGTTGTAGGTGCTTGTCTGTCCGGGATCAAGACTCGTTGTTGAAACATATCGCCGGTTCTCGGAGGTATGTATTGTTTATCCTCACAGGTACCGAGGGGGCGATCAAGGCGGCGAGCCAGTGACTCATTGTCAATATTATTGGCCCAGCGTTGAGGGGGGTAGAACTCACCTCCTGAAGGAAAGACAAGTGAGTCGGGCACAGGAGGTAAGGCTTCAATGGGAGCGGATGTCGTATATTCCATACAGACTTTTGTCCAAGGACGAAAATCAAGAGGAAGGGCAACATGTTGCGCAGGAACTGTTTTATTATAGATCATCGTAGGATCCCAGTGACTCTTCAGGCAGACGGGAGGAAAGAAAGGAGCAGTTTTTGAGCCTTCAATGGGATAGGATTCAACCGGTGTTCCCTTTTCACGAGGATAGCTTGTGGGTGGAACGGCATCCATTTAGTAGATGGCTAGATTATTTACTTATGGTTTAGAAGCCCGCGTTGAACGGATCGGAGGAGGCTGTGCGACCTCTTCATTGATTTGAACAACAGCGTTCCATTCGCAATCTGCGTTATTGATCTGCGTATTTGTTATGTCAACCCATTGGAAAGTTAACTTATCAAGTGATGTGAGCGGAGGCGCAAAGTTCACAGTATTCTGTACCATTGTTTGAGCATAGTTTCCAAAGTTCGCAAGAAGCAACTTTCCAGCATAGCGATTAATCTGTCCCGTTGTATCGTGTGTGATGGAGAGATTTTCTTTTCCGCTTGTATCCATACGATTCATTGTAAACTCCTGGTTCATTCGTAAATAAATATAATCATCAAGAATCTTGAAGAAACTTGTTGCGCGTTGGATTGTATCAAACGGTGTATCTTGTTTCGGATAGCCTAGATTCCAACCAAGCCCCCATTCATCATCAAGTTGTAGAGTAACGTCATTAAGTGCCGTTTTAAATAAAATACTAAATAAAAGTGGATCTGTAAATCGTGAGCGACTGAGTACATAGGATGGTAAAATCGTAGATAAATAAGTATTAATATATGCGGCTACATTGGATTGAACTCCTGCATTAATATCGGCCAATAACTGGGAGTTTGCTGAACCTGTATTATAGATTGTAATATATTGTGCTAAAAAGGATCCAAATCCTGTAAAGGTATAGTTTGAACCAGGAAACCCTGGTACAGAGTTTGCACCGAAGGTAAAACTTCCTTTGTAAGCATTATTAAAAGCATTAAGTACAGTTGCGTAGGTTGGATTCACTGTTGAGGATCCAGATAAATCTACAAGAACCGTTTGTGTTTCATTGGATAAATCTTGTAGTTTAATAAATCCAAAATCATATCGTCCTGGTAGGTAAAATCGCGTTAAACAGTTAAACTGTTCTGCGGGTGAATATGCGCGAACCGCAAGATAGTTATATCCAGTATTTGAAGAAATATCCTGTGTACTTCCTTTGTAGGCTTCCAAAGGAATATTATAGATATAACTTTTAAACTCATAGCCTGAACTTACATCATACGCCTTGAATCGTGATTTCGATTCTTGGCCAAACTTATTAAAGAGATCATTTGATAAATCCGAATAGTTATCATAATAAAACATAGCTGTATGTGAATATGAGGGATATGCTGATGAAACAAGATCAGTTGTATCTGTAATGGGTGTAGATCCATTTTTTACTTTTCTCATGACAAACTTTACAGTTGGATACATGACTTGCCATACATTTGAAGTAGTCGGTGAAAGTAAATCAACTCCATACGCACTATTTCCCCATGCAGGATTATTTGACATGACTGAATAAGAGTTTGGTATAGGAAGTGAACAGTTTAGTGTTACAGGATCTGGATATGGAAAATATACTGTTGGTATATGATATAGATCATTTTTTTGTATACCTATAGTATTTCCCTTTGAAACAAAGATGCCATATGCTATAGTTACTGTATTCTGTGAAGGAGACGGAGTTATTGTTACTGTTCCTATAGTTAAACTTATAGAACTATTTATTACAGTTGTAAAGGCTGTTTGAATCTGTGACTGTGTATAGTTAGGAAGAAGACTTACATTAAATACTCCAGCAGTTCCTGAAAGGGAAAGAATATAGGATCCTGATATATCCGATATTCTTACAGTACCTTTTTGATAATCAACAATAGAAATATTAAATATATCATATAAAAATCCTTGACGTGTAGATACTTGTGTAAATAAAGGTTGAAACGAACTAGGCATATTAGAACGTGTTCCCAAAATGAGTTGCGAACCAATCAATGGAAATCCTAGTGAGTATGAAGTATCAAGAGAACTCGCATTAAAAGTCTGCGCATTTACAGAAAACGGGACATTTCCTCCATTACTATAGTCTCCGTAGGCTACCTTCGCATATTTACCAAGTAATGGTATACCAAAGTTACTATTCAAATAGGGTGTATTTGTAAATCCAGCGGCGAGTGGATCTATTTCAGCAAACTGTGGATTTCCACCCGATGGAACCATTTGTGCCAAAAAGACATTTGAGTGTAAATCAACCTTAATATAGTTAAAAAGTCCAAGACCATACGCGCTATATACACTCGGATTTTGCGCAGTTGTCGCATAGAAGGTTAGGGGTGTTGTAAAGTTGATACGTCCACTATTACTCATAGTATAGCGTGAAATAGAGAAGTATGTATTTGTATTCGGTGTTACACTATTGAGCACATATATATTTCCATTTTGATCGGCTGTCCAATCAAGTGTTGTATTTGTCTGTGTAGGATTTGAATAGTTCTGAGGATCCCAGAAATATCCAGTTCCAAACAGAAGTTGTAGTTTAGGACCATTTGAACCTGTAGGTACACCACTCATAGGAAAAAAGTTAGTAATCGCATTAACATTGGAGTTATATACACAGAAAAAAGATAGGTTATTACTTGAGGGTGTTTGATTTTGTGGAGGTAGATCTGTAAGTTGTGTTTGAAAGATAACTAATCCAGAAAGCGTATAGAAAAGTTTAGAATAGGTTGAATGAAGAAAAGTCCATCCACCTCCATCCACGGTAGGTCCAAAAAAATCTTTGATTTGCCAGGGATTTAGTGGGCTTCCTTTATTTAGAATACTTGCATTTGATATGATATTTCCACATCGGATTCCAGTGCCACCCGATGTGTTAGGTATCAAGGGTGTAAGTCTACCTGTTAGTAAATT
>Ga0209829_10003136_pt1 | contig 12171 bp, 12 predicted proteins | sample C_140205_EF_Meta_FD_187311 | JGI IMG/M metagenome (GOLD analysis project Ga0209829, IMG submission 187311) | Freshwater microbial communities from Lake Croche, Canada to study carbon cycling - C_140205_EF_MetaG (SPAdes) (version 2) | ecosystem: Environmental > Aquatic > Freshwater > Lake...
GCCCATATTATTGCTTGGGATCCTAATGCTTTCCTTGCCGTTCTCCTCTAAGGCGCAATCCTACCCCAACAAAACGGTACGAGTACTGGTAGGTATCGCCCCGGGCGGCGGCACCGACTCAATCGCTCGGCTGTTGATGCAAAAGTTGACCAACGCGTATGGAATATCATTTCTAATCGATAACCGGCCAAGCGCTGGCGGAAATATTGCGACGGAGCTTGTGGCACATGCGCCAAAGGACGGCTATACACTCATTTTTGTTTCACCAACATTCACGGTCAATCCCAGCCTTTGGAAAAATATTAGATACGATCCTGTTAAAGACTTTAGTCCAGTCATTCAGGTGGCATCGTTCCAGTATGTCCTAACCACTAATACATCACTTCCAGTAAAAAACATTAGCGACCTCAAGACTTTGGCTCGAATTCGGAGCTTATCCTATGGCTCAACTGGAAATGGCAGCGCCAACCACCTTGCGGGTGAGTTATTCAAGAATATGGCGGGTATCGATCTAATGCATATTCCGTACAAAGGTTCTGCTCCAGCGCTAAATGCACTACTTTCAGGGGAAATTCAGTTGATGTTTAGTAGCTCAGGCGGGGTCATGCCGCATGTAAGCAGCGGCCGTATACGCGCCATAGCTGTAACGGGTCTGCAACGAAGTCCTTTGGCCCCCGGGATACCGACAATCAGCGAGTCGGGATTAGCCGGATTTGATGTGACCGGCTGGTATGGATTGCTTGCTCCGGCGGGAGTATCTACACGGACAATCGAGTCACTAAATTCCAACAGCAACCGTTATTTACCAGAACTTAAGGACGCCTACGGAACACTAGGCACCGATATCGCCGGCGGGACCTCGAGCGAATTCGCCATTATGATCAAAGAAGAATTAAGCAAATGGTCTAAGGTAGTAAAGCTGTCACACGCGAGCCTTGAGTAGCTATGACGGCTTCTGATCTTACCCACGAACGGGTGGACAGTCCGCTCAGGTGATTGTTGATGCCTCGAATTCCAGCGGAGCCACGTAGTTGATGGTGGAGTGACGCCGCTGACGGTTGTAAAACACTCCCATGTATTCAAACCGACTGGCTCGGGCTTCATCTCTGGCTTTATAGATCTGGTGCAACCTAAAGCATTGAAGTAAAGTTTCAATGCTTTTGGCACAAACAGTCGATCAGTTCAACATAAGAGACGATATGAACAAGCCGTTTAATGAAGAACTAAATCCCCCAGCGGTGGACCCTGTTCAGCAAAGATTGACCAATTACGCAGTTGAATTCCATTTTGAAAATATTCCAGCCGAAACGGTATACGCAGCGAAGGTTCGCATAATTGACACGTTGGGTGCATTGATGGCCGGGTTTTATGACGAACCCAGCGTATTGGCACGCAGCATCGCCGGCGATGTCCCATGCACATCAGGTGCTCACGTGATCGGCACGAATTCCATAACCACACCCGACCTCGCTGCTTTCGCAAACGGAACGGCAGCGCGCTCCGCGGAAATGAACGACCATGATCGAAAGCCCGGCGGTCGAAACGGACACCCAAGTGACGTGGTCCTGCCAGTCTATTCGGCCAGCGAGTTGATGCACGTCAATGGTCGCGAATTTATCTCAGCTGTAGTTCTTGCTTACGAGATATACATGCGTTTCGCGGAGAACATCAGCTTTACCGCTTTTGATGCCACCAACTTCTGCTGTTTGGGAACGGCTGTCGCTGCGGGTCGGCTAATGAGACTAACCCCTGCCCAGTTATCACATTGCATTTCAATGGCAGTAATTCCAAGTAATGCACTAAATCAAACACGAGCAGGCCAACTGTCGATGTGGAAAGCAGTAGCGAGTGGTCATGCCGGTCGTTCTGGGATTTTTGCTGCAATGCTAGCTCAAAAGGGAATGGAAGGACCTTACCTACCATTCGTCGGGAAAAACGCCTGGTTTAATCATGTCTCGCACAAGCAATTAGCTCTCGATGAACTTGGGGGCGGCAAGGAACCGTTCAGAATCCAAGATACGGTAATAAAGCCGCGATCGGCCTGCTTTCACACCTTGTCATCGATATTGGCGGCCGAGCGTGCGGCAAAGAGACTTAATGGAAATATCGACGACATCGACCGGATTTCGGTCGAAATATATGGTGCCAAGGAGCGTGCAGTCGACGCTATCCCGCCTGCCATTGGAGGGGACGGACATCATTGGTGGCATCCACATTCTCGTGAGAGTGCCGACCACAGCACGCCATATGCAGTTGCTGCGACACTGATGGATGGTACGGTAACAAAGGATTCGTTTGACGATGCCCATCTGGCGAATCCGAGGCTTAGGGATTTGCTCCGAAAAATCCAAGTTTTGGAGAACCCTGAATTTACCGCCGCCTACGAACGTCGTCCTGTCCAGCATTGCACAAAAGTTACGGTATTCAAAACCAACGGGGAAAGAATCGTTGGGGAATTTGGCGGAAAGCATGGAAATCTGTCGGATGCCTTGCCACAATCAAAAGTTGAGGAAAAGTTCAGTTACTTGAGTAACGAAATACTTGGCGATAAGCGTGTGCGGATTATTTTGGATCAACTCTGGAATTTGGAAGGAATGAATGATGTCGCAGATATTGCAGCATTGTTTGCTCCCACAAACTAAAAACAAGCCGCGTTAGGATCTGATTGATGTGCAGATTCTGCCGTTCGAAACTACAGGTAATGGGTTCGACCATGAGGTGTAAGTTGCGAAACAGATTTTGGGGGGCGCTCGTCATTGTCAGCCTTTTTTTTGCTGCGACATTGGTGTCCGCACAACCATTTCCATCGCGACCACTTCGAATTGTGACAAGCGAAGTTGGTAGTGCTGGTGATCTTTCGGCGCGCATGATGGCACCGTTGATGACTATTAGTCTTGGACAACCAGTAATTGTCGACAATCGTGGTTTTGCCGCAGTAGAAATTGTTGCGCGAGCACAGCCCGATGGTTATTCGCTCGCGTATTACGGCGCACCATTATGGCTAGCTGCATTCTTGCGCAATAACGTACCATATGATCCCGTACGCGATTTTTCGCCAATCAGCCTGACGATTTCATCGCCTTTAGTATTGGTCGTGCATCCATCCTTGCCGGTTTACTCTGTCAAAGAGTTAATTAGACTTGCCAAAGCCAATCCCGGCAAACTTAATTCCGGCTCCGGCCTGGCGGGCGGATCTCCACATCTTGCTGGAGCGCTGTTCAAGGCGATGGCAGGCGTTGACATCGTCAATGTTGCGTACAAAGGCAGTGGGCAATCTCTTACGGCACTTCTTGGAAACGAAGTCCAAATTGCATTTCCTGCGGCCGCCGCATTGGGCAGCCATGCGAAATCGGGCCGGCTCAGGGCACTCGCCGTAACCACCGCCCAACCTTCGGAACTATTGCCCGGTTTGCCATCAATAGCGACAGCTGGTCTTCCGGGCTATGAGGCGGCATCACTTTATGGAATATTCGCTCCGGCAAAAACACCTGAGAAAATCATTGAAAGACTTAATCGGGAAGTCGTCAAAACATTGAGCGAACAGGATGTCAGGGAGAAACTAAAAAACGCGGGTATCGAGGTTGTCGCTAGTAGTCCGCAAATACTGCTATCAACCATCTCAGCGGAGATGAATAGAATGGGTAGTGTTATCAGGAGTGCCGGGATCAGGCAATAAGTTGGAATGGCTGCCATGAGAAGATCATTTTTGTATTGTCTTTTTCTTCCAGCATCGTTCTTTGGCGCCATGGTGGCGAATTGCCAAGGTTTCCCAAACAAACCCATACGTATATTGACTGCTGAGCCCGGAAGCCCGAACGACCTTCTCTCACGAATGATTTCGCCCCAGTTGACAGCTACACTTGGGGAACAGATCGTTGTCGATAATCGCGGTATCTCTGCGATAGAGATCGCAGCGAAATCCCCAGCTGATGGATACACGCTCCTATCATATGGCGCACCACTCTGGCTCTCGTCCTTGTTGCGCAGAAATGTGCGGTGGGATCCGTTTCGCGATTTTCTCCCGGTTACCCTGGCATTAAGTGCGCCTTGCCTATTGGTCGTTGCGCCATCAGTACCGGCAAGAACAGTCACAGAGTTGATTAGTCTTGCACGCACAAAACCTGGTGAACTTAATTACGGCTCGAGCTCCGGTGGCTCCGTCACGCACTTGGCAGGAGAACTGTTTAAGTCAATGGCCAAGGTGAATCTTGTGCGCATTAACTATAAGGGTAATGGCCCAGCTATTGCCGCACTCATCGCCAGCGAAGTCCAAATCATGATCCCCAATGTAGGGGTAGTGTTACCACACGTTAAATCCGGAAGGCTTAGAGCTCTGGCAGTCACGTCATTGCGCCCCTTCGCATCACTCCCGAACATACCAACCGTAACAGCATCCGGGATTCCGGGGTTCGAAGTCTCGTCCATTTCCGGCATACTCGCCCCCGCCAGAACACCGGCAGCAATTGTTAACAAGCTCAATCTGCATATCGTTCAGATATTGAATGCAGCTGAGTTTAAGGAAAAATTTTTACTGTCCGGCATGGAAGTCGTTGCCAGTTCGCCAGATGCGTTCTCTACTCGTATAAAGGCAGACATTTCGAAGTGGCGCAGTGTAATTAGTGAAGCTGGGATCAGCGAAGATTAGCGACAACCGGGCTTGTCGATGCTTAGCGTCTAACTTGATAGAACCGGCTATAGTCGTGCCAAGTCGTATATCGTATTAAATCTAAAAATAGTCGTCTGCCACTACGGCTCCATGAATCCGTTGGGGTGTTTTAATTTAATTGTTTAATCTGGCTCATATAGCTTACAAGCAAACCCAAAGGGGAAAATGGATCTCATCCTAGAAAGCCTTTGCGACTTCGCCACCAATCTAAAATTCAGCGCTCTCCCCGCCAACGCCGTGGCTGTTGGTAAAGAGCGAATGCTTGATGCGATTGGTTGCGCACTTGGCGCATTCGACTGCGAAACCTCGACTATTGGTCGAAAACTTGCCGCCGCCGCTGCGCGACCAGAACTTGGCGGTCGTATTATTGGAGAACATACAGAGGCCGCTGCTGACGCCGGGCCCCTTACTCGTCATCACTTCGTAACTGGATAATCTGACATACTTCGGCCTTGATTCCCGACCACCGGAGGAACACAGATGCCGATCAGGATTGCCGCGTCGCCAGCCATCACATTGTGCCTGATGCTTGCCGCCGCTTCGGCCCAGGCGCAGACCTGGCCGGTCAAGCCGGTGCGCTTCATCGTGCCGTATCCGCCCGGTGGCGCCACCGATGTGCTGGTGCGCACGATTGCGCCCAAGCTCGGAGAAGGGCTGGGGCAGCAGGTTATTGTCGATAATCGAACCGGCGCAGGCGGCATGATCGGCGTGGAAATTGCCGCCAAGGCGCCACCCGACGGTTACACCCTGGTACTTTCGACGCCCGGCCCCGTTTCCTTCAACCCTAGCCTTTATGCCCAGATGCCTTTTGACCCGGTGAAGGACCTGGCGCCCATCACGCTGGCGGGTGACATTTTTAATGTGCTGATCGTGCACCCGGCGCTGCCCGCGCAGTCCGTCAAGTCACTGATCGCGCTGGCGCGTGCGCGGCCCGGCGAATTGAACTTCGGTTCATCCGGCACCGGCGTTGCCGATCATCTGGCGGGCGAATTGTTTCAATCGATGACAAAAACGAAACTGGTCCACGTGCCCTACAAGGGCGGGCCGCTGGCGATGATGGATCTCGTCAGCGGCAACCTGCAGCTGATGTTCGCGACAGTTCCCAGCGCAATCGGCCTGATCAAGGGCGGCAAGCTGCGCGCGCTGGCCATTACCAACAGCAATCGTTTCCCCCTGATGCCGGATCTGCCGACCGTCGCCGAAGCCGGTCTTGCCGGTTTTGCCGTCAACAATTGGTGCGGCGTGTTCGTCGCCGCCGCCACGCCGGCGGATGTCGTCACGCGCCTGCACGCGGAACTGGTCAAGGCGCTGTCGATGCCGGACGTGAAAAAGCGCCTGCTCGACAGCGGCATCGGCGCGGTATCGAACACGCCGGAACAGTTCGCGACCTATATTCGCGCTGAAACCACCAAATGGGCCAAGGTCATCAAGGATGCGAACATCAGAATCGAATGAAGCACTTGAGCGCCGGCAGCGTGCAAGTGATGCCCTCGGCGGTCGCTAACGCGGCACGACGCAGGTAAGCTTGATGATGGTCTCGGCCGCTTTGCGATCGCGCTCCATGAAGTCCGCAAATCCTTCCGGTTTGGTGGTGCCGGTCTGCAGCGCATAGCTGTTCAAATATTCCTGATAACGCGGACCCTTGGCGGCCTCGACAAATGCGGCATTGATTTTCCTGAAAATGGCATCGGGTGTGCCAGCGGGCACCGCGATGCCGAGCCAGAAGCTCGACGGATAAACGCCGAGACCGACTTCCCGAGGGTGAAGCGGACTTCCAGGCAGCGCGCGGGCCCAGCCGCGATAAATTAGCGGGTTTGCTCGACAAGATTGTCGCGCGCCTGATGAAGTTGCTGACCCGACTTGGCTATCTCATCGAAGAGGAGGGCATCACCGGCCCACGGTGAGCGTTTCACGCGCTCCGGCGAGGCGGTAATAGTAGCGCCATGATTTAGCGCCAGACGGCTTTACGAATAGATACAGGCCGTCACGGTCGCCCGGCTTATAGGACTTGTCCTTCGGCTTCGCATTCTTGGCTTTGGTGTCGGTGAGCATCGCGCATCCTGACGGTATCCGGGAGGCTGAAAGCCTCGATACCTTCAAATGAAACCTGATGCAAGGGAACCGACAGAAACACAGGGGGGCGATTTTCTAGGGGGAAAACCCCTCAGGATCGGCGGGCTTGAAACTTACAGGAACGGGCCGGAAAGCCGTTCAATGTAACGGGCGATTGTATCGACTTCGATGTTTACTTTTTTGCCGGCCGCCAAAACGCCGAGGTTGGTTACCTGCAACGTATGCGGGATGAGATTGACTTCAAACACACAGTCTTCGACCGCATTGACCGTGAGGCTCACGCCGTCCACCGCGACCGAGCCTTTGCGCGCGACGTATTTTGCCAGTTCGCGCGGCACTTCGACCGCCAGCGTGCGGTTGTCGCCGACCGCGTCAAAACGCAGCACGCTGCCGATGCCGTCGACATGCCCGCTGACGATATGACCGTCGAGGCCGTCGCCGACCCGCAGCGATTTTTCCAGATTGACCGGCGCACCGGCCACGAAACCAGCGGTGCAGGCCAGCGTCTCGCGCGACAAATCGAAGGCCAGCCGCGGCGCCGCCAGTCCCACCACAGTGAGGCAGGCACCGTTGACGGCGATGCTGTCGCCCAATTTGACACCAGTGAGATCGAGCGCGCCGCTGTCAATGCCGATGCGCACGCCGCCGCTGGTCGGCGACACCGCGCCGATTTTTCCCACCGCCTGGATAATGCCGGTAAACATCAGACCAACCTCGCCAGTAAACGCAGATCGCCGCCGATCATGCGGGTTTCATTGATCACCAGTTTCTGCCGCGCCTGCAGCGACGCCAGCGCCGGCAATGCGGCCATGCCCTGCGCCGTTTCGCCCAGCAGGCAGGGCGCGAGATACACCAGCAGTTCATCAACACAACCTTCGCGGATCAGCGAGCCGTTGAGTTTGTGCCCGGCCTCGACGTGCAGTTCATTGATGCCGCGGCGGCCGAGTTCGGCCAGCAGCGCCGGCAGTTCGACCTTGCCTGCGGCGTTCGGCAAGACGACGATTTCAGCACCCTGTTCGCGCAGCGCTTTGCTTCTGGCGGCGTCATCGCTCGCGCAGAAAATCAGTGTGCCGCCACCGGCGAGAATTTTCGCCGCCGGCGGCGTTTCCAGCCGGCTGTCGACCACCACGCGCAACGGCTGGCGCGTCGTTTCGATCTCGCGCACGTTGAGTTGCGGATCGTCGTCCTTCACCGTGCCAATGCCGGTCAGCACCGCGCAGGCCCGCGCGCGCCAGTGATGGCCGTCGCGGCGCGCCTCGCTGCCGGTGATCCACTGGCTCTGGCCGTTGGCGAGCGCGGTGCGGCCGTCGAGGCTCGCCGCGATTTTCATGCGCAGCCACGGCCGGCCGCGCGTCAGCCGTGAAACAAAACCGATGTTCAGTTCACGCGACTCCGTTTCGCGCACGCCGCACAGCGTCTCGATATGGGCCGCGCGCAGACGGGCGAAGCCCTGGCCTGCCGTGCGCGGGTCGGGGTCCTGCATCGCCGCCACCACGCGCTTGATACCGGCCGCCACCAGCGCTTCGTCGCAGGGTGGCGTGCGGCCATGATGATGGCAGGGTTCGAGCGCGATGTAGGCGGTGGCGCCGCGTGCGCGTTCGCCCGCCGCATTCAACGCAATGACTTCGGCATGCGGCTCGCCGGCGCGCGCATGCCAGCCCTCGCCGACGATGGCGCCATCGCGCACCAGTACGCAGCCGACGCGCGGATTCGGCGTGGTCGTGTAAAGACCGCGTTCCGCCAGCGCCAGTGTGCGTGCCATGTAATCGTCGTCAGTCATTTCATTGCGGGATGACGGATTGAGTCTAAGGCGAGCGGTGATAGGGTTTTGCTCAATCCTCAATCCTCGATCCTCAATCCTATTTCTTAATCGGCTTACGCACTTCCTTGATGGCATCCTGAAAATCATCGATGTCCTGAAAGCTCTTGTAGACCGACGCGAAGCGGATGTAGGCCACGTCGTCGAGTTTGTAGAGCTCCTTCATTACCATCTCGCCGATGCGCCGCGACGGCAGCTCGCGTTCGCCGAGTGCGAGCACCTGCTGCGTGATCGAGAGAATTGCGTCATCGACCAGCGGCGTCGGCACCGGCCGCTTGTGCAGCGCGCGCATGAAACCGGTGCGCAGTTTTTCCTGATCGAACTCGGTGCGGCTGCCGTCCTGCTTGACCACCTGCGGCATGCGCAGCTCGACGGTTTCATAGGTCGTGAAGCGCTTGTTGCAGGCCGGGCAGCGGCGCCGCCGGCGGATGCTGTCGCCCGCCTCGCTCACACGCGAATCGATGACCTGGGTGTTTTCGTCTTTACAGAACGGACAATGCATTTTTAGGATTGCGGAATGAGGATTGAGGATTGAGTTAAAAACCGCAGCATGATTTTGCTCAATCCTCGATCCTCATTCCTGTTTCTCAACCGTAGACCGGCAGCTTCGCGCAGATCGCCTTGACCTCTTCTGCCACGCGGGCGATCACTTTTTCGTCGGCCGGTGCATCGAGCACATCGGCAATGAGGTTCGCGAGCTGGCGCGTTTCGGCGGCGCCGAAGCCGCGCGTGGTGATCGCCGGCGAACCCAGACGGATGCCACTGGTGACCATCGGTTTTTGCGGATCGTTCGGGATGGCGTTTTTATTGACCGTGATGTGGGCGCGCCCGAGCACGTTCTCGGCCTCCTTGCCGGTGATCTTCTTCGCCTGCAGGTCAACCAGGAACAGGTGGCAGTCGGTGCGCCCCGAAACGATGCGCAGGCCGCGCTCTTGTAGTGCACCGGCCATGGTCTTGGCGTTATCCAGCACCTTCTGCTGGTAGACCTTGAACTCGGGTTGCAGCGCTTCCTGCAAGGCCACCGCCTTGGCGGCGATGACATGCATCAACGGCCCCCCCTGCGTCGAGGGAAAGATCGCCGAGTTAAGCACTTTTTCATGCTGCGCACCGGCCAGAATCAGGCCGCCGCGCGGGCCGCGCAGCGTCTTGTGCGTGGTGCTGGTGACGAAATCGGCAATGCCGACCGGCGAGGGATACAACCCTGTTGCCACCAGCCCGGCGTAGTGGGCGATGTCGGACATCAGCAGGGCGCCGACGGCATCGGCGATGGCGCGGAAACGTTTCCAGTCAATCGCCAGCGCGTAAGCCGACGCACCGGTGACGATCATCTTCGGTTTGTGTTCGCGGGCGAGACGCTCGACTTCGGCGTAATCGATTTCCTCGGTCTTCGGATCGAGCCCGTAGGTGACGACGTTGTAGAGTTTGCCGGAGAGATTGACCGAGGCGCCGTGGGTCAGATGCCCGCCGTGCGCCAGCGACATGCCGAGGATGGTGTCACCGGGTTTCAACATCGACGTGTAAACGGCGAAGTTGGCCTGGGAGCCCGAATGCGGCTGCACGTTGGCGTATTCCGCCCCGAACAGCTTTTTCGCGCGGTCGATCGCCAGTTGCTCGGCGATATCGACGAACTCACAGCCACCGTAATAGCGCTTGCCGGGATAACCCTCGGCGTATTTATTCGTCAGCACCGAGCCCTGCGCTTCAAGCACCCGCGGGCTGGCGTAGTTTTCGGAGGCGATCAGCTCGATATGGTCTTCCTGACGCTGCACTTCGCGTGAAATCGCCGACCACAACTCGGGGTCGAAGGTGGAAATTTTGTCGTTGCGTGAAAACATGGCGGCAAGTCAGTCGTTTGGTTTGTAAACGATTGATTTTAGCATTATTAGTCACCGCCCCGCAGGGCACGGCGGGCCACTTTTTTGCCTGCGGGCATGCAACTTGCGTATCATTGGCGCCGTCCGCCCCGCCAATAACAAGCCGTTTCCGGAGACGAAGAAATTGGAAAAGCTGCTGGCGTTCTCCAGCCTGATCGACCGCTTGAACCAGAAAGTCGCGGTGTTCGCCGACTGGCTGGTGCTGCTGTCCTGCCTGATCAGCGCCGGCAATGCGTTTTCGCGTTACTCCTTCAGCCTGAGCTCGAATGCCTGGCTGGAAATCCAGTGGTACATGTTCGGTGCCATGATCCTGCTCGGCGCCTCGTATACGCTGAAGAAAAACGAGCACGTGCGCGTCGACATCGTCTACGGCCACCTCTCGACCCGCGCGCAGATCTGGATCGACATCATCGGCGGTGTGCTGTTTCTGTTGCCGGCCACCATCATCATCGGCTGGCTGGCATGGCCGATGTTTCACAATTCCTTTGCGCAGAATGAAATCTCCAGCAACGCCGGCGGGCTCCTGCGCTGGCCGATCAAGCTGATGATCCCGCTCGGTTTCTGGCTGCTGACGCTGCAGGGCATCTCTGAAGTCATTAAACGCATTGCCATGCTGACGGGACACCTGACCGCCGACGTGCACTACGAAAGGCCGCTGCAATGACGCGCGAGATTATGGCGCCGCTGATGTTCGGCGGCCTGATCGTGTTCATGCTGATCGGTTATCCGGTGGCGTTCTCACTCGCTGCGGTCGGCCTGTTCTTCGGCCTCATCGGCATCGAACTCGGTTTCTTCCAGACCGCGCTGCTGCAGGCGCTGCCGGAACGCGTGTTCGGCATCATCTCCAACGAACTGCTGCTGGCGATCCCGTTTTTCACTTTCATGGGTGCGATTCTCGAACGCTGCGGCCTTGCCGAAGATTTGCTCGACAGCATGGGCCAGTTGTTCGGACCGATACGCGGCGGGCTCGCCTATGCAGTAATCATCGTCGGCGCCATTCTCGGCGCCATCACCGGCACGGTCGCCGCCTCGGTGATCGCGATGGGCATCATTTCGCTGCCGATCATGATGCGCTACGGCTACAACATGCGGCTGGCCACCGGCGTGATTGCCGCCTCCGGCACCATCACGCAACTGATCCCGCCCTCGCTGGTGCTGGTCGTGCTGGCCGACCAGCTCGGTCGTTCGGTCGGCGACATGTATGCCGGCGCGATCGGCCCCAGCATCGTGCAGGTGCTGCTGTTCTGCGCCTACATCGCCATCCTCAGCGTCGTGCGCCCGCTCGACATGCCGGCGCTGCCGCCGGAGGCGCGCACCCTGAACGGCTGGCCGCTCATCCGCAAATGCCTGTGGGGCATGGTGCCGTCGATCGTGCTGATCTTCCTCGTACTCGGCACTATTTTGATGGGGCTGGCGACACCGACCGAGGGCGGCGCGATGGGCGCGGTGGGTGCGATCGTGCTGGCGGTGCTGCACAGCGATCAGTTCTCGACGCGCGGCAAGTACGCCGCCTTCATTGCGCTGGTCACCATGGTATTGATCACCGCGCTGTCGCTGATGGGTAGCGTGACGGCGGGCCTGCTCACGGTCGTGGAAAAACCGCTGTTCGTCGTTTTCTACATCGGCCTCGTTTTGGTGCTGCTCGAAGCCGTGTTCATCGTCAAGCTGCGCGGCCTGATCTGGGAAGCTTCGCAATCGACCATGCGCATCAGCGCGATGGTGATCTTCATCCTCGTCGG
>Ga0209829_10003137_pt1 | contig 12169 bp, 5 predicted proteins | sample C_140205_EF_Meta_FD_187311 | JGI IMG/M metagenome (GOLD analysis project Ga0209829, IMG submission 187311) | Freshwater microbial communities from Lake Croche, Canada to study carbon cycling - C_140205_EF_MetaG (SPAdes) (version 2) | ecosystem: Environmental > Aquatic > Freshwater > Lake...
TTTAGGGGCTTGAATGGTACGCAACTCAGGCTGGGTACTTGTAGATTCTATCGCTTTGATTGCTTCTTCAACCGAGGCAATCTTCATCTTCTTGGCCCAATCAGGGAAATCTTTTTCCTCTTGGCACTGGATGATCAAAACCTTGAGGTCAGGCAAAACTTCTTTGGCTGCACTGCCATAGCGAAGAAGTTCTTTCATGATTTCGCCCATGCGTTTTTCGCTACCATGCGGGCTTTGAGTCTGAGCAAATTTTAAACTTACCCTGATCCCTTCCCTGAAGTTGTACTTGGAAAGCGCACGAAGCCCCGCCATCCGGATTTCGTTTGCAAACATGGTATCCGCAGGCGAGGGAATATCGATTGCCAAAAGAATGTCGGGCGCCAATGCCTGCACATCTTCAAGTGTCAATTGATTAGAGATAGTATGGGTGAGTTGGGCACGGGCCATACCATCTGCATTCTTGGAAATGGCACGAATCGCAGGATAAAGAAGCTCTGGATCAATCCCCTTGATGGAAGTTCGTAATAATCCCTTGAACAACGCTGCAGCTAATTCGCCATGCGTTAGCTGGATGGGATCATCCCAAACAATAGGCGCCAAAGGCTCTGCGGTAACAACCACGGCCTTCAACATTTCAGGAACAACAGGCTTTGCCGTATCGCCCATGTTGCGAAGTGCGTTGGCAGCTTTCACCCGCAACCAACGATCTTCATGGGTAAGCAAACGCACCAAAACAGGAAGAGACTCTGCGCTGTTGATATAGCCAAGGGTTTCCGCAGCGCCTTGTCTTTTTCGATAATCTGGTCCTTCCGCCAAAACTATTAATCTGGGAACCAACTCTTTTCGTTCTGGGCGCTTGCCCAACTCTTCTGCTGCCCAGCTTCGCACCACAGGCGACCAATCGCCCATGGCTTCGATAAGCTCTTCATTGGTTTTATTTTTGCGATCAAGATCAAAGCGCCCGGAAGCGATAGCATCTGCAACTTCTTTTTTCGTAAGCCAACTTGCCTGATCAACTCCCCTACCTGTAAGTGCGATTTTTTTTAAGGGAATCGAATAAGTTAGAACATAAGTTGCAGCAGGGCTAAGACCATAGTAACTGCTTTTGCCGAAGTAAGAATTATCATCTGTTTTCCCGGGGCCAAATTGTTCCCCGCCATCATAGGTGAAGGAACCATCAGACCTACGGACCAGATCAAAATGCCAAGACGCTTGATTAAAATAAGCTGCCAAAGCATCAGGGCCACCCGTGTTAGCACCAAGTGCGCCCCAGAGATAACTGAACCCTTGGCCGGTATGGCCATACTCGCGATTTTGATACGAAGCAGTTACCATCTTTGCCCAATACTGGGTCTCACGAATGCGATTTCCCTGCAGGCCAAACAACAACGCGGTCATTGCGTTCTTACCATTGTTTTCGTGGTTGGGCCAGGGCATATGCTCGCCATAGGGAATTGCACCTTTGTCTACAAAGTAGCCAAAGAATTTGGAAGCGCGATCAACTGCGGGCTCAATCTCTGGATGCTTCACACCACAATTCTTGCCCATCACGATTGCCATGTTTGCAATCAAACCGGCGGCGTTCACAGGGCCGTAAGGCGGTATCGAACCATGTAACTGCCCATCGGGAGTTAGCTTTGCGATGCCATGGCCAAAGGTGCCATACATACTCTGGCCCTTCGCTAGGGAAATTGCATATTCATTGATTGCAGGAAGAACATCTTTATCGCCAGTTAGAAGATAATATTCGCAAAGGAAAACATTGCGATAACCCCAATCCCACATGAACATGCCGTCCTTGAGTTCGAGCTTCAATGTTTTAGGGCCAATCTTATGGGCAAGAACTTTAACCCGTGGCAGATACTCGGGATTGCCTGTTGCCATCAACGCCAGGCCATTGACTGCGCCCCACATATCATCGCGGAGCGGTTCGTTTTCGAGCACCTTGCATGCTTCATCAAAAATGAGCTTGGACTTAGGGCAGTTAAAAGGAGCCGTTGCAGAGTAGGAACCCATAACCCGAAGTTTGAGTTGCACTTTTTCCGTTTTGCCCTGCCTCCAAACGATAAGGTTCAGCTTCCCTTGATTCGTTTCTTTTTCTGCATCCGCAATTGCAAGAGCAATGCTTTTGCGAGCATCATCAGCAAAGGGTTTGTCATCAACCCCAAGTATCACATCGTTAATTTTAATAACGCTATCTGCAGGCGATTTAGCACCTACATGAGTGACAAGGATCTGCCTGCTAAAAGTGGTGGTTCTGCCTTGCTGGCTTTCGAAAAAATTCGCAGGCTTGGTGTAAATCCAACCACGCAGTCCGGTTGCACCAAGGTTGTAAGTCAGCTTGATATCTGCCGGCTTTTCTTTGGTAAGATCAGGAGGAACAGGGTTTTTGGTCTGGGCAAAAGCTTGCTGGCAGGCAACAAGCAAAATTATTGAGGCAGTAAGAATCCACTTGGAACACAATTTCAAATACATGAGTACTTTCTATAAAAGCCAAACAAAAGCACATTATCTAGTGTTGATCTAGTATGAAATGTGCTACTGAGTGCTTTAACTATTAACTAAATATTACTTTGAGGCAAGAATCTTATCGTCCACCAAGCGCATGGCTTTTCGGACCTTACCAAAATCAACTTCGATATTCTCGATAATGCTACGTTTGAAAACAATGCCTAAAGTATCTCCAGAGCTTGTCCTTATACCCATCACCAGAAAGCGATTGGTCCAAAAAAAGTAAGCAGAGAATACTGCGAGCATACCAAAAACAAATGCAGGCAACGAACCAACAAACGCAACTGCTAATAATGAAAAAAATGAAGCAATCAAAAGAAATCCGCCAATAATCAAAGTCCAAATCGGTTGATAAAGGGTACAAATGGTATAGTTCACATGATCGAGCATTACCGTATTTACGATTTGAAGACTAAGGCTATTACTGCGATAAAAAATCCGGTCCTCATAAAGTTCAAAATGAGTCTGATCACTCAGTCCAAGGATAGTTAGGACAAATGAAATCAAGCCTTGGGCTCTTCCGACCACACGAATCAAGGGGGTGCCATTGGCCGATTTATGGATTTTGAACTTTTGCAGAACCCGTACAGGCAACCCTCCAAACCCAGAAAAAAGCGTCATGGCAAAGCCGAGAAATACCCTATACGCAATTAACACACCCAAGATCTGAAGCAAAACATTAAACAGTTCCATCCCAATCTCCCTTGAATATTATCGATTTAAAAAATTATCACCCTGATTAAACCGAGGATTGAAATTGCCACCCCCAGCTTGGTTTTTAGGCAAGAATCCAAAGATAAATCCTAGAACTAGGGCCAATGTACATATCCCAGCGCCGCCCACCCCAATCACCAAAGTAGCTATCCAAATTGCCTTTTCTTGCTTTTTTGAAGAAATATTGACAGAAGAATCTTCAAAATCACTCTGATTATGGTCATCTTCATAATCTTCGAGCTGAGTTTCCTGATCCGGTTCAATCGGATCTTCTTCCTCTATGGCCTCCTCAGCGGGATTTAAAAAATCATCCAAAGACATCCAATTTATTTGATCTGTGGATACCTCATCAGCATCCGTAACCTTTCGGTTTTCATAAAGTTTAATTAGGTTTTCGCGCGTGGTGGGTCCAACGATTTTATCACCCCGACGAATATATACTTTTTCCATGCTAAATTACCTTGGGTAATGAAATTTCAATCAAAATAATAGCATTTAAAAAACTTGTGTGAAATCACAATTTTTGAATTAAACCTTGATAATCAACTTCGATATTCTCGACAATAGTATGGTTTGAAAAAACACCAAACTATCAAAAAACTGGCATTGACAACTATCGTAAGTGTTGGAATTAGCTTCAAAATACTTAATAGGGCAATAATAATCAAAACCCTTTTAATCAAATTATTATGAATATCATTATAATTATAATACTAAAATAACATTGATATATTTTAAACATTAAGATATTTTTGGTATGGATATTGACCATATGTGTTATGGGTTATTAATGAAATGTCTTTCCCGCCCACATTAGACTTACGCCTAACATTCAGCAATGATTCGTTGCATGATTCCATTGCTTTGCCACGTGAAAAATTTGCTTTAAATTGCCACGATGATGTTCTTGCAACATTAAATGGCAATTCTTCAGTAAATGCTCTAGGTAGGCGCTTAACTTTAGTGCTGACACATCTTTGCGCCCATGGTAGAACTTCGGTAGTCAAGGGGGTTCAGGGGAACGATAACCATGGCTGGCGTAGAACCCCGATGGGAGGGAACAACGGTTGCCATTATTATCTTTGGTGGGCCCCAGATACCGCACCGCCGGTAAAATCAATTTCGAAGCAATCACAGTCGATTTTTTTAAGGGCCATTAGGCACCACGATGACCATACCCTTTTAAGGTCTGGAAAAATTGCGGATTATCATGAAGTGCATAATAGCGATTTGATTAGTGGAACAGACTTCCCTCTTCCATGGACACCAGACCAAAAATTATTCATAACCAGTTTGTCTGCAATTCGTCTGCTCCGAGGAAATCCAGGCAGTGGGAAAACTGCATCTCTGTGGCAGGCAATCCAAGCCCGATCTAATGAGAATGTCCTTTATCTTACTTGGTCTGCAGGATTGGTCAGGCAGGCACAAGAATATTTTGAATCCTTTACGCCCAAGGGTTCAACCATTCAAGTTAAACTATTCTCCGATTTCATCAAAGAAATGGCTCATGGCTACACACCCAGATGGACCCCCGAGGAAGCCAAACATGCTTTTAATAATGGCATTGCCCGCCTAAGCCCAACACTCCTTAGCCGTTGGCAAATGCTGCCTGATATTTTGTATGCAGAAATTCGGGCCCACTTTGTTGGCGAATATTTGAATACCTCAGAAAATTACAATTCCAAACCAGCCATTGACGATTATATTTTGAGGCGCAAACTGTTTCTGGGCGCTGCTATTGATGGAATCGTGGCAGCGGTTTCAGCATTAGAAAGTGCGGCTTCGATCTGGGATTATTTTCCTGATCTTGATTTGGCAAAGCTGGCTTTATATCGGCTTTATTCCAATCGCTTTTTAAGAAGCGAATTAGCCTGCCTTAATCGCATCCTTTTAGATGAAGTGCAAGATCTTACCCCGCTTGAAACATCGGTCCCTCTTCTTCTTGCCAGGAAAATTGCAGAATTCAATAACGGCGTTGCCCCTTATGTTTTGGTAACTGGAGATGAAGGGCAGACCGTTCGGCCTACCGATTTTGAATGGGGTAAACTCAAAGATCTCATCTCAAACATTCTTAAAACCCCTGAAGATATCTCTCTGCCTGCAAACCTTCGTAATCCAAGTAGCATCGGTCATCTTGTCAACTCTGCAAGGGGGTTGTATCAACATCTTCCAAAAGAAGATCGACCCAGAGGCTTGGAAGAAAACCCTGTTACCGAATCAACAAACGGAAAAATCATTCATTGCGTTGCGTCTAATGGGGATTCACTTTCTCGATTGCTGAAGTTAATGGCTGATTTGCCTGGATGTGCCATAATCAAAGTACTTGATAACACGCCGGCTTTCTTTGCAGAAGAAATCAACAAAACAATTCTTTCGGTCGCTGAAAGCAAAGGGCTGGAATTTCAAACAGTGTGTGTGCTTGAATCTGCAAGTTTACTTACCCCCATCATGGAAATTAAAGAGGACATCAAAGGCGTTGAAATAAACCGTTTGCGAAAACGCCTTGCGATTGATCAAATACGGGTTGCAATAAGCCGCCCTACAGAAACCCTGATTCTTTTAGATATTGATCCCAACGAAAATCAAATCAAATCCATCAGCAACTTTCTATCGGGCTCGCAGGTGTTTCATATGAATGCAGAAGAACTTCTGCATTTTTTTAATACTGAAGATAACGGCCCTGAAATTTATGTTCAACAATGTATTCAAGATGTTCGTAATCTAATTGAAGTCAAACCTTTTAATGCTTTGCATCGTTGCAAGCAAGCCGTTGCTTTGCTCGGTAACCCTAATCTTCCAAACGGTATCGCAGACTTCAGCCTTCGTAACGAAGTCTACCTGCTCCTTTCAAGAACCTACCTGCAGCTTTTGATAAACCGGGATGGTAGCAATCTCAACGAGGAAGACTTATTATCTCTGGCACACTCAGCAAGCCATAGTGCACAAAGGCTTGATATTGCAACCGTGATTGCTTCTGTTCTTGCATACCGTCACGAACAGTTAATTCCTAAAAAAGCAAAGTTATTGCCCGCCTTGCTTGATTTGATTAAGACCTCAGGAAATTGTGATCCATGGGTTCAAATTGGCTTGCGATTGTTCTATACTGAATTTCGCCAACAACTTGAATTCCTCGTTGTTCAACCAGAATCCTGCATTGAACATTGCGGCAAATTGTCAGATTATTATCAGTTGCTAGAGCTTCCGATTGAAGAAGCGAAAATTAGCATCATGAAATTACGAATGCTTGCAGTAGAAACTCTTGCCAATGCTGGTAATTATCAAGACGCATTAATTTTGGCAAAGCAAATCAGTCCCAAGCCAAAAGAGTTAATTCTTCGTTTTCAAAAAGCCTTGAATAAAAATGCCCCTGATCTTATCCCAAGTATTGATCCAGTAAAAAAACCTCTTGGAGAGATTCTAAAAACACAAGTGATTGATCTCGGTAATGGTATCACCTTAGATCTAACCCTGATCCCTGCAGGTTCATTTTTAATGGGTTCTCCCACATCCGAAAAGCATCGGTTTATTAATGAAACTTTGCATAAAGTTGCCATTTCTAAACCTTTTTATTTGGGTACTGTTCCTGTAACTCAGGAACAATGGGAAGTTGTCATGGGAAATAATCCCAGTTATATTAAAGGCCCAAAGCTCCCTGCTACCGATGTATCTTGGAATGGTTGCCTTCTTTTTATTGATAAATTGAATGCTTTGACCTCGGGCGGTTTTTGTCTCCCTACGGAGGCAGAATGGGAATACGCTTGCAGAGCGGGAACCACGACAGCGACTTATTTTGGCGAAACCATAGGTTTAGAAAATGCTAATATCAGAATCTCTGTTCCCTTGAAGCCCTTACCCGGAAAAAACATCAAGCCTAAACTGGCATTCGGAGAAATTGACACGGTTAATTTTTCTACTGGCATCAATTATCTGCGACCACAACCTGTAATAAAACCTACCAAACTTTATTCCCCAAATTCCTTTGGGCTTTATGACATGCATGGCAATGTCTGGGAATGGTGCAGTGATTGGTATGGCCCTTATCCCAAAGGGGATATTATCGACCCTACCGGGCCCAAAAGTGGCCAAAAACGCATTTGCAGGGGTGCTTCCTACATCGATGACGAAACTTGCTTACGGACTGCATTCCGGGGCATGGATGCTCCCAATAGTTCAAACAGATTGCTTGGATTTCGCATCGCAAGAACAATCTAATCACAGCTCCTATTCACACAATTTCCTAGCTATCTCACTTTAAAAAATCAACTTGCGAATCTAATTAATTGCGCACTGTAAAACCCTCAAGGTGCTTGGAAACCTGTCTATTCAAAAGAAAAAGAGGGGGCCAAATTTGTCTGAAAAACAAAGCAAAGAACTTTCTCCGCGAAGACGCTAAGTTCGCCAAGAAGCAAAAGACAAGTCCAAAGTTCTTGTCTTCATTTGCGCTCTTTGCGTCTTGGCGGTGAAAATGCCTTTACTCTTCTAAGAATCTTTACCCCAGCTTTTTACAACTTATCCGCATACAGAAATTATTTCTGATTGAGAAAAGTTGGCCTAGGATTGGTTTTTCAGGGCAGAGTAATTAATTGCGCACCCCTCACCTTCGATGTATCATGATTATTCACTATTTTTCAGGAATGTTTTCAAGGAGCTTAATGATGAAAAGGTTTGCAGTACGATTACTATCCATGACTCTTGCACTATTAATTGCAAGCAATTCTTTCGCGGAAGAAAAAATCAAAGCGTTGATTCTTGATGGCCAGAATAACCACAATTGGAAAGGCACCACCCCTATCCTCAAGAAAATTCTTGAAGATACTGGTAAGTTCAGCGTGGAAGTTGCTACAGCACCCGCTAAGGGCCCCGAAGTTGCAACCTTCAGACCTAAGTTTTCCAACTATCAAGTTGTGGTAAGTAATTACAATGGCCAGGATTGGTCCAAGGAAACTCAGAATGATCTAGTTGAATATGTAAAAAATGGTGGCGGCTTTGTTCCTGTTCATGCAGCCAATAATGCCTTCCCTGCATGGGCCGAATACAACGAAATCATCGGCATCGGCGGCTGGGGTGGCAGAACCGAAAAGAACGGCCCCTATGTCCGCTTGAAAGATGGTAAATTTGTTAATGATATGACCCCAGGTCGGGGCGGTAGCCATGGCAAACAACACGAATTCGTTGTCGTTACCCGCAATACCGAACACCCTATCACCAAAGGTTTACCTGCAGAATGGCTGCACAACACCGATGAACTTTACGATAGGCTTCGTGGTCCTGCAAAAAACCTTACCGTTTTGGCAACTGCTTATGCAGACCCAAAGACCGGCGGCTCCGGCGAACACGAACCTATGCTCATGGTGCTTGATTACGGCAAAGGTAGAATTTTCCATACTACTTTGGGCCATGCCGAACCTGCAATGAAGTGCATCGGCTTTGAAGTTACCTTCGCAAGAGGCACCGAGTGGGCCGCCACCGGAAAAGTCACCCTGAACACCATCCCTGAAAACTTCCCCAAGGCCGATAAAGTTAGCACCCGCTAATAAGGCTTTATAATTTCATTTAAGGAAGGGCACTGAAAACCTCAGGGCCCTTCCTTTTTTATTGCTACTGGTTCCGATTATGGGATTTATTCTTCAGTAAAAACCCTTCCAAAACATGTTTTTGTGCTTTATAGGCGACTTTATTTCCGATATAATCAAAGGTATATTCATTAGACTGCGGTTTTGACCCCCACCTATTCCTTTTGATTGCCTTCCATGAACTTAAATCATCCAACATCTTGGATTGCACTAATAGCCATGCTTATCGTAAATGGGGCAGGGTATGGAGCAGAAACCACCCCATCCTTCCTTCATGAAATCATGCCTTTGTTAACCAGGCATGGCTGTAATCAGGGCTCTTGCCATGGAAAAGGTAATGGGCAAAATGGCTTCAGACTTTCGCTTCGGGGTTATGCTCCCGAGTTAGATCATGCCTGGCTGACTCGTGAATTTTTAGCTCGCAGAATTGATACTGCAGATCCGGGCGAAAGCCTGCTTGTTCGTAAAGCCATGGGCGAAGTGACGCACGAGGGTGGCAGGCTGTTTTCGCGAAACACCAAATCTCATGAAGTGATGGTTCAATGGTTGAAAGCGGGAATGCCTGGCCCATTAAAAAATGAAGCAAAACTTACCGGATTAAAAATCACCCCCGCAACTATGCCTCTTGCGAAAGATCAAAAACAACAACTCAAGGTTCTTGCTGAATTCTCTGACAGCAAAACTGTTGATGTAACTTGGCTGGCAAAATTTGCAGTTGCTGATGCTTCCCAACTTAGTGTGGATGCCAATGGTTTGGTAACTGCGCTTCGTCCTGGCGAAACTTCGGTACAAGTTTTTTTCGAAGACCAAGTCGCAATTGCCACCTTTACAACTCCTTATAAAAATCCAATCCCCATCGCATCTTTTCCCAAGGTCATCAACCCAGTTGACGATGCAGTGTTTAAAAAACTTTCAGGTCTGGGAATTCCTGCAAGCCCCTCTTGCACGGATGAAGTTTTCCTGCGCAGGCTATTCCTTGATACCGCAGGGATTCTGCCATCCCCTTCTGAAGTCACCGCCTTCCTTGCAGATAAAAGCACGAACAAGCGTGCCATTATGATCGATAAGGTTTTGGATAGACCCGAGTTTGTCGATTTCTGGACCTTGCAACTTGCAGACATTTTCCAGAACCGAAAAGAACGCGATCATGATGTTCGTGGTACTAAAGGCGTCAGAGCGTTTCACTCTTGGCTTCACGATCAGGTTCGCACCAACAAGCCTTGGGATGTTCTTTGCAGTGAAATTCTTACCTCGACGGGCACCACGTCTGAAAACCCCTCGGTTGGTTATTTCATCGTAACTGTAGGGGAACAAAGCGAAGCCCATCGTAGCGAAGTCGTGGCATCCATGGCGCAATCTTTTCTAGGTACCCGCATTGGCTGTGCCCAATGCCATAACCACCCACTTGAGAAATACACCCAAGATGATTTTTATCGTTTCTCGGGTTTTTTCTCTAGGCTTAGGCTGGATCGAAAAGATCCTAAAGATGGTGTCACCACTCTTTTCGCAAACTTAAAAGACGATGAAAAAAAACGCCCGCTCGGAGTAACCCAACCCCGAACCGGTGAGTTTCTCAACCCAAGGCCCATCGATCGAGCCCCTGTTGAAACCAATAAAGAAACCGACCCTAGGCAAGCGCTTGCCAAATGGATGATCGACCCAGCAAATGAGTCCTTTCATGGAGCCTTGGTTAATCGGGTTTGGAAGCATTTCATGGGCATGGGCCTCGTAGAGCCTGTGGATGATTTGCGCTCGAGTAACCCACCTTCCAACAAAGAACTCTGGGCCTATCTTAAAAGCGAATTCATCAAGAACAAGTGCGATACAAAGCATTTGATCCGCTTGGTTCTTAACTCCCAGACTTACCAACTCGAATCGGGAACGGTTCCAGGAAACGAAACAGACACCCGGTTTTATTCCCACTATTATCCCAAACGTTTGGGCGCTGAAGTTATCCTTGATGCAGTTAGCTTTTCAACAGGTATACCCGAAAACTTCCCCGGCTATCCCGAGGGGATTCGTGCTGTGCAAGTCCCCGACCCCAGCATCCGTTCTTACTTTCTTTCAGTGTTTGGCAGATCAGAAAGAATTACAGCATGTGCATGTGAACGATCCGAAGAAGTAAGCCTGCCCCAGCTGTTGCACTTGCAAAACGGGCAATGGATGGCAGAAAAAATGGGCAATCCCAAAGGTAAACTAAAAACCCTCATCTCTGATAAAAGAACAGATAACGAAAAAATCTCAGAAATGTTCCTTACGACCTTATCACGACTTCCGACTGAAAAAGAAACCGCTGCCTTGGAAAAGGAATTAGCAAAGTCGACCTCGAAGGAAGAGTTTTATCAAGATGCATTCTGGGCATTGTTGAACACGGTGGAGTTTTCATTTAATCATTAAGCCACCTGAATATAAAGGATGAAGCCATGTTGGATCTGATACTTGGAAAAAAAGCTTATAACTGTGATGGTGTTAACCGCAGGGATTTCCTTAGGGTTGGTGGCATCGCTGGCCTTTCACTACCTTCCCTTTTACAATTGGAAGCTCAGGCAAAAACTAAGAAAGCCCGTGCTAAGAGCGTAATCCTTGTCTACTTAGGTGGTGGATTGACCCATCACGATACCTTCGACATGAAACCCGATGCGCCCGAAGAAGTGCGGGGGAAATACAAATCCATCGATACTGTGGTGCCCGGTTTAAGGATTGGTGAACTGCTACCCAACATGGCTAAGGTGATGGATAAAGTCGCATTGGTTCGTTCGGGTGCACACAATAACGATCATCATGAAACTGCTACCAATTGGGCGATGTCTGGGCGCTTTGGCTCTGCCTTTGGCGACTTCCCCGCAATAGGCGCAGTCGTTGCCCACGAAACTGGACTGGGCGGTTCCATGCCTCCTTATGTCGCAGTACCGCGAAACCCATCCTTCACTTGGGAACTAGGAAAAAGTGCTTATCTGGGTGGCAGATACGAATCATTCAAAGCAGGCGATCCCAACGATGCTAATTTCAAGGTCCAAGATCTTTCTCCTGCAGAACAGCTATCCCCAACACGGATGGAACGCAGGGGAAATCTAAGACAAGCCGTTGATCAACTCGCCAAGAAACTCGATAACTCCGAGCAAGTGAAAACCTTTGGCGAATTTCAACAGCGCGCTTCTGAATTAGTGCTTTCGCCTAAAGCCAGATCAGCATTTGCCATCGATTCAGAGAACGATAAGTTAAGAGATCGCTACGGCCGTAACACTTTTGGCCAAAGCTGTTTGTTAGCACGTAGATTAGTGGAAAATGGCGTGCGCTTCACCACGGTCAACTACGGTGGATGGGATCATCATGCGAAAATTTTCGAAGGCTGCGACAAGAAACTCCCTGAA
>Ga0209829_10003138_pt1 | contig 12164 bp, 16 predicted proteins | sample C_140205_EF_Meta_FD_187311 | JGI IMG/M metagenome (GOLD analysis project Ga0209829, IMG submission 187311) | Freshwater microbial communities from Lake Croche, Canada to study carbon cycling - C_140205_EF_MetaG (SPAdes) (version 2) | ecosystem: Environmental > Aquatic > Freshwater > Lake...
TGTATTCTGCGGCCTGCTTTTGTTCTCTGCTTACGCAGCCGCCGCGCATAAAACGCCAGCTACTAGCACAACGACTGAAACGATTACGACTGTTCAAGCCCAGCCTTAACCCTAGGGCGGCGGCAATTTTTAAGGAATTACTTCATGACTCCGTATCAGTTTGGTATCAAGATCGCGGGAGACTTAAACAGCGGGCTTGGCTCTGCTATGAATGCGCAACTCGGTAAAATGTGGAAAGCGCCGGCGTTTAAGCCCGCGCAGCCAACTTCCCAGACACCAGCGCAGTTAGGCGGGCGAGTGGCTGCCGCCGCGTCTGCAAATGCTTTTGGTATGGCGCCAAAGCCGGCCCCCGCACCCGCCCCAGCTCCGCAAGCGCAACCGGCACCGACGAATGATCATTACTACCTGCCACAAGACCAGCATGGATTTGCGTACGGCCCGAGAGGTGGAAACCCAGCGTACGCAGCAGACCCGAAACATTTCAGGAATTCGCCAGCGCACGAAGCGTACTTAAACAAAGTGCGCCAGCAGTACCCGAAGGCCCCTGTGGGTGGTGCGCTATTAGACGTTAGGGATGCGCAGGGTACAGACGCCGCAGAACAAAAGTGGCAGGGTTTCGTTAATCAGTATCCTGTAAAGTAAATACAAAACCAGATACGCCCGAAACGATTACAACAATTCAAGCCCAACCCTGACAACACTAGTGCCTGATAGCTCAACGGTAGAGCGAGCGGCTGTTAACCGCTAGGTTCTAGGTTCAAATCCTAGTCAGGCAGCGCACAATGGAGAAAGCAATGGACCGGTTTGAGTTGGAAGACGCCATCATGGCTTGCTGGAACACTTCAGACGACCTGAAGCTTGTGACCCAGCAGATCCTCGACGGTGCAGATGATAAAGACAATCTTTCTAACGCACTTATCGGGATCCAAGAGCTTCACAACCTGCGCTGCCAACGGGTTTTTGATATTTTTGAGTCGCTGATCACAAACGGCGCAATTACGTAAGACATATTCAGGACTAGCTATGGACAGCTTATCGGCGCTTGATCCGCTGTCATGGGATCCTGAGTTTCTCAAAGACCATCCGGCGTATGCTGCCGGTAATGCGCTAGGCTGGCTGTACCGGGGCAACAAGCAAGCCAGCACTAATCAGCCGCTCTCCGGCCGGCTGTACTTGTCCAAATCCGGCTGGCTGCTTTTGGCTGTGCCCAACGCTCTTGTTCGCGGTGTGTTCGACGCCCTGACAGCCCCGGGCGCAGAGCTTCCCACAGCCGGCGCCATGAATCTCGAAGATAGCAAAGCCGATTTGTTAAACGCGCATATATCGGTCATGACAGCCGATGAAGTAGCATCTATCGGTGCTGACAAAATTAATGAGCGCGGCCACATGTTTGGATATGCGCTGGGCAGCTTGAAGGAATTATCCCCCGGCAGCGATAGCCTGAGCAAAGTCTGGGTGCTGCAAGTGTCAGCGCCAAGTTTAGCCGCGCTGCGCAAGAGTTATGGCTTATCGCCAATGCTGAAGGGCGACGAGCCATTTCATATTACCGTGGCTGTCCGGCGCAAGAACGTGCTGCGCAACAACAGCGTGAGCAAGGGCAACGCCGGCGAAGATGACATGCCCGTGCAGACGTCGAGCCGTGGCGAACTGAAAGCCGCGTCCGAATCAAAACAAGAACTTCCGTGGCGTGATCGCGTGGAAATATTTGCCAAACACCCGCGGACAGGCAAAATTTACGGCGGCATATTTGACAATGATAACTCGTTTGCGGCGCCCGGTGGCGGCATTGATCCCGGAGAAACACCCGAACAAGCGGCGGTGCGCGAACTTGCCGAAGAAACAGGTATTCACGCAATCAATCCGATTTTGCTGCCAATAGCGCCGGTTACTAATCCGTGGAGCGACGAATATCGAGCGCGCACAGGGAGAAACTTTGCCGGTTCTCGCACACAATTTGTTGCGGCTGATTTTGCTAAAAAACTGCGGAACAAGAACCTCGACGTATGGAACGCAAATAACCGCAAATTTTACAGCCCTGCGCAGGCGCTTGAACTGATGCAAAATAAAACATTGCCAAGCGTAGGCGAGGCCCGCCGGCTGGCAATTCAGCATATTATGAATAGCGCGCAGAAAGCCGCAGCGGCCGAGCCGGCAGCATCGCCGTGGGCTACGTTTGTTATTGCGCCTCACGAAAAGGGATACGCAGCAACAACGCGACCTACTGGCGACGGCAAATTCGGCCTGCCCGGCGGCAAACTGGATCCGGGCGAAGACCCGCTGGCCGCTGTGCAACGCGAGGCCGGCGAAGAGGGCTGGGACGTGTCGAACGTGCACCCAGAGCCGTTGCACAAAGCCGACATCGACGGCAAACCTGTGTGGTGGTATCGCGCAGAGAGCGCTGCGCCGCGCAAAGAGTTTAAAGAACAGGGCCGTGTTATTCCGACGACAGCGCAGCAAGATCAGCTGACTGAATTCGGCAATGACGCGGCGCTGAAAATTTACCTCGCCGCGCTTGCGCAACAGAAAACAGCCGCCGCAGATCCAGCAACGACGATTCTTGTCAGCGGCCACAGTGGTGCAGGTAAATCTACGCTGTCAAAAGCGCTGGCTGAGCAGTTAAAGTTGCCGCTGTATCAAGTTGACCATCACCCCGCTCAAAAAGCGTTTTTTGACAATAACAAAGACGGGCAAGAAACTGTCGTCGGCTCGCCGGAATACGAAGAGTTTCAAAAGATTCGCCGCCAAACAGCCGAAGACACATTGGCAAGCGTTAACGGGCCGGCAATTGTAGAAGGCGCGCAATTAGCTGGCTTATCGCCGGAACAACTCGCAGCTTACAAAAACCGTGTGTACGTGCATACGCCGCTGCAGCAGTTATTGAAACAACGGTTAGAGCGGCAGCAACGGCGGCAAAGCGCAAAAGGCCGTGAGTGGACGCCAGAAATTGCGGCAAAAAAGTACCAAATTGGTCGCGCTGTGTATGACGTGCAGAACAAACTTATGCGGCAATACAGCAGGTTGCCAAATACGTTGCAATACAACACGACAAAAGATCAAGTCGCTGCAATTGTGGCGCAACTGCAACAAGCGCAAAAATCTGCTGCCAGCCAATCTTCCCTGCCGGGAAAAAACGACTCTGTATCCAGTCAACTTTCCCGTACGGGAACAAATGACCTGTTACCGGGTGGAAAAGCCGATAATGTTCCCGACCGGGAATTTTCTCCCAAAGCCCTTAACGAAGGACAAGAAGATGAGCGCGAACATACAGACAATGATCAAGTTGCCAAAAAAATTGCCGCGGATCACCTGCCCCAAGACCCGCGCGACTACGAAGAAAACCGAGAAATAGCCCCGACGGCTCGACCAAGAATTATCGAAGAACTGTTAGCAGCCAAGAATCACTCTGACAATAAGCGCTATGGGCACAAGGCTCAGATCCTGCGCAAGTTAATGGCGCAGGCGCCGCAGGACTGGGTGATTGACGACGCAGCACCCAAGTTTCAGGGCATTACACACACGCCGACTAAGTTCCGGTTCCACACGGACAGAACTTCGATTCCAACCGGCGTCAAAGCAGCTTTTAACGTACCCGGCATGGAAGGCAGCGTATATGGCCAACAGCTGGCGCAATCGCTTATTTCTCGCCCGCTTCAGTACGACTACAACAAGCCGGTGTTTCAAAACGTGCAGAATCATCTGCAACAAGTGAAACAACGCGGCGACTTCATGCTGCAAGCTCAACAAAACCAGCAGCGCTACCGGGCGGCGCTGGACCCCCAATATAGATATCAATTGGCTATGCAGGCGTTTCGCGGGAATATGCCCGGCCCATCGTGGCAGGACCAGTTAATTGAGCATTACGGTGACGGCGCGCTGAACCAAATTTCAAACTGGGCTGAAGGGATGAAGCAATAAAATGGGTGGCCTACTCGACAACCTGCGCGACAAGATCTGGCCGCGTCCAACACCTAAGCCCGCGCCCGCGCCTGAACCCAAACCAGCGCCAGCGCCAGCTAAACCGCTCTCAACGCTGGATTACATACGGGCGTGGAAGATATTCAAGAACATTCCAATCCACAAGTTGGCGCCAGCTGTGCTGTCGACCAGCTTTGTGCTTTTTTTAGCTATCAGCGGCCTAATCGCGTGGATTACTGTGATCCTGCGCTTTATGCTCGAAATCATGTTCATGTTTAAGCGGTAGCTCTATGTTTGAAAAGCTTGCAGCAACTGACTGGCAAAGCGTTCCGGCCCGTATTGCCGAGCTGCTGCCGCACGTAATCACCGTCAAAGTGGCGCACGAGCTTGCTGCGGACAAAGCTGGTTTTCTAAGCACGGCTGTCGCGACGTGGGAGCCGACGATTAACCTAGTGGCTGTGTATCTTCCTGAAGAGCCAACTAAATATGCGCTGGATACGTACCAATTGCACATGGTTGACGGCGACCGCGGCGTATCGTTTAGCTATGGCGTAACCGCCCAACCAGACACCAACGATGAGATTGTCATCAAGCGCGGCGCTCTTTCTAGCTGGACAGCTGGCGCTTGGGACACTGCCAACAAGCTTTTGGGCGGCCCAACGCCGCTCTCAAATGGCATTGTTAGCGGGCTTGCTGCGGGCGGCTTAGGTTACGGCGCTGGCGCGCTGGCCGAGCAATTGTTCCCAGAACGCTACATTCAGCGCGGTAAGCTACGCCGCACGCTTGGCGGAGCTGGGTTGTTGTTTGGCGCTGGCCTTGGGTTAAACAACGCCTACGCTAATTCTAGGGCATTGAAGACGAATCTCTTTCAGGGTTTGCTCACGCGAAATGACACGCCAGTGAAATACAGTTTTGATATCAAAAATGCGTTTGATTTCCAGTCACCGGCGAATCCCATGGTGCCCGGCGACTCGGGGTTATATTCGCCTACTGTGTCAGTACCGCAGTTTAATAGCGCGGCGTGGAATGATGTGCAGCGCGGCATGGCGTACGGCTATCAAAATCACACGCCGCCACAGTATGCCGCGGCTACAACAGGGTTTATGACCGGTATTAGTACACAAAACAGGTCGCCTATCATCCGGCCGATTGACGTCATTCACGGCATTGCATCTGCCGGCGTCGGGCTTGCTACGGCTAACTTAGCTGGCCGCGCGCTCTCTGCGTTAGCGGGATTAACCCCTGAAGGTCAAAATAAGCTGCAAGATATGGGACTGTGGGGCGGCATGATGCACGCAATTGTGCCAGCCATGTTTGGCTCGCGGTAAATACAGTAACAACGCTTGTTGTCTCCCGGGTTCTCTGTCACAATAGAGAAACTTACTTAAAGGAGACATTTCATGGCTACAAAGAAAAGCGTAGAGACTGTGCGCGCAGAACTGCGCGTTTTGAACGACTCTGTTAATGACGTCGCCACATCTGCCGAGAAGGCAGCTGATACTGGCTGGCTGACTCCTGAATTCTGGGCTATGGCCATTGGCGCCGTAACTAATTTGGTGGCCGTGGCTGTGCTAATCGGCTGGATTAGTCAGTCGGACGCCGAAACAGTGACCAAGGCTTTAACGGCGCTTGTGGGCGCAACGCAGATCATTGTGCTGAACAGCGCTTTGATCTGGAAGTACATCGCCGGCCGGACTGAAGTGCGCTCCCAGATGATCGATGCGCGGTTCCGCTACATGGAAGCGATTGCAGTTGAAAAGCTGCGCGCTGAGCGTGTTTGACTATGGAACTAGAAGAGCTTGAAGCTAAAGTGAACGCATCGCCCGCCCTGCGCGAGCTGCGCGACCGGTGCATGACAGAGATGTCTTTTCGTATGGACAACTCCGCGCAGTTTGGCATTATTTTGATTCTGAGCTTGATTTCCGTGGCTATTCAGGTGGCTACGTACTGCAAGAACAAGAACAAGGCTGAGTTGAAACAAGACATGCGAAACATCAGGACGTTGCCGCCGAGAAAGCTTATGCGTCTGCGCCGACGTGTGAATAAGCTGTGGCGAGAAGAATTCCCAAACCAGCCAGTCAACCCGCGGGATCCAAATCCTATGCTGACTGTTATGTATGAACTGGGAGAAACAGCAGACGACGCAGCTTTGGATGAGCTGCTTGCGCTGGCCAACGTGCCCGACTGATCACACCATATGCAAGGATGCATTACATGGCGAAGAAGGCAAAAAAAGCTGACGCGCAGGCAAATGTCCTGCCCACGCAAGAGATCCTAAAGAAGCTCTTTGATTTGGGCTATTTTGGCGTTAAGCCGTGGACTGTCGTGCAGAACCTTAAAGGGCTGCAGCTGATCAAGGCCATCAAGGCTTTTCAGTCGTTTCATGGGTTAAACCCCACAGGCGTCGTGGGCCCGAAGACCGCTAATAATATCAATAAGCGTCGGTGCGGCCTGCCGGATTTCAATATCACGGCCGCCAACAGCGAGCCGTGCAAATGGCCAATGCCGGCGATTACGTATTTTCATCAAGTGACGTTGCCGGGCATGACTGACGCGCAGGTTAAAGAAGCCTACGATATTGCATTCTCGCAGTGGGCCAAGGTGTGTGATATTGAGCCTGTGCGCGTTGACGGCCCGACGAAGGCGAACATCTATGCCAAATCTGGCGTAGGTCGGTCGAACGGTTTAGATGACCGCGGCGGCACACTTGCGTGGAGCGAGCTGCCCTGCGGTGTTGCGGAGAACGTCCAGCTCGACCAGATGTTCGACGAGGCTGAGGCGTGGAGCTTCAACATGGCTGTGGCTGTAATTTGCCACGAGCTTGGGCACGCGCTGGGGCTGCCGCATTTGGAAAACGGCAACCTGATGGCGCCCTACTACGACCCAAACGTGACAGCGCCGCAGGCTGGCGACGTCAAAGAAATCGTGAAGCTTTACGGCAAGCGCACCAAGCCCTACGCCATTACACAAGACGCGTCGCTGCAAATTGGCGGCACAATTGTTATTAACGGCCGGCCGTATGTGCTGGTTCCTAAAACCTGATAGTTCAGATAACACTGTTTTACATTGGAGTAATTTATGACTCAGTTTCAGTTGATTTGCGCTGCGGTGTGTTTGTTGGCGGCGTTGGTTGTGTACCGGAGTGCGCTGGTGAATTTTGTGCGCGGGTTACTGGGCGCGCCGAAGCTGTCTAATGTTCCCGTAGTACAGCCGTCAATTGCTGTGAATCTGGTGAATGACATTGTGTCAGTGACGAACCTTCGAGATCGTCTGACCGCGGAAGGCTGTCAAGACGGTGTCGACGCTTGCACCGTCTTGCTGCGCGTGATCGTGGAGTTCAAGGAACCATCAAAGGGTGTTGTATGAACTGCAAAAACTGTCATAAAGCCGTGCTGTGGCTAGCCGTTGCCTTGCTCGCAGTGTCGATTGTGTTTCCGAACGGGCCAAAGTTCAGCAAGCCCGTAGCCCCTGTCACTCCAGTTGTGGAACACGCCAAAGATGCTGAGATTGTGCGCGTGTTAGCTACGGCTACCGCGGCTGACAAGGCGAACGTTAATGGTATTTATACCGCGCTTGCTACGATCCTGCGGCGCGACATCGCCAAGCCGCCCATGCGGATTACGACCACCGAAAAATGGGCGGATCTGCAGGCGAATACGCTGCAGCTGGCCATTGAGCAGGTGGGTCGGTATCCGGGTTTAGACAAAGCGATTGAGGCTGTGTTTCTAGCAAAAGTCGGTACAGACGATGTGGTACAGGGCGCGCCCGAGACGCACGCCAAGTTAATCGACGCGTGCGAGACGATTGCCAGTTCTGCCCGCTAAGGTTTTGCGATGTTTGACGCCATGCTTATTCTTGCGGCAAAAGCAGTCTTCGTGCTGTTTTTGCTGTGGTACTTAGTGTGCATTGCATTCTTTATATACGAGTTGTTGCTACAAGATTTAAACGTATGTGTACGTGTTCCAGTTGGTTTGAGAGTTGTCTTACTTAAAGGTAAAACTATGGCAAATGTATTAACGTATAGTGTTTCTGTCGCCGCCCCGGTTGACGCCGATGTTGTGTCGCGCGTGCTGACCGTGACGGTGAATGGTGTTGAGCAGCCGGCGGTAACGCTTGCTGGTAACGCTACGGACCTTGGTTCCGTTGACGTGCCGCAGGACTCGCAGGTTGTGCTTTCGTTAGTCGACGTTGACGATGCCGGCAACAAGTCGGCGCCTGCAACGGTTGCGTTCACGGCTGTCGACACATTGGCTCCGGCGCAGCCCGGCGGTTTCAATGTGACGCTGGTTAGCGAAAAGGTCGTGGCTGATGTGCCGGTTGTTGACGTATCGACGGATACCACGAACGGTTGATCTACATGCTGGAGACATGCCATGGCGACGAACGAGCATTTTTTCGAGAACGTCTATGACGTTGTGGCAGCGTATCAAACGGGTTTCGTGGGGGCGTACAGCAACCCCGAAGCTGCAGAAGCGCTGCGCGGCCAGATCGCCGCATCTGGTGGTATCCCCGACGGCGCCATGGCATGCTCGGCATATAAGCTTGAGGAAACAGGCGCAGGCAAGTTAAGCCTGCCGTTTCTTGAAGTCTTGAAGCTTTACCCGGAGTCGTTACCGGGCGGCGCGCAGGGCCGCGGCGACTGTGTTTCATGGTCGACGCGTAATGCCTGCTTGGGCACCATGTGCTGCGAGATTACAAGCGGCGTGCCTGATCCCAATAGCAATAAGTTAGAAGGCGCCCCGGAAGTCTCTGATACTGCACGACTTAACGGCGTGCTCAGTACGGAAGCGATTTACAATTGGCGCCGGCACGGTGGGGACGGCTGGAGCTGCGCTGAGGCCGCTCAAGTAGTGCTTAACGATTCCGGCCTGTGGTTGCGCAAGAAGTATGACGAAATTGACGTAGATTTTACAACGTACAGCTCCAAGAATGCCGGGATTTACGGCGGAAACACACCGCCTGCGTCGTGGCGCGAGATCGGCAAGACGCATCTTGTGCAGACTGTGACAGAAGTCGAAGAGTACGAAGCCCTGCGAGATTTACTTGCCAACGGGTACTGCGTAAGTAGCTGCGGCGGCGAAGGTTTTGCGTCTACGCGTGATTTAAATGGTGTAAGTAACAGGCAGGGCGGATGGAGCCACGCGCTCGCCTATCTAGCCGTGGACGACCGTGAAGAGATTAAAAAGCTTTATAACGGCCCGCTTGTGATGGTCCAAAACAGCTGGGGTTCGTGGAATGACGGGAGTCGGCGCATCTTTGGCACCGTAATAGACATTCCAGTTGGATCTTTCTGGGCTCGCTGGGCAGATATCAAGAACCGCTATATGATTGCCGTTTCGGGCGTAAACGGTTGGCCGCCAAAGAAACTCAAGAATTATGGCGCGCAAGGTAACATATGAGCGCAACGTGTCGCGAAAAGGGTAAAAGGACAACACATGTTTGAATGGCTTATGCTTCTTTTAGCTCCGCTGGTGCCCAATGCCACACCGCCCGAAACAAACTATATCGGGATGGTCGCTGCAGAGGCTTCTTACTCTGCTTTACTTTCTGGCACGACGCCGGTAAAGCCTGCACCGGCAAAGCCGATTGACCCGAACTGTCCGACGTGTCACGGCGCTGGCAAGGTCAAGACTGGCGACGGGCTTAGCTGGACCAAGTGCCCGAAGTGCCAAGCGGAAGCGCAGCAGATGCAGGCGCTGCCGTTCGGCACGTCGCCAAAAATGAAGTTACAGGTGCAGCCGCTGCCGCCGGTAAAAACAAGTGCTTGTCCTGACGGCAAATGTCCGATTTCTCGTACATAAAGGTGTTTTGTGCCTGATATCCAAGACAATTCCGGTAAATGTTATAGCTACCGGGGCCTGAAATTTTACGCCAAAAACGGGTTTATCTGCCTGCACGACGAAGAAACAGGCGAGTTCTTTGTCTTAACTCGCAAAGAGTTTCTGCAGCGCGCGCAGGCCATCGGCGAAGAAGCCAAGCGCCTGCGGCATATTGCGGCTGAAAATCCCAGTAAAGCCGCGTGGTTAGCGGCAGATCGCGCTGACTTACAAAACGCGATTGATAACATGGTTGCTTGCACTAAAGAAGCCAAGGAGCAGGGCGACCGGGACGACCCAGCGGTAGACGCGTGGTTTATGAGACATCGCCCGGGTCGAAAGAGTAAGATATCTTTGGCCAGCGCTGCTAACTTTAAGTCGGCAATGCCGGGCGTTTTACCACTTGGTAAAGACACCGGCAGGTACGCCACGCCTGACTTTACAGTTGGCGCGCCACCCAAGAAACTTATTTTGCCCGGAGATTATTGAAATGGACTTCAACAACGTTGACGCAAAAACAGCGTTCAAGATGGGTTTTTTAACGCGTTGCTCCGAAGAAGGGCTGACCGGCGCCGACCTTGATAGCCGAATTAAACAGGCGGGCGCGATTGGCGACATCGTTAACGGCGTTGCTGGGTTAAATGGCCTTCCATTGGCCGCTGGTTTAGTTGCTGGCGGCGGGCTGGGCTGGGGCGCGGCAAAATTAACAGATCCGCAAATTGACGACGAAACGTTAAAGTCAGAGGAGCTGGCAAACACGTATCGCGCGTATGCGAATCGATTGCGTTCACGGAAGAAAGCACTGCAGTATCGACCCGCGAGGTAATTTGTGAGTCTGCGTAAATATCATAACGAGCTGGGCGGAGCCCAGCACGGAGATGAGCGGCTTCAATGGCCCGGCACCCCCGACGGTTTTCCTGTTTTAAACAATCCGTTCGCCAAACAGGATTTAAAGCAGGACGAGCTGGACAATATCGACTTGCGCTACGATTTCAAGTCGCGCATGTTCGAGTTGTGGGATCCGGCACAGAAGGCTACTTTTGACGATGTAAATGATAAGATAGTGAACGGCTGGTACCGCTTACTAAAGCGCGAAAATCACTGGGACGAAGAACACAAACATTTTATCGTTTGGCTTGAGTGGGCGCAGGTTTACGGCATGCTCCCGCCAAAAGTATAGGTGCAAGCATGACGCAACAAGAAAAGCAAAGCAAAGAACCCGGCTGGTTTGACGGATATAGTGAGCAATTTAAAAATTTGTACGGCGTCGATCCGCGCGTGGGTGTGCAACCAAATTCGTTTACGCGCGCCGCAGAGCGTACGGTTGCGAATCCCGTAGACACAGCCGGTCAGGTTAGGCGGTATGTGACAAATGCCGCCACTAACGCTAATGAGGCGCAAAAAGCGTTTCGTTCGGGCGTTAACGATATTGGTACTAATTTGGGCGAAAACGCACATAACTTGTACCAAAAAGCGACACCAGCGAATGCCGGCCATTTGGCGCATCGTGGTTTTCAGGGACTTGGTGATTTTACTCTAGCTGCCGCTGGTCTTGATCCGGTGAAGGGGCGCGAAGATTTAGCAAAATCTGGGCCCGTGAAAGCAGTTGCCAGCGGTTTGGATTGGCTTAGCGGGCCAGCAACGCCAAAGCCGGGCGTAGCGCCGTCGGGTGTAGGCCCCTTGGCGGGCGCTGGCGACGGAAGCGGCGGTGGCGCGCCCAGCGGCGCGACTGGGGGCTCCGGGTTAGCTGACGCCGGCAAAACATTTGGTCGCGGTTTAATGCTGACCGGCGGGTTGGGGTTAGGCGCCGTGGGCACTTATTATTTATTGAATAAACTTATGCAGGGTCGCCGACAAAAGCAACGCGCTAATAAATTTCAGAGCATGTACGGGCTGCCAAAGTTTGCGTCGGCGGCAGATGTGTTGCAAACAATTCAAGACTCGGCCGGGAAAGTAAAAGATTACGCGTTGAACACACTCAACAGCGGTGCCGATAAGTTACAAAAGAACATTGAAGGTGGCGTGCAGCAGTGGCTTGAGCCGAGTCCCGACGGGTTTGTGCCCGGCGTGCTAAATAAAGCAATGGGCGTAGGCGGAGTAGCTGCCGGAATTGGTGGCACAGGTTTGCTTATGCACTATTTAAACAAACACCAAAAACGGCAGGCTGAAAAACACAATATTGAAGACGCGCGCAATGAATATCTTGCCGCGTTGACTGGTGAGAAGTCTGCGGCGCTGGATGCGGCGTATGAAAAATACGCTACTTTGGCCGACGTAGTGAATGACATTTCGGCTGGCGTTAAAAATTTTGGCCGCGGGGCCGCAACTGCGGCTGAAGATTATACCGCCGCGCAGCTCTTGGCCGCCGGCGCTGGCGTAGGCATTGGCGGGACGTACATGTACAACAAGACACGCAATAACTCGCGGAGCGCC
>Ga0209829_10003139_pt1 | contig 12160 bp, 10 predicted proteins | sample C_140205_EF_Meta_FD_187311 | JGI IMG/M metagenome (GOLD analysis project Ga0209829, IMG submission 187311) | Freshwater microbial communities from Lake Croche, Canada to study carbon cycling - C_140205_EF_MetaG (SPAdes) (version 2) | ecosystem: Environmental > Aquatic > Freshwater > Lake...
CTCGATGGCAGCGACCAGCGGAATGCCGGTTTTCTCGAGCATCGCTACCGCCGCTTTGAAGCTGTCGCGCTCGTGCGGCTTGAGGTCGGTGACGTGCTGCATTCCGACCTGTATTCGCTGCGCCACGAACAGCGCCTCCTTTTTGGCGGACTCCAGATCGTTGAACGCTTTCCGCATCCGGCGGCCATCCCGGTAAAAAGTCAGCGTGTAGCGAACCCTGCCATTGGACTCCGTCTGGTAAATCGGCACCACGGCAGACCCCGCTTTCACCTTGAGAAACGGGCCTTGTTTCTTCCTGCCTCTGGGACGCTTTGTCCTTGAGCGGATTGCAGAGTCCGTCCCGTCATTTGTCACCATTTTGTCACCACCCTCGTTCATGGGGTAGTGGGGGCTGTCAACTGGCTAGGGATTCGACCCCTTAACCCGTTGATAATGAAATGGTGCGCGCGACAGGACTCGAACCTGAACACCCTTGCGAGTACTAGAACCTGAATCTAGCGCGTCTACCAATTCCGCCACGCGCGCATTGCCGGTAAACCGGCGGGCGGCAAACCACCACAGCGGCAGGGCGATTGCAATCCCTTTTCAAAAGATTTTCGGGGTCAAGACAGATGCCGTGGCCGGCTCCGCTTTCGGCGTTGCCATCCGGGCACTTTCCCCACCACGTTCGACTCATGCAGAAGATCACCCCGCTCGTCATGATCGCCTTTCTAGGCATCTCCGCCGCGTATTTCTCGGCGTATTCAAAGGGCGCGCCACCGGTCGCCGCTCCTGCATCAAAGACCCCGGCGAAGGTCGAGCCTCCCTCAACCGCCGCCGCGACGGCCGAGGTCGATCCCGCTCCGATGGTGAAAGAAGCCGTCAAGCCGAAGCCCTGGCCCCAGGAAGCCTCGGACATCGCGGCCGATCCGAAGACGGTGTTCGGCGCACTGCCCAACGGCATGCGTTATCTCATTTACCCGAACAGCGAGCCGCCGAAGCGGGTCTCGCTGCGCATGCACATCGCCGCTGGTTCGCTAATGGAAGCCGACGACCAACAAGGACTCGCCCATTTCCTGGAGCACATGGTCTTCAACGGCTCGAAGCACTACAAGGCCGACGAACTGGTGCCGCGGATGCAGCGTCTCGGGGTGGGCTTCGGCGCGCACGTGAACGCTTTCACCTCCTTCGATCAGACGGTTTACATGCTGGATCTGCCGGAACTCTCGGATGACGTGCTCGATCTGGGATTCACGGTGATGCGCGACTTCGGAGACGGAGCCCTGCTCGGAGCCGAGGAGATCGAAAAGGAACGCGGGGTGATCATCTCGGAAAAGGTCAGCCGCGACTCGGTGGAATCACGGATTCAAGAGAAGCAGTTCGAGCAGTTCCTGCCGGGCTCGCTGATCGCGAAACGCTTCCCGATCGGCAAGGAGGAGGTCATTTTGAAAGCACCGCGCGATCGTTTCGTGGACTTTTACAGCAGGTACTACGTGCCCTCCCGGATGACCTTTGTGGTGGTGGGCGATGTGGACCCGGCGGACATGGAGGCCCGGATCAAGGAGGCATTCGGTTCGATGGAGAATCCTGAAAAGCCAGGAGCCGATCCCGATCTCGGACCCGTCAAATCTCCGGAAGGACTGGAGACCGCGGTGTTCACCGACAACGAGGTCGCTTCCACCGATCTCTCGCTGATGACCGTCCGTCCGTTCAAGAAAAAGCCGGACACCATCGAAAACCGGATCGCAGAAATGCCGCTCGACCTTGCGAACTCGATGATCGACCGCCGCTTCGAACGCCTTGCCAAAAAGGAGAACTCTCCGATCGTTGGCGGCTCAGCGTCCAAGGACGATGTCTTCAATCACGTGGAGATCGGCGGCATCAGCGTCTCAGCGGATGATTCCCGCTGGCAGGAGGCGCTGCCGATTCTGGAACAGGAGTTCCGCCGGGCGCTGCTCTATGGATTCACCGCCAGTGAATTCGCCGAAGCGAAGGCCAACGTGCTCAACGCATACGAACAAGCGGTCAAAGGCAAATCAACGCGCAAGTCGGAAGGCCTCGCCTCCGGCATCGCCTCGAGCATCAATGACGGAGGGGTCATCTCGACGCCCGAAACCAATCTGGAAATCGCAAAAAAAGGCTTGGAGTCGATCACTCCGGAAGCCTGTCACGAGGAGTTCAAGAAGTTCTGGGAGAATGCCGGGACCCACCTGATCCTCACCACCAAGAAGGCCTCGGAGTCCGCCAAGGGTGACTTGGCCGCCATCTATCAGGAGTCGGTCGGCAAGCCGGTGGAGGCTCCGGCCGCCTCGCAGAGCTCAGCCTTTGCCTACTCCAGCTTCGGCCCCCTGGGCAAGGTGGTCTCAACCAAGGAAGTCACCGACCTCGGCATCACCCAGCTCGTGCTTTCAAACAACGTGCGGGTCAATCTGAAGAAGACCGACTTTGAAAAGAACAGCATCCACCTGCTGGCGCGGATCGGCTCCGGCCAGCTGACCCAGCCGACCAACAAGCCCGGCTTGGAAATGTTCGCCAGTTCGGTTTTCGAGGGCGGCGGGCTCGGCAAGCACTCCAATGACGAGCTCCAGCAGATCCTCGCCGGACATAACGTGGGAGCCGCCCTGAAAATCGGCGAGGATGCCTTCACCCTATCCGGGCACACCACGCCCGCAGATCTCAAGTTGGAGGTCCAACTCATGTGCGCCTCGCTGACCGATCCCGGCTACCGCGAGGAGGCCCTCTGGCAGTTCCGCAAGGCACTGCCGACGATGGCCCAGCAGTTGAAACATTCTCCCGCAGGCCCGCAGACCGAGATCGAGTCCTGGCTGCACGGCGGTGATCCCCGCTACACGCTTCCCACCATGGGAAAGCTCGGCGCCTACACGATCGCCGACGCGAAAAAGTGGCTCACGCCGGAACTCGAAAAGGGCTATCTCGAACTCAGCATCGTCGGCGACTTCGATCGCGAGACCCTGATTCCCGCCCTGCTCGGGACGTTCGGCTCGCTGCCGAAGCGCGCGTCCTCCCCTGCCCTTCTCGACACGGCCCGCAAGGTCAAATTCCCGAACGCGCCCGCGACCAAGACCTTCACCTACGACAGCAAGATCCCGCAAGGCATCGCCACCGTTTACTGGAAAACCGCCGGCCTCCGCGGCAACACGCCGGAGACGCGCCGCCTGAACATCCTCGCCGACATCTATGGCGACCGCCTGCGCGAGGAAATCCGCGAAAAACTCGGCGCTTCCTACAGTCCGGATGCCGGCGCATCCGGGTCAGACGCACTGGTTGGCTTCGGATACCTCGTTGGTCAAAGCGTCGGCAAGCCTGAGGACATCGAACGACTCGGCACGGTCATGCGTGAGCTCGCAGACAAGCTTGCCCAGAGTGGAGCCACCGAGGACGAGTTCGAACGGGCGAAAAAGCCGATGCTCTCGAACCTCGAAAAGAGCCTCCGCGACAACGGCTTCTGGCTCGGCACCGCCATGGCGCAGTGCCAGGAAGACCCCAAGCGGCTTGAGCTCGCCCGCACCCGCGATGCCGACTACCGCTCGATCACCCTCAAGGAGGTCAACGTCCTCGCGAAGAAGTATTTCGGCTCCTCGAACGCCATCCATGTCGCGATCAAGCCCGCCGGCTGAGTTTCCGCGTTGATCCCGAGGCGTTCCTGCGGCATCCCTGCGGTGCATGAGCGACGACATCGGCCCCAACGAGGCTCTGGAGGAATACACCACGATCGAATCGATCTACGTGAGGCACCGCAATGCCTTGGTGGTGCGGGGGAATTTCGTGTCGATCTACACCGACTATTACCTGCACCTGATGCAGCATGGCATCCGCCACAGTGCCGAGCTTGACCAGATCCTGAAGGACCAGCTCGCCCTGCTGACGCTCCATTTGGTGGCCAGACCATGGGCGGAATCCATCGCCTGGACTGTCAATCTGCGGGCCCCGCGCATCAACCTTTTCGTGACCGGTGGATCACTTGAGGAAGCGATCACCGGTCGGATCTTCACCGAGGACGTGCGCGAGCCGGACAGGAACCTGTTTTACGCCCAAACCCTGGTCCAGGGAAACGACGTGCCACGCCTTTCCACCATTGAGGTGGAGACCAAGGATCCCGCCCACTGGGTCTCGCAGTATTACGATCAGTCGGAGCAACGCCCGGGAAGGATCTTCCGACTGCCGGACGAGACCTTCGTTCTCGTCGCCGCGCAGCCCGACTGCGACATGGCATGGTTCGAGGCTCTCGACGCGGAAGCCGTCGCGATTATCGATACGACCCAGGAAACCGGTCTGTTAGAGACGCGTCGCTTCCGCTTCCACTGCGGCTGCACGCTTGAGAAGATCCTGCCGATCCTCGGAGGTTGGAGGGAACGGCCGGAGGATCTGTTCGAGGGTGAAAACCACATCACCCTCCAATGCCCGCGCTGTGCCGCGCGCTATGTCGTCACCCGAGACATGATCTAACCACTCGCGATCACTTTGAAAGTCTTTCACCATTCACGCTATTCCGATGTGTCGGCGCTCGTCGCTGCCAAGCACCGGCAACGCATCGCCGTCTGCATCCCCACCCTCGACGAAGCCGGAACCATCGGGCAGATTGTCACTTCGATTCGTGAGGAACTCATGGAACGCCATCCACTCGTGGATGATCTGCTGGTCATTGATTCAGGCTCGACCGATGGCACCCGGGAAATCGCCGAGGAATCCGGAGCCCTCGTGTTTCATTCCGACCAGATTGCAAGGGAAGCAGGCACCTTCAAAGGCAAAGGCGAGAACCTCTGGAAGGCCCTCCAGGCGACCGACTGCGACCTGATTTGCTTCATCGACGGCGACATCGAGAACTTCGCCCCACACTTTGTCACCGGTTTGCTGGGACCACTTCTAACAGATTCAAACGTCGATTACGTCAAGGCCTTCTACGAACGCCCCCTCTCTCACCCGAATGGCGTGCGTCCGACTGGTGGCGGTCGAGTCTCCGAGATTCTCGTGCGGCCACTTCTGTCCCTCTTCTATCCGGAGCTCACCGTCTTTCTCCAGCCGCTGTCAGGCGAATACGCCGCCCATCGCGACGTGTTCCGATCACTGGCCTTCCCAGGTGGATATGGGGTCGAGCTCGCCCACCTGATCGATCTTTCCAGAGGCCTCGGACTCGGGTCCGTGGCGCAGGTCGATCTCGACCAGCGGGTCCACCGCAACCGCAGAGATGACGAACTCGGACGGATGGCGTTCGGAATCCTGCAAGTGCTTTTCCGCCGACTGCAACGAGATGGAAAGGTCGACCTGCATGCCCCCTTGCCCGAATGGCTGCAAATGTGGCAATTCGATGGAGAATCGCTGATCAGCAGCAGGGCGCAGCTCCCGGAACCCGAGCGGCCCGCACTTGGCGGTTGAGTTACACGTTTGCGGTTTCAAGTTCTCAAACCAATCATGACTGTGGAAATCCGACCTCTCGCCCCCTCGGACCTCGACTCCGCCGTGAGACTGCTGGCTCAACTGAATCCGGAGGTGCCTGCGAAAACCGTCCGCCGTCGCTTCGAGACGATTCTAACCGATCATCCGCATTACCAGGCCTATGGGGCCTACAGCGACACCACTCTCGTCGGTCTCGCCGGTGGCTGGGTCGCCACGAAGGTCTGGTGCGGACTCTATCTGGAAATCGACAACCTCGTGATCGATCCGGAGCATCGCTCATCGGGTATCGGCACGATCCTGATGAACGCCTTGGAGCAACGCGGCAAGGAACTCGGTTGCAACATCCTCGTGCTCGACAGTTATGTTTCTAACAGCCCCTCCCATCGCCTCTATCACCGCCTTGGTTACGAGATCCGCGGCTTCCATTTCGTGAACGAGCTGGAAGACATCGCCCGTTAGCAACATGTCGGTCGTGCTGATCCACTACCACCTGTCCGCAGGCGGCGTCGCACGGGTGATCGAAAGCACCTCCCGTATCCTGAGTCGCGCCATGGTGCCGCACCTGATTCTATCAGGCACCGCCGCGGAAAATCCGAGCGACCTGCCCTTGTCGGTGATCGAAGGTCTTTCCTATCGCCGCGATGCAAACGGAATGACCGCCGATGCCCTCGTCACCGCCATGCGATCCGCCGTCGAGTCCGCCCTCGGCCCCGGTCCCCACATCTGGCACTTTCACAACCACTCGCTGGGGGTGAACCTGCTCATGGCGGATGCCGTCGCCATCCTCGCCAGGGCCGGTGAACGCCTCGTGCTGCAACTCCACGATCTCGCCGAGGATGGACGCCCGGGCAACTACCCACTGCTCCGCGACTGCGCGGGGCTCTACCCCGTGGCCCCGCAGATCCGCTACGCCTTTCTCAACTCGCGCGACCGTGACTGCTTCTCGGCCGCTGGCCTGTCGGAGCCTTGTTCGATGCTCCTTCCGAACCCGATTCTCCTGCCAGAAGTCCCGCCCAGTCCTCCTCCGGCAGATTCGCCGGCCCACGTCCTGTATGCGGTGCGGGCCATTCGCCGCAAGAATCTTGGCGAGGTGTTCCTGCTCGCCGCGCTGTCACCGAAGGGCAGTCGCTACGCCGTGACGCTCGCGCCCAGCCAGCAGCGATGGCAGGCCCGCTACGCGAAATGGGAAGCCTTCGCGCAACAGTCCGGTCTGCCGGTCGATCTGGGCGTGGTCGGACGCTGCGGACCTGAAGACAGCACCGACCAATCGTTCGAAGCCTGGCAGGCCAGGTCCACGCATCTGCTCACCACCTCGGTCGCAGAGGGCTTCGGCCTCGGATTCCTCGAAGCCGCCGCTTGTGGGAAGCCTCTGTTCGGTCGCAATCTCCCAGCTGTCTCGAAAGATCACGCCGCCCATGGCATCAAGGCCGGCAGACTCTACGAACGCCTCTTGATTCCCTCCACCTGGATCAATCCGGAACACCTTCGCCAGGTTCTCACCGCCACCCTACGATTCCTGTTAGAGACCTATGGCCGTGATCTGGCCTACGGTTCTGTCGATGAGGTGTTCGATGACCTGCACTTCGATGACTATCTCGACTTCGCCAATCTGCCCGAGGACCTCCAGCAGGGCGTGCTTGAGCAGTTGGTCGACGGCGCCCCCCCGAATGAAGTGCTCGTCGAGATCGAAGGCGAGTGTCTTCCGGCCACCGCCTGGTTGCGCGAGATCCTCGCCGAACGAACGCCGACAACCACCCTCGAGCAGCTCGTCCACTACTTGCCCGAAGCTCATCTGACCCGCCTGACCGCGCTTTACGACGACCTGCTGGCCGTTACGCCGCACGCGCCCTGGTTCCTCCCAAAGCATCACGTGCTCCGCCACTATCTCCGGCCCGGGAACTTCCATTTCCTTCTGACCTGACATGGTCCCCCACGCTCCAACCCGCATCCGTGCGGTGATCTTCGACGTTCATGGCACGCTTCTGTCAGGCGGAGGCCCCATGCGATTCGATCCTGTGGCCGACCTGCGGATTCACGAGCTGCTCCATCAGCACGGACACCACTTGGAGGAAAGCCCAACGCGGCGTCTGGAGCTCGCGGTGAAACAGTATCACTCACAGGCCGCGCAGCCGTTCCCGGAGATCGATCTGCGTCGGCTTTGGGCCACCCTGCTTGGCGTGGATGAGGTCAGCACGGAATGGCTGACCGGACTCGAGCACGCCCGTCAGCCGCTGCGATTGATGCCCTCGGCCCGTGAGACGCTCGCCATGCTATCCGCCCGCGGCTTCGCTCTCGGCCTCCTTTCAAACGCTCAGGCTGACACCCTGCCCACCCTGTGCCGCGAGCTCGGAGCGAAGCCCTTCGTCGATGACCTTTGCGTGCTTTCCTATCAGCATGGGGTGGCGAAGCCCTCCGCCCGCTTGTTCAAGCTCCTCGTTGCCCGCCTTGCCGCGCGGGGCATCGTTCCGGAGGCCGCCGTGTTGGTGGGGAATGATCCGCTGCATGATATTCTCCCCGCCAAGGCCACCGGGATGAAAACCGTGCTCCTCGCCCCCGGACCGATCCCTCCCGACCCTGAAGCGGATGCCCAAATCAGTGATCTCTCCCAATTGCGGGGATTTCTCGCTCTGGAAACCTGAAAACAAAGAGGCCCGCCATTGCTGGCGGGCCTGCTTGACTCGATACGGACTGGCGGAGCGGACGGGGCTCGAACCCGCGACCTCCAACGTGACAGGCTGGCGCTCTAACCAACTGAGCTACCGCTCCAGAGCCGCCCGTTCGGGGTGCGCGGAAGCTATTGACCGACTTCCGGAGGCGCAACCTGAAAATTGCATTCCTGCGAAATTTCTCCGACCCTCAGGAAAGCGCTTCCACAGCGGCTTCCAGCGACGCCAGATCCTCGATGGAATGGACCACCGCGTCCTTGTCGATCTTCCCCACTAAGCCCGCCAGCACCTTGCCGGGTCCGAGTTCCAGGAAGGTCGTATGACCCATTTCCCGCAGTCGACGGATCGACTCCACCCAGCGCACCGAGCCAGTCACCTGCTCGGTCAAGGTGCTGCGGATCTCCGCCGGTTCCGTGACGACCGCCGCCGTGAAATTCCCCACCACCGGAATGCCGGGCGCGATGATCGCAGTGTCGGCAAGCTCTGCCACCAGTTGATCCTTCGCGGACTGCATCAGGCGCGAATGGTAGGCTCCGGCGACGTTCAGCTTGATCGCCCGGCGGATGCCGAAGTCCTTCGCCTTTTCGACCACCGCATCGATCCCCGCGACCGAACCCGAGAGCACGATCTGACCCGGCGCATTGAGGTTCGCCACATCGACGTCACAGGCCGCAGCCAGCGCACGGACCTGCTCCTCTTCCCCACCAATCAGCGCCGCCATCGAGCCCTGGGTGGTTTCACAGGCCTGCTGCATGAACTCGCCGCGACGCGCCACCAGGCGCAGGCCATCCTCGAAGGAAAACGTCCCTGCCGCCGCATGTGCCGTGAACTCCCCGAGCGAAAGCCCGGCCGCAGCGACCACCTCCACACCCGCCATCCGCTCTTTCAAAAGCGCCAGCGCGATCAGTCCGTGCAGGTAAAGCGCGGGCTGGCAGATCGAGGTCTTGGTGAGCTCTTCATTCGGTCCCTCAAACATCACCTCAGACAAGGAAAACCCGAGCGCCGCATCCGCCGCAGCCACCATCTTGCGCGCTGTGGCGGAGCTTTCGAACCAATCCTTGGCCATGCCCACTTTCTGGGCGCCCTGTCCGGAAAAAAGCACAACATACTTGCTCATGTGCGCGAGGTCTAACCCCGCACCAAGTCGCCGAGCAAGCCCTTAACTTCCGCCACCCGCGCTTCCAGCAACTCACCGCCGCGACGCATCGACTCCTCTAGCGGGAGTCCGTATCCAGAAAGGTCGAACGTCGCGTCAAAGGCCTCAGCGGCGATCGGCAGCGCACTCCCTGCGAAAGCCACCACCGGCTTGCCGAGCGAACGGGCCAACCGCGCGACACCCGCCGGCCCTTTTCCCCCCAGCGTCTGCTCATCCAGCGAGCCCTCCCCCGTAATGACCAAATCGGCCCTTGAAAGCTTCTCCGCCAAATCAAGCGCGTCCGCCACCAGATCGAAGCCGGAAACCAGTCGCGCTCCCGCGAATCGCAGCAGGCCGAAGCCGAGGCCACCCGCCGCCCCCGCTCCCGGGGTGAGGGACTGCTTTTCGCCACCGCTGAGTTTCACCAATCGGGCCAGCACCCCATCGAGAAACTCCACGTCCGCCGCAGAGGCCCCCTTCTGCGGACCAAACACCGCCGACGCCCCACGCTCGCCCAGCAGGGGGTGATGGACATCGCAGGCCACCAGAATTTCCGGCAAATCAAGCCGCCCCGACTCCTCGATCGCTGCCAGCCCTGCCATTGCGTCCGGCCAAGGCTCCAGGACCGCGCCCGTTTCATCGGAAAACCGGATCCCCAACGCCGACGCCATCCCCGCGCCCCCATCGTTCGTCGCGCTGCCGCCAAGACCGATCAGCAGTCTTTTCGCCCCAGAAACCTCGATCGCATGCCGCATCAGATCACCCGTGCCAGCAGTCGAGGTCCGGCAAGGATTCCGCTCCGCCGCCGTCAGCCGCCACATCCCGCTCGCCGCCGCCATCTCGATCACCGCAGTCGAGTTCTCATGTTCACCAATCAGACCATACTCCGCCACGATTGGCCGTCCCAGCGGATCACGCGCCGGGGCTCTCACTTTCGTCCCTCCAGTCGCCACCACCATCGCCTCCACAAATCCCTCGCCACCATCGGCGATCGGGCACTGCTCCACCGTCACCCCCGCGCCGAGTCCCCGTTCGATCGCCTTGCAGGCCTCCAGCGCACTCAGCGACCCCTTGAACTTGTCACAGACAATGACGACGTGCATGCGACAAAGTCTGAAGACTCCATTCCCCGTCGCAAGGCTCAAGACGTGAACGGTGATTGGTGAATGATGGAAAGTCCGCCTTCCCCTAAAACTGAACACTTGAAACTGAAAACCCGCCTTCCCCTCACCACCACCATCGGCACACTCCCGCGCTCATGCCTGCTGCGCAGCACCACATAAACCCGGAACACCACCGTCGCGCCCGCCTCATCCAGCCCGAAGGTCGTGCCAACCCGCATCGGCCCCTCTGGGGAAACGCGCTCCAGCACCACCTCATCCTCGGACTCATAGACTTCGCCCGCCCTCGCGCGCAGCACATAGTGATCCGACTCCGCTTCCTCGCTTTCCTGCCACGCAATGACCGCCGCCGTGTCCTGCCAGCGGGCCGTCACTTCCACCGGCACCGCTACATGACCTCGCCCCAGCATGAGCGTCGGCAGGCTTTCCCCAGCGCATCGCCCTTGGCGAAAAGCTCCGCGACCCGCTCCGAATAAAGCTCCAGGAAGGGATGCAGTTGATCCTGCGCCCCGTCACGCGCGCCACGGGCCGAGGAAAGCGCCTTTTCAGCCGCCGCCAGTGCACTCGACACCAGCTTCCGCGCCGACAAGATCGGTCACGAAATCCAAGCGGGTGAACACGCCTTCCAACAGCAGGGCCTCCCCCTTCTTCTCGCGCTCCAACCAGATCCGCGCCGCCTCATCCGCCGTCCGCGGCTCGTTTCCCGGGGTCATCATCTGACGGTTGAACTCTCTCAACAACCGCCACCAGCGCATCCAGATGCACCAGATCCCGCCGCTCAGTCTCACGCGTCATCCGGGATCGCGTCTCCGCCTCCAGCCCCTGTGCTAGGCGCTCCCGCATCGCCCAAGGCCGACTCCACGCTCGACCAGTGATCGAGAAACTCATCAGCAACAGGCAAATAGGAGACCGGACCGGTAAGAGGCATCGCCCAAAAACACGACATTCCGCGACCAATCTCATGAAAAATCCTGCCAAGTCCGTCATCGCGTATGAATCCTGCCCACGCCACGCGCTGCGGGTTTTTCTTGAATCCTCGCCCTGCTACGCCCATAGAAATCCCGCCGCAGGCACCGAGGAGAGGTGGTAGAGTGGTCGATTGCGCCGGTCTTGAAAACCGGAGAGCCGAAAGGTTCCGTGGGTTCGAATCCCACCCTCTCCGCCATCTGGTCTTTCGCGACCGAATTTGCGTCATTGTGCGTAATCATAGGGTATTCTGGGTTAGTGGTTTTCTGGTGTATCGCATGGTTGACCGTCCTGTATGGTCAAAAAGTTGGAAATCCGTTGGAAACCGGACGTTATTCTGTCGCGGATTGGTGGATTTGAACCCTGACCTTCCCGGACATGGAACGGCGGCATGGCGGATCTCTCGTCCTGACTGACTTTCAGTGGCATCTCTCAGAATCTGGCAGGGTGGTGCCGGATTTCCATATCCGATTTTCCATACACCACTTTGACCGCTGTTTAGCTCTTGGCGGATGGGCTGGGGAGCCCTTACGTAAGCGGTCAACGGATGGGCATCGCGGGCGACTGGCTACCGCTGCATGGGTAGCATATACAGGTGTGTATGTTTCCTTTGATGGCTGCCCGTTCAGACGGCGCATGCGGTTTCGGCCTGCGGGGGCGTGGCGGCGGGCTTCCAGTGTGCGGGCAGCAGCGCGCTCAGGTCGTCCTAGTTGGTCATCGCCGGCATGGAGGCGTTCGAGCACGTCGGCCAGATACGTTTCCACGGGGTGCTAGGCAAATAGACCCATTGCCAAAATAAATTGCCGAAACTCTCAATAAAGACTGGTACGAGCGTTTGAAGCCCTTCATCATCCGGAATCTGCCGGCCGCGTCAGCTT
>Ga0209829_10003141_pt1 | contig 12159 bp, 15 predicted proteins | sample C_140205_EF_Meta_FD_187311 | JGI IMG/M metagenome (GOLD analysis project Ga0209829, IMG submission 187311) | Freshwater microbial communities from Lake Croche, Canada to study carbon cycling - C_140205_EF_MetaG (SPAdes) (version 2) | ecosystem: Environmental > Aquatic > Freshwater > Lake...
GGTCTCGACCTCCAGCAGGTAGGCGCCGACCTTGGCACCCTGCTGGGTGGCAACTACGTGAATCGCTTCAGCATTCAGGGCCGCAGCTACAAGGTCATCCCCCAGCTCAAACGAGAGAGCCGCCTTGACCCCGATTCCCTCGGCTCCATCTACGTCAGCGGCCCCGACAATCAACTCCTCCAACTCTCGACCTTTGCCGAACTGAAGCACAGCACCGAACCGCGCGAGATCAAACGATTCCAACAACTCAACTCCGCAAAGATCTCCGGCATCCTGCCACCGGGGATCACCATTGATCAGGCCCTCAAGATCCTCGAGAAGCGAGCCACCGAGATCCTGCCTCGCGGCTTTGTCGTCGATTACGCCGGAGAGTCGCGTCAACTCCGCCAGGAGGGCAACACCTTGGTTACCACGATGATTCTCTCACTCATCCTGATCTTCCTCGTGCTGGCCGCCCAGTTTGAGAGCTTCCGTGACCCCTTCATCATCCTCCTTGGATCGGTGCCACTGGCACTGGCGGGAGCCCTTCTCTTCACCTTTCTGGGCGCGACCAGCATCAACATCTACAGCCAGGTCGGACTGATCACACTGGTCGGACTGGTCGCCAAGAATGGCATCCTGATTGTCGAGTTCGCCAATAACCTTCAGGAGGGAGGGATGGATAAGTGGCACGCCATTCTTGCCGCTTCAGGGACGCGTCTTCGCCCGGTCCTGATGACCTCCGTGGCTACCGTCGTCGGCCACACCCCCCTCATCCTGGCCAACGGTCCCGGTGCCGGTGCCAGAAACAGTATCGGTATCGTTCTCGTGTCGGGCATGATCATTGGAACTCTCTTCACACTGTTCGTTGTTCCCTCGATCTATCTGCTGGTCTCCAAGACCAAGAAGGCCAACCCCTCCAAAGAGGCTCATCACGCTCTGCTGGGCGACAGACCCGCAAAACTTTCACTGGCTTAGGAACGAACACTCATTCACGAGTGCCCCGGTGGCTGCTCAGGAGCGCCATCAGCGTTTCCGCTCGCGAATGTAAGCGAGGACGATGAATCCCGCGATGGCCAGCGTCGCGGTGACAGAACCCGCTCCGATGACGGCCAGGATATTCTTCAAGGTTTCGTAGGCGTGATGCATTTGGAAAAGTATGTAATGCCTCCACCCCATTCACGCAAGCTTTGTAAGACGGATTTGTTACAACCGAAACTTGATCACCACTTTATGAACTTCACTTGGTTGCCCAATCATCACGCCAGGCTGATGAGCATCTTGTGGATGAAACACCGCTATGGATCCTGCGCTCAGCATGAACTGCGAGTGAGGCTCTGCCGGCGGCTCGTAGAACTCGGCATCCTTGTCAGGATTGTAGGGGGTGCGTACTACCAGCTCCTCCCTCCTTGCGTAGCCGATCAACTCACTCCCCGTCACCATGTACTGGATGTCACCGTGCACGCGGTGGGTCTCCCACTTCTTGGCCTCGCCGGGAGCCGTCTCGTACCGCTGGACGATGGCGACCAACCCGGGGCCCTCAATCTCGTAGCGACCATCAGCTGTCGCCGGATCATACGATTGCAGCCAGGCAAAGGCCTTAGGAAACAGCGGGTGGACTCCCTCATGAAGAGGAGCATTCAGCAGCGTCTCGAGAATCATGGAGAATTATTTTCCCCGGTAGCTGCAACGGGCGCTCGGGGTCTCGTGGATCACAATCTCAGCAAGCCCGGGTAGCAAGGGGGAGAGGTGATCCCAGAACCAGCGGCACATGTTCTCGATCGTCGGATTCTCGAGTCCCGGAATGTCGTTCAAGTAGGAGTGATCGAGCCGCTCGAGGAGCGGATCCATCGCACGGCTGATGCGCGAGTGGTCATAGAGCCATCCGGTAGCGGGATCGACCTCACCCTCCACCGAAATCTCCATCTTGAAGCTGTGGCCGTGCATCCGGCCACATTTGTGTTCGGGCGGCACCATCGGAAGAGTCTGGGCAGCTTCAAAAGAAAAATCCTTGGTCAAACGAACGTGCATGATCATCTACGCCTACAGCAAGGCGACTCCCTTGGCAAAGCGATCCATCGCTTCCCAGCCTCATAAACGGGCAGCGTCCCTTCGACGGGATCTACGCCGCCCACTGCCCTTGCTTACCTACCTAGCGGACTCTGGGCGAGTCTGTATCCCCTTTCTGCCCGGCCCCATCATCCATTCCACCATTGCCCTCCGCCTCCAGATTTCTCTCGAGGAGTCTCCTGAGATATTCGGAAAGGGAGACCCCTTCCAGGGCCGCAGCCCTCTTCGCCGCATCATATATTTCAGGATTCAAACGCATTTGAATATTCATTGTATCTAGGTGTGTTAACTACTAAATACTCATTATTGTATTATCCCGCAAGTAAATGACAATAGATGAGTTGCATTTTATTTATTACCTGTATAAGTTCATTTAATGAAGAAGCGGGTTACAAAGATTTTGACTGGATTCCGTTTGGATCCTCGGCTGAAAGTTTTAGCTCTTGAGGCAGCAACCCAAGAGAATCGCTCGCTTTCCAACTACATCGAGAACCTAATCCGCCAGGACGTCGTAGCGCGCGGCCTTCTCGTTCCCACGGTTCTCAAGAAATAGTGGGGGCCATCTGGTCCTTATCCAGTTAGCTTGGAGCAAGTTGCTTGCGGAATGTATAACTTACCGTATTCGGGTATTTATATATTCATACATGCTTGTGCTTACAATTTGTATTAAATAGTAGGTTTATGCAATCCAGTTGTTTACATTTATATTAACCCACTTAAAAAGGAGTGATGACGAAGGCAGACCCTACGAAAAAAAGGAAATCGGAAACGAAAATTTTGACAGGATTCAGGATTCATCCTCAGATCAAGGTATTGGCAACGAAGGCAGCCGAACAGGATAACCGCTCTTTTTCCAATTATTTGGAAAATCTGATTAGGAAGGATGTCGAATCACGAAATCTCCTACCCAAGAAGGGCAAAAAGTAATTACCCACCCCGTCCCCTCTAAGAAGATCAAGGGAGAAGGTTTTTGGGGATATGGATTTAGCCTATGGGGCTGATTTGCAGTGAGTCAGCGTTGGTGAAGAAGGAACACTTTTCACCTTTCTAGGCCCGAGATACACGAGAGGCCTTGTGCCGTGCAAAGAGGTCCAGGGTCCGATCTCGCTCGGTGGAATGATCCAGCATCGGAGCGGGGTAACCGGGAGCAATCGCACGACCATCGGGAGGGGCCTCCAGGAAGGAGGAGTTGGAGACATTCCGTAGCTCAGGCACCCACTTCCGGACGTAGAGTCCCTCGGGGTCGTAGCGCTTGGTCTGGCTCCAGGGATTCTGAATCCTGAAATAGGGGGCGGCATCCGCTCCCGTTCCCGCACTCCACTGCCAGCCACCGTTGTTACTGGCGATCTCACCATCCACCAGTGACCGCATGAAGAAGGCCTCCCCGAGACGCCAGTCGAGATGCAGATCCTTGGTCAGGAACATGGCGGTGATCATACGGGCCCTGTTGTGCATCAAGCCAGTCGCAGCAAGTTGCCGCATCGCCGCATCGATGATCGGGAAGCCTGTACTTCCTTCACACCAGCGCTGAAAGGCCTCTGCAGCATCAGGACGTCCAGAAAGCCCCGGCCACTCCATTCCTCTCCAGGTGGGGTTGAATTCCTGTTCCAGCAGCTCCGGATAGTGCCAGAGCAGCTGCATGTAGAACTCCCTCCAGACAATCTCGGCGAGGAACTTCATGGTATTCTTTCGCCCTTCGGGTGGCAGCCCCTCCTCAACACGCTTTGCAGCCACATAAATCTGTCGCGGAGAGAGGAGGCCGAAGCGCAGATCCTGAGAAAGATGAGATGTCCCTGACAGTGAGGGGATGTCGCGCTGATCGCCGTAAGAGGCCATTGGCCCTGAGACGAAGGCTTTCAGGCGCTCGCGTGCCGCCCGTTCCCCTGGTTCCGGTATGGCAACAATTGATGCGTTTGGGGCAAACCCCCAGTCGGAGAGCTGAGGAAGAGGCCGGGAGCTGATCCCCTCGGGTGTGGAAATCCTCTTCGGCGCGGGTAGTGGGTCCGGTTTCGGAAGGCCAAACCAAACCTTGGAATACGGCGTGAAGACACGGAAGACCGTGCCCTGACCCGTCCGCACCTCGTCGCGCTCATGGATGCAGACATCCTTGTGCAGCGAAAGTTCGATTCCTTTGGCCGAAAGCGTTTCCTCGAGTCGTGCCTCTACGGAACGTCCAAAAGGATCAGGATCCCGATTGGCAAAGATGGCTGTGGCTCCGGTCTCAGCGGCGAGCTTTTCCAACTCAGCGACCGCATCCCCCCTGCGAATGATCAGACGGCCGCCGATCGCCTCCAAGTTCTTGGCCAATGAGGCTAGCGCTCCGCAAAGGAACTCCTGGCGCGCCGGGCCAGTCCACTGGTGGGAGCCGCTCCAGTTGCTTGCGATGTAGACGGGGATGACCTCAACACCTGCGGCGACCGCAGCAGTGAGCGCCGTGTTATCGGCAATGCGTAAATCGCGGCGGAACCAATGGATGACTTTTTTGCCGTTTACGTTCATTTCACTCGGACAGTAACAGGCCACTCGATGACGTGAAGGGGCGAAACTCCTTTTTCCCAAGGACGTGCGTACGAAAAGGTGAGTCTCGTCCGTCCGACGCCAACAGCTCGGAATGTCCAGGTCTCCACACCGCCGGCACCGACCAGACCACGAGAGCTCTTCGCTTGGTTCAGGACAGGCTCCCTCGCTAGCTTGAGTTTCCGAGGTTTGGAACTCTTAACACTCCAACCATATCCCGTCGTCCTGTTGGAGGAGAGATGCACCACCAATAGGTCTCCTTGGTCGAGCAAGATATCCTTTCCGTTTTCGCCCTCGGTCAGGTCGAGTTGAGCAGCTGTAGCCGATCCCATCACCAGCAGGCAGCAAAGAATTCCGGAAAGGAGGCGCTTCATCACGCCAATCATGTTCTCGAGAACGGCGGGCTGGAAGTGTTTTTCTAGCTGCCCGCGGGGCAAGATTACGGATAGGCTGTGGCCTCACCGTGATGACCCCTCACCTGCAGCAGCCCGAAACACTCTTCCTGATCGCCGGCAACGGTACCTATCCGCGCCTTGCCGTAAAGGGAGCCCGCGAAGCCGGCGTCACGAAGATCGTGGCGGCTGCCTTTGAGGGTGAGACAGACCCGGCGCTGGCGGGCTTTGTCGACGAGATCCACTGGATGCGCGTCGGCCAAATGGGACGCCTCCTGGATGCCGCGAAAAAAAGCGGCGCAACCGCCTCAATGATGGCGGGACAGATTGCTCCGGGGAACCTCTTTAACCTGCGGCCTGACTTTCATGCCCTCATCCTACTGGCCAAGCTCAAGGAGCGGAACGCCGAGACACTCTTCGGTGCGGTCGCCGGTGAGCTCGAGAAGGCGGGAGTCCCCCTGCTTATCGCCACGACGTTCCTAGAAAAGCATCTGGCCTCGGAGGGACTCATCGCAGGGCCGAAGCCGAAGAGCCGCATTCTGGAGGATATCACCTACGGCCTCGGAATTGCGAAGGAGGTCAGCCGCCTAGATATCGGACAGACAGTCGTGGTGAAGAAAGGGACTGTCCTTGCGGTGGAGGGATTTGACGGCACAGACTCCACGATCCGGCGCGGGGGTGAACTCGGACGCGGAGAGGCCGTTGTCGTGAAGGTCTCTAAGCCCCGTCAGGACATGCGCTTTGATGTCCCTGTCATCGGCCCGAGGACACTTGAGACGGCGGTAGCCGCAGGCGTCACCGCAATCGCCATGGAAGCAGGACGCACTCTTCTTCTGGAGGTGGATCACCTCCGGGAACTTGCAACTCGGCACAACATCACCCTCTGGGGAACACCATTATGAAAACAATCCGCGCCGGCGTTGTCGGTCCAGGCAGCATCGGTATCAACCATGCTCGCATCTACAGCGAACTCCCCGACTGCGAACTTGTCGCCGTCTATGACGCCAACAGGGCTTACGCCGAGAGGGCCGCGGCCAAATACGGCGGAAAGCCCTGCACCTCGCTTGAGGAGTTTGCCGCACTCGTCGACATCGCCTCCGTGGCCACCCCGACAGAGTCCCACCACGAGGTCGGCACCTTCCTGCTGAACAAGGGAAAGCACCTTCTCATCGAGAAGCCGATCGCGACCAACACGGCACAGGCCCTGGACCTTGCCGCCACCGCCGCAGCCAACAACTGCATCCTGCAGGTCGGGCACATCGAGCGCTTCAACCCCGGACTTGAGGCCCTTGAACAGCAGTTGGCAAACCCTCGCTTTCTGGAGGTGACGCGCCTCTCACCCTATCCGAACCGGAGCATGGACATCGGCGTCGTGCTCGACGTGATGATTCATGACCTCGAGATTCTGCTTCACCTTGTTCGCTCCCCGGTCACGAGCGTGGATGCAGTCGGCATCGCTGTCCTGAGCAAAGGGGAGGATATCGCCAATGTCCGCATCCGCTTTGAGAACGGATGCGTGGCCAACCTTACCGCAAGCCGCATCAGCCGCGACAAAGTCCGCAAGGTCCGCATCTTCCAAGAGGATGCCTACCTCTCGCTCAACTACCAGAAGCAGAGCGGCTACATCCTTCGCCTCAACAAGGGGGCAATCAAGCGGGAGCGCGTCAAGGTCGTGAAGGGAGAGCCTCTCCAGCGCGAGCTTGCCGCTTTCGTCACCTGCGCCCGCGAGGGATTAGTGCCTCGGGTGACCGGACATGAGGCGGCTGCGGCACTCGATCTGGCCATCCAGATCACCAAACAGATCGAGGAAGCCGACCCACGCAAGAAAGAGCGTGCTCTCCAGATCCCTTCATGACGCGTAGGGAAAACCTCCCTTTTCGCTTATGAGTAACCCATCGCGACATCTGGCTATCATCGCCGGCGAGGCGAGTGGCGACACGCATGCGGTGGCGTTGATGCGCTCGCTGTGGGAGCTTCACCCCGAAATATGCTTCACCGGGAAAGGGGGACCCAAGATGGAGGTGGAGGCCCGAGCCTCGGGTGGATCACTCGACAACTGGATTGCAGAAGCAGGTGTGCTTGGTCTCTGGGATGTGCTCCGTCATTATGGTTACTTCAAAAGGAAGTTCGCGGCACTGCTTGAGGAACTAGAGGCCAACCCACCCGAGGCCGTCATTCTCGTCGATTACCCAGGATTCAACCTCCGGCTGGCCAAGGCCATTCGGAAGCGACGCATTCCCACCAGGATCATCTACTACATCAGTCCTCAGGTCTGGGCCTGGAACCGACGACGTATTCCCGAGATGGCTCGTGCACTCGACCTGATGATCTGCATCTTCCCCTTTGAGCAGGCGATCTACGAATCCTCGGGACTCCCGACGATCTTCGCAGGGCATCCGATGGCCGGAGAACTCCAGGCCGTCCCCACCGCGGAGCGGGACCCCTTGCTTCTTGGGCTTTTCCCCGGAAGCCGCGAACGCGAGGTGCGGAAAATCTTCCCGATCCTCGCCGGTGCCGCACGCCTCGTGGCCCGGTCACGCCCTGAGATCCGCTACGAGGCGGCTGCTGCTACGCAGGCCCATGCCGAACTGATGCGAGCCATAGCCTCGGAGGCTGGCGTGGAAATGGAGATTTCCACGGGCACCTCACGCGATCTGATGAGGCGCGCCGGCGCGGGGATCGTCTGCTCCGGAACCGCGACCCTCGAGGCTGCCTGCCTAGGGCTTCCCTACGCCCTGATCTACAAGGTAGCCACCCTCACCTACGAGGTGGGCATCCGGGTCATCCGCGTCCCCTACCTCGGCATCGTGAACATCCTTGCTGGTCGGCCAGTCGTCCGTGAGTTCATCCAGCATGACGCCACGCCTGGAGCGCTTGCCGACGAGTCGCTACGCCTTCTCAACAGCACGGAAGCAAGGGAGAAGCTTGCCCAAGAACTCTCCTCTGTGGTCGCTACGCTGGGAGGACGAGGCGAGCGCTCCGCATCCCAACGCGCGGCTCTTGCTGTGATTGAATGTCTGGATAAAACAGCCTGAATCCCCCATTCTGCAAATCACTTTGAATCCCATGAGCTTTCCAAAAGAGCATCTCGAGACCCTTTGGGCACCGTGGCGTGTGGAGTACTTCAGGCGCGAGCGAACGAGTGGCGAGGATTTTCTAGCTGAGGCGGCTCGCTCCACCGATGATGCGTCCCACTTGGTGATCACCCGCCGGAAGAACGCCTTCCTCATCATGAACAAGTACCCCTACGCCTCCGGTCACCTGATGGTGGTCCCCTACCGCAGGACGGGGCGAATGGAGGACCTGACTAACGATGAGGCCCTGGATCTCTGGCACCTCTCCCTTCACGCTCAGCGCCTTCTGAGGGAAGTCACCAAGGCAGATGGTTTTAATGTTGGGTTCAATCTCGGAACGGCTGGTGGGGCTGGGTTTGAAGAGCACCTCCACCTGCATATCGTTCCCCGTTGGGCGGGAGATCAGAACTTCATGCCGATGATCGCCGGTGCGCGGATCATCCCCGAGGGGCTTCAACCACTCTACGAGAAGCTCGTCGCCGCCGACAAAGCCCTCTTGAGCCTCTAACTTTTCGGGGGCCGTCGCCTTTCTTTAGGTCTCAGGTCTCAGATTTCATCCTTCATCCCAATGCTCATACCTCTAGGAGCCCTCGGAGCCGCCCTCCTCTATGCGGTCGGTTACCTGGAACTCAAGGGATCGATCCATCACGGGGCGACCAGCAAGAGGATCAACATTTTCTCCAACTACGCGATGGCGGCATGGTCGATGCCCCTCGCCTTCCTGGCCATCTTTCTGCCGACTCATCCAAATTGGGAGTCTGCAGGTGCCGCCGTGGCAGCAGGAGCCTCTCTCTTTTTGGGGCGGATCTGCACGGTGAAGGCGCTCGCCAAGGCCGACCTCTCCATCAGCGCTCCACTTCTGGGAGCCAAGACCGTGCTGGTGGCCCTCTTTTCGATTCTGCTGCTCCACACTCCCGTGGGATGGAAGCTCCTGGTCGCCGCCGTCCTGACAGTCGCGGCCCTGACCCTTCTCCAAGTCGGCCCCGATCACAACAAACACCATCGCCGATCGGCCGTGGGCTGGGCGATGGGAGCCAGCGTGCTCTTCGCCCTTGTCGATGTCCTCACGCAGGGGTACGCGAGGAAGTCGGGCGTTGCCTTCTTCCAACCGATCATGTTCGTGGTCCTCGCGGCCATGACTCCACTCCTCGGTTCCACACCTCCCGCGCCCCCTACAGCCAAGAGGCGCCTCCTGATTGGCGGATCTGTTATTGGGTTTCAAGCCCCCTTGGTGATCATGCTGATCGGCCTCTTCGGTCAGGCAACCTTGATCAATATCCTCTACACCACACGCACCATCTGGTCCGTCGCCATCGATGCCTGGAGGGGAGAGGGTAACGCCCGCGAGTTCTGGCTAGTCCGTTCCACAGGGGCTCTTCTGCTGATGGGTGCGATCATCCTTGCCCTCCTCAAATAAAAGGAGCTCTGTTCAACCCATGAAACAGGAACTCGCCATGTCGCTAGAGCACTCGCTGGTTGTCCATTTCAACCCCCAGCAGTTGATCCTCATCTGCATTATCGGCCCGATCATCCTTGCCGTTCTCGGTCTTTTTCTTCTGCGCAAGGTGATCCCGCCTGATGAGCTGAAACAATACCACGACATCGCCGGCCCCTTCTTAAACACCATAGGGGCCCTCTACGGCATTTTCCTTGCCTTGATCGTTGCGAGCACGTGGCAGTTCTACTCCACCACCTACGGCAATGTCATCGAGGAGGCGCGATGCCTCCAAAGTCTTTATCTCGACTCCGAGGCTTTTCCAAAAGGATTCCGGGACGAGGTGCGCTCCCTCATGCGCGACTACCGGGACTCCCTGATCAACCGCGAATGGAAGAGCATTCAGAAAGGAGAGTCCGACCCGAAAACCTCGACTGTGCTCCAAAGGATAACAGGGGCGTATGCCCATTTCAAAGTGACCGACGCCTCCGAAGCTGCCTACTTCCACGAGTCTGTGAAGAACATCAACATGCTTCAGTCACTGCGTGCCTCGCGCATTGAGGATTCGGGAACCGGACTCATTCCCTTCCTCTGGGGGGTTCTCCTCACAGGAGGAATGGCAACGATCTGCTTCTCCTACCTCTTTGGCGCTCGGAAACTTCATGCTCACGCCGTTATGACCGTTCTTCTGACCGGCGTCGTCTGCCTCGCCCTCTACACCATCATGAATCTTGATTTCCCCTTCACAGGATTAGTTGCAATTGGCCCGGACGCCTTTGAGCGTCTGATGCTGAAGTAACCCTTCTTCCATGAGTACGGAAGCCTCCCTCACCATCGAGCAGTGGATCGCCTTCCACCTCTCCCCACTCGAGCAGGGAATGCTCTGTGTCGTCCTCCCGATGGGAGTCGCATGCGCCGGACTCTTCCTCACCAGGCGCCTCATCCACCAGCACTTCCTCCGCCAGCACCATGACATGGCGGGACCGTTCTTCAACACCATGGGATCCATCTACGGCATTTTCCTTGCCTTCATTGTCGCCACGACCTGGCAGTTCTATTCAGCCACGGGAAGCAATGTTGTCCAGGAGGCCCGCTGCCTTCAGAGCCTCCACGACGATGCCGCCGCGTTCCCCCAGCCCTTCCGAGGAGAACTCCGAACATTGCTGAGGCAATACCGGGACTCACTGGTGAGTGATGGTTGGAAAAGCTTGGGTAAAGGCCGAGCCAATCCCGAAACAAGTGCCCTAGCTCTGAAAATCGCTGAGTCCTACGCATCCCATCCTGTCGAAACCCTCGCCGAATCCACCTACTTCCACGAGTCAGTCAAGAATCTTGAAACGATGAATGCGCTCCGCGCATCACGGATCGACGATGCCTCGAGCGGCCTCATCCCCTTCCTCTGGTGCATCCTAATCGCCGGGGCCGTGGTTACCGTCGGTTTCTCCTACCTCTTTGCGGCGCAGAACTTCACCACCCATGCCGTGATGATCCTGCTGCTAACGGGCCTCATCGGCCTGACTTTCTACACCATCATCACCCTCGACTTTCCCTTTACGGGGTTCGTTGCCATCAGTCCCGACGCCTTTCTCCGAGTGAAAATGCTGTAGACGGCGATAACGGCTTTCAGTATTAACACTGACGGCAGGAGAAGATTCAGCTAGAGAACCATTAAGCCTTCCAAGTCGAGAAGTAGTCCTCGACAGCTTCTTTCCAAGGACGCGGAGTGATGCCCGCGGCACGAGTGAACTTTGCCGTATCAAGAGGCGTGCGGGGGGGGCGAACGGCGATGAAGGCCTTCATATCGGCGAGCGTTAAGGGAGCCACACTCGTTGTCAGCACCGGGATTCCGTATTTCTTGGCGCATTCCAGCGCGTACTCGCCGTAGTCACGCCAGGAGCAGGTGCCGCTATTGCAGAGGTGATAGATTCCGCCCGGGAGTTCGGGCTTGAGGAACTCGGCGAGCCAAAGCGCCATGTCCTCGGTGTAACTCGGCGAGGAGGTCTTGTCATGGACAGCCGCGGCTTCAGGGGAGGTCAAGGCACGGCGGACGATCGCATCCACAAAGCTCGGCTTGTCAGGACCAAAAACCCAGGAGACCCGGACAACCACATGACTTGGCGAGGCAGCAAGAACCGCACGGTCACCCTCAAGCTTGGTCACGCCGTAGAGGCTCAGCGGATTCGGTTCATCCTCCTCAGTGTAGGGACGATCGAGCGCTCCATCAAAGACGTAGTCGGTACCGATGTGAACAAGCCGAGCGCCACGCTCTGCGCAAAGATGTGCGATCCGCCCGGGACTCTCGGCATTGATGCGTCGAGCCTGATCATGGTCGCGCTCACAACCATCGACATCGGTGGCGGCAGCGCAATTCACCACCACATCACCGGCACCGAAAGCGAAAGCAGTAAGTCCCGCTTCAGCCTTTTCAGGATCTGAAAGATCCACATGTGCACGCGTAAGCGCAATCACCTCGATCTCGGGAAGAAGTTGCCAGCGCCGGACAAGGGCTGATCCGAGACGGCCATTGGAACCAAGAATCACTACTTTCATGACGAAAGGCTGAAGGCTGAAGGCTGAAGGCTGAAGAAAATTCGGCACGGGTCAGGACATAGGTAACACATATGGTTCAAGACATGGGTAACACATGACGTGAGTGTTTGGTTATGGTGTTGGTGTTTTGGTTGTTGGTCAA
>Ga0209829_10003142_pt1 | contig 12158 bp, 13 predicted proteins | sample C_140205_EF_Meta_FD_187311 | JGI IMG/M metagenome (GOLD analysis project Ga0209829, IMG submission 187311) | Freshwater microbial communities from Lake Croche, Canada to study carbon cycling - C_140205_EF_MetaG (SPAdes) (version 2) | ecosystem: Environmental > Aquatic > Freshwater > Lake...
GCGATCCCGATCACCAGGCCCGGCGCATGGGCGATGCGGGTCAGGTCCAGCTCGACGCCGATGGAGACGAAGAAGAGGCCCAGCAGCAGGCCCTTGAAGGGCTCCAGCGTCACCTCGATCTCGCGGCGATATTCGGTCTCGCCCAGCAGCAGGCCCGCGATGAAGGCGCCCAGAGCCATGGAGAGGCCGCCCATGGCGCTGGCCACCCCCGTGCCGATCACGACAAAGAGACAGGCCGCCATGAAGAACTCGGTGGAGCGCGCCAGCGCCACCTGATGGAACAGAGGCCGCAGCAGCAGCCTGCCCCCCAGCACCAGCACGGCCAGCGCCGCCATGGCGGGCAGCACGGCGTAGAGCATGTCGAGGCGCGTGCCCCCGCCCCGGTCGCCCGCCATGGAGACCGCAAAGAGCAGGGGCGCCACCATCAGATCCTGAAACAGCAGCACCGCAAAGGCGGCGCGCCCGGCTGTGGTCGCGAGGCGCCTTCGCCCGGCCAGTACGGGAATGACGATGGCGGTGGAGGACAGGGCCAGCGCCCCGCCCACCACCAGGGCCGCGCCCTGGGGCAGGCCAAAGAGCATCGCCGCGATTTCCCCCAGCACGAGCGTGCTCACCGCCACCTGCCCGGCGCCCAGCCCGAAAACCAGACGCCGTAGCCGCGCGAGGCGTTCATAGGATAGTTCGAGGCCGATCATGAACAGCAGGAAGACCACGCCGAATTCTGCGATCTGAGCGATGCGCTGGGTGTTTTGCAGCTGGAAGAAGTCAAGCCATGGCTGGTCCGACAGGCCGCCAAGCCCATGCGGCCCCAGCAGAACCCCCGCGCCCAGAAAGCCGATCACCGGGCTCACTTTCAATCGCCGGAACAGGGGTACGACAATGCCCGCCGTTGCGAGGAACAGCAGGACCTCCCTTGTGTCTTCGAGAGCGAGAGCGCCGCCAGCCAAACCATGCTCCTTTTGGAAGGATTGGCGCTTCAATCCGGATGTGCAATCTCATGAGATGAGCCGGATCAAAGCGTAATTTCAGAAAATTATCAATCTCATGCTCAAGCTGGAGAACCCGATGGGCGAGCGCAAGCGCGGAATGGAATTCACCATATTGATCCTTTGCCTCATCGGCGCCTTCGTCGCCTTCCTGATCGCGGGCGCGGCTGGTAAATAGAGCGATGAGCCCAAAAGAAAACGCCGGGCGTACATCCGGCCCGGCGTTTGGTCGTCAGGCCTTTGCACCAGGGGGGCTCGTGCAAACAATTCGCCGGACGATTAAAGGGATGATGAGCGCCAACTGTGAAGCTAGAATGACGCGATCAGGGCGAAATGGAGGCAATCATGGCCAAGGGTTACTGGATCGCGCATAACGAGGTGCACGACATGGAGGTCTACAAGACCTATCTGGCGGGCGCCGCCGAACCTTTCGCGCGCTTCGGGGCGAAGTTTCTGGCGCGCGGCGGGCAATATACCGCGCCGGAGGGCGAGGTTCCCTCGCGCAACATCGTCATCGAGTTCCCCACCTATCAGGCCGCGCTCGATTGCTACAATTGCCCGGAATATCAGGCGGCTTCGGTGTTCCGCAAACAGGCCTCCACAGGCCAGATCATCATCATGGACGGCGTGGCGTGAGCGGTGGCAGGGTCACAGGCGAGGTGCTGGATGGGGTGGCGGAGCTGGTCTTCGACAATCCCGCAAGGCTGAACGCCATCAACCTCGCCATGTCGCAGGAGGCCTCGGCGCTGATCGACGCCTTCGCGCAGGATGCGCGGGTGCGGCTGCTGGTGGTGCGGGGCGCGGGCGCTTCGTTCGTCTCGGGGGCGGATATTTCCGAATTCGAGGCCCTGCGCTCCCAGCCCGAGGCCATCGCCCGCTATGAGGCCATTTCGCAGGGCATGTTTTTGCGGCTGCGGGCCTTTCCCAAGCCCACGCTGGCGCGGATCAACGGCTTCTGCTTTGGCGCGGGCATGGGGCTGGCGGCGGCTTGCGATCTGCGCTTCGCCGCGCAGGACGCCACTTTTTCCGTCCCCGCCGCGCGGCTCGGCATCGCCTATCGCCCCGACTTCATCTCGTGGCTGATGCAGATCGTGGGCGCGGCGCGGGTGAAGGAGATTCTCATCACCGCCCGCCGCTATAGCGCGCAGGAGGCGCTGGACATGGGGCTGGTGCATCAGGTGGCGCCAGCGAAAAGCTTCGACGCGGATGTGGCGGCCTATATTGCGACCATCGCGCAGAACGCGCCGCTGTCGACCGTCGCCTCCAAGCGCATGGTGGACGAATATGCCGATCCCACGCGCCCGCCGGACGCTGCGCTGTGCGAGGCTTTGGCGCAGGCCTGCCTCGAAAGCGCTGATTATGTGGAAGGCCGACGCGCCTTCATGGAGAAGCGTCGGCCCGATTTCAAAGGCGTTTAACGCCCTCAGCCCTCGCGACGCTTCACCCGGCGCGCCAGATAGTCGAAGTTCACCACGAATTGCTCGGGGCGGCTGATGTCGTGCTGGAGCTTCAGAATGTCCTCAAGCGGGAACTCGGGGGCCGCCTCGCCGGAGGCCTCGACGATCATCTGAATCTGGGCGGCGTTCTCCAGCATGATCACGCTGATGATCGTCTCCTCGATGGAGGCGCCGGCGATCACCACGCCATGGTTCTTCAGCAGCACCGTGCGATGCGGCCCCAGCGCCCTGGCGACGCCCCGGCCCATGTCATGGTCGCGGATGAGGTTGATCGTGTCCGTGTAGACGCCGATGGCGTTGTAGAACAGCGCCGCAGGCTGGCTCCAGGCGCGCATGGGGCGGCCCGTGGCGGAGAAAGCGGTTGAATAGGTGGGGTGCGTGTGCAGCACGCAGTTCAGGTCTGGCCGCGCCTTGAGGATTTCGGAATGGATATAGACCTCGGAATGGCGCTTGGCCTTGCCCTCGACCACATTGCCTTCGAGGTCGATGGTGAGAATGTTCTCCATCGTGATCTCGTCGAGGCCGATGCTGTGGGCCTTCATGAAGAACAGGCCCGGATTTTCGGGATGGCGAAAGGAAATGTGGCCCCGCGTGAAATCATCCTGGCCTTCGGCCACGAGGATCTTGCCAGCCATGATCATCTTCTGCTTGATCTCGTCGTGCGTGCTCATCTCGCCTCCCGCATGTCAGTTGCGGGTCGCGCCCGCCTGAACCACCTCTAGGTCGATCAGCCGTCTTCCGCAAGTTGTGGGGGACGGGGTCAGGGATGAAGCCGTCGCAACAAGAGCCCTTTGGGGCGGGGAGGAACAGCATGTCCATCACACTGTCGCAGGCGTCCATCGACGTCATCATCCAGACGATTTCCGGCCTCACGGGGACCATCGACAAGGCCATCGCCCATTGCGCCGCCTCGAAACATGACCAGCAGGCCTATCTCACCGCGCGCTTTTTCCCGGACATGTATCCCTTCGACAAGCAGGTGCGCATGGTCGCCCGCTGGGCGGAGAACATTCCGGCCATGCTGGCGGGGGTGAGCGTGGACAAGCCCGCCGATGACGAGAAGAGCCTCGAAGAGCTGAAGGCGCGTCTGGAGCGGGCGCTCGCCTATGTCCAGACCTTCGACCGCGCCGTGATCGACGCAGCCGCCGACAAGGTCCTGACCTTTCCGGCCGGGGCTGGAACGCGGCGCATGGCCGGGCGCGATTTCGTGCTGCACTATGCGCTGCTGCACCTCTTGTTCCACGCCACGACCGCCTATGACCTCCTGCGCCACAGCGGCGTGCCGCTGGCCAAGCGTGATTTCATGGGGCAGGTGCAGGGGATCATCGAGGGCTGACGCAAAAAGGGCCAGCGCGCAGCTGGCCCTTCATCTACGCATCGACCCGATCAGATCGCGGCGATGACCGCGATCTCGACCGTATATTCGGGCGCCGCCAGTTTCGCCTCGACGGTGGCTCTGGCGGGCGTGTGGCCCTGAACCACCCAGGTGTCCCAGACCGAATTCATCTGGGGGAAAGTGGCTATGTCCGAGAGATAGATCGTCGCGGAGAGGATCTTCGTCTTGTCGGAGCCGGCCTCTTTCAGAAGCGCGTCGATGATGCCGACGATCTCACTGGTCTGGTCGGCGACGCTCGCGCCCTTGGATTTATCCGCGACCTGGCCCGCCAGATAGACGGTATCGCCGTGGACGACGGCCTTGCTCATGCGCGCGCCTGCGCCGATGCGACGAATGCTCATGCGATGTCTCTTTCTCTCATTTGTATGATGTCAGGCTTTGGGGAAGCCCGGAATGACGCCAAGGAAGTCACGCTTGCCGACCTCCACGCCGCGATGGCGCAGGATGTTGTAGGCGGTGGTGGTGTGGAAATAGAAGTTTGGCATGGCGAAGTGAAGCATATATTCGCGGCCGCGCATGGTGACCTGACGCGGCCCCATGGAGAAAGTGATGTCCTTGTCCGCATGGGCGTCCACATCGGCGGCCGAAACCGACTCGACGATGGCGAGAGCCTTGGCGAGACGCTCCTTCAGAGCTTCGAAAGTGGTCTCTTCGCGGGGCGGAACCGGGGCGTCCTGGCCAGCCAGACGCAGGCAGGCGCCCGAGGAATGGTCAGCGATATACTGGAACTGGCGCACCAGCGGGAACATGTCGGGATAGACACGGTCATTGAGCAGGGCGGCGGGATCGATCTTTTTGGCGGCGCAATGGGCGATCACCTTGTCGAGCATATGTTGCGCGCTGTTGATGAGCTGCACGAAGACGGGGATCGAGACTGAATGAAGCGACATGTTCCCTCCCGGGGGTTTGACAAGGGGTCAACAGATAGACCACGGGCGGGGGCGTATCAACCTTCCCCCACACCCGCCCCATTCAGCACATTCCCCGGGTCCCACCCATAGGTCAGCGTCTCGAAGCGCATGGCGCGGGTGTCGATCAGCAGCAGGCGGCCCACCAGCGTTTCGCCAAAGCCCGTGAGTTCGCGCAGCACTTCCAGCGCCATCATGGAGCCCAGCACCCCGGTCAGGGCGCCCAGCACCCCCGCCTCCGCGCAGGCGGGAATGGCGCCTGCGGGCGGGGCCTCGGGGAAGAGGCAGCGGTAGGTGGGGTTGGGGCGGCCCTGCGCGTCGCGCTCATGGGGGCGCAGGGTGGTGAGCGAGGCGTCATAGGCGCCCACGGCGGCGGTCACCAGCGGGCGGGATTCGTAAAAGCAGGCGTCGGAGACCGCATAGCGCGTGTCGAAATTGTCGGAGCCATCGGCGACAAGGTCATAGGCGTGCACCAGCTCGCGGGCGTTGGCGGGGGTGATCCGCAGGGGATGCATGGTGAGCTTCACATGGGGGTTGAGGCGCGCGACCGCATCCTGCGCGCTCGAAACCTTCAGGCGCCCGATATCGGCGGTGGTGTGCAGCACCTGGCGTTGCAGGTTGGAGAGCGACACCGTGTCGTCATCCACCACGCCGATCTCGCCCACCCCCGCCGCCGCCAGATACTGGATCAGCGGCGAGCCAAGCCCGCCTGCGCCGATCACCAGCACCTTGGCGGCCTTGAGCTTATGCTGGCCGGGACCACCGACCCCATGCAGGACGATGTGGCGGGCGTAGCGTTCGATTTCTTGCGGGGAGAGGGGCGATGTCATGGGGCCGATGTTACCAGCGGCGAGGCGCCCTGACGAGCCCGGCTTCCCCCCCGCGCCCGCCTCCGCTACACAGCGCTCTGGAGACCCCCTTGCGCGCAACCCTCATCACCTTGTCGGCTCTGACCCTGATCACAGGGGCGCTCTTCGCCCTGTGGCCGGAGCTTGACCTGATGGGCTCGGCTTTTTTCCATGTTGCAGGCGGCTTTGACAGCGACCAGCCGCTTCTGAAGGGCCTGCGCGCCGGGCTCTACTATCTGCCCATCGGCGTCATGGGCGCCGTCATGCTGGCCTGGCTGGCCGCGCGGGTGGGGCTGCCGATCCCCGCCGTCCCGCGTCCGAGGGGGCGCAGCGTGATGTTTCTGGCTTTGGGGCTGGCGCTGGGGCCGGGCCTGCTGGTGAATGTGATCCTGAAGGACAACTGGCATCGTCCCCGGCCCGTGCAGGTGGCGCAATTCGGCGGCGCGCTGGACTTCCGGCCCTGGCACAGGACTGACGGCGCCTGCGCCAAGAACTGCTCCTTCGTGTCGGGAGAGACCGCCGGCGCCTTCTGGCTGGTCGCCCCCGCCAGCCTTGCGCCCCCCGGCCTGCGCCTGCCTGCGGTGGCTTTGGCGCTGGGGGTGGGGCTGACGACCGGCGTCCTGCGGGTGGCTTTCGGAGGGCATTTTCCCTCCGATGTGCTTTTTGCCGGGCTTTTCACCCTCATTCTTGTCGCCTTGCTGCGCATGATCCTCATCAAGCCTGACAAGCAAGGCTTGCGCGGAGACGATCCGTATCTATAGTCCCGGCCCGACCGTGGCCGCCTCCGGCCCGCAAGACGAGTTCCGATCCATGGCCCAGAAAGACATCAAGCGCGTCGTCCTCGCCTATTCCGGCGGCCTCGATACGTCCATCATCCTGAAGTGGCTCCAGACCACCTATAATTGCGAAGTGGTGACCTTCACCGCCGATCTGGGCCAGGGCGAAGAGCTGGAGCCCGCCCGCAAGAAGGCGGAGCTGCTGGGCATCAAGCCCGAGCACATCTTCATCGAGGATCTGCGCGAGGAATTCGTCCGCGATTACGTGTTCCCGATGTTCCGCGCCAACGCCCAATATGAGGGGCTCTACCTGTTGGGCACCTCCATCGCCCGCCCCCTGATCGCCAAGAAGCAGATCGAGATCGCCCGCAGGGTCGGCGCCGACGCGGTCTCCCATGGCGCCACCGGCAAAGGCAATGATCAGGTGCGCTTCGAGCTTGGCTATTACGCCCTCGAGCCCGAGATCAAGGTCATCGCCCCGTGGCGCGAATGGGACATGAAGAGCCGCGAGCAGCTCATCGCCTTCGCCGAGGAACACCAGATCCCCATCGCCAAGGACAAGCGCGGCGACGCGCCCTTCTCGGTGGACGCCAACCTCCTGCACTCCTCCTCCGAGGGCAAGGTGCTGGAAGACCCGTGGGTCGAGCCGCCGGAATATGTGCATATGCGCACCATTTCCCCCGAAGACGCTCCCGATGTGGTCACCGAAATCGTGATCGACTTCGAAAAGGGCGATCCGGTCGCCGTGGACGGCGTGAAAATGTCCCCCGCGACCTTGCTCACCAAGCTCAACGAGCTGGGCAAGGCGAATGGCATTGGCCGCCTCGACCTCGTCGAGAACCGCTTCGTGGGCATGAAGTCGCGCGGCGTCTACGAGACCCCCGGCGGCACGATCCTGCTGGAAGCCCATCGCGGCATCGAGTCCATCACGCTGGATCGCGGCGCGGCCCATCTCAAGGATGAGCTGATGCCGAAATACGCCGAGCTGATCTACAACGGCTTCTGGTTCTCGCCGGAGCGCGAGATGCTGCAGGCCCTCATCGACCGCAGCCAGGAGCTGGTGACCGGCCGCGTGCGGCTCAAGCTCTACAAGGGAAATGTGCGCGTGGTGGGCCGCCAGTCCCCCTATTCGCTCTATGATCAGGACCTCGTGACCTTCGAGGAGGGCGCGGTGGCCTATGACCATCGCGACGCCGCAGGCTTCATCAAGCTGAACGCCCTGCGCCTGCGCACGCTGGGCAAGCGGGACCGCAAGACGGGCCGCTGACGCTTTGGCGGGAACCCGCAAGCGTCCTTCGGAATCGTAAATAGAGCGCGCGCCCCCCGGCGGGGGCGGCGCCTGGAGGCTGCATGCGCCGATATTCGCTGGCTGTGATCGCGGTCGTGCTTGCGCTGGTCGCGGTCGCAGCCATGTCCGCATGGTATTTCGAGCGGCCCACCGTGGTGCGCGTGACCGTGGCGCGCGACACGCCTGATCTCCAACTCATGACCGCAGTCGCCGCCGTGATGTCGCGCGAGCGCGAGACTCTGCGCCTGCGGGTCACGCCGGTGGACAGCGCCAGCGCCAGCGCAGCAGCCATCGATGCTGGCGCCACCGATTTCGCGGTGGTGCGCACCGACATCGACATGCCCCGCCAGGGCCAGACCGTCGCCATCCTGCACCGCAGCCCCATCGTGATTCTGGCGCCAGGCGGATCAGGAATTACACAGATCGCCGATCTCAGGGGCCGCAGCATCGGCGTGCTGGTTCCCCGTCCGGGCGCCGAGGCCAATGCGCGGCTGGTGGATGTGCTGCTCGCCCATTACGATGCGAGCGAGGGCTCCCGCAAGGTCACGCTCACGGCGGACGAGCTGCCCCAGGCCCTCGCCGACCACCGGATCGACGCGCTCATCGCGGTGGGCGAACCCACGACCAACCAGCTCAACGACATCCTTTCCGCCGTCGCCGCCGCAGGCCAGGGCCCGCCCGAATTCGTGCCGGTGCTGGAGGGCAAGGCGTTGGCCCAGCGCTCCCCTGTCTTCGAGCCCGTGGAGGTGCCGCGCGGCGCCTTTGGCGGCGCCAGTCCCCGCCCCTCGCGGGACATTCAGACCATCGGCGTCAGCACAAGGCTGGTGGCGCGCGCCAAGGTGGCCGACAGCACTGTGGGGGAGTTGGTGCGCATCCTCTTCGCCACGCGGCCCCTGATCGCGGCTGCCTCGCCGCTGGCCAATCGCATGGAGCCGCCCTCGACGGACAAGGGCGCGACCCTGCCGGTGCATTCAGGCGCTGTCGCCTATCTGGATGGCGAGGAAGAGACTTTCCTCGATAAATACAGTGATTTCATATACATCGGCGCCATGCTCGTGTCCGTGCTGGCCTCCGCCGCCGCCGCGCTTGCGAGCCGCCTGACCGCCGCCAACCACGCCCGCTCCGAGGAGCTGATGGAGCTGCTGCTGGAGCATCTGGCTGCGGCGCGCGAGGCGCCCGACTCGGGGCGGCTCGACGAGCTGGAGCGCGAAGCCGACACGGTTCTGGGTCAGGCGCTGGAGGCGGGCTCCCTGCGCCATCTCGACACCCACCGGGTCACCGCGCTGGGCCTCGCCATCGACCAGGTGCGGCTCGCCATCAGGGACCGGCGGCGGCAGATCGAGGCGGGCGAGCGGACGGGAACGCAGGAAAGCGCGCGGTTTCTGCCGGGTTAAACCCGGTTCGCCTTTGCGTTCGCCGCCCCCCATTCCCAAATCTTCTTTTATGCTGTATGCACCGCAGCAATCCGGGGAAAGTCCTCGTTTTTTCCTTTTCACCGCGTCTGTCGCGCATCTGTCATGAGGACGGGGCAGGACGACGCTTTGCCGCTCGTCAGGTGACGGGTCGCGCCAGCCAAGAGACCAAGATGAAGCTCCGCAATATCGCGATCATCGCGCACGTCGATCACGGCAAGACCACTCTCGTCGACCGTTTGCTCCAGCAGTCCGGCGCGTTCCGCGACAACCAGCGCGTGATCGAACGCGTCATGGATTCCAACGATCTGGAAAAAGAGCGTGGCATCACCATTCTGGCCAAGGCGACCTCGGTCGTCTGGAAGGATGTACGCATCAACATCGTCGACACCCCAGGCCATGCCGATTTTGGCGGCGAGGTGGAGCGTATCCTGTCCATGGTGGATTGCGCCATCGTGCTGGTGGACGCTGCTGAAGGCCCCATGCCCCAGACCAAGTTCGTGGTCGGCAAGGCCCTGAAGATCGGCCTGAAGCCCATCGTCTGCATCAACAAGGTGGACCGTCCCGACGCCCGCGTGACCGAAGTCGTGAACGAAGTGTTCGACCTCTTCGCCGCCCTCGACGCCACCGACGAGCAGCTCGACTTCCCGATCATCTACGGCTCCGCCAAGCAGGGCTGGGTCGCCGACGCGCCGGAAGGCCCGCAGGATCAGGGCATGGCCCCGCTCTTCGACCTCGTGCTGCGCTATGTGCCCGAGCCCAGGATCGAGGAGGGTTCCTTCCGCCTGCTCGGCACCCTGCTCGAAGCCAATCCCTATCTGGGCCGCATGGTCACGGGCCGCGTCTTCGCGGGCTCCATCAAGCCCAACCAGGCCGTCAAGGTGCTCGACCGCACCGGCAAGGTGGTCGAACAGGGCCGCGTCTCCAAGATCCTCGCCTTCCGCGGCATCGAGCGCCAGCCGATCGACGAGGCGGAAGCGGGCGACATCGTCGCCATCGCAGGCCTCGTGAAGTTCAACGTCGCCGATACGCTCTGCGCGCTGGATGTGAGCGAGCCCCTGCAGGCCCAGCCCATCGATCCCCCGACCCTGTCGATGACCTTCATGGTCAATGACAGCCCGCTGGCGGGCACCGAGGGCGACAAGGTCACCAGCCGCATGATCCGCGCCCGCCTCTACAAGGAGGCCGAGGGCAATGTGGCCCTGCGTGTCGAGGACTCGCCCTCGGGCGAAGCCTTCATCGTGTCGGGTCGCGGCGAATTGCAGCTGGGCATTCTCATCGAGACCATGCGCCGCGAAGGCTTCGAACTGTCCATCTCCCGTCCGCGTGTCGTCTATCAGCGCGACGAAGAGGGCAACCTGATGGAGCCCATCGAAGAGGTCGTGATCGACGTGGACGAGGAGCATTCGGGCGTCGTCGTGCAGAAGATGGCTGAACGCAAGGCAGAGATGCTGGAAATGCGCCCCTCGGGCGGCAACCGCCTGCGTCTGGTCTTCCGCAGCCCCACCCGTGGCCTCATCGGCTATCAGGGCGAGTTGATGACCGACACCAAGGGCACGGCGATCATGAACCGCCTGTTCCATGAATACGCCCCCCACCGCGGCGAGATCCAGGGTCGCCGCAATGGCGTGCTCATCTCCAACGAACAGGGCGAAGCGGTGGCCTACGCCATGTGGAAGCTGGAAGATCGCGGCCCGATGATGATCGAGCCGGGCTGGAAGGTCTATCGCGGCATGATCGTGGGCGAGCATACCCGCGACAACGACCTCGAGATCAACGTGCTCAAGGGCAAGCAGCTGACCAACATCCGCACCCAGAGCAAGGACGAAGCGGTCCGCCTCACCCCGCCGATCCGCATGTCGCTGGAACAGGCGCTGGCCTATATCGAGGATGACGAGCGCGTGGAAGTGACCCCCAAGTCCATCCGCCTGCGCAAGACCCATCTCGACCCCAACGACCGCAAGCGCGCCGAGCGGTCGAAGGAAACGGTGTAGTCAACACTCTGACGCTCCCCGCCATTGCGGGGAGCGTTTTCATTATGAGGCCTTTGGACTTGTGCGCCCCAGGTGCGGGGCGCTGCGCGATTGATCCGGGTTGAGCGCCTTCGCCATGCCAGCAGTTGACGCGCGCCGCGCCCTCGCCTTAGAAGCAGAGCGTTGGAAGGGTGGCCGAGTGGTTTAAGGCAGCGGTCTTGAAAACCGCCGTGGGTGAAAGCCCACCGTGGGTTCGAATCCCACCCCTTCCGCCAAATAATCCAAATTTCATATAAAAATCATATACTTAATTCGAGGTTCGGTTCAGTTCCCACAATTATTCCCACAATAACATCGCAACTTATCCAACAAGCCTGACCTTAAGGCACATCAAGATCTCGAACGTCCGTCTGGACGAGCAGCCTGCCCGTACCAAACACCCAGCCAAGATGATGGCGGCTATTGTCGAACAACAACATGTATTTCGTGGGTTCCGCAATCATCACATTTGGCCAAGATGGAAGGCGTTTGCTCGACTTCCGCATTCCGGTCGCGCACGCGCGCGCACCATGTGCCGAAATCCCTTAGCTGAACTGAACCTCTTCACCCCGGCACCCACTCATCCCGCGAACTTTTTTCGCAAAGTGTAGTTATTTCGCCACCAAAGCGAAGCTTTAGATGGGGCGCTTCAAGTCCACCTCGAAGGCGGACGACAGAGCCCAAGTGCTATATCGCGCTTTTCCTCGGTAGGTATTCTGCATTCGGTTGGCGAACTGCTACATCGATCAATCAGTTTTTGGCTGCCAACCTCGCCCCCGGCGACGGCTCCGCGAACAGGATCACCCCATGCGCCAGCAGGGCCTGCTCAATGCGGGCATGGTAACTGCCACGTGAGGGCTTGCTGTGATGCCGCCGCTCCCAAAAGCGGATCTGGCGCTCGTCAACGCCAAGTGCTGCTCCAAGGGTACGCTGGGTCAGGCCAGCCAACACACGGGCGGCGCGGAGCTGGCGTCCAGTGACAAGGTTCTTGCTGTATCTGGCCATGGAAACCTCCCGGGCGTGCCTCAGGTGCGTCCCTCAAAGGGAAAACGAGCCGACCTATCCGGCTCATCGT
>Ga0209829_10003145_pt1 | contig 12151 bp, 11 predicted proteins | sample C_140205_EF_Meta_FD_187311 | JGI IMG/M metagenome (GOLD analysis project Ga0209829, IMG submission 187311) | Freshwater microbial communities from Lake Croche, Canada to study carbon cycling - C_140205_EF_MetaG (SPAdes) (version 2) | ecosystem: Environmental > Aquatic > Freshwater > Lake...
CCAGCGTGTCGGTGATCGAATCACCTAGTGTCATGTTGCCAGTGGTCGCCAAAGTCGTGCAGGTTAATCCAGCAAGGCTGCTGGTGCTGCTCACTGTCAGCGTCGTTAGGTTGGTTGTAGTGGCCGTCAACGAAGTTGTGGCGCTCAAAGTTGTGAACGCGCCGGTGTTGGGCGTGGTGTTGCCAATCGGTGTAGGCGATGCCAGCGATAACGAGTTGTCGTTGATGCTGCTGATGTTGTCGACCGTTGCCAGCAAGTTGTTGTTGGAGTCTCGGATCAGGACTTTTATTGCAACGCCAGCAAGCACCCACACGCTCGTTGTAAGCCGCCCAGACGAGTCGAGGATGATTGGGTTGGCATTGGTGACAGCCCCGCCAGAATCGGCGTAGGTTGCCACTGGCGTGGTTGTGCCGGCAGTGTAGGTGTAGATTTTCCCACCGGCCAGAATCACGCCTTGATTGGTGAAACTTTGCAGCTGGAAGGCTATGGGAGATTGGTAGTAGGCCATTTAATCGTACTCGAATTCTTGAGCGTATCCGTGCTCTTGGAGTTTGGGGAGTTCGTCTGCAATCTTCTCGCCGATGTCGTCTCGGTAAATCATGTCGGAGATGTGCAGTTCCCGCACTGTTTTGTAGGCCCGCTCTGCTGCCTGCTTGATGCTGCGCCCCGTGCCGGTGACAACGCACAAATAATCGCCAGCGGTGGCCCACATCTCGCGATCTACGACTTCATCGCCTTCCATGTCCGGCATGCTTGCCATTTTTACGCTTTGAGGAGCAATGAAACGCCTGTTTTTTGCGCTCACCCCATAAATTGGGATGTCGATGACCTCTTTCTGCGTAGCTTTGCTGTAGGGATAGTCAGGCTGCGCCAGGACGATTCCCACAGCACAAGCGGTGTTCAATTCCAACGTGTCTTCGCCGTTGCAGGCATCCAGCATCCACTCGGCTGGATCGCCTCTCGTCGTTGCCGCCATGATGTTGAAAGCAGGCCAGCCCGGACGAGCGGTGAACTCCAGCGGCCACGCCTTGCCATCCTCATCGATGATGCAATTCACATCAATGTCACCGTAGTGGCCCATCTCCACCAACGCATCTTCTAAAGGTTTTAGCACTTCTTCAAACAACGTCGATTCGTTGCAATACTTCATCACTGTCCCGGCTTCGCCGCAATTCGGCCCGCAGTTTCCGCTGAGCAATTTTTTGTGTTCGAAATTTTCATTCGGCAAACCGACAAAACCATCTCGTCCCATCCATGAGCTGACGGCAAACTCGATTCCCGGAATGAATTCTTGCAGCATGCACGGACCTTTGAGTTTCATCCCCATGCGCTGCCAGCGTTGCAAGCGAGCCACAAGATCTGCAGGAGACTTTGAGCAATAACTGAGGCTCTTGTCCTCCTCGCTGCCTAACGTCTTGAACACGAATCGGTCATCAGACTTGCGGGCAAACTTTTCCGCGTCGGCCAGATTTTTGAACGTCTGGTGTGCCGGGCATTCAATTCCGTGATCGTTCAGAAATTTCATGCCGAAAGCGCGGTCAATCTCCAGCTGTGCGGATTTCACCGATGGGGCGAACACCGCAACGCCAGCTTTCCGAAAGAACTCCAGACGATCGATGTATTTGTCGTTCCCGGTGGGGAAAACTAGGTCAGCCCATTTGGCCGAGCCGGTCCAGTTTTTTACAAACTCAATGCCCTTAAAACCCTGTCCGATGTGGGGGGAAGCATCGGGCGATAGCCAGTAGCGCACTTGGTGGCCGGCAGACACGCAACGCAGAACGAAATCTAAACCGCATCCGGCGTCCTCGTTTTCCATCACAAGGATTTTCATGGTTTTTTAGATCTCTGTAATTGCTCCAATGTATGCCCTTTTGATTCACCTTTAGGCCGCTGCATACGAACGCCAGAAAACGCACCTGTTGATTCCCGAGCACTTTTTATTTTGTTGGCGTTTTCCAACGCTTGACGAGCAAGCGTTCCAACCGGAAGCCCCAGAGCCGCTTTGTTGGCTACAGCTTCAAGAACTGCACCACCTTTCGATGCCAAATAGGAAACCAGACTATTTGAGTTATTAACAAAAGATCCTTTCGGCTGGAATTGAATTCTTCTTGCAACGTTTCCAAGCGTTTTTGTTAAAGATTGACCTTCCGGATCAAAAATTAAACCGAGCTTGTTTCCGCGATCTAATGTTTCCAAAGCTTTGTTGTAGCCAGCTTGGGTAAAAATTCCCCTGCCATCAGAATCAATCCCTGCTCGTTCTTTCAGGTGCGACATTGTTGCTGACCGCAATTCTTGATGAACCGCAGAATTTTCCCCAAACGTATCAATCATGGTTTTTAATTGGCGTTGTTTGCCATTCAAAACAAACTTTTCGTAAAATTTGTCTCCTGCTAATTTTTCGTTAATTGACGGATCTTCGGCTTTTACAATTGCTTTATACGCGGGGTCTTTTTTCAGCATGTCAAAACGGGCTTTTGCTAAAGTTCTAGCATTATCTGCTAAGCCTTTTAAATGCTCACCGGTTCCCGCAGCCATTGGCAGGTTTTCCATTTCCTGCCGGACCATACTGGCAGCCATAGCCGCGTTTCCATTTCCCGCCTTCTCGGCAGTTCTGATTTCATCCGCTAAATTTGTGCGCATGGCTTCAAACTGTTCAAACGTCATGGGTTCGCCAGACATAAATGAGTCAAGCTGTTTTCGAATTGGCCCAGATAAATAATCGGTTTTTAATTTTTTTGCCAAAGCAGCGAAAGAATTTTTAGCGATAGCCGCGCCGTCTACCGGAAACTGCCCACCGTTCGCATCTTCAAGTGCTTTGTATGCCGCTTTGATTCGTTGGAGTTTCCCTGCATCTAGTTCTCGATAAGCATCAATAATGTTTTCAGACGATTCAATTGTTTTGGTGCTGAAAGAGTCAGGCGCAACGCGGTCTCTAATTAAATCAAGATTTTCAATTAAGTCGCCGTTTTGTTTGTTTAATGCTTCCGGGATGCCAGATCCGGGGACCCCACGCTCGTTCATCATTTTTGAAAACGCAATTGGGTCTTGAGTTGCTTGAGGCCCCAGCAAACGAATAGGTTTTGGCAAGGAATCAGCTTCAATGTGCGCCACCAATGCTGGCTTGCTGATTTCATTGATAGGAATTTTAGACACAATTTGCTGCAATTCAGGGCTAGATCCTGCAATTGCAGCAGCTATTTCGGATTGGCTGGAAGTCAAGGCAGAACCCATAGATTGCGCAGATTCTTCTGAGCCAACCATCATTCGACTTTGCCGTGCTTGCGTTGCTGTTTGCGCGGCTTTTGCGAATGGTTCAACAGCTGTTTTAACAGATTCTCCTGCTTTCTTTGCAACTGCTGCGGCACTCATTTTTGCCATTCTTGCGTATGGGGTTGCTGCTTTCAAAATCCCCGGCAAAACCATAGGCAAAACGCCTTCCAACGCGCCGGTAGTCAATGATCCTGCTACCGGATAACCCGATTCTGAAAGTTTTTCTCCCGGCTTTCTTAACGCTTCCCCAATTGGTTTAGTAATTGGAGCAGCTAAAGAAACTGCTTTGCCGACATCCGCCAGCAAGGATTGACCGACAGCTCCGGTCGGCTTGTAGGTAATCGCTTGTTGCGTTTGCTCAATTGCCTTTGCCCCTGCTGCAGGACCTTCTGTAGCGGCTTTGTAAGCCCCGACAAAGCCTGACGCTGGCTGTGCCAGCAAGCTGCTACCAACCGCCAACGGAACCTGATACCCGCCTTCCAAGACGTCTTTTATCGCGCCACCAAAACCCGGACGTTCTTTTTCTTGTGTAGGTTGTCCGAATGCGCTGGTTCCACCAGCCACAGCGCTCTGCCCGACCGACATTTCTCCAGCGGCATAGGGTTTGTCAGTATCCCAAGACGCGACTTTTGACGGCTGATTGCTGACGGATGGAGCTTTATATGCTTCATCAGTATCCCAAGACGCAGCCATTACTGCGCAGCTCCTTTTTTAACCTTGTGCACGCCATTTGGATCAATGTATTGGGATCCCGGCGGCAGTTTTGCGTAGTCTTCTTCGGTGTTTATTCGAACTGGTGCCCCACTTGCCGCCGCGCCCGGAGGGGTAGAGGGGGAACCGGACGGCGGCGGGGTGGGACTTTGTTGGCCAAGAGCTTGGTTATATATTTCGGGATTCATCGCTGCTTGCGCGGCCCGCTCTGCTGCCTTGCCTTCCTGCTGGATGGCATCAAGCGCAGTTTTATAGACTTCCTTGCTTTGCGCAGACCCGAGCATTTCTCGGTTGTGCTGTTGAGCGTCGACGTTGCCAGCGCCGCCACGCGCCGCCACTTGGTTGTAGGCATTCAAAACAGCTTGGGTGTTCACGTACAAACGTGCCAAATTTGGATCGCTGATGTTTCGTTCGCCCATCTGCAACAGTTCGTTAAATGGCCGAAACTTCGATCGGTCAACAGCCTCAGAAGCCGCCAGCGCCAGCGGCGCAAATTCTGCCAGCTCGTTGATGGCAATTGAAATGCCGCCCGCCTGTCCTCCTGCTCGATCGATTGCTTTGGCCGTCCCCCTAAGTTGCAGTTTTTTTGCCACGATCATTGCGGGCGATAATCCTGCTTCCTTCATCTGGGAGGTTAATTCGTTATTAACCTTGGCCCTGTCTTTCGGGCTTAAACCTGCAAGCACTTCACGTTGAGGAGTCCCCTGCATAAGCTGTCCAGCCATCATCGAAGCGGTATCGTCATCGATCCCGCCTGTTGCCGCATTCTGCTGGGCAGCGGTCTGCGGGATGCCGCCCATGTATTCCATTTTGCCGGTCTTTGGATCTGTCCGGTAAACGCCAGGTCCTTGCGGCCCCACCATCTGCGTGGTTTTGCCATACGTCGGCTGCTGAGACTTCAACCACTCGCGGGTCTGTTGGTTTTGGCCCAGCGCGCCTTCAATGTTCTGCAAGATGTTTCCCTGAGCAAGGTGACCGCCCAGTTGTTGGATCTGCTGCGGATCCATCGCGGGTTTGCCATTGGGCAACGTCGTGCTGCCCAGCATTTTCAATGCGTCGCTTGCTGGCCCCAGCAGTGCTGCGTCAATCTGATCTTGTGAAGCGCCTGCTTGACGCATCTGCTGGCCTTGCAAGTACAAAGGTTCCAGCGCGCTGCCGTACATCTCGTGCTGTTTTGTCAAAATGTCGTATTGGTTTTTGGTCTGTTCCACCTGCCCAGACTGCAGCTCGCTGAATTGCTTTTGCAGCTTGATGCCCATCTCTGGGTTGACTTTGATCGCTTCGCCCGCAAACGCTGTCTGGCCCTCTGGCGTGCTTAAGTCGTGCTTGCTGGACAGCGAGCGCAGGGTCTGCAAGTCGGTCTGCGATTGCTTTTCAGCGTTGAGCTGCATCCTGCCAATCTGCTGCTTGTCGACGATGTCAGACAGTTGATAGCCACGCGCCGTCGCGCCCGCCATATCCGCGCCTTGGCCACCTATGTTTGCAATAACGGTAGGGTCAAAATCCATGGCGATTCCTTAGATGGTCATTTGCGGTTGAGCGGGACCGCCGATAAAGCCGCCCTGATAGGTTCCAAAACTTGATGGCTGCTGCAACTTTTGCAACGTTTTGAGCGTTTGCTGGTTTTGCATGCCCTGATTCAATGCGGTCGATACCCCGCTTATGGTGTTTGCGCCAATGCCAGCCATTTGATTGCCACGGTTCATGGCAATATTCCCTAAATTATTAGCCCCGGCTTGCACACTTGATGCCTGCCCCGCCGCAGCTGACTGCCCCACATCGATAGGCTGCAACAGGTTCTGCAACTGCTGCTGGTAGCTGGTGCTTGCCAGTCCTTGGTTGTAGTCGCTCAGCGCCTTGAGGGTGTTGCCTGACAGCCCCAAACCCATCGCCGATGCTTGGCGCTTGGTTGCGTCGTTGCCTTGCTGCTGTTGGAACTGATACCCCGGCATTTGAGCCAGCTGCGCATTCATCTGCGCTGGGTCTTGCTGTCCACCGGCCCCGATGCCGAGCAGACGCTGGTAAGCGGGAATAGCTGCCTCGCCCAATCCGCGATATGGCGCGCTCAGTTTGGCACTTTGCTCGATTGCATATTTTTGCGCATTTGCCGCTGTTTTTGCAGCATCACGAACCGCGTTTGCAGAAATCATGGATGACGCAAGAGACCCCGCCGCTTGCGCAATGCCGCTGAGGCCGCCGATGCTGAAAATATCGCTCATGTTAATCTCCGATCCATTTGCCGTAATACGTTTCCGTTACCCCGTAGTCTAGTCGCCTTAGCACCGCTGACGCATCTTTGTGAGATTTCACGCCCACAAAAATTCTGTCCACCCCTCGCCGCCGTGCTTCCGCTTCCACCGCCCGAAACAATTTCACGCCCGCAAACTTGCCCCGCGCCTTGGGGTGCAGAAAGAACGATCCGGTGGTCAGCGTCATCACCGTTTCGTAGTGCAACCCCGGCGCCACGAATCCAAGGTAATACCCCACCAGCTCGCCCGCCTCTCTTGCGGCAATCAACAACAAACTGCCAAGCGTTTCTAAATTCAAATACGCTGCGTAATTTGGTGACAGCGCCGCTTTGTCGCTCGCTATTTCATCGTGGCAAAGAAAGAACAACGGCTTTAGTTCCTCAAGATTGTCGGCAAATTTTTCCACGTGGAACATCACGATATTTTGATCAAGTTGGCAATCACGCTTGGCGTGTACGGGATGTTTGGATCTGATATAGCTGGAGCCGCAAAAAGATCCATGTCTACGCTGGACGCGGCCCACGCCATTTCCAAGTAATCGCCGGCTGCTAAAGTTACCGAGAACGAGTACTGCGCAAAAAACACTGAGTTGGGTGCTAACGTAAATTGTCGCGCTGAATAGTTCACGTCGTTTCCATTGAGCCGCAACAACAAAAAGACATATTGCGGATCGACCACGTCGTTATTGATGAATTGAATGGATGCTTCAAGGTTGAACACGCCGGCATTGACCACTGTCATCTTGCCTTGTCCATCCGAATTAACGTTGTTAGATCCAAACGTTTGGCCCAATCGGATGACATAAACCTCCGAATACAAAACCGTGACTTGCGTCGTTGTATCGTAAAAAGATCCGTAATCCCGAGCTAAAACATTTTGTTGGATAACCGACAGCAGCCAGTCAAACCATGCGCGCCACGGTGCCGTTAGAAAACTGCTTTTCTCCTGCGTGATGTTGTTGCCGGGAACCGGGAACAGGTTCATTGGGGACGCGCTGAGTAAGCGGCAGCGCCGTCAGTGATGACAAACTTGACAGGATCTGTCAGCCGAAACCGAAAGACGAAATCCCGCGAAGATCCAAACCTGCGCGCAATGACCCGAGTGCTGTACTGCCCAATCTGCCCCATCGACAGCATGCGAGGATTTGACCATGTGCGCCCGTTGTCCTTGCTGACTTCCAACGTGATCATCGGATCTGACCCTTGCCCAGACTGCAGACCCACACCCGTCTCCATGTCCAAGTACAACTCGGACAAACTAAAAACGTTGTGGTCGGCGACCCCGTGACGAGTGACCACCTCGCGCAGGACGGTCTGCCCGTTATCGGTATAAGTGGTCTCCGATAGCGAATAAATTTTTGCCGCGGCGTAATCCGAGACCACCGCGTTGTTTGCTAGCGTGGTCGCAAATTGGCCGAGGTGCCGCTGCGCATAACCAGTCGCAATCCCGCTCTGCACTTCGGACCAGATGCCGCTGGTGAGGTCGTAGAGAAACGAGCGGTTAGCGTTGGGGAATGTCAGCTGGTACATCGAATGGCCGTTGGTGACGTAGCTCAACGCCACCGCGTTTCCAACGTAGCCAAACGTGCCGATTATCTCTTCAATGTCGGCGGTGCTGATCACCTGCGCGTTGTAGCCGGTGAGCGCCACCACCTGACTGGTGCCTTGAGGGTTCTGAGACAAGAACAGAATCGAATTGCCAATGTGAGCACGCGACCAAATTGCTTGGATCCCAAACTCGCTGGTGGCCGACAAGATCGGCGCAAAGGGTTGCGGCTGGTTGCCGATGTTTTGCCAAAATTCAATGTGGCGCTCGCTGAACACAACCAAGTTTCCAGACAGCCCATCCACTGCTTGGATGCGGTCTGGGTACTGCGATGCGCTGGCGAACGATAGGCCGTTCCACGTGGCAGCGTCATACGGATCTGAAACCCAAAAATATTGGGTGCCAGGTTGCTCCACCACAAAATACCCGCCCACCATCGTGCAGGTCTGCGCTCCAAACGGGAACCCCGCAGAGGTGACGACAGCAAACAACGAGCTGGCAAGGTTGAACGTGTAGGCAGACGCGCCATCCACGAGCAGAAGCTGGTCGTTGTCGATCGTCATCGAGACGTTGTTGGATGATGTCCCGATTGCAGCACTGCCCAGCTGCACACCCGAGGAGTTGTACCAGCGGAAAAATGCGCCTTGAGCCGTGTACAGGTAAGACTCGGTCCCAAACATCCCGCGCACCACCGCCGTGGTGTTGAACTGCGATACCAGCCCCGGCGTACCGAACACTGCGACCTTGGTTTTGTCTCCGTCTTCGCGGGTTTCCATGTAGCAGTTCACCCGCCGCTGGCGCGTGACAGGGTAGCTGTGTCCCGCGACCCCATTGCCAAACATGGGCACAATTTTCATAGCATGTTCGGCTGAAAATAGATTTCGGTGCGGTCCGGGTTGGCCGACCGAGCGTAGGTGATCGACTCCTGATAGTTGGCGTCCATCTCCGGCGTCCAGACTGCGGAAAACATCGGGCAGATCTGTTTGCTCAGCCCCCAGCACAGTGCGTTGAACCACTCCGCTGCGTACTCCGGGTTGTCCAGGGGATTGTTAAAATCTTGAATGGGCCGCAGGTACACCACATGGATTTGCTTCGTTACGTCCTGCGCACCGGCGCAATCGATGTAAAGCTGCCCGTTGGGTAGCTGCGCCTCGTAGTAGATCGCCGTCGGATCTGACACAGCCCCCGGAGCCGTCTTGGTCGGCAGTTCTTCGTAGGATTGGACTGTCATGTAATCGAGCGTCGTGTCGTTGTTGCTGGCATCACGCAATATTGCCGTGACGATTTCTAACGGCCGCTGGCCCTTGGTGGTGTAGTTGTAGAGGTTGTTGCCCGCAGACGCGGCAGACGGCAAGCCAGAGGCTATGGTGATGAGACCGCTGCCCACTGTGGCGACGGTGGTAGAAAAAATGTCGCCGCTATCCAGCTGCACCACCAGATAATCCCCAGCCGTGAAGTCAGCCTCCGACAACATGTAGAGCGTGGTGGCAGCAGGGTTGGCGTAATTGGTCAGCGGGTTGGTGGCAAAGTTAGCGCCGGGGACCGCAGTCACCCCCGCGGCCCAGTTATCGCCGGATGGCCCAAGCGCGTATTGGTACTGGGTCGAGGACAGAAACAAATCGGCGCGCTGCCTAGTCCAAATCTTTAGCCCGCTGGCAAAGTCGTAGCGGCCCATCCACTGCTTGACCAGCATGTTGAGCTTGCGGGCGCAGTCTGTGGTTTCCTGCGGGTCGATGCTCCCGTAGGCGTCCAGCTTGCCAATGTTTAGCATCGCCTCGCGGATGATGTCGTCCCGCGTGACGGTAAAAGTGTAGGTGCCGGACGTGCTCATTTCAGCCTCTTTTTGATTAGCGGCGCAATGGCATCGTATGCCATATCTGCCGTGATTTCAGCCTGACACTGGGCGATGCCCATCGGCAAACCATCTTCGCCGTTTGCCTGCTTGCAGTGCGACCAGTCGTAGTGGAGCTGGTGACACGCGGCCACTTCATTCTGTCCACGACCTGGACAATGCGTTTCACGCGCCCACAGGCTCTTGGTGTTGGTCCAGTCTCGCGTGAGGTTTTCCACCGTGGAGTGACTTAGGAAACAGACCTTGGGCATTGGCTCCTGCGACACCGCGTTGAGCACGCCAGTCTCCGGCCCAATGACCATGTCGGCATGCAAGGCAAACGTCATCGTCTCCCGGATGGACCAGTCGCCGCAAAACGGATGCACGCGCCGTTCGGTCTGAATTTTATGGCCGTCAGCCCGCTTGGGTTGGCCGTTCTCGTCGGGCACAAACCATCCTTGCTCGAGGATGACCCCTGCAGGCCCGCCAACGAACACCACGTGCACGTCTTTAAAGTCGACCATGAGCCGCGCCACGATCTGATCCACGTATGGCCAAACTTTGTGGACGGAAGAGCCAGCCAGCGACCACGCGATGACGAATTGGCCCATCTTGCTGCGGGTCTCTTGCGCCCACTGGATCTCAGCCGGCAGCGCATAAAATTTCACCGCTGGACGGTGCGCGATGCCTGCGGTGGCATGTTGGAACCACAGATAATTTTCGTTGCACATCTTGTGGCGCAATTTCGGTGGCGCTTGATGCATGAACCGCCCCGGTATTGGTAGCAGGGTCCCTTCGGCAGATTCCGACAGGTTGATCCACCGGTCGTATTTCTTCTGATGCCAATCCCAGAACAGGCCCAGTTGAGCGTTCGGAACTTGGTTAATGTCTTGGAGGTAGAAGTCGTCGACGTTTGGGTCGTGCTCAATGATTCCCGAGCCGGGAGGAGAGCACAGCACGGTCACGTGATAGCCTTCCTTCTTCAGGCCGGCAAACACGCTGGAGGCTTGCAGGATGTCGCCAAACGCCCCATACCGCACAATTGCGGCAGTCTTGACGGGTTTCGGTTTGCGGCAGCTGTAGCGCCAACTAAACGCCTTGTCGGCCATTTTCGAGCGCTCAGGCTCTGCTAGCTTTTCGAATACGGCAAACAAGCTGTATTCCATGCGCTCGTTGCGCTGCTCCAGCACTCGGCAATCCCAACTGCCAACCGTCTGCATGGCGTTAACTAGGGCGTCCTCGCTGACGTTCCACTTGTGATCTGGGTTAGCGTGCGGCTCGCCCACCTTGGGATATAAATCCTCATGCGGTAGGTAGAGCACAAGGTAACCACCGACCTTGAGCACGCGCCACCACTCCGCAAGACATGCGCTCACCTTGTCGTAGGGGATGTGCTCAAGCAAGTGAGAGGAGTAGACAGCGTCGTAAGCGGCTGTGCCGAATAGGTCGAGGTTGCAGGCGTCTCCAATCCAAATGTCGGGCTTTACATCAATCCCGAATAGCTGAATGTCGATGCCAGAATCTAGGCCGATGAAGTGCGGGAAACCCTTGTTTCTGCCGCACCCGATGTCCAGCACGCGACCCCGCGTCCAGCGCACCAGCTCCCACGTAATCTTGCCTGACTCATTCCCTTGCGGGTCTTCTAATCTCCAAACCATGTGATCCCCCGTTTGTTATACCCCGACGGGAGTTTACACCAAGGGGATTAGTCCCAGAGAACGTTCCAGATTCCGGGAGTGCCGCCCGTGACAACAACCAAATTGCCGTTGAACCGCACGCCCGTACCGCCAGACCCCGGATTGGCTTGGAAACCCACCGCTGCGGCCGTCTGCACGGCGTACATCGTATTGGTGGTAGTAACGCCCGCCACGGTGTAAACGTCGTAAGGGACCGCTGTCCACGTGGTTCCAAGTGCAATGCAATTCAGGCCGTAGTAAATGCCGCCGCCAGTGTTGCCGTCGACCGTTGTGGTGCCAATCGTTGAAATCACCGAGTAATTGGCGCAGCCGGGGGAGTAAACCAAACCGCTGGTGGGATCTAGCGAACATATCGCCAGCGGAACCGCATTGCTAGGAGGTGTGATTGGCATTTACATCCGATCCAAATAATTGTTGCGCTCAACGAACCCGCCCACGTCATCGTAAAACGCGTCGTTGTGTTCGCGGGTGTATTCGTCGTCAGTTTGCAGCAACGCTTTTTTGTCAAAGCCTGTCCGCAAAGAAACCGCGTTCACTTCGCCGTTGGTCAGGTCGCCTGTTGCGCATCCTTGCGGCATGTTGCCTGCAATCGATATGCCCATCTCTCGAATATCTGAAAATTCTTGGTCCTCGATGTCCATGCCGGGAGGCAATGAGTTGGCAAACAGGGTGTTATTGACAGATCTAGATCTGTAATCTCCATCCGAGCCACCTTCTCGCCCCGGCATTTGTTTTTTTGACCTAGACTCCATGTCGGTTAGCCAGCCATGCGGCTCCTCTTCCTGAGAAAAATTTAACTGGAACTTTTCCTGCACTATTTTTGGCATGGCTGGCTACTCCTAGTTCTT
>Ga0209829_10003147_pt1 | contig 12149 bp, 13 predicted proteins | sample C_140205_EF_Meta_FD_187311 | JGI IMG/M metagenome (GOLD analysis project Ga0209829, IMG submission 187311) | Freshwater microbial communities from Lake Croche, Canada to study carbon cycling - C_140205_EF_MetaG (SPAdes) (version 2) | ecosystem: Environmental > Aquatic > Freshwater > Lake...
GGGCCAACGCCAAACTCGCGGTGAGTACCGGCGTGCTGGAGGACTCGATCATGCTGGCCGAGAACGGCGTCAGCGTGGACCTGATGGCCGGTGTGGCCAAGATCGCGGGTTCGGTTCCGGTCGGCAAAGTGTTCATCGACGGTCTGGTCTCCGGTGATGTCGGTGAGGCGACCCTGGGCGAACGGCTGGTGCTGAGTTCGGGTTTCATCGCCGTCACGGTGGCGGTACACCGGGCGACCGGCAAGATCGCGGCACCGCCGCACCTGTACTCCCGCGGCTTCTCCGAAGACCCCAAAGCGCTGGACTCGGTGGCCCAGAAGGTGACCGACGAACTGGAGTCACTGGCCGCCAACAAGGTGACCGATCCGTTGCGGATCGCCCAGGCGGTGCGGCGGACGGTCGGCAAGTGGGTCGGCGAGATCTACCGCCGCCAACCCATGATCGTGCCCACGGTGCTGGAGATTTAGCGCTTATTGACGAAGCCGGCGTCCACCGGCAGAGCGACACCGGTGACATAACGGGCGGCATCCGACACCAGCCAGAAGACGGCGTTGGCGATGTCCTCGGGCTCTAGAGTCTGTACCGGCAGGGCATTGGTCATATCCGGTCCGGCATGTTCCAACTGGGCCAGCCCGTCCAGCCAGGACCGGGTGAACTCGTTGTCGATCATGGGTGTGTTGACTCCGGCCGGGTGCACGGAATTGACCCGAATGTTATATGCGGCAAGGAAATTCGCATAGGCACGCATCAAGCCGACGACACCGTGCTTGGCCACGGTGTAGCCCAACGAGCCGCCCATCGGGGCGCCGATGCCCACTAGGCCGGCCACCGAACTGGTCAGCACGACCGATCCGCCGTCGCCCTGTTTGATCAGCGGCCGCATCGCCACGTCGACGGTGTTGTAGACGCCGGTGAGGTTGACGTCGATCACGTCCTGCCAGGCATTCGCATCGGTCATCGGGGCGATGCCGGCATTGGCGATCACGATGTCGAGGCGGCCGAGTTCGGCGATGCCCTCGGCCAGTGCGGTCTTCAGCCCTGCCCGATCGCGGACATCGGCCTGGCGGGCCACAATCCGCGCTCCGGTGTCCTCTACAAGTTTGACCGTGGCCGCGAGGTCGTCGGGTGTGGCCAGCGGGTAGGGGACGCTGGCGATCTGATTGCACAGGTCGACCGCGATGATGTCGGCGCCCTCGCCAGCCAGCTTGACCGCATGGGCGCGACCCTGTCCGCGGGCCGCCCCGGTGATGAAGGCGACTTTCCCTGTCAATGTGCCCATCAGCTCAGGCGCGCAACTGGCCCTTGGCCGGGTCGCCGGCTGGCAGGGGCTCGAGCATCTTCACATCCGGCGCGCCGGCTAGGTGCTCGCCGATCGCCCCGAACAGTACGCCGATGGCGGGCGCGGTGCCGTGGACCTTGAGTGCGTCGGCATCGGCCCACTGCTCGATGAACACGAAGGTGTCACCGGTCTGGTGCAGGGAGTACAGCTCGCAACCCGGTTCGTCGTGGACCGCCTCGATGGCCTGCAGGCAGGCTGACCGGACCGCCTCGGTGGATTCCGGCTTGGCGGCGAACGACGCGACGACGACGATGGGCATGTGGTTGGCTCCTTGGGGCGGTGAGGGTTTCCGCACATCACGGTAAAGGCAGGCCGCTGGTAATGGGGCCAATGGACGAAAGGCACCGGCAGTGGAGCAGGCCACCGATAAGAAGTCGTTGTATATGACGGTGCTGATGACGCCTGACATGGCGAACTTCTCCGGCAAGGTTCACGGTGGCACCCTGCTCAAGTTGCTCGACCAGGTGGCGTATTCGTGTGCCAGCCGCTATTGCGGTACCTATGTCGTGACACTGTCGGTAGATCGCGTGTTATTCCGTGACGCCATCCGGGTGGGGGAGTTGGTGTCGTTCACGGCGACGGTGAACTTCACCGGCCGCACTTCTCTCGAGGTGGGGATTCGGGTGGAGACCGAGAACATCCGGGACGGCACTCGCCGACACACCAACAGTTCCTACTTCACGATGGTGGCCGTCGATGACGCCGGAAACCCGGTCGCGGTTCCACCACTGGTCCCGGTGACGGAATTGGAGCACACCCGTCACGATGCGGCCCTGGCCCGCCGGAGTGCCCTGAGGTCTGCTTTCGCCGATTGATTGCGGTCTGGCAACGGCGCGCGAAGCGACCCGTGTTGCGGGTGGTGCAGATGGGACTAGAGGGACTAATCTTCTCGCATGGCGAATAAGACGGCCGCTCGCTCTGGCGCGCGAACGACCAGTTCAAAGGGCAAATCCCAACCGGCGAAGCAGGTCCAGGCGCGCCGCAAGCCCCCGGCCAAAAAGACGTCGGCGCCGGCCAAGAAAGGCCCGTCAACGTTTGCCGTAGCGATGGCGGCCGGTGGTCGGGCCACCCGAGCGACCTGGTACCTGCTGGCCCGGGGCGCCGGATCGGCGGCCCGTTCAGCAGGCCGCGCCCGCGAAATCGAGCCCGGACATCGCCGCGACGGCGTCGCTCTGGGACTGATGGCAGTAGCTGTGATCATCGCCGCGGCGTCCTGGTTCGACGCCGCCCGCCCGGTCGGAGCGTGGATCGACTCGGGATTGCGGACCTTCGTCGGCGCAGCGGTGATCCTGCTGCCGTTGATCATCGCCGCCGTCGCGGTGATCGTGATGCGCACCGAGCCCTATCCGGAGGCGCGTCCGCGCCTTGTCCTCGGTTCGTCCATGACCGCACTGCCGGTTCTGGGTCTGTGGCACCTGTGGTCGGGCTCTCCCGCCTCCCCTGAGGCCCGGCAACGCGCGGGCGGTTTCATCGGGTTCGCCATGGGCGGCCCCCTGTCCGACGGGTTGACGGCGTGGATCGCCGCACCGCTGCTGATCGGTGCCGCGCTGTTCGGTGTGTTGTTGATTACCGGCACCACCATCCGTGAGCTTCCCGCGACGCTCTACACCATGTTCGCCACCCGCGGTCGCTACGCTGACCACTACGACGACGAATACCCTGACGGTTTTGACGACGAAGATGCGTTGCATGACGCCAAAGATGTTGCAGCCGAGGACTTCTCGGACGGCTACTATGACGATCCGCGTGCTTATAGTACTGACGAGCCGCAATCCTGGCCGGGTGCCGCGGGTCCGGTCGGAACGCCGTATGACAACTACCCGCTCGACGAATCTGCCACCGGGGTGGCTACCGTCACCGAACCGATCAAGCCCCGTCGTAGGAAGCCAGCCGCGCCCCGGTCTGAGACAACCAAGTCCGAGAAACCCAAGCAGGAGACCAAGGCGATCGACCGGGTGGTGGACGGTCCCTACTCCCTGCCGCCACTGGACCTGCTGATCGCCGGGGATCCGCCGAAGCGGCGCAGTTCGGCCAACGATCAGATGGTGGACTCCATCACCTCGGTCCTGCAGCAGTTCAAAGTGGACGCTGCGGTCACCGGGTGCACCCGCGGGCCGACCGTCACTCGCTACGAGGTGGAACTCGGTCCCGGGGTCAAGGTCGAGAAAATCACTGCGCTGCAACGCAATATCGCCTACGCGGTGGCCACCGAGAGCGTTCGGATGCTGGCGCCGATCCCCGGCAAGTCTGCCGTCGGTATCGAGGTGCCCAACACCGACCGCGAAATGGTCCGGCTGTCCGACGTCCTCACCGCCGCCTCGACCCGCCGCGACCACCACCCGTTGGTGATCGGTCTCGGCAAGGACATCGAGGGCGATTTCATCTCGGCCAACCTGGCGAAGATGCCGCACCTGCTGGTGGCCGGTTCCACTGGGTCAGGCAAGTCCAGCTTCGTCAACTCGATGCTGGTGTCGCTGCTGACCCGTGCCACACCTGAAGAGGTGAGGCTGATCCTCATCGACCCCAAGATGGTGGAACTGACACCGTATGAGGGCATTCCGCATCTGATCACCCCGATCATCACGGCGCCGAAGAAAGCGGCCGCCGCATTGACCTGGCTGGTCGAGGAGATGGAACAGCGCTATCAGGACATGCAGGCCTCCCGGGTGCGCCACATCGACGATTTCAACTCCAAGGTCCGGTCGGGGGAGATCACCACACCGCTGGGCAGCCAGCGGGTGTACAAGCCGTACCCCTATATCGTCGCGATCGTCGACGAGTTGGCCGACCTGATGATGACCGCGCCGCGCGATGTGGAAGAGGCCATCGTGCGGATCACCCAGAAGGCGCGTGCCGCCGGCATCCACCTGGTGCTGGCGACCCAGCGGCCGTCGGTGGATGTGGTGACCGGTCTGATCAAGACCAACGTGCCGTCCCGACTGGCGTTCGCGACATCGTCGTTGACCGACAGCCGCGTCATCCTCGATCAGCCCGGCGCGGAGAAGTTGATCGGTATGGGCGATGCGCTCTTCCTGCCGATGGGCTCCAACAAGCCGATCCGGTTGCAGGGCGCCTTCATCAGCGATGAGGAGATCCACGCCGTCGTGCAGGCCTGCAGGGACCAGGCTGAACCGGAGTACACCGAGGGCGTCACTGCGGCGAAGCCCAGTGGGGACCGCGCCGACGTCGACCCCGACATCGGCGACGATATGGACCTATTGCTCCAGGCCGTCGAACTGGTGGTGTCCAGTCAGTTCGGATCCACCTCGATGCTGCAGCGCAAACTGCGTGTCGGTTTCGCCAAGGCCGGCCGGTTGATGGATCTGATGGAGAATCAGGGCATCGTGGGACCGTCCGAGGGTTCTAAAGCCCGCGAGGTGTTGATCAAGCCCGACGAACTGGCGGCGACGCTGGGATCGATCCGGGGTGACAATGGCGGCGATGCCGATGCCGATGGCGACGGTTACACCGACGACGGCGGGGTGCCCGAGGACATCTGATCGCTGCGTCGTTTAGAGCACCAAGAGCATCCGGGTGTTGCCGAGGATGTTTGGTTTGACGTAGCTCAGATCGAGGAACTCCGCAACGCCCACGTCATACGAGCGGCGCATCTCCTCGTACACCTCGGCATTGACCGGAGTTCCCTCAATCTCGGTGAAGCCGTGCCTGCCGAAGAACTCGGTCTCGAAGGTCAGCACGAACAACCGCCGCAGTTGCAGTTCGCGCGCCACCTCCAGCAGCCGGTTGACGATCGCGTGTCCAATACCGCGGCCCTTCACTTTCGGGTCCACGGCTACCGTTCGCACCTCGCCCAGATCGGCCCACAACACATGCAGCGCGCCGCAACCGAGCACGCGGTCGTCGGCTTCGGCGATCCAGAACTCCTGAACCGACTCGTACAGCGTGACGAGGTTCTTCTCCAGAAGGATCTTCCCGGCGTAGGTGTCCACCAGTCGTTTGATCTCGGGAACGTCGGATGTGCGGGCGCGCCGGATGGCCACGTCACGGTTCCAGACGTCGGGCGGGGCGTCGGTCACCGGTGAACCCTATCGCTAGCGGCCTGTGACGCTCGGCAACCGATACGCTGTTTGCTGTGCCGGGCAACTCCAAAACTCCGCCGAAGGTTCCGCGCGTTGGGGTGGTCAACCTCGCGAACCTGTTGACGGTGTTGCGGCTGCTCCTGGTCCCGGTATTCCTGTTCTGTCTCTTCGCCGGTGACGGCCATCAGTCCGGCGGTCGGATCGTGGCGTTTACGGTCTTCGCCGTGGCCGTGATCACCGATCGACTCGATGGCTGGCTGGCCCGCACCTATCGACTGGAAACTGAGTTCGGCAAACTTGCCGATCCGATCGCCGACAAACTGTTGATCGGTTCGGCGCTGATTGGTTTGTCGATGCTTGGCGACCTGCCGTGGTGGGTGACGGTTGTCATCCTGGCTCGTGAGATAGGGATCACACTGCTGCGGTTTGCGGTCCTGAGTCGCGGAGTCATCCCGGCCAGTCGGGGCGGCAAGCTCAAAACCCTGGTTCAGGCGATAGCCATCGGATTGTTCATTCTCCCGCTGAATACCTGGTCAGGGCCATGGCTGTCGGTAGCGTGGTGGGTCATGGGCGCCGCGATCGTGCTGACGGTCGTGACGGGACTGGACTATCTGCGTTCAGCCCTGCGGGTCAAGTCCGTCGCAAACTGAGCGCGTGAGGCGGGAACCACGCGGCCGACTCCGGCGTTGCACTAGGTAATCGCGACGACTCAAGGAGGATGCGCCATGGCGGCTGTAGTGCTGCGAGCAGTGATCGGTGATGTGTTGCGACGTGCCCGCACGTCACAGGGGCGCACCTTGCGCGAGGTTTCGGATTCGGCGCGGGTGAGCCTGGGCTACCTCTCCGAGGTGGAGCGAGGCCGCAAGGAGGCTTCCAGTGAGCTGTTGAGCGCGATCTGCGCCGCCCTGGACGTCCCATTGTCGCGGGTGCTGTGCGACGCCGGCACCGAAATGGCCTGCCAGGAGGCGGTTGAACGCAGTGCTGCCGTCGCGATCAGCGTCCCCACCACGGTCGTCATTCCGCTTCCGGCTGCCATGGCGGTCGCCTGAATCCGCTGATGTGCCGGATTTCCGTAACGGAGTTTGCAACCCGGGTGTGGTGGCGGTGTCGGAACCGATAAATTAAGCGTCGACTCTGATAACGCGGCACTCATTCGAAGGCGGGGCAACATACATGGCCAATCCGTTCGTCAAGGCGTGGAAGTACCTGATGGCGCTGTTCGGCTCCAAGGTCGATGAATACGCCGATCCCAAGGTGCAGATCCAGCAGGCGATTGAAGACGCTCAACGGCAGCACCAGGCGCTCACCCAGCAGGCCGCTCAGGTCATCGGCAATCAGCGCCAGCTGGAGATGCGGCTGAACCGTCAACTGGCCGATATCGAGAAGCTGCAGGCCAACGTGCGTCAGGCCCTGACGCTGGCCGACCAGGCCACCGCGGCCGGCGACGCCACGAAGGCCGCCGAGTACACCAACGCCGCCGAGGCTTTCGCCGCGCAACTGGTCACCACGGAGCAGAGTGTCGAGGACCTCAAGCTCCAGCACGACCAGGCCCTGCAGGCCGCGGGCCAGGCCAAGAAGGCCGTCGAGCAGAACGCAATGGCGCTCCAGCAGAAGATCGCCGAACGCACCAAGCTGCTTAGCCAGCTGGAGCAGGCGAAGATGCAGGAGCAGGTCAGCGCCTCGCTGCGGTCGATGAGCGAGATCGCCGCGCCGGGAACAACGCCGAACCTCGACGAGGTCCGCGAGAAGATCGAGCGCCGCTACGCCAACGCCATGGGCTCTGCGGAGCTCGCTCAGAACTCGGTCCAGGGCCGGATGATGGAAGTGCAATCGGCCAGTGTGGAGATGGCTGGGCACTCCCGCCTTGAGCAGATCCGCGCCTCCATGCGCGGTGACGCACTGCCGTCCGGTGGTGCCGCCACCGCGACGCCGGCCACCCCGATCAGTGCACCGGAGCCTGAGCAGCCGCTCGGCCAGTAGGCCCTTTCACCAGGAGGCGAACACTCGATGGCGGTCAGGCCAGACCAGTCGGGCGTCGCCTCGCGCCCGCGACGCTCGGCAGTTCAGCGCGGTATCGACGCGGCCGCGGAGTACGCGGACGCGGCAGCACAGAAACTGAGCGCTGCATCCGACCCGCGGGCCCGGCTGTTGCGAAAGCGGCGATGGGCGTTGCGGCTGGGGTTGTTCTTCGGCGTCACCTCGGCGTTCTGGGTTCTGGTCACAGGACTTCTGGCGTCGTGGAACACCCCGGTGTGGGGCTTGCTGATCACCGGGTTGATCGGCGCCGGTGCTGCCGCACCCGCAACGCTGCTGCTGTTGCGGTACCGGTGGCTGCGCGCGGAGCCGCTGCCGCCGCTGCGCCAAGCCAGTACACGCCGGCTTCCGCCGCACGGTTCGGTCGCCCGGCCCGCGATGTCAGCGCTGGGTGCCTCGGAGCGAGGGTTGCACTCGCTGCTTGCTGTGATGGGACGCGGAAACATGTTGCCGCCCATGGAGATTCGGGAACTCACCGCAGCGGCCGGTAGATCTGCGGCGACCATGGCTGCCACGGCGGCGGAGGTCGCGTCCATGGAGCGTGCGGCCGGCGAGAATCCTGACGCCCGGGCGTATCTGGCCCCGACGATCAACGCGTTCACCGCGCAACTCAACAGCGGTGTGCGTCAGTACAGCGAGATGGTGACGGCTGCGGCGCATGTGGTGTCGTCGGTGAGCGCCGATGCGCGTAGCCCGATAGCGCAGCAGCGCTGCCGGGGTGAGTTGACCGACGCCACCGATCGACTGCTGGGCTGGGCCCAGGCCTTCGAGGAACTCGGCCAGGGCCGGTTGTCACGACCTGAGGGCCGGTGACCCCGCCGACCGTGGCGTCTATGGACATTTTTGCCGAGCTGGCCGTACATACGGCCCACGGTCGAGTTACAGCGTCGGCCGAAGCGCGGGCACCACTGCGCCAAGCACCCCGCGCGCGAGCGCCTTGGTGAAGTCGAACACGTCGAAGTAGTCCCGCCACAGCGTGATCCGGCCGTCTGTCACCTCGAACACCCCGCAGACCCAGAACTGCAGGCGCACCCGGCCGAACACCAGGGCGTCGGTGCGTTCGGTCAGCACCGTTGAGCCGTTGACGGCGATGCGGTGGGTTTTGACCTCGAATGCCGCCCGCCCCTCCATTCCGCGGAACAGCTTCATGGCGCGGGCCCGGCCGCGGATAGTCGGGAACCCGACGTTCTGATAGACGAGGTGTTCGTCGAGGACCGCGCCCGCGGCGTCGATATCCTGGTCTTGCAGGGCGGCCAGGAAGACCTCGACGGTATGCGCGTTGTCGATCTGCGAGCTGATCGTTCTTTGGTCGGCCGGTTGCTCAGTCATGCTCTCTAGCCTAGGCCGACGGCTATGGCAGGGTGGGCCAATGCGGGTCGCCCTGGTCGCCGGACCGGAAGCAGGCCATGTCTTCCCCGCCATCGCGTTGTGTCTGCGTCTTGCCGCGGGTGGTGACGACCCGGTGCTGCTGACCGGTACGGGATGGCTCGGCACCGCGCGGCGTGCAGGACTGCACGCGGTCGAACTGCTCGGTCTAGACCCCGCCGAGTCAGACGATGACACCGATGCGGGCGCCAAACTGCACCACCGGGCCGCACGCATGGCGGTGCTGAACCTGCCCGTGTTGCGCGACCTGCAGCCCGACCTTGTGGTCTCGGATGTCATCACCGTGTGCGGCGGGATGGCGGCCGAGCTTGCCGGCATCCCGTGGATCGAACTCAGCCCGCACCCGCTGTATCTGCCGTCGCGGGGTCTGCCGCCGATCGGCAGTGGACTGGCGCCCGGCACTGGCCTGCGGGGACGCCTTCGTGACTCGATCATGCGGGAGTTCACCGCGCGTTCGGTGCGGGCCGGGGAGCGGCAGCGCACGCAGGCTCGGCAGGGGATCGGACTGCCCAGCGTCGATCCCGGCCCGCGGCGTCGGCTCATCGCCACACTGCCCGCCCTGGAGGTGCCGCGTCCGGATTGGCCGGCCGAGGCCGTCGTCGTCGGCCCGTTGCACTTCGAGCCGACCAGCGATGTGCTGGAAGTACCGCCGGGAGAGGGACCCGTGGTGGTCGTCGCGCCCTCGACGGCCAGCACCGGCACCGCCGGGCTTGCCGAACTGGCGCTGGAACATCTGGTCCCGGGTGAGACGCTGCCGGTCGGCTCCCGACTGGTTGTCTCCCAGCTGGTGTCATCCCGACCCGGCGGCGCCGACGTCGCGGTGCCACGGTGGGCTGTTGTGGGTCTGGGCCGACAGGACGAGCTGCTTCGGGAGGCTGATGTGGTGGTGTGCGGCGGCGGCCACGGCATGTTGTCCAAGACGCTGCTTGCCGGGGTTCCGATGGTGGTGGTTCCCGGTGGCGGCGATCAGTGGGAGTTGGCGAATCGTGTTGTGCGACAGGGAAGTGCGCGACTCATCCGGCCGCTCAGCTCTGAGGCGTTGATTGCCGGTGTCACCGAGGTGCTGTCAGATCCGGGCTATCGACATGCGGCGCGTCAGGCGGGGGATTCCATCATTGATGTGGCCGACCCGGTGGCGGTGTGTCGTGGTGCCGTGGCCGGTCGCACGCCGTAATCACCCGTGCTTCGCATAGGGCGCGAGCAGCTTGGACCAGGACCGGGACAGCTGCCTGTACTCATCCTCGCAGCCGTCCGCCCGACTCTCGGGCAGTAGCCCGTCTGTGACGATGTCGGCATGCTCAACAGGGTCGTGTCCGTACATCCAGCACAGCACGTTGTACATGCGGGTCTGGTTCACCGAATGTTTGGCGGCGAAGTCGGCCTCGACAAGATCTTGCTGACCTTTGGCGTACTGCTCGAACATCCGGGCGTAATCCTTGACGGCTTCTTCGGCATTCGGCTCGACGTTCCCGTTTTCGTCCGGCTCGAGCAGCAGGAACACCACGAGTTGGTCGGAGGCATCTTCCTCCCGGCCAGTGATCGGTAGGTCGTCGAAATCGATTGCTGCATGGGCGAATTCGTGATAGAAGGTCGCCAGTTCTGCATTGACCGCCGCAGGGATCGGATCGGAGTCGCCGGCGGCTTTGAATGCACGCAAGCTCAGGTCGGCGTCCTCATAGCAGATCGTGATCTTCTTCTCTGCGAAGTTCCAGAAAGCATTCGCCTCGCCGCACTGCGCCCCAACCAACGCGATGTTGTACGGCAGATCCAATGTGTGATTGATCTTGTCGGCCACGTCGTCCAGCAGGTGCGTCCGTGTCATCATCGCGCGACCGATGATCGCCGGACCGGTGGAGGCCTTCTCGTAGGTCACGGTCATTTTCGGGTCGGGGGAACCCGAACTGCACCCGGACGCCACCAATGCCGCCATCAGTACCGCCACCACTGTGGTACCAGTGGGTCCGAGACGCACCGCTAGTTGTCGCCCGTCCCTGGGCGCTTCACGTTGGTTTTGGAATCCACCTTGCTCGTGGTCGGGTTGTTCGTGGTCGAATTCCCGGTCGGCGACGGGGACTCCTTGGCCGCGGCGCAGCCTGCCGTCAGTCCCAATCCGGTGATGACAAGACCGGCGGCCAGCACGGTGAATCGGTGACTTCGGCGTGAATGGTTCATACCGAGGGACTGTACCCATCGGCGGAAGCTGCCAGCACAGCTTGTGCGCCTGGAGTTCTGGGTAGGTTCATAGGCGTGCGACTGACGCAATTCCGCGAACTCGTTGACGGGCAGTTCGGAACTGTTCGCGGCGCCTCGGTCGTGGTGGATCACGTCCTTACCCAACTGGGCGGACGGACCGCCATCCAAGCCATCGAGGACGGTGTCGATCCGCGCGATGTGTGGTGGGCGCTGTGTGCCGACTTCGACGTGCCGCGCGATCAGTGGTAGCCGGCCTGCCCTGCGACCAGCGGTAGTCCGGTCGCGCCAGGACACGTCCCCGACACGCCGTGCGCCTTGCTTGCCATCGAACACATGTTCGTTATTGTGTTGCTTGTTCGACCGTCGCTTTCCAGGTCAGTCCGTTTTGTCAGAGGCCCTCTCTAACGTCACCGCCAACTGACCAACACCGGTCAACTGAACACCACCGAACGGAGATATCCCATGGCACAGCAAGCCCCCGACCGCGACAAGGCTCTCGAACTCGCGCTCGCCCAGATCGAGAAGAATCACGGCAAAGGCGCGGTGATGCGACTCGGCGACGAGGTTCGTCAGCCGATCTCAGTCATCCCCACCGGTTCCATCGCCCTGGACGTGGCGCTGGGCATCGGCGGACTACCGCGCGGCCGCATCATCGAGATCTACGGCCCGGAATCCTCGGGTAAGACCACCGTCGCCCTGCACGCGGTGGCCAACGCCCAGGCTGCCGGCGGTATCGCGGCGTTCATCGACGCCGAGCACGCACTCGACCCCGAGTACGCCAAGAACCTGGGCGTGGACACCGATGCCCTGCTGGTGAGCCAGCCCGACACCGGTGAGCAGGCACTCGAGATCGCCGACATGCTGATCCGGTCGGGAGCGATCGACATCCTGGTCATCGACTCGGTGGCAGCGCTGGTACCGCGTGCCGAGATCGAGGGCGAGATGGGCGACAGCCACGTCGGTCTGCAGGCCCGCCTGATGAGCCAGGCGTTGCGCAAGATCACCGGCGCACTGAACAACTCGGGTACCACGATGATCTTCATCAACCAGCTGCGCGAGAAAATCGGTGTGATGTTCGGTTCACCCGAGACCACCACCGGCGGCAAGGCATTGAAGTTCTACGCCTCGGTGCGTCTGGATGTGCGGCGGATCGAGAC
>Ga0209829_10003150_pt1 | contig 12142 bp, 6 predicted proteins | sample C_140205_EF_Meta_FD_187311 | JGI IMG/M metagenome (GOLD analysis project Ga0209829, IMG submission 187311) | Freshwater microbial communities from Lake Croche, Canada to study carbon cycling - C_140205_EF_MetaG (SPAdes) (version 2) | ecosystem: Environmental > Aquatic > Freshwater > Lake...
AACCCGACCGCTGGTACCATCTGATTACTTCTCCAAGGGGATTGATCGGAATCATCAGGACTTTCCATATAACATAAAAAGGCCGCATCCAAAGATGCGGCCTTTTTCGTATGGATATCGCTTAAACGATTAATTCAGAGGGCTGAAGGAATAGAGGTTTCCCCCCGCACTGTTGATGCTGAAACTGTGGGAAACCGGTGTGGCGGCACTATAATTGGTGTTCCCAGTCTGGGTGGCGGTAAGTGTCACCGTTCCGGTTCCGGTAATCGTGACTAGACCATTATTATAGGTCGCAGGACCGATTGGCATGACTGTCACTGTCAGTCCCGACGAGGCTGTGGGCTGGGTGATGATGAAGCTTGATCCCATCGCCACGGAGCCGGCAGGCAGGTTCAGACTTGGGAATGTGATGGTCTGTGGTCCAACATTAACGTTAATGACTCCTGCGGTCACCGGAGTGATGACAGCCGCATAGTTGCCTGCAGCAGCCTGTATTACGAGAACAGTAATCTGGCCTGCGCCGCCAATATGCACATCGCCTGTGTTGGCATTGATGGTCGTTCCAGTGGGTGCCCCCGGGGCCAGCGAGTAAGTCAAGGTGCCTGCGGACGACGAGGTGACTGCCGTTGCGACGTTCGGCATATTGGCTGAATAAGCGACTGTCTGGGTTGCATGCTGAGTGATATTCGGAGTCATTCCCGTAACTGTGATAGTACCGGCAGGGACTGCAGTGGCGACTGCCACGTAGTTACCCGTGGCTGCTTGGGTCGCATTGACATTAATGGTTCCAATACCGCCGATGGTTACGACGCCCGTAGAGGCAACGATGGTCGTGCCGGCGGGATACCCTGTTCCGAGGGTGTAGGTTAAGGCGCCGGTTGAGGGAGAAGTTGCCTTAACTGTGGCTTTTGCGCCGTTTGAGTAAGCAACGCTCTGGGCGGCATTCGGGGTAATGGTCGGTGTCGCGGCGGTGACGGTGATCGTTCCCGCGGTGACGGCCGTGGTGATTGCGGCATATGAATCTGAGGCCGCTTGCGTGACTAAAACGGTGATAGTTCCTGCGCCTCCGATGGTCACATTGCCTATTTGATCAACGCTGCTACCAGCGGGATAACCGGTCTGGAGCGAGTAGGTGAAGGCGCCGGTGGATGGAGATGTGGGAACCACGTTCACGGTGGCCATGTTGGTGATGTAGGTAACGGTCTTATAAGCGGCCGGGGTGATCTTGGGTTGCCCGGCACTCTCCACATTGATGGTGCCGACAAATACCGCGGGGGTGACTGCGGTGTAGTTGCCCGCGGCTGCTTGGGTCGCTAAGACACGGATGGTTCCAACACCGCCGATGGTTACGACGCCCGTGGAAGCCGCAATGGTCGTACCGGCGGGAAACCCAGTTCCGAGGCTATAAGTAAAGGCGCCAGAGGAGGTTGAAGTTGCCTTAACTGTAGCTGTTACGCCTTTTGAGTAGACAACGTCCTGGGCGGTATTCGGAGTGATGGTCGGCGACGCGGGGTTGACGGTGATCGTTCCGGCTAAGATTGCATTAGTGATGGCATTGTAATTGGAATTAGCGGCCTGAGTCACCAATACGCCGATGTTAATCTGTTGAGTAGTAATTCCACCAATGGTGACGACGCCCGTGGAGGCAACGATGGACGTTCCAGTCGGAGCGCCAGTACGAAGGGAGTAGGTTAAGGCACCGGTTGAGGTAGAAGTTGCGGTAACTGTGACGGTGGCATTGGTTGAGTAGATAATGCTCTGGCTGGTAGTCGGGGTGATGGCTGGGTTCCCCTTATTGACCGTGATGATGCCCGCGTTGGTCGGCGTAGTGACCGCAGCGTAGTTGCCTGCCGCAGCCTGAGTGACCTTAACGGTGATTGATCCGGCCCCGCCGATGGTGACATTGCCACTGCTGTCGACGCTGCTACCGGAGGGAGCCCCCGAGGCTAGCGAGTAGGTGAAGGCGCCGGTGGATGGAGATGTGGGAACCACGTTCACGGTGGCCATGTTGGTGATGTAGGTAACGGTCTTATAAGCGGCCGGGGTGATCTTGGGTTGCCCGGCACTCTCCACATTGATGGTGCCGACAAATACCGCGGGGGTGACTGCGGTGTAGTTGCCCGCGGCTGCTTGGGTCGCTAAGACACGGATGGTTCCAACACCGCCGATGGTTACGACGCCCGTGGAAGCCGCAATGGTCGTACCGGCGGGAAACCCAGTTCCGAGGCTATAAGTAAAGGCGCCAGAGGAGGTTGAAGTTGCCTTAACTGTAGCTGTTACGCCTTTTGAGTAGACAACGTCCTGGGCGGTATTCGGAGTGATGGTCGGCGACGCGGGGTTGACGGTGATCGTTCCGGCTAAGATTGCATTAGTGATGGCATTGTAATTGGAATTAGCGGCCTGAGTCACCAATACGCCGATGTTAATCTGTTGAGTAGTAATTCCACCAATGGTGACGACGCCCGTGGAGGCAACGATGGACGTTCCAGTCGGAGCGCCAGTACGAAGGGAGTAGGTTAAGGCACCGGTTGAGGTAGAAGTTGCGGTAACTGTGACGGTGGCATTGGTTGAGTAGATAATGCTCTGGCTGGTAGTCGGGGTGATGGCTGGGTTCCCCTTATTGACCGTGATGATGCCCGCGTTGGTCGGCGTAGTGACCGCAGCGTAGTTGCCTGCCGCAGCCTGAGTGACCTTAACGGTGATTGATCCGGCCCCGCCGATGGTGACATTGCCACTGCTGTCGACGCTGCTACCGGAGGGAGCCCCCGAGGCTAGCGAGTAGGTGAAGGCGCCGGTGGATGGGGATGTGGGAACCACATTTACGGTCGTCATACTGGGAGAATAGGAGACTGTCTTTGCGGTGGCAGGGGTAATGGTCGGAGTTCCAGCTGTGACCGTGATGGTGCCGGCTGGAACCGGGGTGGTGACTGCCGCGTAGTTGCCTGCTGCAGCTTGGATCGCCAGGACATTAATGGTTCCTGTTCCACCAATGGTCACGACACCCGTGGAAGCAACAATGGTCGTGCCGGCGGGATACCCTGTTCCGAGGGTGTAGGTTAAGGCGCCGGTTGAGGGAGAAGTTGCCTTAACTGTGGCTTTTGCGCCGTTTGAGTAAGCAACGCTCTGGGCGGCATTCGGGGTAATGGTCGGTGTCGCGGCGGTGACGGTGATCGTTCCCGCGGTGACGGCCGTGGTGACTGCGGCATATGAACCTGAGGCCGCTTGCGTGACTAAAACGGTGATGGGAGTTCCGGCGGAGGTGATTCCACCAATGGTGACGACGCCCGTGGAGGCAACGATGGACGTTCCAGTCGGAGCGCCAGCCTTGAGGGAATATGTCAGCGCACCCGACGATGTGGATTTGGCTGTTACGGTTACCTTAAGGCCGCTTGAGTAAACAACAGATGAAGGTGCAGCAGGTGTGATTGTCGGCGCAGTTGCGGCAATAGCTTGAGCTAGCGAGATTGCGAAAACAGCCAGCGTGTAGACTAGGGAGGATTTTTTCATAGGTGGTATTGGGGATAGTAAACTACAACTAGTTCATCCTATTGCATGGAAAAATCAACAAGAAAGTCGTTCTCAAGCGATCTCCTCTGCCGATTTTCCGCAAGCAGCAACGAAAACTTTAGAAATTTCTTCCAAGTCCAAGGTAAAAATGAGGTTATGAATCAGTAAGGCCTCCTTTTTCTTGGCTGGAGTTGGACATCTTGAATAAGAAAATGACACCGAATTATCCCGACAATCCAGATACCGATGCAAATCGGGGCTTTGCCTTGGGCGGGCTTCTTCCCGTGGCCTTGATTACCTCGGGGGCACTGGGCTCCGTGTTTCTGGCCGGGGATAGGACTGCATGGGGTTATGGCATTTTTCTACTCATCGCTGGAGCAACCCTGGTGGGATTTCGTCCCCTGACACGGATTTCATGGCGCTATTTTGTTCTCAGTGTCCTCATTCCACTTGCCGCGGGGCTTTCCCTGTTGCCGATACGCGCCTCCCTGCACCCTTGGCGAGCAGCCCTTCAGGAACTCCAGGCACTGCATTTGCCCAGCGTTGTTTCCCTGGATCCGGCATCCACGGTGTTCTGGCTGGTGCTGCTGGGCGCCAGCGTCTTTGTCGGCCTCTTTCTGCTCTCCAACCCCATGAATTCCAGAAACATGGGGAGAATCGGTTTTTTTGCCGTGATCGGCTGTACCCTCTATGCGGTTTTGGCGGGGATCTCTTTTCGAACCGGCTGGCATTACCCGTTCTTCCATCAGTTGGAAGGATATCCCGAAGTCTTCGGTTTTTTTCCCAACAGGAACCATACAGCGGGCTTTCTGGTGACTGGTGCGATTCTTTCCCTAGGGTTGATCCATGCGGGGCTAAGTCGTGGAAAAATCCTCGGAGCACTCATCGCTTTTTTCTGTTTCTCGACACTGGTTGCCTTCTTGCTTGTTTTTTCCCTCTCCAGGGCGGGGCTTCTTTTTCTTCTGCTTGGGGGGGGAATTTGGCTGCTTGGCCTTGGAAGACATCGCTCCCGCCTGCTGATCGTTGCCAGTCTTGGAATCGCACTCTTTGTTCTTACTCTGTTTCTGGGTTCCGGGAGCGATCTTCTGGAGAGGTTGAAGGAGGGCTCCGTTCTTCATATGACGGCGAGTGGGGAAAGGGCACCCGAAGTGGGAGGGTCAAAGAGGACCCTTCTCTCCGATGAGAGGGTGCCCATCGCTTTCGACACGCTCCGCATGGTCGAGGGTCAGCCTCTGACCGGGATCGGCCTGGGGACTTATGCAATCGTCTATCCCTATTATGCCGACAGGAGCATCATGGGAAAGACGACGGCTTTGCATCCCGAGAATGACTGGCTGATGATGGCGAGTGAAGGCGGATTGCCGTTTCTTCTGCTCGTTTTGGTCGGGGTTGGCATGCTGGTTTCCAAAATGCCCGGTCTCTATCGAGCAGACCCCGAGGGTTGGGCCGTAAGATGGGCCTTCATTTCGGCTTTCCTTGCCGAGTTGCTGCATGGGTTGGTCGATGTGCCACTCCATAAAGTCGAGCTGGGTTGGTGGATTCTGGTGCTAGGCGGGGTGGGGTTTGCGGGGACTCGCTGTCAGGCGCAACAGGGGGTTGGTTTGTTTCTCCAGAGGGTGTTGCTAGGGATAGCGGGTCTTCTCATTCTCTTTGCAGGCCTCGATGTGACTCTTGGACAGGCGGGTAAAGTCCGGGCAGTTCCCGTAATGGAATCGCGGGATGCTCGGATGAAGGTCCTTAACCGCTACGCCTACGCCAAGCCGGAGGAACGTGTTCCGGTCTTTGAGGAGTGTGAGCGGCTTCTTGCACTCTATCCCATGAACGGGCAACTGCATTATCAGTATGGAATCTTCCTCCTGCAGGGGCATAAGCCCCTTGAAGCCTCTGAGCGGTTTCGTATAGCCAGAAGACTCTCCCCATGGGATGCTGATCTTGCCTTCGAGCAGGGAGGGTTGATGGCGGGCGAAGATCCTATGGAGGTCGCTAGGATCTGGAAGGAGGCGCTTACCACGAGGTTGAAGATCGATCATCATCCGAGGGAATTCATTGCACGCACGCCGGCAATGTTTTCCAGCATGATAAGTATCGCCGCATCCTACCCGGAACTGATCAAGCTAATGCCAGACCTTTCCATGATTTCTCCGGTAACACGATTGATCTGGCTGACACAGCCCCTCTGCGATCCCGGTCTCCTCCCCGTGGCTGCGGGCGATCCAGCGTTCATGGCATCACTCTCCTTGAAGGATCAGGGACGTCTTTTCGAGACTTGGTGGCAGCGTGGGGACAAGAAGGAGGTCGCGGCGTTCCTGAATGCGCACCCTGAGTACTCTCGCTCCGCGATCGCCACCACAACGGCCATCGCAGCCACCTCAGGTCGGGAGGAGGAGGCGTGTCGATCGCTGATTTCCTTCTTCAGTCTCAATCTTCCCCCGCTGGCAAACCCTTCCGCCGCGATCCAAGCCGCTGAACGTGACGTTCCTTCAGAGTCTCTTGCTGCCGCAAAGTATTATCTGGACCGCGGCAATGAAGTGGCGGCACGTCGTCTACTCTCGGAGGCTTCCTCCGATCCCTCCAATATCAGGCAGGTTCTGCTCCTGAAGGCCCAGATGGAGTTGAGCGCGAAAAACTGGAAGGAACTACTGAATGATCTGCTCGGCTACCTTCATGCCAGTGGTCAACTGTGAAGGAGAGGGCTTTGATCTTGGCTCGCCGCGATCTGAAACACTTTTTCCGCTTTCAACTTTCCCTTTTTAACTTTTCCCTTTTGAAATGCCCCCAAAAAACGGAATATCTTCTGTTTTTTCCAAGTTTTTGCTTGGGGGGCTAATTTTGGTCATTTTCCTAGGAGTTGCCGGAACAGGTTATGCACAATGGGTTCCTACCGTGCAGCAAAACCAGTTCCGTTCCCAGTGGGTGGGGGAACAGCTGGATCAGCTTCCTCTGGGAGCGTCTGTTTCCCCTTTCGGAGGTCTTCAGCCTCTGGTGGGTTCACTTCAGACACCGGATGAAGTCCAGCGCGAGGTGGACGCCTCCCTGGCTGGAGTCAAGGCTTCCTCACCTTTTTCCTTCAAGCCCTCGCTGGGTCTTGGTTGGGAAATCGACAATCAGGGAAGCCTGAGCTCCAACTCCATCATCCAGACAACATCTGCAGGAGACAGGACCACCAACTCCTCCAGCAGTTACTCCACGGCAAGCAGTATCTTTTTTGCCCCAGCCGGGGCCTTTCTTTACAACCGGGATCAGGGGCCTTGGAATGTTTCCTTCGGCTACTCAGTCGGATACAAATATTTCCTCAACGAAAATTTCGTTGGCAACGGATCCGGCACGCAGCGGAACCCCCTTTCACAGACTGCATTCATCAAGACCGTGTTGGAGATGAGTCGCTACATCATCACGTCCATGTTCAATGCATCCGAGGGAACGGGGTATGACATTTCCTCGGGATCGAACAACAGGCAGATATCGGTCGGAGGCAGCTCGGAAGTCAAATACACGCTGGGACAGTATTCTTCACTCGACACAACGGCCGGTTACTCGCTTCAGAACTCCTCTGAATCCGTCGCCACTCCGAATAACAACACGACGACCCTTTTCGGAAATTGTGCGCCGGAGTACGACTTTTCGGACAAAACCCATGTCAGCATTAATTTCGGTGCCGGTCGTACCTCGCAGTCTCTGGGAACGGGGACGACTGCGCTAGGGACTAATGCCCCACTGACAACCTCGCAGATTACTGCTCGTAACTACGCCCAGACCCTCGCCAAGGTGAAATACGATATCACCGGAAAGCTGAACTTCAATCTTGGCCTCGGAGCCCGTTATGTTGCCTCCTCGGGAATCACTAATTCAATAGACAATGGTCTGTCGCCCGCCTGGTCGGTTGGGGTCGGATACACCCCTACCGAGAAGACCTCTGCCACCCTGAGCGCTGGCATTCAGGGAGCGGACGTCACACCGAGCCTAAACTTTATGCTCAACTGGAATCCGCGTGAAAAGACCCAGTTTTCTCTAGGCGTTTCGCAGACGCAGAGTTTTGCAAATTCTGTTTCCTCCCAATATCTTATAAGCCGGAATTTCATCGGCACCGCATCGCAGAAACTCTTCAAGGATGTCAATCTGAACCTCTCTCTAGGATACACGTCCCAATCCTATACGAACCTCTCCGCCAACACCCCAGGCCAAAACACCAGCCAGCTGCCCAGCAATTTCTACACGGCCCAAGCTTCTCTGGTATGGAAGATTCGTGATTCAATCAATCTTTCCAACAATTTGAATTGCAATACTGGTCAGTCGCAGGCGGGTTCCAATAACTCGAGTAGGACTGGCCCGCAGGCTTGGTATTCAATCAGCCTCAATTTTGCTCTGTGATTTCGCCAGCAATGGGTTACGATGATACGATGGACGGTTCTGACCAAGATCCCACTCGTACTCCGTACACCTCGCATCTTGATTTAGGATGTTTGGCAGTGATGGCAATGATTTTCCTGACACCGCTTGCGTTAGGTCAGGATCAACCTGTTGCTCCCCAGAGTAATCAACCCTCCTCTTCCATTGGCCCGATATCTAAGCCTTCCGGTGAAGTGACTCCTTTGGGTGTTCCTGTTACGTCTGGAAGTTCCGCCTCCGGCAGTACGGGTGCACAGGTTATGACATCTTCTTCTTCTGCCGGTAGCGCGACTGCTAGTGCCTCCGGTGACTACGTCCTGCAATCGGGGGACACAATCGAAATGACGGTGTACCACGAGCCTGACCTGAGTATCCGCTCCAAGATCGGAAAGGATGGGATGGTTCAGTTTCCTCTTCTTGGAGAGGTCAAGCTTGGAGGATTCACCGTCCGTGCCGCCAGTACTCTCATCAAGCAGAGATACAATGCGGATTATGTTGTTGAACCCCAGATCTATCTGGATGTCGCCGCCTATAATCCCCGTAAATTCACCATTATCGGGCAGGTAGGTCGTCCGGGAGCCTATGATTTTTCGGGAAGTGAACCGCTTGGATTGCTCGAGGCAATCGGTATGGCCGGGGGCTTCACCCGGATTGCCGACCGCGGACACGTTCTCGTGAAACGCCGCGAAGGTGACACCATCAGCACTCTCAAGGTAAATGCCAAGAAGCTCTCCGATACCGGTACCGATCGCTTTGAACTGAAGCCAGGCGACGTGATCAATGTCGGTGAGAGTTGGTATTAATTTCACCTTCTCCTTCCTACTCATCGATGCATTTAACGGATTCCACTCCATCGGCCTCTCCGAGCCATTCGGTCATCCGCTCCCATATCAATAACACTTCATTCGACTGGCGTGAGTACTACTTTGCCATCAAGACCCGATCCTGGATCATTACCCTCTGTCTCATCATTGCCACTCTCTGGGGGGTCTTTTCCGCCCTGAACCAGAAAGAGCTCTTCACGGCCCGTTCTGTTCTCTTCATCCAACAGGTCAAGAGCAACATTCTAAGCATCAAGGTCGAGGAGGTTCGCGACGAGCAGATCCGTTCCATCGACATGATCAATACGCTCGTTGACCTTCTCCGTAGCTATCCTTTTGCCTTACGCGTCGCGAACCGGCTCAAACTTGGACAGGACCGGGACTTTCTCGCCGCCGTGGGCCTTCGCGGGAGAGAGGTCTCGGCAGAGCGTGCAGCCGGAGAGTTGGTCAATATGGTTAAGGCCAACTACAGGCTGAATACGAGGCTCATTGACATTTTGGTCACCACGAGAAGTGCCCCAGTTTCCGTCACTCTTGCCAACGCTTATGCAGAGGAATACCTCCACTATGTTCAGGATCAGAAGAGCAATGCGATACGTTCCGCAAGCGCCTTCCTCATGGACGAGTCCGAGCGTCTTCGCAAAAAGATGAAGGCCTCCGAGGAAGGCATGCAGAGCTTCCGCGAGCGGGAACGCTCCGCCTCCATTGAGTCGATGTTGGCCGAGACCCAGAGTCAGCTTACCGAACTTTCCGCCCGCCAATATCTTAATCAGTCCAAGCTCACTCAGATCAACCGGGATATTGAAACTGCCAAGGCCAACCAGGGAAAGCCCTCGGAACTGCTCCGCCTTCCGACCATTGCGGGAGACCCCAAGGTGGCGGCTTTGCTTGCCCAGCGCACCTCTCTTGAGAATGAACTCGCTCTTACCCGGCAACGCTACCGCCCAATGCACCCCGTCTACATCAATATCAAGACCCAGCTTGAAAGTAATAAGCAGCAGTTGGATAGTGTCCTTGTCAATGTTGTCGGACTTTTGGAATCCATGAGCAGGGGACTTGCCTTAGAGCGCGATTCCACCAAGATTGATCGAGAGAATGTCGAGAAACGACTTCTGGTCATCACCGGAAAATCGATCGAATATAACGACCTCAAGCGGGAACTCGAAAGTGATACTGCACTCTACAACTCCGTGATTGCACGCATCAAGGAGGTGGATGTCACCAAGGGACTTGATCAATCACCCATCGAGTTGCAGGAGAGGGCAATCGGTGCCGTTCCAGTTGGCAAAGCCCCCCTCAGGATCTTCTTACGGGCCATCATGGTCGGACTGGGCCTTGGAATAGGCATGGTCTTAGTCATCCACAAGCTCGATACCAGCATCAAGACCGTCGACCAGATCGAGCAATTAACCGGATTACCTGTCGTTGCCGCTATTCCCCGGATTGGCGGAAATTCCGATTCACGTTTAGGCCTCTTCTCTAAGCACCACTTTAAGGAGCTAAGCCGCGCGCTTGTTAATTCCATCCACATCATGATGGATTTTTCAAAACCGCTAATACTGCGCATCACGGATGTCCAGGATGTGTTGAGACCCGTCATCACCATGATCGCCCATCCCCAGATGGCCTCCTCTCTCGCTCAGGGAATGGAGCTGGTGGTTAAGGATAAACGGAGCGGTATCGTGGCCGAGTCCTTCCGCTCGCTGCGCGCCTCCATTGCAATGAATGCGCGCGTTGAGAAACAGCGCATCTTTCTCATCACCAGCGCCCATCCTTCTGAAGGTAAATCTTTTTGTAGTTCGAACTTCGCCGTGACTCTTGCCCAGCAGGGGCTTAAAACTCTCTTGATCGACGCTGATCTTCGCAAGCCCAGCATTTCCCGCATCTTTTTTGGTATGAACCGAAAGCCGGGACTTTCCGAGGTTCTTCATAAGAGCGCTTCCCTGCTTTCTGCCATCACAACCTCCAACATCGAGGGGCTTTCTATCCTGACTGCCGGTGGCCTTTCCTCTCGTCCTTCGGAACTTCTTGCCGGACAACCCATGCGCAATCTGCTTGCCGAGGGCCTCAAGACCTATGATCGTATCGTCATCGACTCTGCACCCCTGCTGGCGGTCAGTGACACATTGCTGATCGCACCCAATGCCGATGTCGTCTGTCTTGTTGTCCGATCCTTCATAACCCCGCGCAGGATGGTTCTCCGTGCTATCAAGGCCCTTGGCGATATTCATATCCGTCCTGAGGGGATCGTCTTCAACTCCCTCCCCTCCGGGAATGCTGCCTACTACACCTACTACTATTCCGGAAGATATTCCGGTAGTTACGGAAGCAAGGGGGTCTATGGAAGTTGAAACGCGTCATACGTTTTTTTATACTTGGTGACTGATGCCGGTATTGTGTTGCCAAGTAAAACGACTCATCCCCCCATGTCATCATGCCTCCACCAGTGGCATTTCGGCCAAGTGCCAGCGGGCCAAGGCCTTTTTTTACTTTAGCCTTTAGCCTTTAGCCTTTAATACTTTTCCAATGCGAATTCTCATTACCGGCGGAGCCGGATTCCTTGGTTCCCATCTCTGCGACCGTCTTATCGAGCAGAGACATGAAGTTATCTGTCTTGATAATTTCTTCACTGGTCGTAAGGCGAACATCCAGCATCTCATCGGCAATCCCGGCTTCGAACTCGTGCGCCATGACGTCATCGACCCTTTCAAGTTCGAGGTTGACCGCATCTACAACCTCGCCTGCCCGGCTTCCCCCCCCCACTACCAGTACAACCCCATCAAGACGATGAAGACCTCCGTGGTCGGGGCCATCAACTGCCTGGGACTGGCAAAGCGGGTGAAAGCCCGTGTCTTCCAGGCCTCCACCTCCGAGGTCTATGGCGATCCCAATGTCCATCCCCAGCCCGAGTCCTACTGGGGCCATGTGAATCCCATCGGCCTGCGCTCCTGCTACGACGAGGGGAAGCGCGCCGCCGAGACACTCTTCTTCGACTACCATCGCGAGAACGGCGTCGATATCCGCGTCATCCGCATCTTCAACACCTACGGCCCACGCATGCTTCCCGATGACGGCCGTGTCGTCTCCAACTTCATCGTCCAGGCCCTTCAGGGGAAAGATCTCACCGTTTATGGTGAAGGCTCCCAGACCCGTTCTTTCTGCTATGTCGACGACCTTGTCGACGGATTCATGCGTTTCATGGAGCAGGAGAAGATCGTCGGCCCTATGAACCTTGGCAATCCCGGTGAGTTCACCATGCTCCAGCTTGCCGAACTCGTGCTCAAGAAAGTGGGGGGCAAGTCCAAGATCACCCACCTCCCGCTTCCGTCAGATGATCCGAAACAGCGCAAGCCTGACATCTCTCTCGCCAAGGAAACCCTCGGATGGGAGCCGAAAGTCCCACTCGAGCAGGGTATTGAAAAGACCAT
>Ga0209829_10003151_pt1 | contig 12135 bp, 11 predicted proteins | sample C_140205_EF_Meta_FD_187311 | JGI IMG/M metagenome (GOLD analysis project Ga0209829, IMG submission 187311) | Freshwater microbial communities from Lake Croche, Canada to study carbon cycling - C_140205_EF_MetaG (SPAdes) (version 2) | ecosystem: Environmental > Aquatic > Freshwater > Lake...
GCCGCGAGGCCTTCCCATTGTTCGGCGAGTGCACCGGGGTGGGTCATCGTCCACGCGCCCCACCCGACACCGACGACATCAACGTTGTTCAACAGCAACCGGTTGACTTTCACCGTGGGGATCTCACCGCCGGTGAATCCGACGACCAAGAGCCGACCGGCGGGTGCCAGTGAGCGCAGCGAGTCGGTGAACCTGTCGCCACCCACCGGATCCATCACGATGTCGACACCCTTGCCGCCGGTCAGTTCCGCCACGGCGTCCTTGAATCCGTCAGCGAGCACCACGTCGGTGGCGCCGGCCGCGCGCGCGACGGCCTTCTTCTCCTCGGTACTGACCACCGCGATCACCCTGCTCGCTCCCAGCGCGGGCGCGAGCCGAAGCGTCGATGTTCCGATTCCGCCGGCCGCACCGTGCACCAGCACCGTCTCGCCCCTGGCGAGCCTGCCCCGCACAGTCAGGCCGAAATACACCGTCAGGTCGTTGAACAACAGGCCGGCGCCGGCCTCGAAGCTGACGTTGTCCGGCAGCGGAAACACCCGATCGGCACTGAGCACCGCGGTGTCCGCCATGGCGCCGCCGATCATGGTCAGACCCAGAACCCGGTCGCCGGGTTTCACCTGTGCGCCATCGGGCGCCGATCGCACCACCCCCGCCAGTTCGGCGCCGAGGGTGAACGGTAATTCCGGCCGATATTGGTAGAGCCCGCGGGTCAGCAACGCGTCGGGAAATGCCACCCCGGCGGCGTGCACATCGACGACGATCCCGCCGTCGACGGCCGGTTCGTCGACCTCGGCGAGTTCCAGTGACTGCGGCCCGTCGAGTGAAGTGACTCTGATTGCACGCATCAGGGTGTTTCAATCGCGAGCAGCGTGACCTGGAGCTCACCTCGCGGAGTCCGGTAGGTGATCCGGTCACCTGCCTTGTGCCCGAACAGCGCCAGACCCAACGGACTGTCCGCGGTCAACGTGGAGTCCTCGGTCCCGGCCGGCGTCTCCTCGATGTAGTTCACCACCCGCATGCGGACATCGGCGGCGTCGTCCGGGAAACGCAGGGTGACCTCGGTGCCGTTGGGAAGTTGTCCGTCGACGGTGGTGTTCCCGCCGGCCAACAGCCAGCTGACATGTCCGATCTGTTCCTCGATCCCGGCCAGATCCTCCGCGCGCTGCAACGCGTCGGCGGCGTCACCGCTGTCACCCACAGTTTCAGCGTCCTGTCGCAAATCGGCCCGAGCCTCGTCGCGGCGCCGGCGCAGGTCGGCCAGTTCCGCCTCGAGCCGGGCGTGTTCCCGCTCGGCGAAGCTTGCTGTTCCGTTGTCTGAAGTCATGGCTGTCAAGGTACCGCCGGAGCGCAAACCCGGTACGGGCAACCGCGTATCGTCGCGGTCGTGGCTTCCCTCGATCACGGCGACCCCGGTGATGCTCCGAGCATCCCACCGCCGCTGAGCGAGATCGTCGACGCCACCCGGCCGTCGGCTGCCGAGGAGGCGCGCACCATCGCCGCCTCGACCAACATCGGCACCCTGGCCAGCCTGACCTCCAACGGTGATCCGTGGGCGTCCTTCGTCACCTACGGACTTCTGAACGGCGCACCGGTACTGTGCGTCTCCCATCTGGCCGAACACGGCCGCAACCTGGCCGCCGACCCTCGTGCCAGCCTGGCCATCGTCGCACCCGACGCCGGTTCCGACCCGCTGGCCAGTGGCCGCATCACCCTGGCCGGTGTCGCGGAGCGTCCGATAGATGACGAGTTGGCAGCCGCCCGTGCGGCACACGTCGCCGCGATCGCAGCAGCCAGGTACTACATCGACTACAGCGACTTCTCGGTATGGGTGCTGCGTGTCCATCGGGTGCGTTGGGTGGGTGGCTACGGTCGGATGGACTCAGCGAGCGGTGCCGGGTATGCCGCCGCGGTACCGGACCCGATTCGTCCGCAGGCGGCCGGGGCGATCGAGCACCTCAACGCCGACCATGCCGCCGGGCTTGCCGATATGGCTCGGGTTCTGGGCGGTTACCCCGACACCGACGCAGCCGTGTGCACCGATATCGACCGCTACGGACTCGACCTCAAGGTCAGCACGCCACGGGGGGATGCCTACACGCGGGTCGGATTCGGTAGACCCCTGTCGTCATTCGCCGAATTACGCGGTGCCGCCGCCGATCTCGTCCACCGCGCTCGCGGTTCTTGAGTCCATCGACAGCGCGATCTCGCCCTGGCAGGGGCTCGCCGCAGGTTGCGCAGTAGCTTTGAAGCGAAGCCGCACCGACGCTGACCCAGGGAGACACCATGACTACCGCGACCGACGAGCGCACCGCCCTCGCCGAGTCCAGCGAGCCGCAGGGCTGGCAACGCCGGGCTCTCGATGACCGCGTCGACGTCTACTCCCGGGGCCTCATCCGGATCCGGCTGATCTGGCAGGGCGTGAACAAGATCAGCGGGGCGTCGATCTTCGTCGACGAGATGTATGACAACTACACCCGCGACCTGGATACCGTTCGGGCCTGGCTCAAGCGGTAGCGCCGGACAACTCGAGCACACCGGCAAGTTCCCGCAATGCCGGCCGCGGATCCCAGGCCGGGTTGCCGTCGCCGAGAACCTGCACCACCACATGGTCAGCGCCGGCGTCGAGGTGCGCGGTCACCGTCGCCGCGGCCTGCTGCACCGAACCCAGCCCGACGATGCCGCGGGCCAGCCGCTCGGATCCGCCGGGGGTGAAGTCGGACTCGTCGAAGCCCTGCCGAAGCCAGGAGTTGCGGTAGTTCGGCAGGCCCGAGTAGATCTGCAGGTGCAGGTGCGCCCGGCGCAACTGCTCGGCGTCGTCGCCCTCGACGTCCCGGCCGACCACCACCGCCTGCTCGGAGACGATCCACTTGTCCGGGCCGAGGATCTCCCGGGTGGTCGCGGTCTGTGCCGGCGTCACCAGATAGGGATGTGCCCCGTCGGCGTGAGTGCCGGACAACTCGATCATCTTGGGCCCCAACGCCGCAAGCAGCCGGGTCGGCCGCCCCGAGCCCGGCTCGATCATCTCCGGCAGCGCCGCCATCCGGTCCAGGTAGGTGCGCATCGTTTCCAGAGGTTTGGCGTAGGTGCCGCCCAGCATGTTCTGCACCAGCGGCCCGTGGCTGACGCCGAGGCCCAGCACGAACCGGCCCGGGTACAGCGCGGTCAGCGTGCGACCGCCGCCCTCGGTGGTTCCGGCGATCCGGGCGTGGATATTGGCGATACCGGTGCCGACGACGAGGCGTTCGGTGGCGGCCAGAAACGCCGCGGACTCCACCATGCAGTCCTTCAGACCCACCTCGGGAAGAAAAAGCGAGCCGTATCCCAGCGCCTCAATCTCCTGGGCCACCTCCTGGGCAGCCGGCATCGACCAACTGTCACTGGCCCACCACACCCCGATCCGGGATGGGAAGTCGATACGTGCTCGGTCAGTGCTCACGGATGCTCCCGGGGTCAGTTCGCCATCGTCAGACAGCACTGTAAGCCCCGCAGCGACGACGAATACAGTGTGCCAATGTCCGATGCGATCTTCGATCTGTCCACCGTGTTCCACACCGTCTCGACGGCGGTCCCCGATCAGACAGTCCTGGTCTGGCGCGACCTGCGGTTGACCTACGCGCAGATGGATGCCCGGATCGACGGCGTCGCGCACTACCTCGTCGTGCGGGGCCTGGGTTGTCACACCGAGCGCGACCAGCTGCAGGGACACGAGTCCGGTCAGGACCACGTCGGGTTGTATCTGCGCAACGGCAACGAATACCTCGAGGCCATGGTGGCCGGCTACCGCGCCCGGGTCGCGCCGTTCAACGTCAATTACCGCTACGTCGAGGAGGAGTTGCTCTACCTGCTGAGCGATGCGCGAGCCAAGGCGCTGGTCTATGCCGCCGAGTTCGCCCCGCAGGTGGCCGCGATCCGGGACCGGCTGCCCGACTTGCAGGTCCTCATACAGGTCGCCGATGATTCCGGCAATCCACTGCTCGATGGTGCGGTGGACTACGAGTCCATTACCGGCACAGCACAACCCGCTGCCGGAATGCCCACCCCCCGCGGCGACGATCTCTACATCCTCTACACCGGCGGCACCACCGGGATGCCCAAGGGTGTGCTGTGGCGTCAGCACGACATCTTCATGTCCGCCATGGGCGGGCGACCGTTCACCGGCGGCACCGAGCTGAACACCTACCAGGATCTGATCGATCAGGTGAACGCCGCACCCGGGGTCCGGTCGTTCCTGGTGCTGCCTCCGCTGATGCACGGCGCCGCCCAATGGGGCGTCTTCAACACCATCAGCGCCGGCGGCTGGATCGCCATCCCCGAGGACGTCACCCGGTTCGACGCCGACGCGATCCTGCAGTTGGCCGCACGCGAACGCGTGCTGAGCATCCCGGTGGTCGGCGACGCCATGGCCCGGCCACTGGTCGATGCGATCGAAAAGGGCGACTACGACCTGTCCGGGCTGATGGCCTTGACCAACGGCGGCGCGCCGCTGTCCCCGACCGTCCGCGACCGCCTGCTGACGGCGCTGCCCAACCTGATGATCCTCGATGCCGTCGGCGCCTCGGAGTCGGGCGCACAGATGACCAGCGTCGCCACCAAGGGCGCCGATATGCAGACCGCCACCTTCACGCCGCTGGCCGACACCACCGTCGTGGCAACCGATTTCAGCCGGGTGCTGGCCCCCGGCGATGGCGAGGGCTGGCTGGCACGACGGGTGTTCGTGCCGCTGGGTTACCTGGGCGATGCGGAGAAGACCGCACGCACCTTCCCCACCATCGATAGTGTGCGGTTTTCGATTCCCGGCGACAAGGCCCGCTATCTGGCCGACGGCCGCATTGAACTGCTGGGCCGCGATTCGGTGACCATCAACTCCGGCGGGGAGAAGATCTTCGCCGAGGAGGTTGAGCGCGCGGTAGCCAGCCACCCGGCCGTCTACGACGTCGTCGTCACCGGACGGCCATCGGAACGCTGGGGCAGCGAGGTAGTCGCGATCGTCCAACTCGCTCAGGGGAGGACCGCCACCGACGCGGAACTCACCGAGGCCTGCCGATCGCATATCGCGCAGTACAAGTTGCCGAAGGCGTTCGTGCGGACCGATCACGTGGTGCGCTCGCCGGCCGGCAAGGCCGACTACCGGTGGGCTAGGGAACTGGCGGCGGAAGCCTCCGCGGCTAAATCTTGAGATAGCCCTTGTCCGCCGCCACCTGAGCGCCGGTCATCAGCCCGGAACCGTCGGTGGCGAGGAATAGGACGATCTCGCTGACCTGCTCTGGCGGGGTCAGTGACATCGTTTCCAGGGCGCCCGGCGAGAAGCTGTACGCGTACCTCGGGAATCTCTCGAAGGTCGTATACAGCGACGGGTCATGTCCCAGTGGCGTGTCAACACCATAGGTGTGCACCGAATTGACCCGAATGTCGTACTCGCCCAATTCGATTGCCAGCGAATTAGTGAGCCCGACAATGCCGAACTTGCTTGCACTGTAATGGCCCGCACCGGGTACCGCCTTGATTCCCGCGGCCGAACTGATCGCGATGATGGACCCACCGTTGCCCGCCTCGATCATCGCCGGCACCGCCGCCTTGATGGTGTTCCAGTATCCGGTCAGGTTGATGTCGATCATCTCCTGCCACTGCTCGGCTGAAATCTCCCAGGCACGGCCCCAACTCATCACACCGGCGTTGGCGACGACGATGTCGAGGCGGCCGAATTGCTCTACCGCACTGGCGATCACGCGCTGCTGACCGGCCAGGTCGCGGACGTCGACGGGGTAGGCGGCGATCTTGGCACCCTCGTCCTCGACCAGCCGAACCGTCTCGGCCAGATCTTCGGGCTGTGCGGGTGGGTAGCCGATGTGTGCGCCGACCGGACCGCATGCGTCGATGGCGACGATATTCGCACCCGCGCGGGCCAACCGGACGCAGTGCGCCCGGCCCTGTCCGCGGGCGGCGCCGGTGATGTAGGCGACTCTGCCTTCCAGTGGCCGCTCTGCAGAGCCGGTCATACGGACACGGCGTGGGCGGCTGAGGCCGGCTGGGGCGTGAATGCGTAGTCCTCCAGCGGGGAGGCGCGGCTGAATCTCCGTGATTCGGCGATGGTTTCGGGCCGGTAGTAGACGGCCTGTCCGAGGGAGTTCACGAAGTAGGTGTTCAAACCGGGATTGCACTCGGTGAAGTAGAGCCGCATCGCCCGGCCCTGTCGCTCGAGTTTGCGGTTGCGTTCGTCGAACGCGGCGGGCGTGACTTCGGCGGCGGCCGCCCCGCGACGGCGGGTCTCGGCGATAACCCGCACCGCGTGGGCGGTGACCGTCTGCAGGTAGTCGAACCACGCGAAGCCGACGAAGCCGACCGGGCCGACCAACTCCCATCGGTTCGGCAGGCCGGGGTGGGCGCTGCCGGCGTAGCTCTGCAGTCCGTGGGTGCGGTATTGCACAGCGAGGTCGAATCCGTCCCGGCCGATGATCGTTCCGGGCCGGTAGGTCTCCGGATCGGTCCACAACTGGTAGCCGGTGGCAGTGACGATCAGGTCGACGGGATGTTCAATCCCATCGGCGGTTTGCACCCCGGTCGCGGTGATGCGATCGATCGGCGTGGTGATCAAGGCGGTGTCGGACCGGTTGAAAATGGGCAGGAACGCACTCGAGATCACCGGGCGCTTGGCCAGGATGCCGTAGCGAGGCAGCAATTTTCTCCGGATGGATTTGTCGCGCACGGTTGCTCGCAGCAATCCGCGGTAGAGCGTGCGGCAGTACGCGTCGTAGAGCGGCATCACCCGCTTCAGGGTTCGCTCGGACAATCTCGACAGCAGGTGGCATATCGGGGCTACTAGGAGCAGGTCCATCATCCAGCGTCCGAGGGCGTCGATCGCAGGCAGTACACCCGGTACTTTCAGCACAGTGCGCATCCGGGCACTCATCTCGAAGTCGATCTTCGGCAGCACCCAGGCCGGCGTGCGCTGATAAACGTCAAGTTGGCCGGCGACCCCGGCGAGCGCGCCGGCGATCTGCACTCCGCTGGATCCGGTTCCGATGAGCGCCACCCGTTTGCCGCGAACGTCATAGGAGTCGTCCCAGTCGTTCGGGCGCATGACCCGGCCAACGAAGTCGCCGATCCCGTCGATCGGGACGTCGGGTTTGGCGTTGACATATCCGCCGACCGCACTGATCAGGAAGCGCGCAGTGACAACGCGCCCGCCGGCGACCTCGAGACGCCATACCGAACGGTCGTCGTCCCACACCTGGCGCACCACCTCGGTGTCGGTCTGCAGGTGCGGATAGACGCCTTCCCGGTCGGCGACGTCGCGCAGGTACCGGTGGATCTCCGGACCGGAGGCGAACAGGCGCGACCAGTTGGGATCGCGAGCGAACGGGAACTGGTACCACAGCGACGGGATGTCGACGGCCAGGCCGGGATAGTGATTGTCGCGCCAGGTCCCGCCGACGTCACCCGCACGTTCCAGGATGACGAAGTCATCGATCCCGTTACGCCGCAGTAGGTGCGCCGCGGTGATACCGCCCGGTCCGGCGCCGATGATCGCCACCTCGTGAATCCGCACTGGGACGTCCGCTGCCATGGTCGACACCATACGGCTCGACCAACCCTCGCGAGCGTGCGTGTCGGCGCGCCGACACGCCGCGCCGGGCGGGCGCTGTGCGCACGGTCGCGCTCGGTGCATCGGCCATCTAGGATCGGCGGCTGTGCAGTCGCCGTGCGGTGATGAGGGCCGGGGTGATCAGGTCTGGGGTGATCAGGTCTGGGGTGATCAGGTCTGGGGTGATCAGGTCTGGGGTGATCAGGTCAGCGCCGCAGACTACGCCGGCCATCCCGGACTGATGTACCGGCAGCGGCCACGCACCTTCGCTGAGTTGCTCACCGGTGTAGACCGGTGGTCGCATCGCACCTTCCTGGTTCAGGGTGACCGCCGCATCACCTTCGGTGAATTCTTCACCGCCATCGGTGTTGCACGAGAACGGTTGCGGACCTTGGATATCAAGCCCGGCGACCGGGTCGCCCTGCTGGCCTACAACAGCCCTGACTGGATGCTTGCACAGTGGGCGATCTGGTCGGTCGGCGCGGTCCCGGTGTTGGGCAACCGATGGTGGAGCCCGCGCGAGGCGGCTCACTCACTGGAACTAGTGGCGCCGCGGGCCGTCATCACCGACGCGCCCGACCTGACGGACGGATTCGGGGCACCGGTGCTCGACATCGCCGACTTCGGCACCTGTTTCGGCTCCGCCGACGCCGCCCCGCCGGACATTCCCGGGCCACCCGACGAGGACCACGCGGCGGTCATCCTGTTCACCTCGGGCAGTTCCGGTATGCCCAAGGCGGTCGAACTGTCTTTCCGCGCGGTGGTGGCCAATCAGCACAACGTGCTGGCCCGCGCTCGGCAACTACCGCACCTGTTGCCAGCGGACGCCCCGCAACCGGTGAACCTGATCTGCACGCCGCTGTTCCACATCGGCGCGTTCGCCACCCAGTTGACGCAGACGATCACCGGTGGCCGGATCGTGTTCAACTCCGGGCGATTCGACCCCAGCCAGGTTCTCGCGCTCATCGAGGCCGAAGGCGTCCAGCGCTGGGGCGCGGTACCGACCATGGCGGTGCGGTTGTTGGAACATCCCGACTTCGAGTCCTACGACCTGTCGACGCTGCGGTCCTTCCCGATGGGTGGCGCACCCGTACCACCAGTCTTACTGGAGAAGCTGGCCCGGCGGCTACCGCAGCTCGCCCGCCGAGGCCTGGCGAACATGTGGGGTATGACCGAAGGCGGCGGCTTCCTTACCCTCGCGGCCGGCGCCGACCTGGAACGCTTCGGTGACACCGTGGGTCGGCCCCTGCCCACGGTTGAACTCGCCATCGACCACCCCGACGAAAATGGCGTCGGTGAGGTACTCGTCCGCTCCCCCACCGTCATGACTGGTTATCTTGGAATCGACAGTGGCACAGTCGATTCCGACGGCTGGCTGCATACCGGCGATCTGGGTCACGTCCACTCCGATGGATACCTGTTCATCGACGGCCGAAGCAAGGACATGGTGATCAGGGGCGGCGAGAACATTGCGTGCCCGCATGTGGAGGCCGCTCTGCTTCGGCATCCCAGTGTGGTGGAAGCCGCGGTGATCGGTCTGCCTCATCCCGAACTCGGGGAGGAACTCGCCGCCATCGTCGTGTACCGCACCGAGGCACCACCTCCGTCGGAAGAGGAATTGGCGCGACATCTTCAGGGCCTCATCGCCTACTTCGCGATCCCGACCCGGTGGCGAATCATCGCGCAACCGCTGCCGACGCTCGCCGGGGAGAAGATCGACAAGAAAAGGCTGGCGGTGGAGTTCGCGTGAGGGCTATCGTGCTGCTGGCGCACAGCGGTCACCTCGACAAGAGCGGCCTCATCAGTGCGCTGGGGCTGGGCTGGAGTGCCAGTGAGACACCCACGGCACAGCACGTGCTGATCGTCTTCGCTGAAGTGGAGTGGTCGGAGATCGGCAGCGAATTCCCGATTCAGGCCGAATTGATCGACAGCGACGGCGCGCGGGTCGCCCATACCGAGGAGAGCGTCATCAACGCCCAGCGCAATCCGGTGCATCCGGAAGGCACCCCGGTCACCATCCCATTCATCGCGACCATCCCACCCCTGGACCTCAGGGTTGGCCAGCGATACCAGTGGCGGGTTTCGATCGGCGGCGAGATGCATGAGGACTGGTTGGCCGGTTTCACCGTCACCGGCCGACGCTGATCACCATCAGCAGCGCGTGAGGCCGACGGCGTCGCCAACCGGTGCCGGCCGGTGCCAATGCCACGGCGCGGTGGTGGCGATGAATTCGTCGACCGTGTCGGTGACGACCAGCGGCGCTTCGACGTGCGGAAAGTGACCGGCGCCAGGCACCGTCACCAGCCGACTGCCCGGCAGCGCCTCGTGGGCGGCCTCGCCGTGTGACTTCGGTATCAGCCGGTCCTGTTCGCCCCAGATCACCAGGGTGGGCAGTCCGGTGGTGAAGTGCATCTTGTTGAACGCACTCACCGCCTGGCCGCGGTAGTCGACCACCGATCGCAAGGTCCGCAGGAACGCGGTCCGGGTCTGCGGATCGGCGAGCGAACTGTAGGCATTCCAGGTCTCGTCGACCTCCGCGCTGCGTAAACCGAACGATCCCAGCCAGCCCCGTACGCGTTCGCCGAACGCGACCACGCGATGCGGTGCGATCACCGGCAGCACGAATTCCGCTCCCGGCGCCGACATCAGTCGCAGGGTGCGACCGAGTTCGGGTCCGAGTCCGCCGCTGCTGATCAGCACGAGGCGTTCGACGTATTCGGGATGCTGATGGGCGAACTGCATGGCGACGCCGCCACCAAGTGAATGTCCGACCAAGGTCACCCGCGAGATACCGAGCCGATCCAGCAGGTCACGTAGCCACACCGCGAAGGCACCCAGCGAGTAATCGGCGCGCGGCTTGTCGGACTGTCCGTGGCCGAGCAGGTCCGGCGCGATCACGCGGTGTCGCGTGGCCAGGTGCGGCAGCACCTCACGCCAGGTCTGAGAACTTCCGCCCATGCCGTGGATCAATAGGATCGCCGACCCGTGGCCGACGTCCTGGTAGGCGACGCGGTCGCCGTTGAGTTCGAGATAGGTCAATTCCGTCATTGAAACCAGCCCTCCTTGAGTTACCGGTCGGTAACCTACGATACCGTAGGTTGTTGGCGGCGGCGCGGCGCGGCACCAGTGATCCCGGACACTCCGCTGGTCAGCGCCGCGCGAAGGACGGTGCGGATTCGGGGCGAACGCCCACCCCGATGACGCGGGCCGGGATCGCCGTGAGCCAGGGCAGCTTCTGCAGCAGCGTGACGAACACCGCGGGCGGTTTCCCGTCCGCACCCGCAAAGACGGGGACCACCAACCGACGGTGCATGATCCGCTGCAAAGCCTGGGTAACGGCGGCCGCCGGAAGCCGGCGGCGGCGCACCGCAGCGAGATCGGCGTTGCTCACGTGGCGCCGGCGCAACGGTTCGGCCAGTAACGTGGCTGCGCCGACGGCGTCCTGCACCGCGATGTTGATCCCGACCCCGCCCATGGGCGACATCGCATGCGCGGCATCTCCGATGCACAGCAGGCCGTCGGTATGCCAGCGCGTGAGCCGGTTGAGTTTGACGTCGAGGAGTTTCACGTCATCCCACGACGAGAGGTGCGAGGCGTCGGCTTCCGGTACCAGTGCGGCAACCTCATCGCGGAGGACCTCCAGGCCGCGGGCCCGCAGACGCTCGTCGGTGCCCTTCGGGATCAGATACGCGATCTGGAAATAGCCCTCCCGGGGGATCATGATCAACACCCGGCCCGGCTCGATACGCGGAACCAACGAGTATTCGGCGTCGGCGTCGCGGGGCAGTCGAAACCACCACACGTCGAACGGCACTGGCCACTCGCGCACCGGGAGGCCGGACTCCCGGCGAACCGTCGAGGTGCGGCCGTCGCAGGCCACCGTGAGATCGGCGGTGAGTTCACCCTCGCCGTCGGGTCCGCGGTAGCGCACGCCGGTCACCCGGTCGCCCTCGCGCAGCAGTCCGGTGACCTCGGTACTCATCCGCAGAGTGAAGGTGGGCTCGGCCAGAGCGGCCTCGGCGAGCAGATTCAGCAGATCCCATTGCGGAACCATCGCGATGTAAGGGTGCGGCTGATGCAACCGGCGGAGGTCGACCAGCGTCACCTGGCGGCCGTCCACATCGAGGCCCAGATGGTCGATCCGGCTCTGCGGCACCTTGGAGAACTCATCCCACAGTCCGAGATCGTCGAGCAGGCGCAGAGTGCTGGGATGCACTGTGTCACCGCGGAAGTCGCGCAGGAAGTCGGCGTGCTTCTCCAGCAGGGTCACCTCGACCCCGGCCCGGGCCAGCAGCAACCCCAGCACCATGCCGGCCGGGCCACCGCCGACGATCGCGCACGTCGTGGTCTGGCGCATCAACCAACTCTAACCGGGGTGTCAGATCTCGATTCGCGCGCCGATGATGATGGTGCTGTCCATCGGCAGCCCGAAGTACTCTGCGTCGGACGTCATTCGGGAGATCGCGATGAACAGTCGCTTGCGCCAGGCCGCCATCGTCGGATCCGGTCCGGCCCGCAGATTGACCTCGGAGAGGAAGTACGTGGCGTGGTCC
>Ga0209829_10003154_pt1 | contig 12129 bp, 18 predicted proteins | sample C_140205_EF_Meta_FD_187311 | JGI IMG/M metagenome (GOLD analysis project Ga0209829, IMG submission 187311) | Freshwater microbial communities from Lake Croche, Canada to study carbon cycling - C_140205_EF_MetaG (SPAdes) (version 2) | ecosystem: Environmental > Aquatic > Freshwater > Lake...
ACGAAAAAAATAAAAAAATAATTTTGGATTTGTGCATATTACAACCTTCAAAATGGCGTCTTTACCGTACACGGACGGATCAAACGGCAATGGCATCAAGAACATCGACGAGCTGATTGCGTATTTCTATCTCTGTCCTTTGGCGTTTTGGGACACAAAGTTTGTTGCGTCATATTCTTCGCTGATCAACAGCAACTACGACAAGAAGCACGTGCGTGACTTTTTCGAGCCGTGTTCAGAGGAAGATTGAAGTTTGCAATTCATAGTCAAATGGAAGAGTTGGAGGCGTGGTGCATACATATGCCCGAACGACTCGATAGAGAAAAGCACGTAGAAAAATTAGAGTCGGAGTTCAGCGTAAAGCGTTTTCACGCCAAGAAACACAAGGAAGGAAAGCGTGGATGCTATGAATCGCACCAATCCGTCATGAAAAAGTCGCTTCATAAGCCTTTTATTGCCGTGTTTGAAGACGATGCAGTTCAGATTTCAAACACGTGGAAACCCGAAGTTATGCGTTTCTTGCGTCGAGACGACTGGGACATTTTATACCTCGGCTGTTTTCCTGATGTCTTGCGCAGTCAGTCTCACGAATACGGAAACATTTATCGCGTTAAAGCCACGATGACGCACGCGTACATTGTTTCACAGTCGTACATGAAAGAATTTGTAAAACGATCTTACGATGGAACACCCGTGGACAATGTTTTTCGCAATGAGGCAAGAGCGTTCGCGTACTTGCCCTCTGCATTTTTTCAGGCTGAGACTCAGTCGGATATTGGTAATTTTTCTTCTTCGTATCCGTGGAAAAATATCGTGATCCAAGCGTGTGAATTTTATGCAATGCATGTGGGCTGGCCCATTTACGTTTGGATACTCTTGTGGTTGGCATTCTGGTTAATATTAAATGGAAGTCCGCTCGGACGATTTTGCCGGCCTGCTGGCAGCTTTGGGTAAAGCGCCGCCGCCGGTACAGCCAAGTTCGCAGTACTACCAGCAATTTGCGCCGCAGCCGTACATGTACCCGCCGCCTCAAACATATCCGCAATATTATCCGCCCGCTCCTCCTCCTACGCCCATAAAATCAAATAACAATTGGGTCATTGTTATTCTTATTTGCGCGGTGATTGTTTTTGGAATTTTGGCGTGGATGCGCTCTACACGCATGCAAGAACCGGAAGATCGCGCAGTCACCCGTGAATTGCCCCCGCCATCAAAAGTTACGTCAGTGTACGAAGACTGGCCGGCAACGAAATGGCCGGAGCCGGAAACTGTCGCAAACAATTTGCTGAATTTTGTCAAGGAGCATACTGAAAAGGTCGAGGACGTGATTGACTTGTCTGGAGTGGATCTACCTCTGGACACGGCGTCTAAGAATACGGGCGGGCGAATCAGCGCAGACGACTCGCAGACGGTTCTCAACTATGCCAAGCGTCGTGAAGCGCTGCTCGAAGAATCACCTTAAAATAAATGGGCGCTTATTACTCCCGCCATTCTGTTTTTGTGGCATCGTGCACGACAACTAGCGGAAGCAAAACTGAAAAAGTGTACAACAATTGGTACTTGAAACAGCTGCCAAACGGATTTATGATAGGCGACGCACTGGAAATTTTGCTTTCCGCACAAATGAGTGTCATGTACGACCGAAGTCCCGCTGCAACAAAATCTTTTGCAAAATACGATTCTGGTCTTGATGATGACGGCGTGATGGGAGGCATGCGCGTTCTCGTTCCTCTGTCTACAGTGGAAATTCCTCCGGTCGTCTTCAATCTCTTTGGGCGATCATTCAAATTCACCTTTGAAAAAGTACAATTAGGCTAAAGCGCGCGCGACAACATCAATATCTATATGAAACATTTCAGCGACCACCGAGCGCGCAATACCTTCAGCTACAAGTCGGCGAATATGAAGTTTGCGACGCTCATAGATAGCACTTTCGGATCGTTTGGTCAGAGCGGCAATGTCTGCCAAAGGAGTGTTTTCCTTCAGTTGTTCGAGTAGTACTTGATCTTCTTTTTCGGTCCAGATGAGACCAGCGCGCGAACCCGTGCGCTCGCGTCTAGATTGCGGAGACTCCACTTCTCCAGCTTCATTGAATAATTCTGCATCGCATTCCATAGGAACATACTTTCCCGGAAACGCGTTTGACTTCATCAATTCCACAATTGTTTTGATGTCTTGCGTCGTAAGTTCGACGCGGCAAAACGGGCCACCGCGCACATTTTGAATGCCGTATTCTGACATTGCCTCAAGAGTCCAGGCCAACTCTTTGAAATCTTTGCCCGTCGTTTCTTCCAGCCTCGTAATGGACTCTGCAGTAAAACGATTTGTCCATGCTGCGCCCTCACCCGTTTTATGCTCTTTAAAGCGGCGAATAATGTTATTGGTCTGACCAATGTACTTTTTGCCCTCTTTGCAGTCCAAAGAGTAGACAAACTGCATTTCATTTAATGCTCGTTGCGTTCTTGTCGCAGTCGACCGCAGCGATCGTGCACTTCCACTTACAAGACTCGCATTCATACTGAGTTCTGTCGCTCCAAATAATCAACGAAAAAAGCTGATTGGAACAACGTGGGCAAACTTTACTTTCCCAAAATGACCAAATTTCGTTTTTTTCTTTTTCTTCCTGTATTTTTCGCGCAATATCATGTGCTTTTTTGATTGCCTCGTTGAGCTCTTCTTCATGCCCATCGTTCTCTGTGCTCATATCGCTAGACTCGCGTGTAACTGGAGAAACGAAAGGCGATATCATATTCTCTCGAAAAACTGACTTTTGTTGTGAGAAAAGGCATGACCATTTTTGCGTAAACGCGTTGTCTTTGAAATGAATCAAAAATGCAAGCACTTCCATGTGTAGACGTCAAGCTCAGGCTGAAATGGATTGCGTCGCTTCCCTTAGATTATACCATCGCTCGCGCCGTTGAACACGAAATTCACGCGAACCGTCAACAACAATTGTCTGTGGCCGACGTCAACGTGTATCGTTATGGGTCAACGGACATTTTGGCCATTGACTGCCCAGAAGCACACGAAGCCGCAGCTGCCGCGCATTACACGGAGCAAATGCGGCGCATTTCTTGGGCAATTCAATGCCACAAGCTAAAATCGCACGAAGAAGCAATGAATGCGATAAAAGCGTCTTCCGATTCTTTGGTTGAAAAAACATCGTATGCGGCATGGGAATCGGAATTTCTGGACAGGAGGGAGCGAGCGCGAGAAGTCTTGTCTGGACGGGAAGTTGTCAAGTCTGGCATATTTTCATGTCCCAAGTGCAAGTCGTTTGATGTTGACACAGACCAGAAACAGACGCGCAGTGCCGATGAACCAATGACAATTTTTTGTACGTGCAATTCTTGTGGTTCGCGCTTTATTCGTTGAAGTATTCGTTGAAGACTTTTTTTTACGTAACTTTGTTAGAAAAAATGTTCAAAGACATTTGCGAAGAAGACGTAGAGTCTTGGGCAGCAAAAGACTGTCCTCCGCCAAAAGAACTTGTTGAAAAAGCGCGCGAGTGTTTGTCTTTTGAATACGCGCAAAATGATCTCGAGAGATATGATCAAGTTGTCAAGGCTTGGTCTAATTTTTCGGGTGGAAAAGATTTGGACTTGACGCAAGTGTATGATGATGTATTAAATTTGCCCAATATTTTTGCTGCGGCACTGACTTCGCAAAGCATCTCAAAGTCCGTGCAAGACATTCTAAATAGAGACAACGTTTTTTCACCTCGTATTTCGTCTAAAGTCTGCATAATCAATGAAGTCCTGGAACATTTTCAGAAAAACAAACCCGTGTCAATTCGCGTTCTTACTTTGTATTGCAAAAAACTCGGTGTTTCGAGAGCAGAAGTTCTTGCACTTTTATCATCGGGGCCGGATTTTTACAGCATGCCTTCTGAAGCAGTATCGTTTGTACGCGGAAGGCCGTGCCGTGTTCGAACAAAAGAACACTTTAAAATTAGCAAAAATGGAAAGTCCTGGAAAAATCCAACTGTGTTAATTTCCAGCGGAAACCTTCTTTCTATGTACCGCGAAAATAAACTTGTCGCTCAATGTACTGAATCAGGATTCATTGCTCCCTTTCCTACCGATAACAAACTCGAACAAGTTGTGTTTTGTGTAAATCCGACTGGAAAAGCGTGTCTAATTACAACGACTGCCAATTCATTACGTAAAATTGTCGATTTCGAAGTTCCCATGGAAGGACCGATAGATTGGGTGGACGTGCGTAAAGACACGAAATGCAACATTTTATACTGGGGAGGCACAGATCACATGCTTGGAGGAAGTTTATGGCAATATTGTCTCGGAGTTGACGACGACCTGAATTTTTTCGAGATCAGTGCAGAGCGCGCAGATAAAGTGTGCGAGATTTATGCAGGACAAGATTTTACGATTCATGGCAATGTTCTCACGGTGCACCGAATTTTTCAAGACGTGGAAGATGAAGTACGAAAGTACAAGGGCTCTTCTTTCCTGTTATGCAACGACGGCGTAGTGTCCGACTACGGCGTACCTTTAATAGATGCTTGGGGAACGCCGCAAAACTATGTTCTGCTTCTTGAGAATTGTATGAGAACATACACTGAAAAAGATATGCTGGAGACGGAGGTTCATGTAGATCGCGATGCGTCTATTTGCGTCTTGTATGCACACTCACGATGAAAAAAATGAATTCCGTGCGGTGTGCGGGAGAAAACAAGTTTTTTCAGCGTTGTCCGAGGTATATCATGACAGACTTGAAAGAAGCGTTGTGCTGGGAACATTCAGTTCCAGTACAAAGATCACAAGAACCTATATCGTATGCCAGAGAAATGCAGCCGTTAAAAATTGAGAAAAATGTGTTGCCCGAAGTTCGTCAAGTCGTTGCGGCAACTGAACGTTTGAAAGAACTTGTTCAAGACGAAGAAAACGTTCATACCCCGGAAGTACAAGTTGGAATGAATTTAGTGATTAGGAAACTAGAAGAGTGGGCAAAACGAAACAATATTCAAAAATCGAAAGATTTGGCTGTGGACGTACTTCAAGCAACACCCAACCCTACTCCAATTCAAACGCGTGCTATCGAACACTTGATGAACTGTTATCTAGTCACAGACAACACAAAAATGTTTGGAACGACGTACCCAAACTTGGCGTCGTGGGTTTGGGCAAGAATACACCAAAGTCACGAACATCGTGAAACGTTGATTCAGCGTTTTTACGAAGAAGTCAGTGAGTCCGCTGGCGAATGTTTAAATGGAAATATGGTTCGACTCATGAACGTGTTTGCTGCGCTGGATCCAGAGTTGTCGTACCAGTCTGCTCCCTCGCACGAATTTCAAATGTCCGCATTGGCAAAAGAAGTGGAAGATGGACTACCGATTCGCGCAGCATTTCATCGTGCAGAAAAAATTCTTAATCGCGCAGGAATTTACGATCGCGATATGGATCCCTGGTTGGAAGGATTATGTGAAGCAGGAAAGGATATTGGCGAGGCACATTTATACCAGATGTTTTATGGGGGGTCATTTGAATAGTTATATGGTAGGTGGAGGTCGGTCATTAAATTTTAATTTTAGTTCTTTCACAATGTTTATAATGTCCTGGTTATTTTTTATAGATTTTACGACTTTTTTAGTTAGTTCATTCTGAATAGCTCTTTTTTTAAATTGCTTTACGGTAAATTCTGTAACTTTATTTTCGTTTTCTATTGCTTTTTCGTATACTATATTAAGAAAAAGTTCGTCTTTTCCGTATCCCTCATATTTACCATTTTTGACTTTTGGCCTTTTTTCGTACTTTTCTATGAAAACTGAAAAAAATAATTCCTCTTCATTTTTGGGTATTTTGTGTTTATCAATTATGTCTAGAAATATGTTGATTTGTTTGTTTAAATCAACTTGACTTGCAAACAACCCTCCTGCTACTAATCGCAGCGTAGGTTCACCGGGCCATTTTATTACGCCAAAAACATTATCACTGGAAGCAAATGTGTTTATTTGATTTAAAAAATCATGCGCAAGTTGCAGTCTTCTCTTATCACTTTTCTCGTTGTAATATTTGTAAAGTCCATCGTAATGAATGTCAATAGCAACCCATGTGTCAATAAAAAATTTTGGAAATTCATTAATGACGTCATAACGCCAAAGAGCGTATTTCCAAGTGTAGTTTTCCTTGTTTTTAAGTTTGACTTTGCAACCGAATTTTTCTAAAATATTTGCATATCTTGTTGATTCTGCGCCTTTAGTTAATTGAATGCAAAATGTCCATCCGTGAAAGATTTTGTACGTGGATGCAACAAAAAGAAGCAAACAATCTAAATATTCAAAGTAGATTGGATTTTCTCCTTGTTGTCCAACACTAATACTGATGACTTTAGTCATTTTATTTTATTTATATCAAACCAAATTAAAAATGTGCACATTTCAAATGCAGGAAATTATGAACGAAATACTGCAAGAGTACCGCAAGGAAGACATTGGGTCGATGGGCGCGACGCCATTGTGGATGGTGGATAGTTTGATTTCCGACTTAGCGTTTACGAGTGCTGAAGAAAAGCACGTTTTTCGCAAGTTGCTTGTGCGCATTATTTGTGAAGATCGGCGTAGAGATTGCTTGTACCGCGAAGCCATAATTCAATTAGTATTGAGTGAGCATTTGAATCTTTAGGGATGAAAATCACACGCAATGACCATCTCATCTTTACGACGAATCCATTGCCAAACCATCAAAACATGTAGTTTTTTTGAGGCAGCCATCATTTTTTTTGCCGTGTATTCGTTGTTTACGTAGACGGTAAATATTCTTTATTTGTTTGTTGCAGGTGTCAAATCCAAAATAGCGGATTCTGTCGCGATGGCGTGCCTGTCTTTTTTGACAGATGGTTGGCGTGGTCGTTTCGCGGTTTTGGGTTTTAGATCTGCGCGCGCGGCAAACAGGCCTTGCATAAACGCATCGGCCAAATCATCTTTCTTTTTTGCGTCATCCAGCACAGATTTCCATGAAGATTCGCCTAGAATCTTGTAGGCTGCATCAACAGCAAACTTTTTGTTGGCCGCATACGTCGCTGCTTCGAGGCCCTGTAGTTTCAGCTTTGGACTCACAAATTTTACGCGTATGCCTTTCGATAAGAGAATAGACTGGAAAATGTGTGACAGTGTCTTGGTTTTGACGTTGCGCGCCATTTGTCCCATGGGCTGTAACTCGAGATAACAGACTTCGCAGTCCCAGTCGTGTACAACTTTAGAAAACTTTTCGGCGGTTAGCGTGACAAGATCTTCCAACGACGTCTTGTTTACGTTGACGGTTTCATCGTCGATAATGTCAACAAGTTTCCACTCGATAATATCATAGGATTCGCCATACACGTCCATTTTTACAAACGCCAGATTGCGCCATCCTATATCTACACTTACAACTCTCATTTTCTACTGGTTGGGTGCGTTATTCAAGTTGACAACGTTGGAAAAAAGCGAATACGCGTCAAAATAATTGCTGTCGACAAGGCATGCTAAGAACTCGAGTCCGTCCCAGTACGCATACTCGCAGAACTGAATCAGAGCTCGACGAACTTCGCCGTCGTTGGTCATATTGTAAATTGCTTGTAATCCTGTATCCTTATCAAAGAACTCTATAAAGTCAAAGAACTCTTTGCCGTGAGTACTCGGCAACCCATGGTCATAGAATTCTTTGCGAACATTGGCGTCTAAGTTTTTTAGGGTGGACGTAAACAAATGATCCGTTTGGCGCAGCCGTTGGTAAGGTACGTACTCGATTTCCATTATTTGGTGCAAAGATATAATGTCCATCATTCCTTTTTCCATGATCGCTTCAACGACTTGAGGTATCCGCGCATCTGCGTACATTTACCAGTACAACCACCACGTATCGGTTGACTTTTGGTACACTCCGTGGCCTTGGAGAGTAATGCGTTTTCCCGTGCCCATTTTCGATGGCGCGATCATATGATACGTTTTCCCCGAATGCGTGACCATCCATCCTTCCCGATACTGTATAAACTTCTTGTCTGCTAAATTGTACACTACGGGTCTTGGAACAAACAAATTTGCCTCGGCGTTTTCGAAGACGTACAATCCTGCGCCTCCATCAGGCACTTCTAATGCCAAAGTAAATGAAAGAGTATCTTGCGAAATATCGTCCATACCAATTCTGAGAAATTGCATATCCTTGTGAACCGAGGCTACGGGCATGGAGAAAATCTTGTTGCAGTCAAAGACGTGAAATCCTGGAAGGGCGCTTGGTGGATGGTACTCGACCTTCGATGTGGTGCGCGCGCGAAAGTACCGTAATACATGATTCAGTAAATCTGAAAAGTGTTCGCGGACAACAGGATTCGTTTTTGCCGCTTTTGCGCGGTACAGAGCAAGATCTCCTCCATCCAGATACGATGCCGTGCCGTAGGTTGACATGGCGACATTGCGTCGCTCCAAATCTAGTGATCGCACACGCTGCGCAATAATTTGGGCGTCTTTTGGAGACATGAATTCTTCCATCGTAAATTTAGACAGCGAGTTACCAGTTTCGTTGACCGCATTTCCCGAATGTACTTTTTCCGCCTGGTTCAAGTTGAAGATAAGGAGACCCGAATTTGCAAAGTAAGAATAATTAAAGGCGATCAAAGCCGCTACGAAAAGTAGCAGCCAGAACACCTTGTTCATTTAACTATACTATGAAATATGTCGCTTATGCTGAAGACGTGCCCGCCGACGGCACATGTATGTTTCACTCCATCGCTTTACCACTAAAAACATCTGGAAAAACGTTGAGAGATTTAGTAAGTTCTTATATTCAAGATCAGTCTTCTTCTTTAATGCATGGATCGAAGATTAGCGACTGGATTGAGTGGGAAACTGATTTGTCAGTTGATTCATATGTGCAAAAAATGCGCAAGGGGATGTGGGGAGGCGCTTTGGAAATGACGATTTTGTCCTCGTTATTACGAACGCCAATTTTTGTTTACGGCGTAAAAAATAATTTGTGTGTGCAAATGACAGAAATACGACCGGACACGTCTTTGCCTTCGTTAGGACAGACGTTGCCGTACATTTGTTTGTTGTATGTGAACTCAAATCATTACATGCATTTGCGCGTGTCCCAACATTAATAAAATGAAGAGTCCAGTCAGGCGAAGCAAGGCAAAAAGTCCACGTAAAAGTCCAAAAATGAAGGGAGGTCGCCGAACTGCCGAGGAGCGCACTCGCCCAAAGTGTGACGGAGAAACGGACATTTTTACAGGCGAGCAGATTCCTGAAGGACAGGCTATTCGCCTTCTTAGCACACTGTACAACCCGCCTCGCTATGAGTGCTTTGATGTCATCAGTCTTGCGCAATGGTTCAGCACGAAGAAAAAGTACGAAAATCCAAATACCAAGGCAATATTTACAGATGCCCAAATTGCCAAAATCAAGAAAAAACTGCTGAAGCTGAAGAATGCTGGAATCGACGTTCCAGAACTCAACATGGAAGGACACTATAATCATGGTGGATACGACATACCATTTGAGGAAGAAGCGGTAGAAATCGATGAACCTGAAACACCAATAGACGAACTCTATGACATGTACCTACAGCGTTCACTAAATAATCGTACTCCAAATTTTCAAAGTGTAAAAACTTTTTTGGATTTGCACCCAGAACTGAAGGAATGCGACAGAAATTTTACCTTAAACATTATACACACATACGGTCAACAACAAAACACAACTGTTCCTGAACTTTTCATAGAATTTCATGATTGGAGACAACTAAAAGACTACATGTACGAAAATTATTGTGGGTTAAGATACAGAAACTTAAAAACATGTCTGTTATTTAACAATTCTTCACTTACGCCACAAGACTACAAAATGACTGTTGCGGTCATTCTTGACAATATTTCCACTGCCGTTTTACATCAATTTCAACTAGATCTAAAAAATGGAACTATAATGGACGATGCTCCAGGTCACGCCGTTTTGCCTTCAAATACATTTATAATGGACGCTGTGAATATGTCAAATATTTCCGCGTACGAAAAGCAGAAATTTAAAGACATTCTTTTTCCAGCCGTCTCAGGAGTAAAGCGTACTCGCGCAGGCGTGATGTACGGTGGCAAGTCTAAGTAGTTATATGAATAGCATCATCTGGATCTCGCCCTTCCCATAGCTGTGCAACCGCAACTTTGAAAATTCCTTTTTCGATCTGATGTTTATTCGGCGCTAAATCCGGCTCATACCGCACCAAATATTTTCGCACCTTGTTTTCTCCTAATTTTCTCAACAAGACAATGCCGGGCGGCGCACGTGTTTGTTTTAGAATTTTTTCCATAATAGTATCTGACTTTACATGATTCCGAATTTGTTCCGCGATTTTCGGCGAGTCGATCAATGGAGTCGTCCATGCGCTCTTGTGTGATCGCAAATAAGAATAATACGCTTTTATTGCTGCTAAAGAAGGCTTTTTCGCTTCGTACGTGCGTAAATTTGTTCCTTCTTTTGTCACAAGCATGTACCCCGAAGTTTTTGGCTTGGGTACTTTTGGCGCAATGTCGCATGCAGCAGGTTCTTTGAGAAGCAAAATCAAAGAAGGGTCAATCGTCACCTGCATTTTATTATTCTATGTCGTCGACAATTTCTGCACGAATGTGAGAAAATCTGGGAAAAGCCAAAACACTTTCGAGCGCCTTTAAACGGTCGCGACCAGCGTGTTTCCAGTGCCATTCAAACGATAAGGATTCGGGTCGTGTTCGAAATCCTAAAGCAAACGCCACTGGTTTCCAACCACTGCCTACCGATGTGGTGTAACGCGCGCCGCCCACCAGCTCACCATTGTGCTGTCGAATACGTCGCTGAAAGTTGTTTGTGGAACCAACATACGTTTTTTTTCCGTTGGTGTCATTTGAAATGCAATAACACAAGTACATGACTATTGTATGCGTTGGCTGCCGTTTTTCTTATAGCACCCCCAAAAAAATGAACACTCCTACGTCAAGCGAACTCGCGACGTTTGAAGTTCTTGCCAACCGCGACTTTGTTAACATGAGTCGGCCTATTCCTGGCACGGTTCCCGGTGGCGAACCAGAGGAAGAACTGGGATTGGACAACTTTGAGGAGGACTTTGAAGACGACTTTTCGGAACCGCCGCAAGCCGAGGTACGCGTGGAACCTGACCGTGCGCAAGAGCGTGCGCCAGATCGTGCGCCTGAGCGTGTTCCTGTACCAGAAACAGAATCAAAGCCAGAGCCCGAGCGGCCTGAGCCCAAAAAGTACGATACGAAAAGCGAGATCGAGGCGGAAAAGGAGGCGCTTTTGAGCGAGCTGAACAATATGGAGAAGCAGGGTATCAAGCTCGTACGTCCTCTGACCATGAACGATTCTCTGGAAGAAATCCAATTTCAGTATGACCGTATGATGTCCGAACAGAACGCTATACAAATGATAGACGTTGCAAAACAGGGCATCAAGATGGGCAGTGGCGTGATCGAAATGACACTGAAAAAGGCAGGTATTCAAGTAGTCGACGGCTACCACAAGAACTTGTGCGCGGACATGGGCAAGTTTAATCGCCCTCTCGGCAGGTTGTACAAGAAGTACTGGCGCCGCGGTGGAATGTCTCCGGAGATGGAGCTCGGCATGATTATATTTGGATCTCTAGCTTGGACGATTGTGCAAAACAAGATGTCTGGTATGAACGTGTTTTCAAATGAGCAGCCTGAAAAGGAGAAAGAGGAAGCCAAGCCTGCGCCAAAACCTTTTAATATTCCACCTTCGTGGAACGACGATAAGGAAGACATCGCAAAAACCAAGGAAGATATTACAAAAGCCAAAGAAGCGTTTGAGGCAAAAGAAAGGCAACTAGCAAATGCACTGGCGGCCTCGGAAGCACGTGAGCGAGCTTTACAAACTCAACTTCAGTCGAAAGAAGAAGAACTTCCACACAAGCGCGTGCTCATAAATGTCGCGACTCCTGTAAAAAGCAGCACCAAGAAAAAGTCGGTCGCACTCAATCTTGATGATTAATCTTGACGATTATTCCTTCTCTTCATTGACAGTTTCTGAAGCCACGGCTTCCTTAACCTGCGACTTTGCAAAGTTGAGCAAAGACTGCACATCGCGCGCACCATTCATTTGCGTGACAACGCCGTTTGAATCAATGC
>Ga0209829_10003155_pt1 | contig 12128 bp, 9 predicted proteins | sample C_140205_EF_Meta_FD_187311 | JGI IMG/M metagenome (GOLD analysis project Ga0209829, IMG submission 187311) | Freshwater microbial communities from Lake Croche, Canada to study carbon cycling - C_140205_EF_MetaG (SPAdes) (version 2) | ecosystem: Environmental > Aquatic > Freshwater > Lake...
GGTGATGGCCAGGAGCCAGAAGGGCTTCGACTTCACGCCTTCGCCCAATGCGCCAAACGCGGCCTTCAGGGGATTCTTGCGCTCCCGGATTTCGGGCGGGTGACCGGGATCGGCGCCGAACGGCACCTGGCCGACATCGGCGGGCCATTCCGGCAACAGGAAAAACACCACCGGAATCAGCAGCGCCATGGCGATCGCGACGCAGCTCACCACCAGCTGCCAGCCGTGATCCTGGGCGATGGCCGACAGGATGGGAATGAAAACCAAAGTGCCGGTGGAGGTGGAGGCGGCAAACAATCCCATCACCAATCCGCGATTTTTTACAAACCAGCGATTGACGATGGTGGCCGACAGCACATTGGTGATGCAGCCCGAACCGATGCCGGAAAACACGCCCCAGCTCAGCACCAGCTGCCAGCTCTGGGTCATGAACAGGCTGGCGGTGGAGGAAAGCCCCATCAGCGCCAGCGCCGCGATCACGGTGGCGCGGATGCCGAAGCGCTGCATGGCGGCGGCGGCGAAAGGCCCGGTCAGGCCGAACAGGAAGATGCCGCAGGCCGCGGCAAAGCTGATGGTCTGGCGCGACCAGCCAAAGGCCTGTTCCCAGGGCACCATCAGCACGCCGGGGGTGGAGCGCAGCCCGGCAGCCGCCAGCAGCGCCACGAAGATGATGGCGACCACGGCCAGGGCGTAATGCCGCCCAAGGAAGCTGCGCTGCATGCCCTCTTTATAGGTCAAAATGGGCGGTGCGCCATGCGGCGATGCGCATGGCCAGCTTGCCCTTGAGGCGGGTAAGGCCCTATTTTCCGGCTTGTTATTGATCCCCATCTTCCGGACCACACGGCCGCATGTCCGATCTCTTGCTTCCCCCCATCCCCACCTTTGTCGTCTGGGATGACGCCTTCACGCCGGCCGAACTCGCCAGTCTCACCGCCTTTGGCGATGGGCTGACAGCGGAGACCGCGACATTGAAAACCGGCAGTCCTGATGACGCCATCCGCAAGGACATCCGCATCACCCAGACCGCCTGGATTGCGCCTTCGCCGCAAAGCCAGTGGATCTATGACCGCGTCCAGCGCGTTGCCCGTGCGCTGAATGACCGGTCCTATCAGTTCGACCTGCGCGGCTTTTCCGAAAATCTGCAATACACGATCTATAACGGCACCGAAGGCGGCCATTATGACTGGCATGTCGATCACGGCCCGCTGAAGGTGCAGCGCAAGCTCTCCATTTCGGTGCAGCTCAGCGACCCATCCGATTACGACGGCTGCAACCTGGAGTTCCAGGCCGGCAACAAGATCGAAACCGCGCCGCGGACCCTCGGCGCGGTCGTCGCCTTTCCCTCCTATGTCCTGCACCGCGTCACGCCCTGCACCCGGGGCACGCGCAAGGCGCTGGTGGCCTGGACAACCGGGCCCAAGCTGCGATGAGCGAACTCAAGACGGCGCCTGTCGTAATCGGCGAACATAAAGTGGCAGTGTGGAAGGATGTTTTCACGCCGGCTGAGCTGGACAGGATCATTGCCATCGGCGACGGCCTGTCGCCGATGCGCGCCCAGCTGGATTATGGCAAGGACGCCGCCGAACATCACCGCATCACCCGTGTCGCCTAGATCAATCGTGATGCCGACAGCGATTGGCTTTTCGCCAGGCTGGAGGAGGTGGCGCTTCGCCTGAACAACGAAGTGTTCCACTACGAGCTTTATGGGCTGGAGAAAGGCTTGCAATACACCATCTATGAAGGCGCCGAAGGCGGCCATTACAACTGGCATGTGGACATGGGCGTCCACAATCCGGAACCGCGCAAGATTTCGCTCAGCCTGCAGCTGTCCGATCCGGCCGATTATGAAGGCGGCCGCCTGGTGATCGAGGCCGGCGACGGCGCCTATCCGGCGGAAACCGCCCGGGGAACTGTCATAGCCTTCCCCTCCTATGTCCTGCACCGGGTGTCGCCCACCGAATCGGGCGTGCGCAAGTCGCTGGTGACCTGGGTGGCAGGCCCGGAATTCCGCTAAGCTGATAGACATCGCTGCCGGGGCTTCCTATTTTCGCTCAACGCTTTGTTTTCAGGATCCTTCATGCCCACCACGCTGCTTTGCATTCTGGATGGCTGGGGCTGGCGGCCCGATCCCGCGCCCGACAATGCCATCACCGCAGCCGTCACACCCAACTACACGCGTCTTCTGGCGGAATGCCCCCATGCGCTGCTCGCGACTTCGGGGAACGCGGTGGGATTACCCAAGGGGCAAATGGGCAATTCCGAAGTGGGCCACATGAATATCGGCGCCGGACGGGTGGTGGCCCAGGACCTGCCGCGCATCGACGTCGCCATCGAGGATGGATCGCTGGCGCGCCGCCCCGTTCTGCTGGCGCTGATTGACAAGGCCAAAAGCGCAAAGCGTGCGGTGCACATCATGGGCCTGATGTCGCCCGGCGGGGTGCATTCCCACCAGGATCATATCGCTGCGCTGGTGAAGATCGTCAGTGCCGCCGGCGTGCCGGTGTTCGTGCATGCCTTCCTGGATGGCCGCGATACCCCGCCCAGGAGCGCGCGGGAGTTTGTCGCCAAATTCCTGGGCGACATCCAGGGGCGGGCCGGTGTGCGCCTCGTCACTTTATCGGGGCGCTATTACGCCATGGACCGCGACAAGCGCTGGGACCGGGTGCAGCAATGCCATGATGTCATTGTGGATGCGTCGGGCCGCCGTTTCGACGACGCGGCAGAGGCCATCCAGACCTCCTATGACGCCGATATCACCGACGAGTTTCTGGTGCCGTGCGTGCTGGGCGATTATGCCGGGGTTGAGGACGGCGATGTTTTGCTGTTCGCCAATTTTCGCGCCGACCGGGCACGGGAAATTTCGGCTGCCTTGCTGGACAGGGGTTTTGCCGGCTTCACGCGAAGCCGCGCGGCGCATTTCGCCGCCGCCGCGGGCCTCACCGAATATTCCGAGGCACTCAAGCCGCTGATGGGCGCGGTGTTCCCGCCCGAAGATGTGTGCGAGACCCTGGGCGAGGTGATCGCCGCCCATCACATGAAGCAGCTGCGGATCGCCGAGACCGAAAAATACGCCCATGTCACTTTCTTCCTGAATGGCGGGCGCGAGGATGTGTTTGAGGGCGAGGATCGCATCCTGGTGCCCAGCCCCAAGGTCGCAACCTATGACCACAAGCCGGAAATGAGCGCCTATCAGGTAACGGACAAGCTGGAAGAGGCGATTGTATCGGGCGGGTACGACCTGATCGTCTGCAACTATGCCAATCCGGACATGGTGGGCCATACCGGCATCATGAGTGCCGCGATCAAGGCGGTGGACACGATCGACGAATGTCTGGGGCGCCTGCGCATTGCGCTGGAGAAGGTCGGCGGCCGAATGCTGCTGACTGCTGACCACGGCAATATCGAGATGATGGAAGACCCGCACACCCATGAGCCTTATACGGCGCACACAACGCTGGACGTGCCGATTTTCGTGTTCGGCGCGCCGCCGGGCAGCCGGCTCAAGAATGGCCGGCTGGCCGATGTCGCGCCCACGGTATTGGACATGATGGGTCTGGCGCAGCCTGCGCTGATGACCGGTCATTCGCTCCTGGTGCGCAGCGCGTGAGGCGTGCGCTGTTCCTGTCGCTGCTGATTGCCGCCTCGCCGGTGACGGCTAAGGCTGTGAAGCCTGCAAAAAAAAATACGCGCGTCGATGTCATCCGGCCCATGCCCAGGCCCGCGCGCGTTGTCGCCGCCCAGGCGCCCGAACCGGCGATGGATCTCAGCCATGCCTTGCCCGGAAAGTCGCTGGCGAAATTGCCGTCAAGTTCCCAGCAGCTGCAAAGCTTGTCGTCGGAATTGAAACAGGGCCAGCCGCAGCTGGCCAACGCCCGGGAGAAGAGCGAGAGCCTGGCCAGTGAAGCCGCCGCCTTGCGCAAGAAGCTGATCGCCACCGCGGCGCGCATCGGAGATCTGGAACGCCAGCAAGTGGACAACAACGCTCGGATTGCAAAGCTGACGGCGGAAGATGCGCGCCTCAGCGCCGGCTTCGCCAATGACCGGGTAGCGGTGACCAAACTGATCGGCGTGCTGGAACGGTTGCAGCATGACATGCCGCCGGCGCTGGCCATGCGCCCCGATGATGCGCTGGGCGCGGCGCGCGGCTCGATGCTGATCGGCGCAACCCTGCCGCCCGTCTATGCCCAGGCCGCCAGACTGTCGCGGCGCATTGATGCCCTCAAGCGCACGCGCAAGGAACTGGAGCAGCAGCAGGCGCAAGCCGCAGACACCGCCGCGCGGCTGACCATCGCGCGCGGGGAACTGGATGAACTTCTGGCAAGGAAGGAACAGGAGGCGGCGGGCGCTGCCCAAAGCTATGGAACCCTCAAGTCACAGATGGAACTGGTGGCGCGCCAGGCCGCCGACTTCCAGGCGCTGCTGGCGCGGGTCAAGCAGTTGCGCCAGGGCGGAGCGGGCGCTCCCGACCAGAGCGTGGTGGTGGTGACCGCGGAAAACACCGGTTCCCTGGGGGGCCTGGCCAGGAATTCCCTGCTGGAACCGGTGGTGGGTTCGGTGGTGGGCGGCACAGATGCGGCCAATTCCGGGCTTTATTATGCAACCGCCCCGGGAGCCCAGGTCATCGCCCCGGCGGACGGAAAAGTTCTTTACGCCGGCCCTTACCATAAGACCGGACAAGTGTTGATCCTGGAGATAACCACCGGCTACGATGTGGTGTTGGCGGGACTGGGACGCGTGACGGTAAAGCCAAACGATCAGTTGCTGGCGGGGGAGCCGGTTGGAACTATGGCCCCCTCAGCCGCCGACGACCGGCTCTATTTTGAAGTGCGCCATGGCGGACATGGCCAGTCGCCGGCACCGTGGTTGAAATTGAATCTGCGCCCTGCGTTTGGAAAGGCGAACGGTACATGAAGAAGTTTGCGCTCGTTGGTCTGGGTCTGCTGGGCGGTTTCGCCACGGCGATGATCGCGTTGCCCGAAGCCAAGGGCGCCAATGACGCATCCGCCTATGGCCAGCTCGACCTGTTCAGCGACGCCTTCGAGCGGGTGCGCTCCAATTATGTGCGTCCGGTCAAGGACAGCGAGCTGATCGACGCCGCCATCCAGGGCATGGTGTCCAACCTGGATCCCCATTCCAGCTACATGGACGCCAAGATGTATGGCGACATGCAGATCACCACCAAGGGCCAGTTCGGCGGCGTTGGCATCGAAGTCACCCAGGAAGACGGGCTGATCAAGGTGATCTCGCCCATCGACGGTACGCCTGCGTCGCGCGCCGGCATCAAGACCGGCGACCGCATCGCCGGCATCGACGGCAGCTCCATTGCCGGACTGCAACTGAACGAAGCCATCGACAAGATGCGCGGCCCGTCCGGCAGCAAGATCACCCTGACCATCCTGCGCGAAGGCGAAAAGAAGCCGTTCGACGTAACCCTGGTGCGCGCCATCGTGTCGGTGGATGCGGCCTCGTATCGCCGCGAAGGCGATATCGGCTATATCCGCATGCCCGGCTTCAACGAGCAGACCGCCGATGGTCTGGAAAGGGCCGTGCGCGATCTGAAAAAGCAGATCGGCCCCGGCATCAAGGGCTATGTGCTGGACCTGCGCAACAATCCGGGCGGCTTGCTCGACCAGGCGATCCAGGTGTCGGATGATTTCCTGTCTGCCGGCGAGATCGTGTCCACCCGCGGCCGTCATCCCGAAGATACCCAGCGTTATGACTCCAAGGGCGGCGACATCACCGACGGCAAGCCGGTGGTGGTGCTGATCAATGGCGGCACCGCCTCGGCTTCGGAAATCGTCTCCGGCGCGCTGCAGGATCACAAGCGCGCCACCGTCATCGGCCTGACCAGCTTCGGCAAGGGTTCGGTGCAGACCATCATCCCGCTTGGCGAAAATCGCGGCGCGCTGCGCCTGACCACGGCGCGCTACTACACGCCCTCCGGTCATTCCATCCAGGCTCAGGGCATCATCCCCGACATCCAGGTGGCGCAGGGCGATGAAGCCAATGTCCCCAAGCTGGCGCGTCCGTCCGAAGCCGATCTGCGTGGCCATCTCACCGGCGAGCCGGTCCCGGCCAAGCGGGTGAATGCCCCGGTGATCAAGCCGGCGGCCGGCCAGAAGTATGACGACTTCCAGCTGTCCTATGCCCTGGACCTGCTGCACGGGAAGATGACGGTGGCCTCGGCCGCGGTGCCGGCCCCCGACAAGAAGCAGTAGGAATCCCGGTACCCCAATAACGAAGGCTCGCCCTCCGGCGGGCCTTTTTGTTTCAGGCTCACCGAAAGGGTTAATTCTTTTAACAAGTCTTAACCATCACAGGGCCTAATGGCCCCATGGCTGCTGCTGCCGATTTCGCAGAAGGCTTGCTCGCGTCCAAAGCCGGGCGCGCGCTGGCCTTTGCCGCGTCCTTCACGATCTGCCTGCTGGCGGCGGGCATGCTGGCCATCACCCTTTTGGGTCATGCCCATGGTCCCACCATCGTGCTGGACCTGCCGGAAACTGCCGAGAACACACCCAAGCCGCCCACTAGCACCGCCTATTCCATCTCCGATGACGGCGCCGTGGTCGGCCCGGTGACCAAGCCGATCTATGCGGGCAAGGCGCTGCTGGCCGATCCCGCCCTGGTGGAAAACACACCGCAAGGCCCGTTGCCGCGCATTGCCGATGACGGCCGAAAACCCATGACGGCCTATGCCGCTCCCGCCGCCGCCGGCACCAAGTTCAAGATCGCGATTGTGGTCAGCGGGCTGGGACTGTCCTCGACCGCCAGCAAGGCCGCGTTGGACAGCCTGCCCGCGGCAGTGACCCTGGCCTTTGCGCCCTATGCCGGCGATGTCGGCCAGTGGGCAGCCGAAGCGCGCCAGCATGGCCATGAGATCCTGCTGGAAATTCCGATGGAGCCGTTCGATTTCCCCGACAGCGATCCGGGCCCGCACACTCTGCGCGCCGGACAGGACGAAGATGCCAACATCCAGCGCCTGACCTGGGCGCTGACCCGCTTCACCGGTTATGCCGGCGTGACCAATCTTCTGGGCCAGCGCTTCTTGTCTGACAGCGCGGCATTGTCGCCGACCCTGACCTATCTCAATCGCCGCGGACTGTATTTCTTCGACAATGGCGCGGCCAGCCAGTCGGTGGTTCCCACCGTGGCCGGCCAGGTCGGTATCCCCGCCGTGCAGAGCGGGGCGGCGCTGGACAGCATCCAGACGGCGCTGGAAATCGACCGCCGCCTGTCGGAACTGGAAACCCAGGCCCGCGCCAATGGCAGCGCAGTGGGTTCGGCCTTCCTGTATCCCGTCAGCCTGGCGCGCATCGCCGCCTGGGCGAAGGGTTTGGAATCGCGCGGCTTTGTTCTGGTGCCGGTTTCCGCCATAGTGAACACGCCAAAACAATAAAAAGCGCGTGTATGTCTTCCTCCTCCGATCTGCCCTACCGGCCCTGTGTCGGCATCATGCTGTTCAACGCGGACGGCAAGGTGTTTGTCGGCAAGCGCATCGACCAGAGCGTGGAAGGCTGGCAGATGCCGCAGGGCGGCATCGACAAGGGCGAGACGCCCAAGCAGGCAGCCATGCGCGAATTGCAGGAAGAGGTCGGTACCGACAAGGCCGAGATCATGGCCGAGATGGAAGATTGGGTGACGTATGATTTGCCCGAGCACCTGATCGGCGTGGCGTTTCACGGCAAGTACAAGGGTCAGCGCCAGAAATGGTTCGCCATGCGCTTCACCGGCAAGGATGCCGATATCGACCTGACCGCCCATGAACCAGAATTCTCGGACTTCCAGTGGGTCAGTCTTGCGGAATTGCCGGGCCTTATCGTGCCCTTCAAGCGGCAAACCTATAAGGCGGTGATTGCCGCGTTCCAAAACCTGGCATGAGCAAATCTCCTGTTGTGATGATCCACGGGGCCTTCTGCGGACCCTGGTCATTGGATGGGCTGAAGGAAAGATTCGAGGCCGCCGGTTATGCCGTCACCGCGCCGCCCCTGCGCTTTCATGACGAAAAGCGATCGTCTCCCGCATTGGCCACCACCGGCCTGGCCGATTATGCCGCCGACCTGGAAGACGAAATCCGGGCGCTGAAAGCCCCGCCCATATTGGTGGGACATTCCATGGGCGGGCTGCTGGCGCAGATGCTGGCGGCGCGCGTCAAGGTTGCTGCCCTGATATTGCTGGCGCCGTCACCACCCTGGGGCGTGGCACCCACCACCCTGTTTGAAATTGGCGCCGCCCACGCGATGCATCTGCAGCCCGGTCACTGGAACCAGGTGCTGGAGCCCAATCGCGACGTGGCGCTGGCTCATTCCCTGGACCGGCTGCCGCGCGACAAGCGCGATGAAGTCTATGGCCGCTTCGTGGCCGAATCGGGCCGCGCCATGTTCGAAGTGATGAACTGGGCTCTGGATTTCAACCAGTCCAGCGCGGTGGATGCCAAATCCGTGACCGCGCCGATGCTGTTTCTCACCGGCAGCGAGGACAAGATCAATCCGCCTTCGACTGTGGAAAACATCGCCAAGTTATACGGTGACCGCGCCACCGCCGAAGTGCTAGACGGCATGGGCCATTGGCTGATCGGTGAACCAGGCTGGGAAAAGCTGGCGCAACGTGCGCTGGATTGGCTGAAGGCCCAGAGGCTTTAGCTCTTGGCGTCGGACTTGCGCTTGGCGAAATCCTTCATGAAAGACTGCAAGGTATCGATGGACGCGATCTTGGCCGCGGCCTCGCGGAAGGCCAGGCCATGCTGGTCGATATCGGACGACAGCACTGCGAACAGATTGGCGTCGGGCGTGCCTTTCATCTTGGGCGCGAAATGCGCGCGCACCCGCGCCAGGCTCGCTTCGTCATTGGCCAGGCTATAGGCCACGGCCGTCCGCATCACCTGGGCGCGGTCACTATCGCTCAACGGCACCGTGTCGCTCCAGCGCGCATCCAGCATCTCCTCGGCCTTCTGGCCGGCAATGGCCCAGTTGCCGCTTTCCCAATAAATGTCGGCACGCAGGTGCTTGGTGTCCTCGGCCTGGTCCACCGCGATCAGGTCCAAGGCATTGTCCCATTGCTTGAGGGCGGCAAAGGCGCGCGCTTCCAGCAGCATGCGCTGATGCATTTCCTCATCCGGCAACCCGGTGATCTGGGAATCGCGGATCGCGGCCACCGCCTTGTCGGCCTTGTGGTCCATCAGATAGACGGCGGCCAGGCGCGTGGCGACCTGCGCCTTGGCGATGCCGTCCAGGCGCTTGTCCACCTGATAGGCCAGCAGGTTCGCGGCCGGACCCAGCAGGTCCACGGCCACCAGCCGGTCGGACATGCGGCGGATCATCTCGTCGCCGTCGGGCCCGATGGGGGTGAGGTCCAGATTGTCATAGAACAGCGCCAGCGCATCCACTGGCTTCATCTTGTCGGCGCCGCCTTTCAGGAACAGGTTCACGAACGCCCCGCGCATATCGTCCTGGGCGATACGCGCCGCGTCCTGGCCACCGAAATTCTGGGTGGCAACCCGCAAGGTCTTCAGACCCTCATGCCATTGGCCGCGCCCGATATAGAGCGAGGCCAGCTTGCGCAGGGTCTTCAATTCCAGCGCGTCGCCGCGCCAGCGGAAACGCAGGCGCTCCAGCTGTTCGATAGCCTGGGGCGCCGTAATGGCGGTGGCCTTCAGCGCCGCGTCGGTGTGATAGAAAATCGCCTGCACCGCCAGTCTCTCATCGCCGCCCTTTTCCACGGCGACGAAGTGCTTGGCTGCTCCCTCATAGCGGGTTTGCGCCGCCATCAGGCGGGCCTGTGCCAGTTCGGCGGCCAGGGCGTGTTTCTGGTCCAGGTCCTTGGGCATCCGCTGCAACGCCGCGTCGGCCAGATCGAGCCGGCCCAGGCCCAGCGCCGCATCGGCATCGGCCAGGTATGCGGTGGCCTGCCAGGCGGGCGAATAGCGGTTCATCACCGGTCCGGCCTGTTCCAGATGGGCGTGGGCGTTCTTCCAGTCTTCCATCCGCGCTTCAATCAGCCCGCGCCAGAAAGCGGCGTGACGGTCGGCGTCGAAGTTGGGACCGATCAGATCGTTATGGGCGTCGCGGGTGCGGCCCATCATGTATTCGGCCGCGGCCTTCATGGTGACCAGCTGGGTATCGCCCGCCAGCGCCGGATCATGTTGCTGCAACAGGTTGAGCAAACCCAGCGCTTCGGAGGCAAAACCGTTGGCCAGGTAGAACCGCGCCAGGTTCAGGCGCGGAAGATTGGACAGGGTCTGCGGCGCATGCGCCACGATCTGGGTCAGCTTGCGTTCGGTGGCCAGAAAACTGCCGCCGCTGGCGACGCCCCAGCTGGCGAAGTTCAGGTAGGAGGGTCCATCGCCATAATGCGCCAGCGCTGAAGGGCTTTGGGCCACCGGCATCTGGGGCGGGGTCAGGGCAAGGCCGCTGGGCCGTCCGATGGAGACGCGCGAGGCATCCACCGTCACTTGCAGATCGTCGGCATAGGGCGTGATCACAAGTCCGCTGGCGCTGGTCAGCATGGCAAAGTCCGCAAAGCTGCGGACCTGCGGTACGCCGCGCCCGGGCTGGCAGGGAATGATGGTCAGAAGATCGCCGCCGGCCGGGTCTAGGATCTTGAAGGCGTGATCGGCGGCCGGCAGCAGGGTGGAGAGCGAGGCGCGCTTGGGATCGTTCTGGTTGCGGGCAAAGCCGATGGTCACGGCGGGCGGCGCAACCGACGGCGCGATCTCCACGTCCAGGCTGTTGCCATTGGCACGCGCCGCGATCTCGGCCGGCTTTTTCAGGGTGATGCGCAGGATGCCCAGCCCGTTGCTGGACACCGCTTCCATGCCGGCGGCGAAATCGCCTAGCGCGGCTTTCAGGTTGTGGGAATCGAAGTTGGGCGCGTTTTCCAGAATGACCCAGGCGGTAAGACCGCGCACGAACACGGCGCTGGCGCGATTGCCCGCGCCCTTGAAGGTGATGATGGCGCCGCCCGGGGTGCGCTTGGCGTCTGCCACCGGAATCGCATCGGCAGCCGGGTTGGCGGCAGCTTGCTCGGCGGGCTTGGCCTCAGCGGCTTTTTCTTCAGGCTTTGCAGCTTTGGGGTCTGCCTTCGCTTCTGCCTTGGGATCGGGCTTGGCTTCAACCGGCGCGGTCTTGGGCTTGTTCTTGTCGGCCAGCTGCTGCGCGACCTGCGAGATGGCTTCGGCCTGCTTGCTGCTGGCGCCGGGCTTGATGGCAGGCGCTGCAGTGGCAGCGGGCGCGGCCTTCATCGCCGTGACGCCCATCTTGGTAATGGAGGGCTTGGCAGATCCCGGTGGGACATAGGCTGTGCCATCGGTCTTGGGCGCCAGGATATCCAGCACGACATGCGTGCCGTCCTTGAAATCGTGATAGCCGGAATCGGAGTCGGTATCGAATTCGAAGATGGTGGACTGGCCGTCGATGCGCCAGGCGGCGTTCTTCACCCAGGGCGGGGCAAAGCGTGCGATGGCCGAGACATCGGCCCGCACCGGCGTGGCGAATTTGACGGACATTTTTCCCGCGCCGGGAAACACCAGGTAGGAAACATTGTTGGGAAAGTCGAAAACCAGGCGGGTGAACTTCTCATAGGCGCCGGTGCGCAGTTTTACTTCGGGCAGTGAGGCGACATCCACCGGCTTGGGCGCGGGCTTTGGCGGTGCGACAAGATCGGGCATCACGCCGCTGAAACCGGGTTCGGCAAGATCCACCACCGCCTTTGCGCCCAACTGGCTGACATGCAGCTTGAGCGGTGTGGACAGGACAAAGCGCAAGGTCTTGCCGTCGGCATCGGCCTTGCCGCTGGTGATGACCTTGGGCATGGCGGCCACGACGCTGGCCGGATCGATCGTCGTCTTGTCGCTGAAGCTGATTGCCAGCACACCGCCGGTGCTGGTGGCGCTGACCTTGGATGCGGTGTTGCCGGAAAGCGTGAAAGTCAGACGGCCATAGCCGTTCTGGACCGCGCCGCTGACACTGTCGGCTGCCCACGCAGCGCTGCTCGCGCAAAGCGCGAGTCCCAGCACGATGTTGCGGACGGTACCGGTCACCAAAGCTTCCCCTTCTCACTTCATACTGGCGGGGACCCCGTTAACCCGGGGTTAAGCACGTTTTATTGGTCTAACCATTTGGTGCAGCTTGCTT
>Ga0209829_10003158_pt1 | contig 12123 bp, 10 predicted proteins | sample C_140205_EF_Meta_FD_187311 | JGI IMG/M metagenome (GOLD analysis project Ga0209829, IMG submission 187311) | Freshwater microbial communities from Lake Croche, Canada to study carbon cycling - C_140205_EF_MetaG (SPAdes) (version 2) | ecosystem: Environmental > Aquatic > Freshwater > Lake...
CAAACGGCAGCGTCGACTGCCGCTGGCGCATCCGCTCCGCGCTCACCACGGTCGGCACCAGCAAGAGCAGCGTCAAATCCGGCCGGGTTTCCCCAACCGCCACATCAACAATCGCCCGGACCAGATCCAGATTGAGCTGCCGGCCATAGCCCTGATACGCAATGGTGGAATCGTAAAACCGGTCGCACACCACCACCTCCCCAGCCTCCAGTGCCGGCCGGATAACCTCACGGACCAATTGCGCACGGCTGGCATTAATCAAGAGCAACTCCGCCTCCGGTGTCATGGCCGCATTGGCGGAACTGTGTTTGAGTGTATGACGGATTTCCTCGCCGATGGACGTGCCGCCGGGTTCGCGCAAGAGCCTCACCTCACGACCCGCAGCCCGCAGGCGCTCGGCCAAACGTGAGATCTGGGTCGATTTTCCGCAGCCTTCCGTACCCTCAAACGTGATGAACAACCCCTTCATTTCCAGATAAAAACCAATATTCGCGCTAAATCTTTTTCAACTTAAGCCCCTTCGGGGAGTCTTCAATCACCCAGCCCATCGACTTCAAGCGATCCCGGATCGCGTCGGCGCGCTGGAAATCCCGGGCTTTTTTGGCCTCCGTGCGTTCGGCTGCCAGAGCGGCGATTTCCGCGGGCACCGGGGCCTCCGATTTGCAACCGATGCCCAGCACCGAGTCCACCCGCTCCCAAGCGGCCAAAGCCCCTGCAGCAGCAAGCGGAGGGAGGGAATTTTCCGCGATGCGTTTGTTGGTTTCACGGACCCAGTCGAAAACAGCAGCCCAAGCCGCCGAGATATTCAGATCGTCCTCCAGCGCCGATGCAAAAGGTTCCAACAGCGCCGGCTCCGGGACCGCGGCGGCAGATCCGGCAATTTCACGCAATTTGCCGACACACTCATCAATGCGGGCCAAGGCCGATTTGGCCCCCTGTAATCCGTCGAGGGTGAAGTTGAAGGTTTCGCGATAATGCGCGCTCAACAGGAGATGCCTCACCTCGCGACCGGTGAAACCCTTGGCTAGCAGATCCCTCAAGGTGAAAAAGTTTCCGAGCGACTTGCTCATTTTCTTACCTTCTACCAATAGATGGGCGCCGTGGAGCCAATGGCGGACAAATGGTTGGCCGGTGGCACCCTCGCTTTGGGCGATTTCATCCTCATGATGCGGAAATTTCAGATCCTCACCACCCAGATGCAGATCAAAACTTTCCCCCAACACCTTCATGCTCATCGCTGAACACTCAATGTGCCAACCCGGACGTCCTTCCCCGAAGGGACTACCCCAAAACACCTCGCCATCCTCCGCAACCCGGGCTTTCCAGAGCGCGAAGTCCGCCACCGACTCCTTCTCATATTCATCCGCGGAGACGCGCTCGCCGACCCGGAGTCCGTCGAAATTAAGTTTCAACAGCTGTCCATAGTTGCAGCCGCAACCCCGGTATTTTTCAATGGAGAAATAGACCGAACCGTCGGCGGCCTGATAGGCGATGCCGCGATGAATCAATCTGCCAATCAAGTCGATGATTTCCGCGATGTAATCTGTGGCGCGGGGCATGTGGTGGGGCAGCCGGCAATGCAATGCCTGAAGATCCTCTAAAAACGCAGCCTCGAAACGACCCGTGAATGCGCGCAACGTGGTCTTGTTCTCGCGAACCTTGCGGATGATTTTGTCCTCCACATCCGTGATGTTCATGACATGGTTCACATCATAACCGGAAAATTCCAGGGCGCGGCGCACCAGGTCGGCGAACACAAACGTCCGCCAATTGCCGATATGGGCAAAGTCATAGACCGTCGGGCCGCAGCAATACATCCCCACCCGCTTCTGCCCGGGATCCATGGTGGTGAATGGCTGCACGGAACGCTCAAGGGTGTTAAATAATTTTAGGGCCATTTAAAATGTTTGAAAATCATAAGGATTCTGCCCCGAGAGCAAAAGAGTAAAACAAGCCCCCCCCCCGCCGCCGGCCGCAAGCGCGGCGCCGTTTCACCCATGAGGCAAAACCTTGCACCGGTCCGGCATGACCTTGCGATTAAACCTCCAAATCAATTTGACACCCGATTCCAGCTTACCTACCGTTCGGTAGGTTCATGGCTTCCACCGTCACCCACACCGAAACCGAAACCCGCCGCCAGATTCTGCGCGCGGCGGTCAGGCGCTTTGCCCACAGCGGATATGCGGCCGCGTCGGTCCAGCAAATCGTGGATGACGCCCAAGTGTCCAAGCCCGCCCTCTACTACTACTTCCAAGACAAAGCCGGGTTATTCCAAGCGCTGGTCAATGAATCCCACGATCAGAAACTGGAGTTGATGCAATCCGCGGCGCGGCGCGGAGAGACCTTGCCGGACAAGCTCGTGGAGATTCTGGCCGCGCTTTTCGACTATTTCAGCCAGAATCGCGAACTGGTCAGCATCTCCCTGGCCACCGCATTCGCCGCCCCCGGCGAGGTGCCTGAAGGACTTTGCTACCAGGAAAAATGCGAACGGAACTTCGAATTCATCCACGCCCTGATGAAAGAGGGGCTCAAACAGGGCGAACTGGATTCCCGCTTCGGAAGCCGGGAACTGGCTTTCGGTTTCTACGGCCAAGCCAACGCCTATCTCATGAGCCAGCTCCTCGCCGCCCCTTATCCGCTGGATCGCCCCTTGGCGGAGCTCATCGTCGGTCTGTTCCTGGGCGGGGCCGCCGCAAAAAACCCTTTAAAAACCAACCCAAATCCCCATAAGCGGGCAACAGCATGAAAAAACTAATCACACTGGCCATATTCATTATCCTGCTCGCCCTTGGCGGGTTGGGCGGAGTCAAGGTCCTGCAGATCCGCACTCTCATGGCGGCCGGCAAAGCCTACTCGCCCCCGCCCGAAACCGTCTCCATCTGCACCGCCAATCAGGAGAAATGGCCCAGCACCCTTACATCCATCGGCTCCGTGACCGCCGTTCAAGGCGTGACCATCACGCCCGAGATCGCCGGCACCGTGCGGGAGATCGCCTTTGAGTCCGGAGCCGTGGTCGCCAAAGGCGACCTGTTGGTGCGCCTGAACACCTCCTCAGAAGAGGCGCAGCTCAAGGCCATCGAAGCGCAAACCGAGTTGGCCCAGATCAACACCCGTCGCGCCCGCTCACTGCGGGCTGACAACACCGTCTCGCAATCCGAGCTGGATACGGCAGAGGCCATTCTAAAACAGGATCAAGCCAACGCCGAGAGCATCCGCGCCACTCTCGACAAGAAAACCCTGCGCGCCCCGTTCGCCGGACGCTTGGGGATCCGCCAGATCAACGTGGGCGAATATCTGGACACCGGCAAAGCCGTCGTCTCGCTGCAGGCGCTGGGTTCCGTCCATGCCGATTTTTTCCTGCCGCAGCAGGAACTGGCCCGACTGGCCGCCGGCATGCGCGTGCACCTGACCACTGACGCCTTCCCCGGCCGGAAATTCGATGGAATCCTTACCACCATCAATCCCGGGCTGGATCCGACGACCCGCAATGTGGGACTGCAAGCCACCTTTGAGAACGCGAAGCAACTGCTGCGCCCCGGCATGTTCGCCCGGCTCGAAGTTCAACTTCCCGAAGAGCAGACCGTGCTGGTCATTCCAGCCACCGCTGTTTTAAGCGCCCCCTTTGGCGACTCTGTCTATGTGGTGGAAGCCTCCACCAACTCCGCCAGCGGACTGGCGGCACGGCAGCAATTCATCCGCACCGGCCGGACGCAGGGGGATTTCGTGACCGTTCAATCAGGCCTAAAACCCGGGGAGAAAGTCATCAGCTCGGGCGTCTTCAAACTTCGCAACGGAATGCCCGTCACCGAAGCCACCAACCTTTCACCCAACCCCGCATCGGCCCCGCGCCCGTCGGATAGCTGAACCGCTCCGCCCATGAAGTCTTTTACCGACCTCTTCATCAAACGCCCGGTCCTTGCGATCGTGGTGAATCTGGTGATTTTAATTGCCGGACTACAGGCGCTGCGCACACTCACCGTCCGCCAGTATCCACGCAGCGAAAACGCCTCCGTCACCGTCACCACCATTTATGTGGGTGCCAGCGCCGAACTGGTCCGAGGCTTCATCACCACCCCGCTGGAACGAGCCATAGCCGCCGCCGATGGAATCGAATACATCGAATCGGCGAGCAAACTCGGCCTGTCCACCATCACAGTGCGCCTGAAGTTGAACTACGATGCCAACAAGGCTCTGGGCCAGATCGCAACCAAAGTGGATCAGGTCCGCAACGATCTCCCACCGGAAGCCGAAGTGCCGGTGATCAATGTCGAATCGGCCGATTCCAAGTTTGCCGCCGCTTACCTGAGTTTCGCCTCCGATATTCTCGAGGCCAACCAGATCACCGATTACCTGGTCCGGGTCGTGCAACCCCGACTGTCGGCACTTGAAGGCGTTCAGCGGGCCGACCTGCTTGGCGGGCGCACCTTCGCCATGCGAATCTGGCTCAAGCCGGAACGACTGGCCGCCCTGAACATCAACCCCAACCTGATCCGCGAAAAACTGGCCTCCAACAATTTCCTATCCGCCGTCGGCCGCACCCGCGGCGCCCTCGTTCAGGTCAACCTCACCGCCAACACCGACCTGCGCTCCATCGAGGAGTTCCGCAACCTGGTCATCCGCCAGTCCGGCGACCAACTGGTCCGACTGCGCGACGTGGCTGATGTGGCACTGGGCGCAGAGGATTACGACACAGAAGTGCGTTTCAGCGGTGAGAAGGCCGTCTTCGTGGGCGTGTGGCCTCTGCCCAACGCCAACTCGCTGGAAGTCATCAAGCGCGTCCGGGCCGAGCTGCTCTCCATCCAGAAAGACCTTCCCACGGGACTTCAGGGCCGCATGGCTTATGACGCCACCAAATACATCGACGACGCCCTGCACGAAGTGACCCATACCCTGATCGAAACCCTTTTCATCGTGGCAATCGTCATCTTCCTGTTTCTAGGATCACTCCGCTCCGTTCTGATCCCGCTGGTGGCGGTTCCCATTTCGCTTGTTGGATCCGTGTTTCTGATGCAGCTCTTCGGATTCACCCTCAATCTGCTCACACTCCTGGCCATCGTGCTCTCAGTCGGACTCGTGGTGGATGACGCCATCGTGATCGTCGAAAACGTGGAGCGCCACATCCGCAATGGACGGAGTCCCTTCCACGCCGCCCTGCTGGGAGCCCGCGAACTGGTCGGCCCCATCATCGCCATGACCCTCACGCTGGCGGCGGTCTACTGCCCGATTGCTTTTCAAGGCGGCATTACCGGCTCACTCTTTCGCGAGTTCGCGATCACCCTCGCCGGCGCAGTCTTCATCTCGGGAATCGTCGCCCTGACACTATCCCCCCTCATGTCCGCACGGCTGCTCAATCCAGCCAATGAAGAGCGGGGGCTGACCGGTAAAATCAACCACGGTTTCGACCGCCTGCGCCGGGCTTATGGACGGGTGCTGGATGCGACCTTGTCCGCACGGCCGGCGGTCTACCTCCTCTGGGTCGGACTGAGCGCGCTGGCCATCATAATGTTTCTCATGGCATGGCAGGCGAAGGAACTCGCCCCGGCGGAGGACCAGGGATTCTTTTTCACCATCATCGAAGCGCCGGCCAACGCCACTATCGACCAGACCTCTTTTTACGCCGACGAAGCCAGCCGGCGGATGATGACCGTGCCGGAGACGGTGCAGACCTTTCAATTGACGACGCCGGCGCAGGGGTTTGGCGGGATGGTGATCAAGCCGTGGAGCGAGCGTAAGCGCAGTGTGTTCGAAGTGCTCGCCTCGGTTCAAACCAATCTCGCCCGCATCCCCGGGGTCAGAATCTTCTGCGCCGCCCCCTCCGCCCTACCCGGCGGAGAAAACTTCCCGGTGGGCTTTGTCATCTCCTCCACCGCCGACCCCGAGCGCATCCTGGAATTTGCCCAGCAGATTCAGCAAATGGCGGCGACCAACGGGATGTTTGCCTTCCCGCCGCAGATTGACACCAAAGTGGATCAACCCGAGGTGGAGCTGGTTCTGGATCGTGACAAGGTGGCCGCACTCGGACTGAACATGCAAACCGTGGGATCCGACCTTGCGGCTCTGGTGGGCGGGAATTTTGTCAACCGCTTCAATTTCTCCGGGCGCAGTTACAAGGTCATTCCGCAAATCAAGCGCCTAGACCGCCTCAATGCCAGCCAGCTCCAAAACACTTATGTCAAAGGCCCAAACGGGCAGCTCGTCCAGTTGAGCACCTTCGCCACTCTCCTTCAAAAGACCGGACCACGTGCGCTGAACCGCTTCCAGCAATTGAATTCCGTCACCCTGAGCGGCGTGCCCATCCGCCCGCTCGACCAGGCCTTGCGCTTCCTCGAAACCGAGGCGGGCAAAATCCTACCGCAGGGTTACAAGATCGATTACACCGGTGAATCTCGACAATTGCGCACCGAAGGCAACAAGTTCCTGCCCATGTTCATCCTTTCGCTGGCGCTGATTTTCCTCGTGTTGGCCGCCCAATTCAACAGCTTCCGCGACCCGTTCATCATCCTGCTCGGGTCCGTGCCTCTGGCCATGTTCGGGGCGCTGATTTTCTGCTTTCTGAAAATGCCGGGTATGGGAGTGCCCTTCTGGACCAGCGGTTGGACCACTACTCTGAACATCTACGCCCAAATCGGCTTGGTCACATTGGTGGGGCTGGTGGCTAAAAACGGCATTCTCATTGTGGAATTTGCCAACGAACTCCAGCGCGGCGGCCTCTCAAAAATCGCCGCCGTGCGCGAGGCGTCCCTCACCCGGTTGCGCCCCGTCTTAATGACCACCGTGGCCACCGTCTGCGGCCACTTCCCCCTCACCCTCGTCTCCGGTCCCGGCGCCGCCGCAAGAAATTCCATCGGCATCGTGGTCGTCTCCGGCATGGCCATCGGCACCATCTTCACCCTCCTGGTCATCCCGGCCATATACATGCTCATTGCCAAACAGCATGCCGGCCCCAAAACCGCCACGGATTCAGCCGACGACGAAAAAGCCCTGCTGGAAACCGCGGCGGTCAACTGACCCCCAGGCCGGCTCAATCAGCGTGGCAACCAATTGAATTCACCCCTCTCACCCAGTCCTTTTCCAGCCTGTTTTTGGGGGGGAGGGCCCAAGACCGGGAGAGGAGTCTGGACATTTCAATCAGTAATTAGGACTTCTATTCCAACGAAAAACTTCGCATTGCTCACGCCCTGCTTAGGATGCTGATCGGACGTCCGATACGAGATGCAATCCGGCGTATCAACCTGACCAGCGGGCAGACCGCCCGGCAACTGGCCACCCTTTCCCACCCGGATCCGGCCACCCACTTCGCTGAAGATCCTCAAGACGACGGCCTTTTCGCCGATGAAAGAACTGGCCGCCTTTAAACGGGGGATGGATTAGTAATCCGCGCAGCATTACCGCGGACCGGCATCCCAATAAAAACACTATAAAACTGGGAACCAAAATCCTGGCCGCAACCGTGGGCGCCGTGGTCGCCAGCACCGCCGTCAGGCTGCTCGTTCAATGTCACGCAATCCGCACTCAGGGCATCGAAATGACCCTCGACACGATGCGGACCATGTTATTAGAGGCCGAAAACACCCGGACAAGCATCAGTGAACTGAACCAGCGCAAGGCCTTCGATCAAAAACTGCTCTTGGAGGAATATATAAAATCCGGGGATCTAAAGGGATCAACCCTTTACGACACTATCCCGGTGGTTGGCGCATGGAAAGCCATTGAAGAAGCCTCGCAAAAACAGGGGTTCACCCTTCGGATTTGAGCGCATCCCGACTCCGCAAAATCAGTTCGATGACCTGCCCATCGATTCGCAGCCTGCCCTGACGCGCAAGATCCAAGAGGAATTCCAAGAGATGAGCCAGATGAAGGATGGGCTACAGATTGAGAAAACGTGCGCCGCCCTTGAAGGTATGAAAGGCGCAGAAGACCGTATTCGAGGTTTCCGCATCTGCAGGCTGCTTTTCGAACACAAGCACTCCTTATTCTATGCTAGCGAGATGTTCCCGGGACTCGATCATAAACTCATGCAACAGATCGACATCTCAGGCCGCCGCCGCAATTGACTGCAGCCACGCCCAGTCAGAGTATCCCGCCGACCTGTCGCGCAAGTTCCCCGGTAAATCCAAAATGGAAAACTGGCCCTGATCGGATCCTGCGCGGGTGCCGGCAATCTCCAGGGTCAGAGATTCCAATATTTTTCCGAAAGGCTGCTGGTCACTCATCAAATGCGGGGTTGAGATGCCCGCCGGAAAAAGTGTTCCCGCGGCTCTCCGCGGGAACACCCAACTGTGAACCTAACTACCAAACAAACCCCGGTCGCAGACCGATGCGCTGCCACCGGCACCTTGTTATCGGCGGCCACGAAAGGAACTTGACTGCTTTCAAGTACGTGACGGCCGCACGCCACCTTCCGGCAGAACAGCCTATGCTTGACGCGCCCGCGCCTGTGGCCTTAACTGCCGGCATCATTTGAACTGATAGAATCGCATTTTATGGCAAAACTTTTCCTCGGACTGGATTCAAGCACTCAAAGCCTCAGCGCCGTGGTCATCGACCTCGATACACGCAAGGTGGTTTATGAACACTCCCTCAACTTCGACCAAGCCCTACCGCACCACAAAACCCTCAACGGCGTCCTGCCCAACCGCAATCCGCTCGTCAAACACAGCTCCCCCCTTATGTGGGCCGAGGCGCTTGATCTGATGTTTGCAAAAATGAAGAAGGATCGCGTCGCACTCGGAGAAATACTTGCGGTCAGCGGCAGCGGCCAGCAGCACGGCTCGGTGTATCTCACCGCACGCGCAGCCCAAACCCTCGGAAAACTCAACCCGGCAAAATCCCTCGTCGAAAACCTCAAGGGCTGCCTCTCCCGAAAAACCTCCCCCATCTGGATGGACTCCTCCACCGCCGCCGAGTGCGGCGAAATCCGCCACAAACTGGGAGGCATCCGCCCCACCGCCAGTGCAACGGGCTCGGACACCTTCGAGCGTTTCACCGGCCCGCAAATCCGGAAATTCCACAAAACAGAACCGGCCGCATATGCAAAAACCGAGCACATAGCACTGGTCAGTTCTTTCATGGCCTCTCTGCTGGCGGGCAAGATCGCTCCGATCGATTTTGGCGACGGCGCCGGTATGAACCTCATGGATATCGCCAAAAAGATCTGGCACCCGGAGGCGTTGAAGGCTACCGCCCCAAAACTCAAAACCAAACTCCCCGCTCTGGCCCCTTCCGGCCAAGCGATTGGCAAGGTGAGCCCCTACTTCACCGAAAAATTCGGGCTCAACCCCGAAGCGCTGGCAACCGTGTGGACGGGCGACAACCCCGCCAGCGTTATCGGACTGGGCCTCATCCAACCCGGACAGGTCGCCATCAGCCTGGGCACCAGCGACACGCTGTTCGGTTCAATGAAAAAATGCCGCACCGACGGCAAGGGGGAAGGGCATGTGTTCGGCTCGCCCGCCGGCGGCTACATGACTCTCATCTGTTTCAAGAACGGATCGCTTGCCCGGGAAAAGATGCGGGAGCTCTACAGCATCAAGAACTGGGATAAATTTGGCGAGGTGTTGAACCAGACGCGGCCCGGCAACGACGGCAAAATGCTGCTGCCCTGGTTCGAGCCGGAAATCGTGCCCCGCGTCAACCAGCCGGGCATCCACCGCCTCGACCTTGAAGAACAGGACGCCGCCGGCAACTGCCGGGCCTTGTTCGAATCCCAGATGATGTCCATGCGCCTCCATTCAGCTTGGATGAAAGTTTCGCCAGAGCGGATTTTAGCCACCGGCGGAGCATCCAACAACCCGGCACTCCTGCAGGTGCTGGCCAATGTGATGAACTGCCGCGTGCACCGCATCGAAGTTTCCAAAAGCGCCGCACTCGGCGGCGCCTTACAGGCCGCCCACGGCTGGCTTACCGCCGCCGGACAGAAACCCAAATGGGAAAACATTGTCGCCGGCTTCAGCGACCCCGTCCCCAACAGCGAAGTCCGTCCGGATAAAAAGGCGGCCAAAGTTTACGACGGGCTTATCAAGGAATACTCCGCCTGGGAGCGGCAGGTTATCAAAAGCCTTGCAGCTGAATGACTTGTAAATTCGGATAAGGCGCCACCCATCCGGATCGGGATGGATCTGAAGAGCCCTCCGCCCTGCCTTGCGCGGGGTGGAGGGTGTCGGCAAAGCAGGTTAGGAGATTTCTTCGCAGGCTTTCAATTGAGAAACAGGCCTCTCCCCTCCCGATTTTTTCCAGATGAACAAAACCCGGGGCGCATTGGAAGAGTTCAATCGCTTGGAATAATTTGCTGCTTTCAAGGCCCGTCACTTGGCGGCATCCTGCCTGGAGCATGAATGCAGACAAACTACGCAGCCTGCAGATCCGGCCGGAGGAGAAGAGACGCCCGCAACGCCCCCTCTGGGTCATTTTGATCCTTGTGGCACTGGCGGTAGCCGCGGCAGTCTACTTTGCCTGGCCAAGGGCCAGCGACCAACGCCGAATCATCAATACGGGCGCGCATCCGACCACTAACAACGATGCCGCATCGTCCCGCACAAACCCCTCCGCCCCTCCCTCGCTCGATGTTTCCGGAACCGGTCCCTCGCTCACTGTGAACGGCTACCTCATCAACCGTGAGCGAATCGAAATCAGCCCGCGCTTCCTCGGCTTAGTCACGTGGATCGGCGTTAAGAAAGGCGACGTGGTGACCAACGGCCAGGTGGTGGTGCTCCTGGATGAAACGGAATACCGCGCACGCTATGCCCAGGCAGCAGGCCAGCTCGCCAACACCAAAGCCATCGCAGCAAAGAACGCATTCGCCTACGACCGCATCCACCGCCTCACCCAAACCGGCATCGAATCCAAGCAGGTCGAGGACGACACCCGATTGCTGGTCGAGGCCGACAAAGCCGCAGTAGAGGCGGCGGAGGGTTCACTGGCACTGGCCAAAACCTATCTGGACTGGTGCACCATTCGCTCCCCGATCAACGGCGTCGTGCTCGAAAAACTTGTTAATGCGAACGAACTCGTCATGCCTCAAAGCTTCGGCGGCGGACGCGGACCCCGCACCGCGCTCATGGCCGTCGCCGACCCGATGGATCTGCAGGTGGAGATTGATGTGAACGAAGCCGATCTCTCCAAAATCTCTCCCGGCCAGCCCTGCCGCGTCAGCCCAGAAGCATATCCAGAGCGGCGTTATGACGGCATTGTTGCAGAAATCGCTCCCGAAGCCGACCGCGCCAAAGGCACTCTCCAGATCAAGGTCCAGATCCTGAAGCCGGACGCATTCCTCACACCACAGCTCAGTGCTAAAGTGGAGTTTTTAAAATAACCAAAATTCCGGACTCGCCGGAAAGCCTCTCCACAATTCAGCCGGAGATCTTTCCCCATTGCCATCGCGGATGGAAATCAACTCTTTGAACCTCAAAGAAAATAATCTCTCCATGCCAATCCACGCCCACACCAGGAAAATCCCCGGTAAACCCTTGAGTTTCTTAGACAGATTTGATTTGAAACGTCTTCCGACATAAACCACCCGTCTTCATTGCTCATTTCCCTTTCAGCTTGAAACGATTTGAAATAGTCTGGAGGACGAGGCATTTGGGAACTACAAATTTGTGCACTGGATCGCCCCATCCGAAAAGGACCACGACAACGCCGCGCTCGAAAAACGCCTCTGGGACGCCGCCGACCAGTTCCGCGCCAGCTCCGGCCTCAAGTCCCAAGAATACTCCGCGCCTGTCCTTGGCCTCATCTTCCTGCGCTTCGCCGAAGTGCGCTTCGCCGCCCAGCGCGCCAGGCTGGAAAAAGCCAGCGCCTCCGCCCGACGCGGCTCACGCGTGGATGAGTCCGCCGCCTATCACACCGAAGGTATCCTGTATCTACCGCCGAGGCACGGTTCGATTACCTGTTGAACCGTCCCGAAGCAGAGAAAACCGAAGCGGGATGAATCATCGAAGGGCACTAGGAACGACAAACGGGAGAAATAAAACATGAATTGCAGCAGACCCTGAAGCTATGAAAGGTTTTACGGAGTGCGCCAGGGGACAGGCGCACTCCATCACTTTGCCGGAAGGCACAACCGCTGACATGCACGTCGTGGGAAAATAGGAACGACATTTCGATCATTAGAGCTATTTCCGG
>Ga0209829_10003159_pt1 | contig 12122 bp, 5 predicted proteins | sample C_140205_EF_Meta_FD_187311 | JGI IMG/M metagenome (GOLD analysis project Ga0209829, IMG submission 187311) | Freshwater microbial communities from Lake Croche, Canada to study carbon cycling - C_140205_EF_MetaG (SPAdes) (version 2) | ecosystem: Environmental > Aquatic > Freshwater > Lake...
CTACCACCTCACCGCCACCGTGCAGCCGTGGAAACGCCTCCAGATCCGCGGCGAGTATCGCTATTACAACCGCGACACGATTTTCGCGCAGGCCGTCACGGTCCGGGCCCCGCTCACGTGGCTCCTGCCCAACGGCGCACGCGTCGACAACCAGTCCACGCGCTACCTGGTCGCCTTCCCGGAGATTTCCCAGATCACCGGCGGCGTCTTCGACCTTACCAAGGTGGACTCCGCGACCGGTCCCTATACGCGCGACGACTATTTCAACTATATCAAGTCCGTCGTCGCCGAAGCCACCCTCGCCGAGGGCCTCGCCATCCAGGTCCGCTATGGTCACGACGCACGGGTCAACGACGCCCCACGTCCGAGTAGCACCACCGTTTTTGCACCGGGCGCAGCCGGCAATCTCTACGTCGATCCGGTCACCGGTCAGGTCGGGCAAAAATGGGCCTTCAACACCTCCGTCGTGGCCACGCCATTCTGGACCGGCGCTCGCGGCTACCGCGGTGCGCTCGCCTACCAAAAAGACCTCGGCAAGTGGTTCGGCCGCCACCAAGCCAGCGTCTTCCGGCAGGACATGGAGTCTTGGGTCAACCAGATGACGATGCGATTCTACGAGACGGACACCAGCGGCGCGATCATCCAGAACAACGCCAACCTCACGAATGCGGAATCGGGTCGCAACTTGATGCCCGGCGCGTGGGTGCCGATTTTCCCCGAGGCCATTCTCGGAGGAAAAGATTGGCGCGTGGACACGATCACTCACCCCAATGGCAAGACCTACAAGTTCGCGCCCCAGGTTTATTCTCAGGCCGTGCCGGCTACCGCCGGAAATCCCATGGGCGTCTCCGGCGGCGCCAACGCCACCACCGGCAATCCCAACAACACCTCCTACCTGATGGACGACACCAATGAAAAAAGTTGGGGCGCCAGCGTCTTCAGCGAATGGTGGAAGGGCCGCATCGACACCATGGCCGGCATCCGCCGCGAGGAGGCCACCGGTATCCGCAAACACTTGGGCCTGAAACGCGGTCCAATTTCTTACGATAGCATCAACCTCGGCACCGTGATCGACACCCCGATCAAGGATCTGCGCATGTCGCTCAACTACGGCTCCAACGGGAAAATCAACTTCGACACCACGCGCGACATTTACAACGAGCCCCTTCCGCCCGGTAAGGGCGTGAGCAAAGACGTGGGCTTCAAGTTCGATCTCTTTGAACGCAAGATTTCCGGCAACGTGAACTACTACCAATCCGAGGCGCAAAATTTCACCGCCACGATTGGTAACCGTGATGACGTCGACCCCAACGGCATCAACGGCCGCCACGGCGGCAACGCCTACACCTACAGCAAGAAATCCGACGGCTACAACCTCACCCTTTCCTCCCGCCCGATGCGCAATTGGGAAATGCGCATCAATATTGCCACGGCCAACGGCTCGGAACGCAGCAACGTCGACCTACCCCAATTCTACAACGACCAGTTCAACACCACCACCGTCGGCGGCCAGACCGTCGTCGGAGTGAAAGCCAACGCGACTGCATCCGTTGTGCCCTTTCTCGTCCCGTCCGATCCCGCAAATCCCTCGTCCGCGCAAATCCCACTTTCCATCGCGATGATGAAGGACCAGAACAGTCCTTATCGCGCCTTAATCGATATCGAAGGCGGCCAAATCCTCAACGCGCAAAATCTTGGCCTCCTCTCACCCGGCATCGGCACGGGGGTCAACGGCCTCCCCATTACCGATCACCAACTCGGTTTCGTTTCACCCACCGGCGGAAATCTCATTGTGCGCCGCGCAGGCGAAGCGACCGTCGGCTACGCCGAGAAATCCTACAGCTGGGTAAACACCTATCGATTTTCCGAAGGCAAACTGCGCGGCCTTTCGACCGGGCTCGTCTCCAGCTACCAACAAAACTACCGCGCCTATATGTATAATGACGCCGCCGACGGCGGTAAGCGGAAGATGTTCTTGTTCCCCGACCGCGTGACGCACGACCTGTTTGCCACCTACAATTTCCGGCCATCCCGTTGGATCCGCGCCTCCGTCCAACTCAACGTGAGCAACCTCCTCGATTCGAACCGTGTGCTCTACCTGATCAACAGTTCCAACGGCACGCTGCGTTACGCGCAGTGGTTCAACCCCCCGCGCAAATTCGCGCTCACGACGCGCCTGACCTACTAATGCCGATGCGTTTTTTTTCCGCCGCGCTGCTGCTCTGCTTTTCCACAGCTGCGTTCGCCGCCGAGTCTCCCCCGTCCTTCAGCGGCATCTACCCGCATCTCGCGATGTTCAACTCGCAAGGCGAATGCGGGACCGGCGCCGTCGTTCCCTGGGCCAACAAACTGTGGGTCGTCACCTATTCGCCCCACTCACCCAAGGGCTCCGACGACAAACTCTATTCCATCGACTCTTCTCTTAGGCAGACGATCCACCCCGAGAGTATCGGCGGCACCCCCGCGAATCGTTTCATCCACACTGAATCGCAGCAGCTTTTCATCGGCCCATATGCCGTCGACGCCAAAGGCGGCGTGCGCGCAATCCCGTACGAAAAAATGTTCGGCCGCCCCACCGGCAACGCCCGCCACCTCACCGATCCCGTTAATAAAATTTACTACGCCTCAATGGAGGAAGGTCTTTACGAGGTCGACGTCCGCACGCTCGCCGTCACCGAACTGTGGCGCGACGAGCAACTCAAAGACGGCCGCAAATCGAATCTCCCCGGCTACCATGGCAAGGGCCTCTACTCCGGCCAGGGCGTCTTGGTCTACGCCAACAACGGCGAACACGGTAAAGACGCGCTCGTAAACCCCGAGATCGACTCAGGCGTCCTCGCCTCCTGGGACGGCAAAGCCGACGCCTGGTCCGTGATCCGCCGCAACCAATTTACCGAGGTCACCGGCCCGGGTGACCTCAGCGGCAACAAAAACCCCGCCACCGATCCGCTCTGGTCAATCGGCTGGGATTTCCGCTCGCTCATCCTCCAAGTCCGCGACTCCCACCCTGTAGGAGGGGCTTTACGCCCCGAAAGTCCGAATGTCGGAGGTCCTTCACTCCCCGAAAGTCCGAATGTAGGAGGGGCTTTACGCCCCGAAATTCCGAATGTAGGAGGGGCTTTACGCCCCGAAAGTCCCTGGCACAGCTACCGGCTCCCAAAATCCAGCCACTCCTACGACGGCGCGCACGGTTGGAACACCGAGTGGCCCCGCATCCGTGACATCGGCGAAAACGATCTGCTCATGACGATGCACGGCGCGTTCTGGCGCTTCCCAAAAAACTTCGACTCTACGCACTCAGGCGGCGTGTCACCCCGTTCCAATTACCTCAAAGTCATTGGTGACTTCGCCCGCTGGGGTGACCGCGTCGTGCTCGGCTGCGACGACACCGCGAAGAGCGAATTCCTCAACAAGCGCGCCGCCAAGGGCAAACTCGCCGCCCCCGGCCAATCACAATCCAACCTCTGGTTCATCGAGCCCGCCCAGCTCGACCACCTCGGCCCCGTCCTCGGCCGCGGCGCCGTCTGGCTCAACGACGCCGTCAAACAAAACACGCCCTCCGACGCGTTTCTTTTCTCCGGTTACGACGAGCGCCTGCTCCATCTCACGCACGACGCCGCCGCCCCTGTGACGTTCACGCTCGAAGTCGACCGCACCGGCGACGGCACTTGGATCGAACTCCGCCGCCTCGCAGTCCCCGCTGCTGGTTACGTCTGGACCGCTTTCGCCGCCACCGAACGTGCCGCGTGGATTCGCATCCGTGCCTCGCGCGATCTCTCCCACGCCACCGCCGCATTCTCCTATCGCAACCACGACAGCCGCACGTCCACGCCCGACGCCCGCTTCGCCGGCCTCGGCACCGCCGGCGCCACCGGCGCGCTCCTTCACGCCCGCGGCGCCGAAAAGAAAACCCTCGGCGTCACCGTCGGCGACACCTTCTACGAAATGGGTGCGGACATGCAGCTCCGCCGCACCGATGACGCCGACGCCGCGAAGTGGGCGCACGCCAACCTCACGCCGCCCACCGACGCCGTCACGCTCGACGCCGCGTCCGTGATCTACACCGACGAACAAGGCAAACGCTGGCGTCTCCCCCGCGGTGACGCCGCGTTCGACGGCAAGTCGCCGCACGGACTCGTCCGCGTCGATCGCGAAGTATGCACCGAGCGCGATCTCCTCAACGCCGGCGGCACCTTCTTCGAATTCCCCGCCGAAAACGCCGGCGGTATCGCCAAGGTCCGCCCCGTCGCGACGCACAATCGCGCGATCCACGACTACGCCAGTTGGCGCGGACTGCTCGTGATGTCCGGTGTCACCACCGACGCCTCCGTGAAAAACTCCCACCTCATCCGCGCCTCCGATGGCCGCGCCGCCGTCTGGGTCGGCGCCGTCGACGACCTCTGGTCCTTCGGCAAACCCACCGGCGTTGGCGGTCCGTGGAAAAACACGTCCGTTACAGCCAACACTCCCTCAGATCCCTACCTCCTCACCGGCTACGACCGCAAAAAGCTTTCCCTCTCCCACACCACCGCCGCACTCGTCCGCATCCGCGTCGAAGTGGATCTCAGCGGCACCGGCTCGTGGGTCACCTACACCACGCTCGACGTCCCCGCAGGAAAATCCGTCAATCACACCTTCCCCGCGGGCGACCAAGCCTACTGGCTCCGCGTCACCACCGACACTTCGACCACCGCCACCGCCCAACTGACCTACGACTGATTCGTTCCCCCTCTCTCAATCCTTCCTTCTCTCCATCTTGAACCGCCCGCCATGAAGCACCCGCTCGCCCTCAGCGCCCTCGTCTTTCTCACCACCCTCGCTCTCGCGCCCGTGATCCGCGGCGCCGATCATCTCCTCGTCGAAGCCGAGTCCTTTGCCTCTCCTGGCGGTTGGTCGCTCGACACTCAGTTCATCGACATTATGGGCTCGCCCTACTTGATCGCTCACGGTCTTGGGCAGCCCGTCAAAGACGCCACCACCACCGTCACCTTCCCAGCCCTCGGCACCTATCGCGTCTGGGTGCGCACCAAAGACTGGGTAGCCGAGTGGAAAGCCCCCGGCACGCCCGGCAAGTTTCAAGTCCTCCTCAACGGCGAAGCGCTCGCCGAAACCTTCGGCACGAAGAGCGCCGCGTGGTTCTGGCACGACGGCGGCACCGTCACGATTGCGAAAAAAGAAAACACCCTCGCTCTCCGCGACCTGATGGGATTCGACGGTCGTTGCGACGCCCTCTATTTCACCACCGATCTCACGACTCCGCCGCCCAACGACAGCGCGCCGCTCTCCGCCTGGCGCAAGACCACCCTCGGCCACCCCGCCGCCCCGCAAGACATGGGCGAGTTTGATCTCGTCGTCGTCGGCGGCGGTTACGGCGGCATGGGCAGTGCCATTTCTGCGGCGCGCATGGGTCTCAAGGTAGCTCTCATCCAAAACCGTCCCGTCCTCGGCGGCAACGGCTCCTCCGAAATCCGCGTCTGGGCCATGGGCCTCGTGCGCCGTGGCAACTACCCGCACATCGGCGAAATGATCGAAGAATTCGCGGACCGTGCCAAAAATTCTCCCGGCACCTACGAGGAATTCGGCGACGCCCAAAAGGAAGCCAAGATCCGCGCCGAGAAAAACATTTCCCTCTTTCTCAACGAACACGTTTACGCGGCCACGACCATCGGCGGCAAAATCATGTCGGTGACCTCGCTCAACACGTCGACGAGCCGCGAGAAGAAATTCTCCGGCAAACTCTTCGTCGACTGCACCGGACACGGCAGCCTCGCCCACCTCGCCGGAGCGAAGTATGAAATCGAACTCAAAGATCTCCTTGGCATGTCCAACATGTGGGTCTGGTCCAACGACACCGCTCCGCGCACCTACCCCGAAACCCCGTGGGCGCTCGATCTCAAGATGGACGACTTTCCCTACCCCAAAATGGGCAAGGCCGACATGACCGAAAAGGGCAAGGGCGAATGGTTCTGGGAAAGTGGTTTCAACAAACACCCGATCAACGATCTCGAACTCATCCGCGACTGGAATCTCCGCGCCGTCTTCGGCGCCTTCAACGCGATGAAAAATCGCGACGGTAAGCCCGAACACCCCAACGCCAAACTCGACTGGGTCGCCTACGTCGGCGGCACGCGCGAATCCCGCCGCATTGTCGGCGACGTCATGCTCACCCACGAAGACATCATCACAAAAAAGCAATTCCCCGACGGCTGCGTGCCCAGCACCTGGAGCATCGATCTCCATTTCGCGAAAAAAGAATACGCCGCGAAATTCCCCGACAATCCCTTCATCTCCGTCGCCGAGCATGACAAACGCATCGACCGTGATTTCGGTTACCCGATTCCCTATCGCTGCCTCTATTCCGTGAATATCGAAAACATGTTCATGGCCGGCCGGAACATCAGCGTCACCGACCAAGCCCTCGGCACCGTGCGCGTGATGAAAACCATCGGCATGATGGGTGAAGTCGTCGGCAAGGCCGCCGCCGTCGCAATTCAGCGCAACACCACCCCGCGCGGCGTCTACGAGCAGCACTGGAAAGAAGTCGACAGCCTCCTGAAACTTCCCGGACGCGCCCGCCGCGCCAGTCTCGAAGCCCCGTTCCAAATCTCCGGCCCCGCGCCCGGTCCAGTGATCGACGTCGGCGGCGGCAATTTTGGCGTCAGCATACCTTCACTCCCCGGCGTCGTGATCGACAACAAGGCCGCGAAGCTCACCGGCAAGTGGACCAGCGGAGCCAACCTCGACCATATCGGCCCCGACTACGTCTACGCCCGCGGCGCCGGCAACCAGGCTTCGTTTGAATTCAAGGTCCCCGCCGACGGCCGCTATGAGGTCCGCTTCGCCACGGCCTCGCACGAGAATCGCGCGAGCAATACCACGCTCGTCATCCGCCACGCCGACGGCACTGCCACCGTAAAAGTGAACCAGAAAAAACCCGCCACCCTCGACAAATATTGGAGTTCCCTCGGCACCTACCGCTTCACCGCCGCGCAAACCTTCGCCGTCGAAGTCGACGCCACCAACGCCGACGGCAACGTCCACCTCGACGCCGTGCAAATCTTGCCCGCTAAGTAGGGCCGGGTCGCCGACCCGCCCTCCCCACCACACGGCCCGCGTGTCGTGGTCCCGTCCGTAGCTTGCCTTCCACCTAGCCTCGCGTAGACCCCGACTCGAACGCATGCCCCCGTCCGATCCCGAGACCACCCGTTGGTTTGCCGAAGAAGTGCAGCCGCACGTGGCGACGCTGCGTGCCTGGCTGCGCGCGCGCTACGACGTGCGCGCCGATCTCGACGACGTCGTGCAGGAGGCGTTTTTGCGCGTGCTCCAGGCAAAGCGCGACGGCACCCTGCGCGCCGCGAAGCCGTTTCTCTTCGCCGCCGCGCGCAACCTCGCGCTCGACCGCCTGCGCCGCCACGGCGTCGCGCGCACGGACTCTTTGGGGGAAATCGAGGCGCTGCACGTCTTGGATGAGGGCGTGGACATTCCCGAGGCCGCCGCCCGCCACCAGGAACTCGAACTCTTGACCACCGCCATCCAGTCGCTCCCGGCCCGCTGCCGGCAGGTTTTCACGCTGCGCAAGCTCTACGGCCTGCCGCAGCGCGAGATCGCACGCCGCCTCGGCATCTCCGAGAGCACCGTCGAAAACCAGATCACGATCGGCGTCGAGAAATGCACGGAGTTTTTCGCCCGCCACGGCGACCGGAGGGACGCGCGATGAGCGGTGACGGAGAATCGCCCGCCTTCCGCCGCGAGGCCGCGCGCTGGCTCGCGCGCCACGACCGCGGCCTCACCGGCGCGGAGCAGGATGCGTTTCACCAATGGCTCGCCGCCGATCCGCGCCACGGCGAGTGGTTCGCGCGGCACCGGCGCGGCTGGGACCGGCTCGACGGCCTCGCGGCGTGGCAGCCGCAGCACGGCGCCGAGCCCAATCCCGATGTGCTGGCGCAGACCGCGCGGCGCGCGTGGTGGCTGAGGCCCGCCCCGCTCGCCGCCGCCGCCGCGCTCGTGTTGCTCGCGGGTGGCCTCGCGTGGAAACAATTCTCGCCTCCGATGTCGGCGCATGCCTCCGCGACGGCGGCCCAGGCCGGCGGCTACGAGCGCCGCGTGCTCGACGACGGCTCGGTCGTCGAGCTGACGGGCGGCGCGGAGCTGGACGTTAATTTTACGCCGCAGGAGCGCCGCGTGGCGCTGCGGCGCGGCGAGGCGCTGTTCACCGTCGCGAAAAATCCCGCGCGGCCGTTCATCGTGCGCGCCGGGGGCGTCAACGTCCGCGCCGTCGGCACCGCGTTCAACGTCCGCCTCGGCGCAGACCGCGTCGAGGTGCTCGTGACCGAGGGCCGGGTGCAGGTGGCGCCCCCGGTCGGCGCGGCCGAGCCGCCGCTCGTGGGCGCGGGGGAGTTCGCGGTCGTCGCGCTCGACGGTGGCGCGCCCACCGTCACGCGCACCCCCGCCGCCGAGCGCGCGCGCGTCGAGGCCTGGCAGCCGCAGCTGCTCGACTTTGCCGCGACGCCCCTCGCCGAGGTGATCGCTGAGCTCAACCGCCGCAACCGCATCCAGCTCGTCCTCGCCGACCCGGCGCTCGGCGAGCTGTCGGTCGCGGCGTCGATCCGCTCCGACAACCTCGAGGGCTTCGCGCACCTGCTTGCGACGACCGCGCGCCTGCGCGCCGAGCCACAGGGCGACTACCGGATCGTGTTGCGCGCGGCGCCGTGAACACGTCCCGCCGCGGCCCGGGAAAATTTTTCGGTTTCGTTTTGGGGGAATTCGCGCGGTGGCCCGTCTTGCCCATGACCTCCACGCACCATCGTAAAACCCCATGCGGCTCCACATCCTCCTGCAATGGCCCGGCCGCCGCGGCTGCCGGCTCGCCGTCCGCTTGCTCGCGCTCGCGCTGACGGCCCGGCTCCTCGGCGCCGCCGTCGCGACGCGCGCGTTCGACGTGTCCGCTGGCGAGGCCGTCGACACGCTCCGCCAGGTCGCGCGCCAGGGCGGCACTGAGATCGTCTTTCTCGCCGAGACCGTCCGCGACGTGCGCACCGCGCCCGTGCGCGGCGAGTTCACCCTCCGCGAGGCGCTCGATCGCCTCGTCGCCCGGACGCCGCTCGTAGTCACACAGGACCCGCAGACCGGCGGCCTCAGCGTCGAGCGCGCGCCCGCCGCAGCCCTTTCCTCCGACTCAGCCCAACCCACGACTCCCATGAAACCCACCCCCACCTCCGCCCGCACCCTCCTCGGCCTCCTGGCCACCCTTGTGGCCGTCTCCGACGCCGATTCCCAGACCGTCGAGAAGCCCAAGGAGGAAGAGGCCATCGTCCTCTCTCCTTTCACGGTCAACACTCAGAAGGACACCGGTTACCTCGCCACGAGCACGCTGGCCGGCTCACGGCTGAATACCTCCCTGGTCGACACCCCCGCCTCGATCTCGGTGATGACGAAGGATTTCCTCGATGACATCGCCGCCACCAACGTCGGCGAAGCTCTCACCTACGCCCTCAACGCCGAGCCCGACCGCTCCGACAACACCGGCAATCCCAGCGCCTCGGGCGATCTCCCGCTCTCGATCCGCGGCTTTGGTGGCGCCTCGCTCGGGCGAAACTATTTTTCGTGGGGCCTCGAGACCGACACCTACAACACCGAGCGCCTCGATTTCTCGCGCGGCCCCAACTCGATCCTCTTCGGCACCGGTGGTCCCGGCGGCATCATCAATACCACTACCAAGCGCGCGATCTTTGGCCGTGACCAGGAGCAGCTCGGCGTGCGGATCGGGGCTTGGGACGACTACCGCGCGACCTTGGACCTGAGCCGCCAATTCACGTCCAAATTCGCGACCCGGCTCAATTTGGTGCAACAAAGCGCGAAAAACTGGCGCGACTTCGTCAACACCGACCGCAAGGGAGCGGCTCTCGCGGCCACTTACCGGCCGTTCAGAAACACCGAAGTCCGTTTCGACGGCGAATACGGCGAGTATTTCCGTGTCACTGCCAACAACTATCTCCCCGCCGACGCCGTCACGCCTTGGATCGCCGGCGGCCGGCAAGTTTCTTCCGTCTTCGGCACCGTGGTGAACGGCACGGCCCGGAGCAGCTCCCGCCTCTACGTCCACGATCCGGCGAGCGGCACCGTGCAGAGCTGGTTTGGTTCCGTCACCACCAGCAACGCCGCCGCCGCGGTCGCGCAGGCGGGAATCCCCAAGGCCCTCACCGATTTCTCCGTGCTCCCCCTCAAGGCAAGTATCGCCGGGGACGGCAACCGCTCCAACAGCCGGTTCAATGCGGCCAGCGTGTTCATCGAACAGCGGATCGGCGACCTGTCGCTCGAAGCCGCCGCCAACCGCCAGGAGTCGAGACGGCTCTGGCTGTCCAGTCAGAACTGGAACGACAACGTGGTCCGGGCCGATCCGAACGCCCTGTTGCCGGACGGTCGCGCCAACCCGAATGTCGGCAAGCTCTATGCCGACAACTTCGCGTCCCAGCAGAACTCCAAGTTTGTCACCACCGAGCTCCGTCTCATCGCCGCCTACAACCTCGACCTCAACAAGGTGAATCCGTGGCTGGGCAGCTACTCGGTCACCGGGCTCGTCAGCGAACGCCTCAACAAGAATCTCACCGACAACCTCCAAGAGGTGAACACCACGCCGGCCGGCGACGCCAACTACCCGCGCAGTCTCGCCAACGCCAACAACCGCATCGTCCGCCGCGTCTACCTCGACCCCTTCGGCCCGGGTCGCAAGGGCGGCTACGACGCCCGTTCCTACCAGTTCAACCAGGGCGGCGTCGTCTCCGGCTTCGCGCGCACCGCGAACACCGGCAACCGCTCGCGCGAGACGCTCGGCTCCCAGATGGTCGCCGCCCAGGCCAAACTCTTCAAAGACCGCCTCGTCCTCACCGCCGGTCTGCGGCGCGACGCCCAAAAGCTCTTCTCCGGCAGCGCCACGGCCGATCCCGTGACCGGAGTTTTCCCCATCCAAACCCTCAACGCCACCTCGACCGACTACACCGGCGACACCAAGACGTTTGGCTCCGTGCTTCATGTCACCTCGTGGTTGTCGGGCTTCTACAACCAATCCGATAACTTCGTGCCCCAGAGCACGCTGACCATCATCGGCGAACAACTCGGGCCCCGCCTCGGCAAGGGCAAGGATTTCGGCCTCAAGTTCCGCCTGCTCGAGGGAAGGCTGTTTGCCACCGTCACGCGCTATCAGACGAGCGAGGTCAACCGCCAGAATTTCGCCGACGGCTCCCTCATCAACGCCATCAACACCATCTACATCGCGCTCGGCGACAACACTCGGGTCGCCGGCCCGACTTCCCGCGACGGTATCGACACCGAGGGCAAGGGCCACGAGTTGGAAGTCACCGCCAACCTGACGAAGCAATGGCGCTTCACCATGAACTTCTCCCAGACCAAGGGCACTCAGGCGAACAACCAACCGCGCCTGCGCTCCTACATTGCGACCAACCGGGTCGCTTGGGCCACGCAGTCCGCCCGCCCGCTGATCGCTCCGATCAGCGGCGTGCCGGCCGTCGATCCCAAAACGGGGCAACCCTCCACCATCGCCACGGCCCTCGATTCGCTCGACGGCTACATTAAGAACATCTTGGGCGCCAACGGCGTCACCCGCCGCCAGCTCCGGGAATACACCGGCAGCGTCTTCACGGCCTACACCTTCCGCTCCGACCAAACGTGGCTCAACGATCTCACGCTGGGCGGCGGTGCCCGCTATCGCGACAAACCCGTCGTGGGCTACGTCAACGGCATCGAACCCTTCTTCGGCAAGGGCGACGTGATCGTGAACCTCCTGGTCGCGAAAAACCTCAAGGTGATGAACCGCCGCGTCCGGCTTCAGGCCAATCTCGACAATATCCTCAACGTCAATGATCCGATCATCGCCGACGCCGACCCCACCGGTGCCTACCGTTTCCTCTACCCGAATCCGTTCCGCTGGACGTTCTCGGCAACGGTAACCTTCTGAGCCCAACGCCTCTTGATAAACCGACTGTCATCGCGCAAGCCCTACCAAGGCGCGGCGCCTTGGGTGACATGGACAATGAACCCTGTTTGTCATCGCGAGGAGCGCAGCGACGTGGCGATCCATCTGGAATTTCGCTGGATTGCCACGGCGC
>Ga0209829_10003160_pt1 | contig 12118 bp, 9 predicted proteins | sample C_140205_EF_Meta_FD_187311 | JGI IMG/M metagenome (GOLD analysis project Ga0209829, IMG submission 187311) | Freshwater microbial communities from Lake Croche, Canada to study carbon cycling - C_140205_EF_MetaG (SPAdes) (version 2) | ecosystem: Environmental > Aquatic > Freshwater > Lake...
TGGGCCGGGATAGGAATGCTGGTCATCCCTCTTTTTTGGGTAACGTTTTATCTCTTTACGGCCTACTTCAGCAGCTCAAATCGACTTATCCTTGTGGCCTTTGTTTGTGGGATTGTGACTGGCCTCCTTGGCGGAGAGTTCTCACTCTTCAGCACTCGGTTTATTTTTCTTCCTCCGCTTTTCATCCTTTTCGATCAAATGATCAAGAGAAAGAAACTCAGATGGACTGCTGGTTTCACTGCGCTTGCTTTCGTTAGTTTCTTGTTGACGCCAGAGATGTCGCTCTTCGTGATCTGCTTTCTCGTAACGATCGTTCTCTTCGAATTCACAACTCGAATAAAGGGTATTTCTCTCAGAACGCAATACCCTTTGACGCTCGGGTGCGGGCTCGCTGGTGCCATCTCGGTGGTGGTGTGGTTCGTTTTCCTAGCCTTCAATAACGCGCTCGTCGCTTTCTTGCAGTTCTTTCCTTTCTTTGCGCTCAGTCGAAGTCTCGAAGTCGCTCGAGCAATGAGATGGAACTTTTCAACCGATTACTTCGTGACGTTCCTGTTCCTCCTCCCCGTTCTGCTCTGGCTCGCTACATGCTGGAAAGTTATTGCAAAAATACGTTTGCGGAAATCTTGGTTACCAATTGAGATTTCTATGGTCGCTGCAGCGCTAATGTCAATCACGTATCTCACAAAGGCAATAGACATCCCAGATTCTTGGCATGTTGTTGAATCCTTTACTGTTTCCATTCCTCTTTTAGTCTTTTGGACGATTGAGATTCTTGGAGTGCTTGATCCATGGGCTCGAAAGACCGCAAGGCAATCGGTAGGTCTGCTCCAAAAACTTGACCGTCCTCATACAGGGACCGCCACTCTCACTGGAGTGCTTCTTGCTGCGTGTCTTTTCATGCCGGTGGCGATTGGCAACTACACCTTTCCTAATTCTGTGACCCACGCGATCATGGCGGCACCATCACGATTTCATGGAACCAATCAGACGCCGGCTTCGGGAAGATTGGGCTACACGATTCCGGGAAGTGTCGATACAAGCCAAATCAATGGACTCGGCCATCTGTTAGACCTCTACGCAGGACCATCTGCGCCAGTTGTGGACTACTCAAATGAGCCAGGAGTCACGTATTTTCTGTTGAATCGAGTCCCGGGAAGTCAGTTCTATATTCAAGAAGTCGCACAGACCATGCCTACGCAGAACAAATTCATCTCTGATCTGAAGGCGAGCCGACCACCCGTGGTGATTCTGCATAACACATCGTTCGGATATCCGAATATTGACGGTGTCCCTGACTCAATACGGTCGTACTCGGTGAGCAACTATATTTTTTCGAACTACACGCCACTAGTGAACTATCAGGGACAGCTCCTTGTTCTTCGAAATGACCTTGTGGCGAGCGCTCCACCCCTTCCGCCACTCCCGAGTGGTTCAACGGCCGTCAACGTTGGCCTCTCCGGTCCTACATGTGCGTTGGGTTCTATCCCGAACTTCTTTACTCCACCAGCTGATATTTCTACCTTGCCAAATGTCACTCCACGCGTCACGCTCGTCTCAAGTTCGACAGGCACTTCGAGTGGCTGGGCGATCGATCCTCGAACCTCGTATCCGACTAGCCGAGTCGTGGCGGTTACGTCTTCGGGGAAAGTGGTAGCGAACGTGAAAACTGGGGGATGGCGACCTGATGTTGCATTCATAATTAGAACAGGGAGAGCTCGACGCTCTGGATTCACGATGAGGATACCGAAAGACCTTAAGGAACACTTGACGTATTACGGCATTACGAAAGATGGATATGCATTTCTTCTTGTCCCAGGAGGATCCGCGTCGACAGTGAATACGGTCAACCTCCCCACTACGGTGAAGGTTGATGGGAAAACCTATAAAGTCTTTCCTTCGTATCTCTCCGGTGAAGTGGAGATCAGCGGGACTGGTTTTAATAGAGTTTTCAAATTCGAAATTCCTTCCGGGACTGATCTTCAGTCTTACCCGTGGCTCCAACTCTCGAGCCAAGGGGATTTCGAGCAGTCTAGATTTACTGTGACGAACTCCACGTCGAGCATTCCAGGCGCCGAAGTCACGTTCAATACGTTAAATCGGAACTCAAAATCAGTCGTTGTCGATGTGAATGCCTGCGTGCAGTGGCATAGCTATCAGACAGGCAAACCTCTCTACGTGGAAATCAGCAATGCTCCGAGCGGGGGGCCTATTGGGGTAACACTTATTGGTGGGAGGGCACCCTCTTGATCCGTCTCTTGAGTCCGATAGCGATTCGAAATTGACTGCCAAGAGACAGTCATTACGGTACAGCGAATGTTTACCGGGAATACCAGAACTCTCCAACATTTTGGCCCCTAAAAGTGTTTTGCGCCAAGGCTATTCCTTAGGCAAAAGTGATGGTGATGTCGTCAGACTTTTTCCAGTACGAAATCCAAGGGCTGGTTTCTCGATCAACCACCAACTAGCGATAGCAAAAGGAGCTGCGACCACAAAGCAAAGAAGCCAGTACGGTGCGATACCGAATCTCTCTAAATTCCAGGCGACAACAAGTTCTGATATCGGCCACCCGTAAATGTAAATCCCATATGAGTAATCATTTTTTGATCCAATTTTTTGAAGTGGAAGATGAATTCCACACCAAAGAATGGGGTAGATCAGGAATGGAACAAAGATGTCGCTCGGAGTGAACTGGAGTGAAGGCACTCGCCCTCCATTCGGCAGAGATAGACCTACTGTGAAGATGACTGCACTCCCAAGAGCGAGCCACCCAGAATCCGGAATTTCATTGCGGAAGATGTAGAAAACAGAGGCTGTTAAGAAGATCAAGAGAAAGCGGAGCAGTTGCTCCGCTGTTAGGTTCTCGAGAAAATTAAAGTGTGCTGAAAGTGAGGGCGTCAGGGTGATGGTGACCACTACAGCCCAAAGAAGTGTTGTGATCCCTACCAACAAAAAACGATGCTTAAGGAACCCAACTATTGCAAGTCCAAGGATTACGATGTAGCAAATGAATTCGTAAAAGAGCGTCCAAATGGATTCGTTCCAATTCTGCAGAATGCTGTCCGGGGTGCCGGAGATCATGTGCTGAGTCCAATATGGATTTGCAAGCAAGGAATTCTTGACGACATAGGTAAAGGGGTTGTCGTGGCCAGAGAAATAGGAAGAATAAGAAGTGTCACGATTCGGAAGATGACGCCATGCGAGGACCCCAAAGAGAAAGGCTGTCAAGAGGAGACATGTGATAAGTCCCGGGAATATTCGAAGGCAACGTCGTATTAAATAATCAAAAGTTGAATTTCTGAGCACACTTCCGGCAATCAAGTAGCCACTGATTATAAAAAAGCCATAGAGTGCGATTTGAGCGATTGAAGATTGATTAATTAATCCAACCCAGTTGTTAAAACCTGCTAGCCCAGCGGCATGAGACAGAAGTACTAGCGATGCAAACAAGACCCGAAGAAAATTCAGGCTGTTGTCTCTATCTTTTAACGAATCCCCTAACACACGAGGGACCCTGAGTTTAGGTTCATCGTTTAGACCCATTGTTCGGCCTGAGAGAAGATTTCGTAATGGGTGATTTTCGATTTGGGTTCTTTATCCACCGAGCATCAATCTATGCCAATTTGGAATCTTCAGCGATGACGCTTCCCCCCTTCTCAGACGTCTCTGCGATCTAGGGCATAACGTAGAGAATCAGCCAGAGGCTGAGACACTGAGTTCACACAAATGGTGACTTGCTGTTGAGGCATTCTTTGTCCACTATCCCCTGAGGTTTTATGAAATGCATCGAGAGACGTTCAGCGCGGAAAAGACCTATTCCGTAACCCTAATTGGAGAGTGAAAAATGTTGCAGAACAAGAATCTAGGATAACAAGCACAAACTTTACCTTTAGCCGTTTCGCGGGAACCGGTGCGTGGGGAATCGATTGAAGTGGCCGGTAAAATGATGGGATGAGATGACGTGATTGGTTCAGTAGGGCACACGGTCTCGCAAGGTTCAGTCCTCCTCGCCCTTCCGATTGCGGCTGTTGCAGGTCTTCTGTCCTTTGTCTCTCCCTGCGTCTTACCCCTTGTCCCTGGCTACCTCTCATTCCTAGGCGGTGCGGTCGGCGCCGAAGCCGCTGCGAGTGACACCAAGCGAGTTTCAGCTCGCACCGTCCTCGGCTCGGTCGCCTTTGTCCTTGGGTTCACTATCGTCTTTGTCGCCTATGGCGCTCTCTTTGGTGGCCTAGGGTCTGCTCTTCGAAACCACCAGCGTGAGCTCAGCATTGTCTTTGGTGCAGTCACGGTGGTCTTGGGTATGTTTTTCGCTGGGTTTCTGCCTGGTGCGTCAATGCTCAATAGAGAGGTACGAATTCATTGGTTACCTCGTGCCACCGTTGGAGGAGCATTCCTGCTCGGCATTCTGTTCTCCTTGGGATGGACCCCTTGCATCGGTCCAACGCTGGGAGCAATTCTCGGGCTAGCCGCCTCGTCGTCAGGCACGTCAGCGCTGCGAGGTTCCACCTTGGCGGTCTTCTACTGCCTCGGTCTCGGGATTCCTTTTGTCGCAGCAGCTTTTGCAGCCGAAAAAGTCCAAGTGTTTTCTCGTTTTATTCGACGGCACGCTCTAGTCCTCATGCGAATCGGCGGGGTCGTCTTGATCATCGTGGGGCTTTTAGAAGTGACCGGCGTGTGGGGAACCTTCGTCACCTGGCTCCAAGACAACTTCAGCTCTGTCCAAGTCCCGCTCTAAGGGTTCCTCACGTGCAGGCAAAGGCCACGTCAGTGGTGGTTACTTGCGCTGCGTCAGGCTTCAGGAGTGAACGAATCTCCGTAATCTGTTGGAGTTGGCCGGGAGCAAGGTCCAGAGTGACTCGATTCGGATAGGCCAAGGGAATCGATGGCAGTTCAATGCCAAGAAGGCAATTGACGTGGCTCGTGGTCGTAGCGTGAGAGCGAACGGTCACGGTGACTTCCACTTGAGAAGGCGAGAGGGCTCGAACCGCGAGAACTTGCGTTGAAACTGGCGTTGTGGAGCTCTGAGAGGTGGCGTGGAGTATCAGGTTGGTGATCAGGAAGCCAAGTCCAAGCACCACGAGGGTAGCGGCCAGCCCTAAGCAAATCCTGAGTAGTTTTGCTGGTCTTTCGTTCATCCTCCATGACGCTAACCGCTTCAAAAAGTCTCGCTCTCACCCTTGAGAACTTGGGTCCTTTGGCTGAACCAACTGAGTCGACACAGCAGGGTTCATACGAGTGCGAGAATGTCCCGACAAGGGGGTTCAGAAATGGCGTTTCGCATGACACCGGTTCTCGAGGAAGACGACTGGCAGATTAAGTTAGATGTTCGAGATGATGGCATCGCCATCCTCACCCTTGATCACCCTGAAAAACTCAACGCCTGGAGCTGGGAGGCGACTCGCCAACTGGGCGTGCGAGCCGAGCAGATTCGCTTTGATGAGCGCATCCGTGTGGTGATTCTTCAAGCCGAAGGGCGGGCATTTTGTGCAGGGATTGATCTCGGCATGCCTGAAGACAGGATCACGGGTCGCTCACCGGCCGAAAAGGTCCGCAACTACTACGAAGGTATTCGATGGGTACACGAGCGGTTTCGCGTCTTTCATGAACTTCCCCAACCCATCATCGCTGCGGTTCATGGTTACTGCTTGGGCTTTGGCTTTGAGTTGGCCCTCATGTGCGACATCAGAATCTGCGCTGATGATGCCGTTTTTGCCTTACCCGAAGCCCAGGTGGGCGTCTCGATTGACGCCGGGGGAGACCTGCGGCTTTCTCATGAAGTGGGGGCGGGATGGGCAAAGTTACTTTCACTCACCGGGCGACGCATTGATGCAGCCACCGCGGAGCGACTCGGTATCTTTCAAGAGGTCACGACGTCTGAAGAGTTGCGAGCCACTGCGTTGACAATGGCGCAAGAGATCGCTAACAACGCTCCCTTGGCGGTGCAGTCAATTAAGCGCACAATTGACGCGTTCGCCTATCGAGGTCTCAGTGAAGCACTGAAATTCGAAGCCTTGTCGGCGTCGGTGGAGTTTGTGAGCGAGGACATGCCCGCAGGCTACGCAGCCAAAGCTGCCAAACAAGCCGTTGAGTTCGAAGGCAAATAACAGTGCCCCTTCCCCCTCCTCCTAATGATGGAACGGCGATGTTGGCTGGCGATGCTCTCCACGGCCAGGTAGCGCTCGTGACTGGTGGGGGAACTGGGCTTGGCCGAGCGATCGCCATGGAGCTCGCTCGGGCAGGCTGTGCGGTTGGCATCGTGTCTCGAGATGCAAAGCACCGAGCAGCGGGCATTACGGCAGTTGAAGCGGTGGGGGGAAGATGCGCCGAAGCTGAGTGTGACGTTCGAGATGCCGACCAAATCAACGCGGCCTTTGATCAGATCGAAGCGGCGCTTGGTCCTGTGACGATTCTTGTCAACAACGCTGCCGCCAACTTCCCCGTCTTGGCGCAAGATACGAGCCCGAATGCCTGGCGAGCTGTGAACAGCATCGTTGTCGACGGCACATTTTTTTGCAGCAAAGAACTCCACGCTCGAGTCGTGCGAGAGGGTGGCTCGGGCTCCATCATCAATATTGTCGCCACCCAAGCATTGACGGGAGGTCCAGGCATGGCCCATGCCGCGGCGGCCAAAGCGGCGGTCATCAATATGACCAAGAGTTTGGCCGTTGAGTGGGCGCCTGATGGGGTACGAGTCAACGCCATTGCCCCAGGGTTGTTTCCCCACGAAGAGATGCGAGAAGACTTGGCCGCACTTCGAACGCAGGGCCCTGACGTTGATGCGACACGCTCACCAGCGGGCCGCTTAGGCGAGCGGCGAGAAATCGGATGGGCCGTGACCTGGCTCGCGTCGCCGTTCGCGTCCTTTATTACTGGTCATACCTTGGTGGTGGACGGCGCGAACTGGCTCCGAAGAGATTTCGTGATGCCTCCCTTTACTCCTGTCGCAGAGCAACTCTCTGCTGTCCTTCGGAAGGCGGAGTGAGAGGTCACGATTCGAAGAGATCACTTCTTCCCTACGATGGAGTCGTGGAAAGCCGCACTGAACTGGGAGCTCGCTGATGTCGATGGGACACGGGCCGTCAGGGCGAGTGCCGACCGGAGGGGTCGCTGGCTTGCGAGGTTTGCGGCGAGATCGCACGGTTTTAGGTCAAAAAATCAAGCCGGGAACAGCAAAGAGAATGCTGGGTTTCGCCAAACCTTATAAAAAGATCCTGATCTTTTTCATGGTGGCCGTCGTGGCTGGATCGGTGGTTTCAGCAGTGAATCCACTGATTCTTCGAGCGCTTATTGATAAGGGGATCTTGGGCAAGAACAACGCCCTCGTTATTCAGTTGGCGCTACTGGTCGCAGGACTGGCCATCGTTGATGCGGGACTGTCACTGTTCGAGCGGCGGATCTCAGCGATGATCGGGGAGTTTTTGATCTACGACATGCGCACTAAAGTCTTTCGCCATATTCAGTCGATGCCGGTAGCGTTCTTTTCAAGAACCCAGACCGGTGCATTGATTTCACGGCTCAACAATGACGTCCTTGGCGCCCAGCAGGCTTTCACTGACCTGTTGTCCAACGTCATTGGAAACTTGGTTTTGGTCACCATTGTCTTAGCGGCCATGTTTGTCCTCTCCTGGCAGATCACGCTGGTGGCGTTGATCTTGTTGCCGATCTTCTTGTTTCCTGCTCGCCGAGTAGGGCAGCGACTTGGGGCCATGATGCGCCAGGGCTATGCGGTCAATGCCGAGATGAACGTGGTGATGACTGAGCGATTCAATGTTGCTGGTGCGATGTTGGTCAAGCTCTATGGTCGCCCAGACGTCGAAGCTGCTCACTTTGAAACCCAAGCGGGCAAAGTGCGCGATATCGGTATCGCTCAAGCGACGTATTCGAGGATCTTCTTTATTTCGCTCACCCTTACGGCGTCGTTAGCCACTGCCTTCGCCTATGGCTTCGGTGGGATCGAAGCGATCAATGGGACCTTGCAAGTGGGAACCGTGGTGGCGCTGACCGCCTACTTAGGGCGCCTCTACGCGCCGTTGACTCAGTTGTCGACCATGCAACTTGACGTCATGACCACCTTGGTCTCTTTTGAGCGACTCTTCGAGGTCCTTGACCTCAAACCCACGGTGACTGAAAAACCAGATGCCGTCTCCATCCCTGACGGCCCGGTCACCGTCACCTTCGACCACGTGGACTTTGCCTATCCCACCGCCGAAGACGTCTCCTTGGCCTCACTCGAATCGGTGGCGGTGCTCGATCAATCAGAGAGCGGCCAAGTCATCAATGACGTCTCATTCACCATTGAGCCCGGGACCTTGACGGCCTTGGTCGGGCCGTCTGGGGCCGGAAAGACAACGCTCTCGGCACTGCTCGCTCGCCTCTACGACGTCAATGAGGGTTCAGTCTCTTTGAATGGCTGTGACGTGCGAGACGTCACGAGCGATTCACTTCGAGATGCCCTCGGTGTCGTCACGCAAGACGCGCACCTCTTTCACGACTCGCTGCGAGCCAACTTGGTCTATGCCCGACCTGACGCCACCGAAGAAGAACTCCATCAAGCATTAGAAGACGCCCAGATTCGAAAACTTGTCATGTCCTTGCCCCAAGGGCTCGACACCGTGGTCGGAGAGCGGGGCTACCGACTTTCTGGGGGAGAGAAGCAGCGAGTGGCGCTGGCTCGACTGATGCTCAAGGCCCCTCGAGTCGTTGTGCTCGATGAAGCGACAGCCCACCTGGACGCCGAGTCAGAGTTGGCAGTCCAACAAGCCCTTGAGAAGACCCTTGGAGGGCGCACCTCGCTTGTTATTGCTCATCGTCTCTCGACGATCCGCAATGCCAAGGAGATTCTGGTCGTCGACGATGGCCGTATCGTCGAGCGTGGTGACCACGCGACGCTTTTGGCGAAGGCTGGGCTCTATAGCGTTCTCTATGAAACGCAGTTCGCTGATCAAGAGACGACGAACGAGATCTAGGCGCCAACGGCGTGGACGCCACCGTCCACGTGAATAATCTCACCCGTCGTTGCGGGAAAGAGATCGCTCAGAAGCGCGACCGTGGCTCCCGCCACGGGACCTGGATTGTTGACGTCCCAACCAAGTGGCGCATTCGCCGCCCAGGTGTCTTCAAAGTTCGAAAAGCCAGGTATGGATTTCGCGGCCATGGTGCGGATGGGACCAGCGGCTACCAAATTCACTCGAATATTCTCTGGCCCTAAGTCTCGAGCGAGATAGCGAGACAGTGATTCAAGCGAGGCTTTTGCTACGCCCATCCAGTCATAGAGCGGCCAGGCTTTGGTGGCGTCAAAGTCAAGACCAACCACGGAAGCCCCACCGTCAGCTTGAAGAAGTGGCAGGAATGATCGACAGAGGGCCGCTAAGGAATACGACGAGATCGTAAACGCCATGGCTGCGTCTTCGGCTGAGGCCACCAACATTCCTTTTCCGAGACAGTCTTCAGGGGCAAAGCCGATGGCGTGAACCAGGCCGTCAAGCGTCGAGGTGAGGGAGGCGACTTGGCTCGCGGCAGATTCGAGCTGCGCGGGATCAGTGACGTCTAGCTCGATGAGTTCAGGAAGTGCTGGGAGTTTGCGCAGGACGCGCTTCGTGAGTGACAGTCCACGGCCAAAGCCCGAGGCGATGACGGTGCCGCCTTCGAGTTGGACTCGCTCGGCAATGGAGAAAGCCAGTGAGGCATCGGTCAAGATCCCGGTGACGAGAACAGTCTTTCCTTCAAGTAATCCCATAGACCAACGCTACCTTGCGCCAAGGAGCGCCTCCGTTGTGCGACACTTGAGACCATGAGAATTGGAATTCTTGGAGGAACAGGGCCCGCAGGGCGGGGATTAGCAGTCCGTGCAGCGTTAGCTGGCCACGACGTCATTCTCGGCTCTCGAGATGCGCAACGCGCTCAAGAGACGGCTCAGATGATTCTCGATGCGAATCAAGGCGCAACGCTCTCTATCGAAGGTGGCGACAATGAGGCGGCCACGAACGCCGATCTCATTGTGCTCGCCACCCCATGGGAAGGGGCAGTCTCAACGATCAAGGCACTCTCTGGCCAATTGGAAGGCAAAAGCGTTGTGTCGATGGTGAACGCGCTCATGAAGGAGGGGCGCGAGATGTTGCCGCTGTATCCGCCTCGCGGATCTATGGCCGGCCAAGTCGCGGCGGCACTTCCAGGTTCTGAAGTTGCAGCGGCCTTTCATCACTTGCCTGCCAAAGAGATGGAGAACCTCGACTCGGGACTTGAAGCCGACGTCTTGGTCTGTGGCGACAGCGTGCGAGCCAAAGAGACCACGATCAAGCTCATCAACTCCATGGACGGCCTTCGTGGTCTTGACGCAGGGTCCCTCGCACAGGCGTCCCCCATTGAAGCATTTACGGCCGTGTGCATTACCTTGAATATTCGTCACAAGGCGCATTCAACACTGCGCCTCGCAGGAATTTAGAGCTTCCTAAGGCTTCGTCGGAGCTAGTGGCTATGGGAGTCGAACTCTTCGACACCGCGCGACAAGGGATATTCCCAATTGAGGCGGGGCCGCTCGTCACCCTCTATTCGTGCGGCATCACCCCTTACGACGCAGCCCACTTAGGCCACGCCCAGGTCTATTTGACCTTCGACATCTTGCAACGTCGCCTTCGAGACCTGGGCCACGAGACTCGCTGTGTGCGCAACGTGACCGATGTTGACGATGACATCTTGAAGAAAGCCCGTGAACTCGGCGTGCACTACCTCGATCTGGCGGCCGAGCAGATCGGCATCTTCGACGCGCAGATGGATGCGCTCGGCCTCCTCCCGATGTTCTCTGAACCTCGAGCCACCTCGGCCATCCCAGAGATCCTGTCGCTCATTGGCTCGACGATCGAACAGGGTTCGGCCTACGAAGCGGGAGGGGCGGTCTACTTTGACGTCAGCACCTTCGCGGCCTTTGGCGACGTCAGTCACTACAACAATGAGGAAATGTTGGTCTTGGCCGCGGAGCACGGTGGCAATATCGACGATCCCTTTAAGCGACACCCTCTTGACTTTGTGCTGTGGCAACCTTCCCTCGCCGACGAGCCCTCGTGGGAGTCGCGCTGGGGGCCAGGGCGTCCGGGGTGGCACATTGAATGTTCTGCGCTCGCGCTGCGAGAACTTGGAGCGACCGTGGACGTCCACGGGGGAGGGAGAGATCTGGTCTTTCCTCACCACGAGTGCGAAACCGCCCAAAGCGAAACCGTGACGCATGCTCCCTTTGTCAAGCACTGGCTCCACGTCGGACTCGTCGCTCTTGACGGCACCAAGATGTCCAAATCGCTCGGCAATTTGGTCTTCGTCCATGATCTCTTGACCCGAGCAGACGCAGCAGCGGTGCGCGTAGCGATGATGGATCATCACTATCGAAGCGACTGGGAGTGGCACGACAGCGACTTAGAGAGCGCCGTGGCTCGCTGTACGTCGTGGCGCAACGCCACCAAGGGAGACGGCATGGCTGGCCTCGATGAGGTTCGAGCCGCACTCGATCACGACCTCGACACGCCTGGAGCCCTCATGGCTCTTGACGAGGTCGCAGCCTCTGGAAGAAGTGGAAGCGCCGCGGCGGCTCTTCTCGGCGTTAGCCTGTAGAAAACCGTACGTGTCAATGAAGGGATCTCCATGGCCAGCGAAGTACTCGTCAAACTGCCTGATGGCTCGACGCGTTCGCTTGAATCTGGAGCGAACGGACACGATCTCGCGCTTTCAATTGGCAAACGATTAGCCAAAGACGCCCTTGCCGTTCGGATTAACGGCACAGAGGCTGATCTGACGCAGGAGCTCCCCAACGGAGCGCTCGTCGAAATCCTGACCCCCCAAACGATGGCGGGCCGAGAAGTCTTGCGTCATTCAACGGCCCACGTCTTAGCCCAAGCGGTATTGCGACTCTGGCCCGGCGCCCACTTTGCCATTGGCCCCGTGATTGACGACGGCTTCTACTATGACTTCACGCTGCCGGGCGATGCCCGATTCAGCGATGATGATCTCGCCCGCATTGAAGCGACCATGCGAGAGATCATCGCCGAAGACCAACCCTTTGTGCGCGCCGAACACGACGTGAGTGAAGGAAGGGCTCTGTTTGCAGAGCAGCCCTACAAACTCGAAATTATTGATG
>Ga0209829_10003161_pt1 | contig 12117 bp, 7 predicted proteins | sample C_140205_EF_Meta_FD_187311 | JGI IMG/M metagenome (GOLD analysis project Ga0209829, IMG submission 187311) | Freshwater microbial communities from Lake Croche, Canada to study carbon cycling - C_140205_EF_MetaG (SPAdes) (version 2) | ecosystem: Environmental > Aquatic > Freshwater > Lake...
TATTTTAAAGAAATGAAAATCAAGTCTTCAACGAGAGTTAAAACACTCCTAATTTTTGCCATTACTACGCTAGGAATTAGTTCATTTATTCCAGGCATCAAGCCCATACAAACTATTTCAAAAGCGATTTCAAACATTACTAAATTAGATACACTCATTAAAGTAAAGTTACCAGAGGGTATTGACCCTAACGATGAAGTTTGGAAAGGGATAGACATAAGCCCTAAAAATCCAGTTAAATCACTTACTCCTGAGGAAGAAGCCAAAATGCTTTTATTGCCTCCAGGATATAAATTAACCCCAATTCTAACAGAACCTGCTATTGAAAATCCGGCTGAAATAACTTTTGACGGAAATGGAGCCATGTACGTGTTAGAACTTAGGTCATATATGTTAGATGCTGATTCTAAAAATGAATTAGATCCCATTAACCGAATTTCTCGCTGGGAGGACAAGAACAACGACGGGATATATGAGACGGGAACCATTTTTGTAGACAATCTAATTTTTCCTCGTTTTGTGCTACCCTATGGCAAAAACTGTATTTTAACCATGGAATCTGATGCAGATAATGTGTATAAATATACCGATACGAATGGCGATGGAAAAGCGGATAAAAAAGAATTGTTTACCACGAAATATGGGCGTTCGGGGAATGTGGAGCACCAACAAGCATTCTTATATTATGGCATGGACAATTGGCTTTATAGCACAGTAAACTCGTTTAGAATTCGTGAAACCCCGGGTGGAATTATTCGAGAAAAGACGGGGTATAATCGCGCTCAGTGGGGAGCTACTCAAGATAATGATGGCAAGATGTGGTTTCAGGGTGGTGCCAGCGGTGTTCCTTCTTACTTCCAATTTCCGATTCATTATGGAAATTTTGAGGTGCCCAACCAGTTTGAAAAAGGATTTTATATCCCTTATGGAGAGGCGATGCATTTAGCCGATGTACAAGGTGGAATGACTCAGGTGAAACAACCGGATGGTTCATTAAACCGAGTAACTGGTTCAGCTGGCAATGATATTTTTAGGGGTCACCGTTTACCAGATGCACTGAAAGGTCAGTTGTTCTATGGTGAACCGGTTGCTCGAATCGTACGCCAAATAAATCCTGAAAATAAGGAGGGTCTAACTGTATTAAGTAATGTATATCAAAAAAATGAATCTGAATTCATTCGTTCAAAAGATCCACTTTTTCGTCCGATTGATATGGCCACCGCCCCTGATGGGACTATGTACATTGTGGATATGTACCATGGAATCATTCAAGAAGGAAACTGGACGGCTAAAGGTTCTTATTTAAGGACTAAAATTGACCAGTTCCAAATGGCAAAAGTTACGGGATTCGGCCGTATTTGGCGCCTAAGCTATGAAGGCCTAGAAAGAGATAAAAAACAACCGAACATGTTAAATGAATCTAGCAGCACGCTGGTTGGGCATTTGTCTCATCCAAATGGTTGGTGGAGAGATATGGCACAGCAATTAATAGTGCTTCGAAAAGATGTATCGGTAGGCCCTGCCCTAATTACGTTAGCTAAAAATTCGAAAAATGAATTGGCTCGAGTCCATGCAATTTGGACATTAGAAGGTTTAGGGATTTTAAAGGCCGATTTGGTTCAAAGCTTAGGCAAAGATTCCAATCCTCGGATCCGAATTCACGCCCTTCGTGCGGGTGAGACCTTATACAAAGCAGGTGACAAGTCGCTTGGCATGATGTACCAAACCCTATTAAAAGATTCCAATACAGATGTGTGTATTCAAGCAATGTTGAGTGGAAAAGTGCTCCAGTTGCCGGATTTGGATTCTCAATTGAAAACTGCGATGTCCACTCATTCGGCGGAAGGAGTAAAATTAGTAGCCACGCAAATTATAACCCCTGTTAAAATGCGTAATGCCGCGCCAGTTGCGGAGTTCAGCAAGGAACAAAAAGCGATATTGGAGCGAGGCGAACTAGTTTTCAGTGAGCTTTGCTCTCAGTGTCATGGAAATAATGGCCAAGGGAAACCAGAAGGAAATGGAAAGTTTTTTGCTCCAGCTTTGGCGGGATCTTTGCGTTTACAGGGACATCCGAGCTATGCGATTCAAGTTTTATTGCATGGATTGGAGGGGCCCATTCAAAAAAAGACTTTTTCAGGCGGCATGATGGCTCCAATGAAAGAACAATCTGATGAATGGATTTCCGATGTCTTATCTTATATCCGTACGGGAATGTCAAATGAGGCTTCTTTTGTGACACCCCAGCAAGTTTCCGAGGTTCGTTCGAGAACAAAAAAGCAAAATGGCCTGTATAAATTTGACCCCTTGTTTTCAATCATTCCTCAGGAATTAGGCGTTCAAGATAATTGGGAAGTAAAAGCCAGCCATACGAGCAATAACCGAATCGGAAGTAAAGGATCTCCCAAAACAGCCTTTACGTATGAGGGTTGGTCTACCGGCGAAAAGCAAGCCAAAGGCATGTGGTACCAAGTGAAATTCCCTAAAGAAATCATGTTGTCGGAGTTGCAATTTAATGCACAAACCATGACACCTCGTGGGTACAAGCCGGTTCCTAATGTACCTAATCCATCCGTTTCAACACATCCGCGTAAATTTACAATAGAAACTTCCTTAGATGGGCAAACCTGGCAAGTGGCTAAAACAAATGTTTCTGGTAATGAAGGGAACAACCAAATTGCTTTTTCAAATACAAAGACGAAGTATATGCGCATTGTTTTGGAGGAAGCTGCTAGTCCTTCAGGCGATGATATTCCATGGATGGTTAAGCAAATGAAGGTTTTTGGAATTCAATAATTAAGCGTTTATCCCATTAAATTGAATGAAAAAATACCTTTTAATTTCATTATTTTTGAGCATTTGCACGGTAAATGCCATCGCCCAGTTAGATCTTAAATTAAAGTTTAAAGTCGCTGATTCACTTCATAATTCATTCCATGAAGGAGGCAGAATTCTCGTGCATTTAACTAAAAAAACGGGGGGTGAACCCAGAAGTAAATCAGAGCTTACGATAGGCTACACAGCAAATATATGGGATGCCAGAAAGGTGCTTGTCCTACAAACAAAACATAAAGAAGTCCAAGTGTATGGCTTTGAAAAACTCAAAGGGAAAAAGGGAGACATGATTTATGTGCAGGCGGTTTACAAGCAAAATGAAAATGATGGGCAAGAAAATGTGGAAGGGAATTTAATTTCGCAGGCGGATTCATTCAGGTTAGGGGATAAAATTGTGAGATCTTTGGTATTCCAACAAACAATTCAGGCGCCTAAGGTAATAGAACATCCTTTAGTCAAAACGATTAAAATCACTAGTAAATATTTATCCGAATTTTCTGGGAAGCCTAGGACGATCAAAGCCTCAATTTTGCTACCATCTGATTATTACGATAACCCTGGAAAAATCTATCCCATTTGCTACCGAGCACCTGGTTTAAATGGTCGTTGGCATGCCGTCAACAACCTCCTTCTTAAAGACAAAGAGTTTTCCGAATTATGGTTTTCGAAAACAGGACCCAAAGTTATTTATGTCTTTTTAGATTCGATGGGACCTTACGGCGATACCTACCAAGTTGATTCCGAAAATAATGGTCCTTGTGGAAAGGCCCTAACGGAGGAATTAATTCCGGCCATTGAAAAGATGGTAGGGTATAATCCGGCCAATAAAATGAGGTTTTTAGCGGGTTGTTCGACAGGTGGTTGGATCGTGATGGGGCTTCAAATTTTTTACCCCGATTTTTTTGATGGAGCTTGGTCGTATAGCCCAGATCCGCTGGAATTTGAGCATTATGGATTAATCAATATTTATGAGGATGAGACCATCTTTTACAATAAATATGGATACTTACAACCGGGCAATCGGAATATCTATGGGGAACCGACTCGGTCGATGAAAGATTGGATTGCAAATGAAAATGTGAATAGCCGAACAAATAATTATATCATTTCAGGAGGCCAGTTTGGCGCATACAATGCGGTATTTGGTCCAAAAGGAAGAGACGGACTCCCTTCGCTACTATTTGATCCTAAAACTGGAATTATAGATAAAGAAATTGCGAAGCAATGGGAAAAATATGATTTAAAGAAGTATTTATCGGCCAATTGGCCAATGCTAGGTCCTAAATTGCAAGGGAAATTATGGATTTGGTCAGGGGATTGTGATGGACTTTTTTCCAATGTATCCACGCGTTTTTTCAAGGAGTTCATTGACAAAACAACGAATCCGAAATCGGATGCTCACATATCCTTTACAGCGATGGCGGGTCATTGCCAAGAATGGAATGATGAAGATGTGATCAAAATGATTGCCGCTAAGGTGGGGAAATAAATTAACCTCCTAATTGGCATCTCGAATGATAGCCAAATTTTGTGCATTCGAAATTATAAGATTTTTATTGACCTTATATTTTTTTTCACCGCTTAGCAAATACATTTCAAAAGTCCCTGGAGACATTTGTTGGCTTTGGATTTCAAATAAGCCGGAGGGCACTAAATAATTGCCGGTCTTGATAAAATCTAACTTCCCATTTTTGTAAAATTGAATCGGACACCTATATTTTTTCCCTGTCATCTTATTTTCAAAAGCAATAAACCAAATTTTAGTTAAACCTACTTGGAATGGGAACCCAGCAACTTGGTACATGAAATGATTATCTTTTGGAAGGTGATGAAAAGTATAAGCTGAAATGCTGAGGGCAATCTCTTTGCTCGATTCACTGAACGCAATAGGATTAGGGAAATAAGCATCATCGATTTTCCAAATATTCATTCGGTAGGAAGGAGTCAAAAACTCATTAGCTAAAAAAACAAATTCTGGATCTTCGCTGAACATGATTTGATTCATTTTCCAATTAAATGAATCAGCCATAAACAATCCCTTTTTTTGATATACTATGTGAGCATATTTAAAGTAAGCTAAGGCAGGAAAGGTAAAAACCAACGTACATACTAGGACAAACGTGCGTTTGTATTTAATTAAAATAGGCAATATAACGATATATAAGCAAGTAATTAAAAATGGACTAAACATCTCGAATCGACCACTTACAACAATCCTATTAGCACTTCTAACTAAAGAAATCAAAAATATAGCGGCACCCATATAGCTAAAGAATGAGAGCAAAATAATTTTTTCCGAAGAAAGAATCAACCTTGTCAACAGGCCTTTGTAAACATTATATACATAGATTGAAAAAACTAGAATACCCAAAATGACTGAAAATAAAATACCATCATGATCAAAAACGGTAAAAATTGCTCCAAACAATCCAAAAAACGTGACGAAAATGTTATAAAAGTTGGTGCTTAATTCAGCAATATGGCCACTTGGACTATAATATAACTTATACAGCATAAAATAAGCTAGCAATGAAATAACGACTCCGATTAATACTTTATACCTTTTTTGTAGTAAAAATGAAAGCCCTATGCTACTAATTGCGAACAAACCACTACCAAAGGTAAAGGCAGCCATAAACATCAATATAAAAGTTAAGAGTACTGATTTCTTATCTGGTTTAATTGAAAATTTAATGGCCAAAAAAGTTAATAGTGAAGTCGTAATATGAAATAATCCTGCATTGGCAGAAGTAGTCACATCATGGAATTGTGGTTGTAAAATCAGTAGGACGACTGGAACAAAATAAATTATATTTAATTTTAATTTACGAAACTCCCAATAAAACAAAAAGACGATTGCAAGAATTTGAGCTGTATTTAAATACATAATAAAAGAAAACGAGAGGGAACCCCAAAAAGCATATATAATCAGCACAATCACGCGTACCATGGCTACAAAGTGGTCGTTATCTAATTCAAAGAAAATTTTAATTAGGTCGATAAATGAAAGTTCTTGGGTTTTAAGTCGATAAACAAAGCGGATTAAATCCACATCATCTTGAAAGGGGAAATCGACTGCGGCCCAATGGATAAATGCAACAAATATTACCATGACTGAGGCAATAGAAATGATGCCAATTATTGATTTTTGTTGATTTGAAATCGATATCATGTAAGGGTTAGTCTATGTTTATTAGAAAGACTTGTCGGCATTATCGCATTCAAACGAATTGAAACGATTGACAAAGCTAATCATTGAACTAAATAAATCACCCATATATATGATTCGATTCCTACAAATACCCTATTTAAATTAATTTTTTGAAATTAATTAAATTTAATTCCTCAAATAATTTCATTTGCCCTAATAGTTCTTGATTTTTGCCAAACACAAGCAATAACACGTTGGAAATAGTCATTTTAGGAGGAGGTGCTGCCGGATTTTTTGCCGCCATTTCGGCAAAAAAACACTTCCCACAAGCACACGTACGCATATTTGAAAAAACGTCAAAATTTTTAGGGAAAGTAAAAATCTCAGGAGGAGGGCGATGCAATGTGACAAATGCCTTAACAAATCGCCGATTGTTATCCGAAAAATATCCCCGAGGCGAAAAGTTCTTAAGAAAAGCATTTGAACAATTTGACACTAAATCCACCATGGATTGGTTCGAAAACAGAGGTGTTCCCTTGAAAACCTATCCCGATCTTTGTGTTTTTCCGCTCTCAAACGAGTCTCAAAGTATCATCGATTGCCTTTGGAAAGAAGCGAAAACATTAGGGGTCGAATTGTGGACTTTGCGCGCTATTGAAAAAATTACCACTGTCGAAAGTGGGTTTGAAATAACGTATAAAGAAGTGACTGAAAGAGTAGACCGCGTCATCGTGACGATTGGCGGGCAACCCAAAATGACGGGGTTTTCTTGGCTTGAAGATTTAAACCACAACATCATCCCACCAATACCTTCTTTGTTTACATTTAATATGCCTCAAGAACCCATTCGTGAGCTGATGGGCATCGTGGTTGAGCAGGCAGTTGTTCGAATAGAAGGTCAAAAACTTGTAGGAAAAGGCCCATTATTAGTGACGCATTGGGGCATGAGTGGTCCCGCGATCTTACAATTATCGGCCTGGGGAGCGCGCATATTGGCTGAATCAAATTACGAATTCAGTATATTAGTCAACTGGCTCAATGAAACGAAAGAAAATACGCTTCGTGAAAGCTTAGTTAAAACCATCAGCATTCATGGCGCTAAGATGATCGCAAATCTGAACCCCTTTGAAATCCCCAATCGACTTTGGCAATTTTTATTAGCAAAAAATGACATTAATCCCGGTACAAGGTGGAACGATTTAGGCGCAAAAAATACCAACAAACTAGTAAATACCCTATTGAATGACCGTTATGTAGTCCAAGGAAAAACAACATTTAAAGAAGAATTTGTGACCGCAGGAGGAGTGGATTTAGATGAAATCGATGTCAATACCATGCAAAGCAAAATCCATCCAGGATTATTTTTTGCCGGAGAAGTCATGGACATCGATGGAATCACGGGAGGCTTTAATTTCCAGTCGGCCTGGACCACTGGTTATATTGCCGGAAAAAATGTGGGGAATTGAGCCTGATGCTGTACCATTGATTCGAAAATTGGGGTGGGAATGACTATGTAAAAAGCCGAAATTATGATAACTTGGTATAAATAATGGGCAAATGAAAACAGCATTTAAAGTATTTGTGATTGAAGACGATGCGACAATTTGTCAAAATTTAGTGTTTTTCTTAACCAAAGAGGGTTTTGATGTACAATTTACTTTATCAAGTGAAGCTGCCTTAAAAACATTAATGGATCATATTTTCGATATCATCATCTTGGACATCAATATGCCTAAAATGTCGGGATTTGAGTTGTGCCAAGCGTTTAGAAAATTCAACCAAATTACCCCCATTGTCATGTTGACCGCCTATGATGAGATTGATGACAAAATTAGGGGTTTTGACTTGGGAGCTGATGATTATTTAACTAAGCCCTTTTTTATGGAAGAATTGTCATTGCGGGTAAAGTCCTTATTAAAGAGATCCAAAAATTTGCAAGCGGTAGATGAAATCATTAAAATTTCAGATTTAACCATCAACTTGTCAAATAAAAAAGCGTTTCGAGCTGCCATTGAAATAAACTTAACAGCGCGCGAATTCAATTTATTAGTTATGTTAGCTCGTTCTAAAGGAAACATTGTTACTAAAAAAGAATTAAATAGATCCATTTGGGGTGGATCATTAGATGAAAATAATAATACCATCGAAGTATATATTAATTTTTTAAGAAAGAAAGTAGATAAGCCTTTTTCCAAACAACTGATTAAAACAAAAATAGGATTTGGTTATTACTTGGAAGAATCATGAAAATAAGACAACGTATTTTAATTAATTTTTCAACCTTATCCATTTCCGTAATTGGGTTTGCATTTTTATTAATTTTTGCTGTTTTCTCCAATTATAGAAGAGAAGAATATCAGCAAAGAATGAAGGATCACACCATTTCCACGATCACCAATTTATCTGAAGCAAAACAAATTAATCATGACGTTTTGCAATCAATGAATATGTTGAATATCAATAAACTATTTAAGGAGCGTACTCTATTATTTAATTCAAAGAAGGAACTTATTTATTCTAGTATCAATGACACAAGGGTAGAATTTTCCTCAGAAATTTTAAGGAAATTAGGTCCTAACATTCCACTTTTAGAAAGCCATGATGGAGATACAGATATCGTTGGCGTATATTTCAAATTTAAAAATGAAGTTTATTTTGGAATAACAAAAGCCTATGACGAATTCGGATTCTCCAAGCTATCGTTTTTAAAAAATGCACTTTCATTACTTTGGGTTATTATTTCTACGATTATACTTATAGCCTCCTTTATCTTAGCTAAGCAAATTTCCCAACCCATCGTGTATATGGCAACTGCCTTGAAAACCATTTCAATAGATGCTGAAAATAAATTTTTGCCGGTTCCCAATAGCAAAGATGAGATTTATTTATTGACCATCAGGTTCAATGAATTAATGAAACGGCTCCAAGACTCGTTTACATTTCAAAAACATGCCGTACACCATATTTCTCATGAATTAAAGACGCCTATTTCTATTTTAGTTTCAAATTTAGAACGACTAGAAAGTGAAAAAGATCCTTTGAAGCTACTCGTTGGGATTAAAGAACAAAAAATAGACACCAAGCTCCTCGGAGAAATGGTCAACGCGTTGTTGGAAATCGCGAAGGTAGAAACACATCCAAAATTAAATTTCAAACTGATTCGAATAGATGAACTTATTTTTGATGGAATTTCTGAAATGAAAAAGATCTTTCCCAAATTTAAGTTTGATGTTCAGTTTGATAAAAAAATTGATTCCATTCATGGACTTTCAATTCAAGGAAATCAAAGGCTACTGGAGATGGTTTTTCAAAATTTATTGGTTAATTGTGTCAACTATTCATCCAATCTGAGCGCGCGTATCCTATTGAAAAGCCAACGTGGGAAATTACAAATTCAAGTTTTAAATCAGGGACAGCACATTACTAAGTCTGAAGTGCCTTATTTATTTCAGCACTTTTTTAGAGGTGAAAATAGTCAAGGAAAGCGTGGATTTGGCCTAGGCTTAGTCCTTGTGTATAAAATTATGGCATTACATTCAGGCAATATTTCCTATGAGTCGACTCAAGATAACGAGAATAAATTCACTTTGGATTTCAATTAAAAAATAAAAAATAGACTTTAAGTTTATTTTAAGTTCGATTTGCACAAATTTGTATGTTGTATAAAAACACTATGCGAATTAAACTATTCATTTTACTCTTTTTAGTCTCTTTAACTGGATACGCCCAAATTGACACTCTTGCCATTACAATCAAGCAGGCAGACAAAATATTTTTGTCGGCAAATTTTCAGTTAATGGCATCAGCTATGAATGTTGAAGCCCAAAAAGCACAAGAAATTCAAGCAAAACTTTATCCAAATCCAGTTTTAACTGCTGATTTCAATGCCATAGATCCTGAAAACAATCAAATCTTTCACTTGGGTTCGGGTGGCCAACAAAGTGTTCAATTAGAGCAATTAATCATTTTAGGTGGAAAGCGAAAATCTCAAATTGATCTAGCAAAAACATCGACAGAAATGTCAGGATTAGCGCTTCAAGATTTGTTGCGTCAGTTAAAATTTGAATTGCATACGGCACTTTTCCTGATTAATCAAAAGCAATTATTGATCAGTAAATATGACAAGCAATTAAGTCTTTTGGACGAAATTGTTAATGCTTATGAAATTCAAATATCTAAAGGAAATATTCCTCTCAAGGATTTGGTTCGATTGAAAGGGGTTTATTTAAATTTAAGCAATGAGCGAGCTGCCATTTATTCAGATTATTTTGAACAAATAACCAAAGTGCAAACTTTGTTACAAACTAAAAATATTGTCAAACCCATCATCTCGGAAGCTGAAATCAAATCCCTTATTTTTACTTTAAATTTAAATGACTTATTTCAAGATGCGATTCAAAATAGGCCAGATCTTTTAATGAGTCAAAAAGACCTCGTTTTTGCTCAGCAATATTTTAAATTCCAACAACAGTTGGCCAAGCCAGACATCACTTTATTTGCCTCATATGATCAAAGAGGAGGTGCTTTTCAGCGTCAAGTAAATCTTGGCTTTGCAATCCCGCTGATGTTTTGGAACAAAAATCAGGGTAATATAAAAACAGCTCAGGCTCAAATCCAATCAAAAAACTTTCAATATGAGGGATTAAAAAGCCAGGTAATTGCTGAAGTCAATGGTACTTATTTGCAGTACCAACAAACCATAAAAGAGTATCTAAAGAATTCGAAATTATATAATGATGATTTTGAAACAACCTTAAAAGGGATATCAGATAATTTTCAAAAGGGAAACGTTAGCGTACTGGAATTCGTGGATTTTTTCGAATCCTACAATAATGCCCTATCTGAAATTGCACGTACTAAAATTCAATTAGCCACGACCGTAGAACAACTAAAATTAAGCACAGGAAAAGAACAATTTTAAAATGAAAAACAATACCATCATCCTCTTTGCAGCACTTATTTTTTTAGGAGCTTGCTCAAAAGATAAAAAGGAAAAAGACCAAGTCAATGCTTTTCGCTTAAGTGATACCATGCTTTCTAAATGCGAGTTTTACCAAGCAGACGAGAAAGAAGTGAAAAATGAATTAAGGCTTTTTGGGAAAATTCAAGCAGACAACAACAAAGAAGCACATGTTTATTCCATTGTGGGTGGAAATGTGACTAAAATCAATGTAGAACTTGGCGATTATGTTAAAAAAGGTCAAGTACTGGCTGTGATTAGAAGTGGAGAAGTCGCAGGCTATGAGCGTGACCGACTAGATGCCTATGGAAACGTAGCGCTGGCCGAGAAAAATTTACAAGTTGCCAAGGATCTCTTTAAAGGAAAATTATCTTCTGAAAAAGACGTCATTGCTGCTCAACGAGATCTCGAGAGACAACAGGCAGAATTAAGCAGGATTAATGAAATTTTCAGTATTTATAATTTGAAAAATGGATCCTTATATAACATTACCGCGTCCATGAATGGGTTTATAATAAATAAAGATATCAATCTAAATGAGCAAATAAGACCTGATAAATCAGATATTTTATTTTCGATTGCTGAAATAAATGAAGTTTGGGCTATGGCTAATGTGAACGAAAGCGACATCCCATTGGTAAAAGTAGGCTTTAGTGCCTCTGTAGCCACTCTAAGTTATCCAGATAATGTTTACATCGGTAAAATTGACAAAATTTTTACTGAAATTGATCCCGAGACTAAAGCCATGAAAGTACGCGTTCGCATCCCTAATAACGATTATAAATTAAAACCGGATATGAATGCCACCGTGAATGTTGCTTATTCTGAGCACGATAAAATGATCGCAGTTCCTTCCTCCTCGGTCATCTTTGATAAGAGTAAAAATTGGGTCATGATTTTTAAAAGTCGGACCAATATTGAAACTAGGTTAGTTGAAGTCTACAGACAATTAGGAGATGTTACCTACATCAGTCACGGACTTTCAAAAGGAGAAAAAGTGATCTCTAAAAATGGAATGTTAATCTATGACGCTTTAAATGACTAAGATGCGCTGGTTATTTATTACTCTAATGACTTTGCCCCTGCTGACTTGGGGACAAACCGATAGTGTTTCTCATAAATATAGCCTTCATATCCAACAGACTGCCATTTACCAGTATCACGGGGGTTTTGA
>Ga0209829_10003164_pt1 | contig 12108 bp, 10 predicted proteins | sample C_140205_EF_Meta_FD_187311 | JGI IMG/M metagenome (GOLD analysis project Ga0209829, IMG submission 187311) | Freshwater microbial communities from Lake Croche, Canada to study carbon cycling - C_140205_EF_MetaG (SPAdes) (version 2) | ecosystem: Environmental > Aquatic > Freshwater > Lake...
CAGAAATGAATACCTGCGCCAAAACCAATGTGCGGATTCGGATCACGAGTTAAATCCATTGTTTCTGGGCTAGAAAACACTGATTCATCACGGTTTGCAGAGCCAATCAGGGCAGCAATCTTTTGCCCTGCTTTGATCTGAACTCCCCCAATTTCAGTATCTGCTGTAGCGGTACGTTCAAACATATGAAGCGGTGCATCAAATCGCATGAACTCTTCTAACGCAGTATCGGTAATAGCTCGAGGATTGCTGCGCAGCAAAGCAACTTGATCGGGTCGTTGCAGGGCTGCAACCATTCCATTGCCAAAAGCATTTACGCTAGCTTCATGGCCAGCATTTAGCAGTAAGACGCAGGTGGCTACGAGTTCGTGCATATTCAATTTCTCGCCATTTTCCTCAACCTGTGCAAGATCTGAAATCAAATCTGCGGTTGGCGTCTTTTTGCGGCTTTCAGCTAAATCGCGAACATAATCAGCAAACTCTTTTGCAGCTTGCTTAGCTTCGTTTTGGTATTGCACACTTGGGTTTACTTCATACATCTTTACGATTGCTTGTGACCAAGGTCGAAGTAAGTGTTCTTCGGATTCTGGAAATCCAAGTAGGTCTGCAATGATTTTTACCGGTAATGGCTCGGCGTAATCTGCAATTAAATCAAATGTCTGACCTGACTTAACCTTTTCATCAATAGCATCAAAGTAAGTGTTCTTCGGATTCTGGAAAGCCCAAAAGATCTGCAATGATTTTTACCGGTAATGGCTCGGCGTAATCTGCAATTAAATCAAATGTCTGACCTGACTTAACCTTTTCATCAATAGCATCAAGCAGTTGCTCAGTGATGCGTCCTACAGCCGGACGCATGCCTTCGATCTTTTGACGATTAAACGCTTTTGCAACAAGTGAGCGAAGTCGAGTGTGCTTCGGTGGTTCGCTATCTAAAATCGAATCGGCATGAAGCCAGTTAAAGATTTCCCACTCAAAATCTGGACTCTTCTCTTTAAATATTCTGCCCAATGACTTATTGCGAAAGACATCATTGGCGTCACTGTGGCGGGCAGCCAAAAATATTTGCATTCCCTCATGCCACACTGGTTTACCTTGTGCGCGAAGTTCTTTTAGCGCTGGGTAAGGGTTAGATACAAAGGCTGGATCATTAAAGTCGATCATGAACCAGATGAAACCTTTGCATACCCTGGCTTGATAATCTGCTCGATAATTTTCAAGCGCTCTGGGTAAGGGATAAACGCGCTTTTCATAGCGTTAATTGTGACTCTTTGAAGCTCTGCAAAGTCCCATTTAAAGGCCTTTACCGCCTCTTCCATCTCAAATGACATGGATGTTTGGCTCATCAATCGGTTATCGGTATTAAGCGTGATTCGAAAACGCAGCTTTGCTAAAACTCCAATTGGGTGTTCGGCATAACTTGCCGCTGCACCTGTTTGTAAGTTTGATGTCGGGCACAGCTCTAGTGGAATCCGACGATCGCGAACGTATGAAGCAAGTCGACCTAATTGTGGTTCGGAACCAGAAAAATCAATGTCATCGATAATTCGAACACCATGACCTAATCTTTCGGCTCCGCAGAGTTGGATTGCTTCCCAGATGGACGGGAGTCCGTACGCTTCACCAGCATGGATAGTAAAATGGGCATCTTCTTTACGAAGATAATCAAAAGTATCTTTTTGATCAGACGGCGGGAAACCATCTTCAGGACCAGCGATATCAAATCCAACTACCCCCTTTTCGCGGTACTTAACTACTAGTTCGGCAACTTCTTGTGACTTTTTGTTTTGGCGCATTCCACACAGCAAAGAACGCACAACAATTGGATGACCTTCAGCTGCTGCTTCTTTCATACCAATTTCATAGCCCTCAATAGTTGCTTCAACAACATCTGCCATTGAAAGTCCTTTTTCGGTGAACAGCTCCGGCGCTCCGCGAACTTCGGCATAAACAACACCATCACGAGCAAGATCAAGAGCACATTCGCGAGCAACACGGATGATGTCTTCCCGTCGTTGCATGACCGCAATAGTGTGAGAAAAAGTTTCAAGGTATCGAACTAATGATCCAGAATCACAACTTTCGCGAAACCAAGTTGCAAGCTCAGCAGCATCATGGGTTGGAAGTGCTGTGTATCCAATTTCTTGTGCGATATCAATAATCGTTTGAGGTCGAAGTCCGCCATCAAGGTGATCATGTAGCAATACCTTCGGCACCACTTTGATCTGATCCTTTGTAGGAATATCGTTCATTGACATTTTCTGTGCCCCTTAATCAACAATACGTTCGATTACTAACGGCAGGCGATCGATCCCGCCGTCAGGTACTGCTCCTATGGTTACAGAGTTCTCTAATGACTCCAAAGCTCTAACAAAGGCTGCCGGAGTGTCTGTGTGGAGCGTATAAAGCGGGGATCCAGCGCTCACTAAATCACCTGGCTTGGCATGAATTTCGATTCCGGCCCCTGCCTGAACTGCTTCGCCTTGTCGAGAACGACCAGCACCTAAGCGCCAAGCAGCCATTCCAACTTTCATGGCATCCATCGAAAGAATTGTTCCAGCTCGATCTGCAGTGACAACAGTATTTTCTTTCGCAACTGGAAGCTTTGCATCAGGATCTCCACCTTGCGCCGAAATCATACGACGCCATACATCCATAGCTTTTCCATTTTTTAACGCAGCAGCTGGATCTGCATCTTTGATTCCTGCAAGTTCTAACATTTCACGTGCGAGCAAAACTGTTAGTTCGACAATGTCAGATGGTCCACCGCCAGCTAGAACTTCTACCGATTCGCGAACTTCTAATGCGTTACCCGCTGTTAATCCCAACGGTACATCCATGGCAGTTACAAGTGCGACGGTATTAACACCAGCGCGCTTACCAAGTCCCACCATGACGTGTGCAAGTTCTTTTGCTTTTTCTGGATCACTCATGAAGGCACCTGCACCAGTTTTAACATCCAAAACCAGCGCGCTTGTTCCTTCAGCAATTTTCTTACTCATGATCGATGATGCAATCAATGGAATCGCTTCAACGGTTGCGGTCACATCTCGCAATGCATACAACTTCTTATCAGCCGGGGCTAACCCAGCACCTGCAGCGCAAATTACCGCGCCACAATCTTGTAAAACTTTTAACATCTCTTCATTGGACAATGATGCACGCCAACCAGGAATAGATTCCAACTTATCTAATGTTCCACCTGTATGGCCAAGTCCTCGACCTGATAATTGAGGAACCGCAGCACCACATGCTGCAACAAGTGGAGCTAGTGGTAATGTGATTTTGTCGCCAACTCCGCCAGTTGAATGTTTATCAACTGTTGGGCGAGATAGCGCAGACCAATTCATACGCTCACCGCTATTGATCATGGCATCGGTCCATCGTGAGATTTCGCGATTTTCCATTCCATTAAGCAGAATCGCCATAAGTAACGCTGACATTTGTTCATCAGCTACTGCGCCACGGGTGTAAGCGTCAATCACCCAGTCGATCTGGGGATCGGTTAATGAATGGTGATCACGTTTTGCCGCAATGATTTCAGCGGCGGAGAAGGCTTCTATCACTTAGCGCTCGTTGCGGTCTAAGTCTTCTGGACCAAATGCCCACGGCAGCATGGCCGACATTTTCTGTGGTCCATCATCTGTCATTAGCAAAGCTTCTGGTCCACCGTGTTCAAATAACAATTGTCGGCAGCGTCCACATGGAGCCAAGTAATTTCCTTGACCATCAACGCATACGACTGCAATTAATCGTCCGCCACCTGTTGAAATCAAATTAGAAACTAATCCGCACTCGGCACATAACCCAACACCATAACTAGCGTTTTCAACATTGCAACCAGTTGCGATTCGACCATCACTCACAAGGGCAGCAACACCTACTGGAAACTTTGAATACGGCGCATACGCCTTCTTCATTGCACTGATTGCTTCCTGATGAATCTGATCCCAATTGATCTGGGTCATCGCAAGCCACCTCGTCTATAGGGCATTCCATCTGCAGCGGGCATTCGCAATCGTTGGGATGCAAGTGCCATTACAAGAAGAGTTGCAATGTACGGAGTCATGCTTACCAATTGGCCTGGTAACTCTTTCACCGCAAAGTAGAACCAAACAGATCCGGCAGCCATTACCGCGCTAATAGATGCACTCAACATCTTTCCACGCTTAATATCTCGGTAAACAAGGTAAGCAAGGACCGCTGCAATCAATAGGATCAGTGCACGGATAGATGCAGAATCACGGAGCTGCAATGCATCAGCAAAACCAAATAATGCAGCACCTGCCAAGATTCCACCTGGACGATAATTTCCAAACAACAACGCTGCCAGACCAATGTAACCTCGGCCTGCTACTTGATTTTCTTGATAGTGATTTGCAGCAACTATTGCTAAGAAACCGCCACCAAGACCTGCAAGCCCACCCGAAATTAAAACTCCTGCGTATTTCATGGCATACACATTGACACCAAGAGATTCGGCTGCAATTGGTGCCTCACCGGCACTGCGCAAACGCAAGCCAAATGATGTCTTCCATAAAATAAACAGTGACAGTGGGATAAACAGGACAGCAACTAGGGTTACATAGGAAAGATCCCCGGTTATTCCTCGAATTATTCCAATCAGATCTGAGACTAAAAACCAGTGTTTTTCTGCGATTGGAGTCAAAATATCGGGACTTTGCCAACCAAAGTAATGACCACCAGAAAGCACCGGTAGACCGTTAAGTGAAATCCCCTTTACATCTGGAGATTGCGAAGGCCCTGGCCATGAACCACCCTTATACAAAAGTGTTGAAAGATATCTAACCAAGCCGGCAGCCATGATGTTGATTGCAACACCTGATACAACATGGTCAACTCCAAATGAAATAGTTGCAATTGCATGTAAAAGCGCACCAACAGCTCCAAAAATAATTGCAGCCACCAAACCTAGCCAAGGTCCGTGCTTAGAACCGATAAAGCCACCAGCCCATGCACCCAAAATCATCATTCCTTCAAGTCCGATGTTTACTACGCCGGCACGTTCTGAGAACAAACCACCCAGTCCGGCCAAAATAATTGGCACCGAAAGTAGCAATGCTGCAGATGCAGTACCAACACTTGTTAGATCTGTCGCGCCAGTGATCACGCGAATAATTGAAACTAGTAATAGTAAATAAGTTGCGTTAAGAAGTAACTTAGTGGTTTTAGTCTTCATGCTGCCACCACCTTTGCCAGCTCTTTACTCTGTAATGTTAATTTGAATCTTCGCACTACCTCGTAGGCAATAACAGAGCTGAGCAAAATTGAACCCTGCATGATCACATACGTTTCTGGAGCGATATCGATTAGTTCAAGTGCGCGTGAGCTCACTTCGAGGAAACCAAACAAGAGTGCGCTAAATGCCATTCCTCCTGCCGAGTTACGACCAAGAAGTGCAACCGCGATAGCAGAAAATCCAATACCTGATCGGAATCCCATGTTGTACGAGTGAGCTTCTCCAAGGACTGCCGGCAATCCTGAAAGTCCGGCAATAGCACCAGATATAACAAGAGCGGTAAATGTCATTCTCTTTGAATTTACACCACTTACTCGAGCAGCAATTGGATTCGCTCCCGATGCCCGAAGTTCGAAGCCAAATCGCGTGCGGTTAACTACAAACCAGAAAATGATTCCAAGAGCGATCGCAATTACTAACATACCGTTTACATGTCCACCAGGTTGCTTCGGGACTCCTAGTTTTGTCAGCAAGGGCACTAAGTCAGGGAACCACGCTGATTTTGGAAGCTCTTTGGTAGATAGATTATTCGAACCTTCGGTAATTACCGCGAAGTACCTTGAAAACAGGAATGAGGTAACACCAACAGCCAAACTGTTTAACATGATCGTAGAAATAACTTCGTTCACACCGCGCTTAACTTTTAAATAGGCAGCAATTGATGCCCATAACCCACCAATTGTCATTGCAACAATAAATACTGCAAGAACATGTAATGCTGGCGGCAAAGTAAACATTGCACCGACATAGGCGCTAAACAAAGCACCTAAGCGAAGTTGTCCTTCAACACCGATGTTAAACAAGCCGGCGCGGAATGTAACCGCGATGGCAATAGCCGCGATGTAATACGGAGTTGCCGTATTAAAGACTTCCATAAGTGAGGCACCTTGCGTACCAAATTCCCACATAGTTTTGTAGGCCTCAATTGGAGATTTATGCGAAGCAAGAACTGCAAGGCTTGAGACAATAATTGAAACAACAGCTGCGGCAAGCGGTGCTACCAACGCCAGAGCTACTTTCTGAGGTGTTAGTTGCTTCATGCTGCACCAGTCATTGCTGAACCAAGTTGTTCAAGAGTTGTTTTTTGTGGATCAAGTTCTGCGGTGATTGCACCGCGTAACATGACTAATAATCTGTCAGACATTCCCACAAGTTCCTCGAGATCCGCAGAAATTAAAACAATTGCCATTCCCTTTGTACGTGCTTCTCGAAGTACTTCCCAAATCGCACCTTGTGCACCCACATCAACGCCACGTGTTGGGTGTGAAGCAACAAGGAGCGCCGGAGCTTTACTCATTTCACGACCGACAATAAATTTTTGCTGATTTCCGCCCGATAATGCCGCGGCAGCGGTCATTGGTCCTGGCGCACGAACATCGAACTCTTCCATGATGCGCTTTGTATCTTCGATAGTTGCTTTCTTGTCCAAAATAAAACCGTGCATGACAGGTTTGCCTCTTTGGTGCCCCAAAACTCTGTTCTCCCACAAGGGAGAGTTCATCATCAACGCTTGCCGCTGGCGATCTTCTGGGATTAAACCGATACCTAAATCATGACGATGAGCCACGCTCATATGGTCAATTGTTGAGCCCTGAAACTCGATAGATCCTGTGTACTCGCGCAGCCCCATAATTGCTTCAACAAGTTCGGCTTGGCCATTTCCTTCGACACCAGCGATTCCGACAACTTCACCAGCGTGTAGGTTAAAAGAAATATGTGAAATCAGATCACGGCTACCGGTTGCAGTTGGAATCGAAACATCTTTAAGTGCCAAAGTGACTTCAGCCCGGCGAGTATCGCCATGCGTTGTTGGCTGAGGCAGTTCACTACCCACCATGAGCTCTGCCAATTGACGCGCTGTCACATCTTTAGACTTTACTTCGGCAACTGTTTCACCGGCGCGCACAACAGTTACATCATCTGCAACACGTAAAACCTCATCTAGTTTGTGTGAGATGAAAATAACTGCCATCCCCTTTGCGCGCAGGCCTTCAAGTGCGCCAAACAGATCATCAACTTCTTGTGGAACAAGTACAGCTGTTGGCTCATCAAAGATCAAAATATTTGCACCGCGATATAGCACCTTTAAAATTTCAACGCGTTGACGTTGTCCAACGCCAAGTTCTTCTACCAAAATATCTGGATCAATTTCAAGGCCATAAGCCTTAGCCATTTCCATAACCTTTGCTCGTGCAGCAGTGAAATCAATTGTCATGCCGTGCTTTGGTTCTGCGCCGAGGATAATATTTTCTAAGACTGTGAAGTTATCTGCCAACATAAAATGTTGGTGGACCATGCCAATGCCTAGTTCAATCGCATCGTTGGGGTTTTTAAAGTTAACAGTCTTACCATTTACCAAGATTTCGCCACTATCTGGATGCTGCATCCCGTACAAAATCTTCATGACGGTAGATTTTCCAGCTCCATTTTCACCGACAAGGGCGTGGACCGTGCCTGTCTCAACCTTCATTGAAACATCTTTATTAGCTACTACGCCTGGAAAGCGCTTAGTAATGTGTCGCAGTTCAACTGCAATTGACACAGAAAATCTCCTTTGACTAATTACTTTCTGAGGAAAACATTTGGCCCAACAAGGAGATTTAACTCCATTGTTGGGCCAAATGCCACTTACCTTTTACTGATTTATGGCTTTGTTGGAACCTTGATCTTGCCAGACTTGATTCCAGCAGCTGCCTTATCAATCTGTGCCTTGTACTTGTTGATGTATCCACCTGAGTATGAAACGCCAACGCCACCAAGTGCTAGGTCGTAACGACGACCGTAGATACCTGACTCGTCTAGTACGTCGTTAACAGATGAACCTGCAACTGACGCTGCAATTACATCGTAAACAGCATTGTCAACACGCTTCACCATTGATGTAAGCATGTTCTTCTTCTCATCAGCTGAAGCTGTTAGGTACTGATCTGAGTCAACTCCGATAGTCCAAACCTTCTTGCCAGCCTTTGCAGCATCTGTTGCAGCTGCGAAGTTACCCGCACCTGAACCGCCTGCTGCTGAGTAAATTACATCTGCGCCCTTATCGATCATTCCCTTAGCAATAACCTTTGCCTTAGCTGGGTCATTGAAACCAGAGAAATCAGGGAACTCAGTTACGTACTTAACATCAACTGTTGCTGACTTCTTTGTTGCCTTAACACCAGCAACGAAGCCTGCTTCAAACTTCTGTAGTAGAGGAATGCGAACTCCACCAATGTAACCAACCTTGCCTGACTTTGATGCAAGAGCTGCTGCTACACCTGCAAGGTATGAACCCTGCTCTTCAGAAAACACAAGACCTGCAACGTTCAGTAGATCAACTGATGAATCATCAACGATACCGAACTGTGTGTTTGGGTAATCAGCAGCGACCTTCTTAAGTGGTCCTGCATATAGGAAACCAACAGCGATGATTGGGTTGTAACCAGCCTTAGCTAGCAAACGAAGCTTGTCTTCGCGCTCTGAGTCTGTTCCCTGTGTGACTGTAATTTCCTTAGCTGTTACGCCAAACTTCTTCTTTGCTGCTTCTAGACCTGCTGCTGCTGAGTCGTTGAATGACTTATCGCCACGACCACCGATGTCATAAGCAAGGCCAACTTTTACCTTTGATGCTGCTGTTGCTGATGGAACAACAAATGCTGTTGCAGCCAAAACAGTTGCAGCAACTACTGCTACAAGACGAAATGCTTTCTTCAATTTTCCTCCAAGGATTCAAGGGGATCTTCAATAGCTGCTTTTAAAGGCAATTACAGAAGCTTTGTGTGATTGGGAGCCTATTACTCACCCTTGATTAAACTCAACATGCCGACGCTGGTTTTGATGTCGGCGGTGTAACGTTTTGGAAAACTCTCAACCAAGGGTTGAGATAATTGCTGAATTACTTCACTAAACCTAGGTTTTTGTAGGTGTCCTGAAGGGTTGAAGAGGCCACAGCGCGGGCTTTGTCTGCACCTTCGTGCAGAAGATCAATGAGGTGCTTTTCATCCTCTAGCAGCTCCAAAGCCTTGGCTCGAATAGGGCGGAAGTACTCGACTACTACCTCAGCAACTTCGCCTTTAAAGTCCCCATACCCCTTGCCATCAAACTGTTTTTCAAGATCAGCAATTGAAGTTCCTGAAAGCGATGAATGAATTGTCAGCAAATTACTAATGCCTGGCTTTTCTTTTTCATCAAATTTCACTTCGCGACCAGCATCGGTTGCTGCACCCTTAATCTTTTTTGTATTCGCCTCTGGTGTGTCCATAAGTTCTAGAACTCCGGCAACAGAACCAGATGACTTACTCATCTTTGCTGTTGGCTCTTGCAGGTCATAAATCTTGGCACCAGCTTTGAGAATGTAACCTTCAGGCAATCTAAAGGTTTCACCAAATCGTGCATTAAACCGAGTCGCTAAATCGCGGGTTAATTCAATGTGTTGACGTTGGTCTTCACCAACCGGAACATAATGTGCTTGATACAAAAGTATGTCTGCCGCTTGCAACATTGGGTACGTGAAAAGCCCAACACGAGCTGTGTCTGCGCCACCCTTTGCAGACTTGTCTTTGAACTGAGTCATACGACTTGCCTCACCAAAACCAGCAAGACATTCCATAATCCAGCCAAGCTGATTGTGTTCTGCAACATGGGACTGCACAAAAAGTGTTGATTTTTCAGGTGAGATACCGAGTGCAATTAATTGAGCAGCCGATGCCAATGTGCGCTTTCGAAACAACGCCGGTTCGATTTCACCAGTTAAAGCATGCAGATCAACGATGCAGTAAAAAGCATCATTGCCCTCTTGCAGCTCTACCCATTGCTTTAGCGCACCTAAATAATTACCCAGGTGGAAGGAGTCACTGGTTGGCTGAATGCCGGATAGAACTCGCTTCTGCGTCATAGCTGTAATTCTTTCACACCTATGCAGATCGAGAGATCAATAACTGCCCTGCGCGTTTGCCTTCCATGGTCAACACCGTGATTCGGATGCCGTTGACGTTAACAACATCATGCTCGTGTGGGATTCGACCCAAGAAATGCATGACAAATCCGCTGGCAGTCTCATAGGGACCTTCAGGGATATCCAGCAGTGTCTGCTCAATTAAATCCTCAATAGAAATAAGGCCATCTACTTCGAAATCTCCAGTGCGTTCCTCATGTGAAATTTCATTCTCGTGATCGTCGTACTCGTCGCGAATATCGCCAACAAGTACTTCAACTAAATCTTCCAAAGTCACGATGCCATCAGTTCCGCCGTACTCATCTAGAACAATTGCTAGATGCTGACCTTGCATGCGCATTTCAGTCAGTGCAGGCAAAATTCCCTTGGTCCCCGGCAAATACATAATGTTTCGTACTAGTTCAACGATCTTGGTGCCTTTGCTGGCAAGTGAGGTGTCTAGCAAATCGCGCACATGGATGAAACCAACAACTTCATCAGATGACCCACGAACAACTGGGTACCGTGAATGTGCTTTATCAACGGCTAACTCAATTGCTTTACCAACTGTTAGCGAAGAGTCCATGAAATCTACTTCTGTACGAGGCACCATAACTTCATGCACTTGGCGTTCTGAGGCATTAAAGACTTCCTCAACAATGTCTCGCTCTTCAGCAGTTAGTGCGGCATGACCAGCAACTAAATCAAGCAACTCTTCTTCAGACATTTGGCTGCGTTGTTCCTTAGGATCAATTCCAAATGCGCGCACCACAAAGTCAGTTGATTTTGACAGTAGCCAAATGATTGGACGAAAGACCTTCGCCACGACATCGATGATTCCAGCAGATGCCATTGAGATTTCTTCCGAACGAAACAGGGCAAGCCGCTTTGGAACAAGTTCACCAAAGACCAATGAGAAATATGCGATTACTAAAGTCACTCCGACAAGTGACATCGTCGTGCTCCAGCCATGTGAAAGGCCACGTCCTTCAAGCCACGGAATTACATAGCCGCCAAGTTTTTCGGCACCGAGGGCAGCTGATAAAAAACCGCTGACAGTCACTCCGACTTGAGCGGCGGCTAAAAAGCGATTGGGGTTTTCAGCTAGCTTGGCAACGCGAGCGCCTCGTTTTCCGCGGGATGCCAATTGACGAACTTGGCTTTCACGAAGAGAAATAAGTGCGATTTCGGCAGCTACGAAAAGGGCTGCGAGCAGAATGAGTCCGGCAACGGTTGCTAAATCAGCGAAAAGTGAACCTAACGAGTGAGATTCCATTATGTGAGAAGTATACGATCTCTCGCCTAACTCATGAAATGGGTCGCGGCGCGAAGCCAGATCTTCCCTTAATCGGCGATTATGCGTAACCTTGCGCCGTTGGCCAACCGGCCATCACCTTCATCCTCGGACCGTCGGGCACGTACCTGCCCGGAGAAGGAGAGCAATCTCATGGCATCAGTAGTTTTTGATGGCGCATCACGTATCTACCCAGGAACAACAGCACCTGCGGTCGACAAGTTAAGTCTCACCGTTAATGACGGAGAGTTTTTAGTTCTTGTTGGTCCATCAGGTTGCGGTAAGTCAACATCACTTCGTATGTTGGCCGGACTTGAAGAAATTGATGGCGGCCGTATTTTAATTGGCGATCGCGACGTAACAAATGTTGCACCAAAAGATCGCGACATCGCGATGGTGTTCCAGTCTTATGCACTGTATCCACACATGACAGTTGCAGAGAACATGGGATTCGCATTAAAGATCGCAGGAACTCCAAAGGAAGAACGCGATCGTCGTGTTCTAGAAGCAGCAAAGTTGCTTGACCTCGAGCCATACCTAGAGCGCAAGCCAAAAGCTCTTTCAGGTGGACAGCGTCAGCGCGTTGCAATGGGTCGCGCAATTGTTCGTGAGCCTCAGGTTTTCCTTATGGACGAACCA
>Ga0209829_10003165_pt1 | contig 12097 bp, 11 predicted proteins | sample C_140205_EF_Meta_FD_187311 | JGI IMG/M metagenome (GOLD analysis project Ga0209829, IMG submission 187311) | Freshwater microbial communities from Lake Croche, Canada to study carbon cycling - C_140205_EF_MetaG (SPAdes) (version 2) | ecosystem: Environmental > Aquatic > Freshwater > Lake...
CCTCGAGCGAATTGGCGACCGCACGACCAATATTGCCGAGGACATCGTCTACCTTGCCTCTGGAGAGGTTGAGGATCTCAATCCTTGAGTCCCGACAGCGCAACCTCAACCAGCGACCAGAAGCGCCTCTACATCGTTCGCCATGCCGACGCTGGTGATCCAGCCGAATGGATCGGTCCCGATGCGGAGCGGCCACTTAGTTCAAAGGGGGTAAAGCAGGCCGCCCGACTTGCAGCGGCACTCGTTGCCGCTGGTACCAACGTTGGTTCGATCCGTACCTCGCCGGCGCGCCGCTGCACGGAAACCTGCGCCGTGATCGCCGCCGCGTTGGAGACGACCGCAACCATCGACGAGCATCTCGCTGCTGGCCCCACCGCCGCGCACATCGCCAAGCTGCTCGCCCGACGCGGCCAGGAGGCCCTCCTCATCGTCGGACATCAGCCCCACCTTGGAACGCTGATCTCGGAGCTCACTGGCCTCGCGACGATTCCCGTGGAGAAGGGGTCAATGATCCGCATTGATATCTCTGCGCCCTACACCCCCGGGAGCGGTCGAATTGTGGCGCTCGTTCCACCCGCGCTCCTACGCGCCCCGAAGAGCGAGCGCTAGCGCGTCGCCGCGCGAGCGGCGGTGATCCCTTCCCCCTCGACACAGAGTGCAGCAAGGCGCGCATCAGCGGCCCACGTGGAGCCCTGTGCGTTCCGCACCGTCCACGCCGCAACCTCGAGGCCCGCTTCGCGCCAGCGGTTGAGGTTCGCGTCGCTCAAAAGGTCAATCGTGACCGAGAGACCCACGCAACCAGCCTCAGCCACCCTCTCTGCCTCAGTGGCGGTTTCAGCGTTAAGCCAGCGCGGCCATTGGGGCGCCCGCGCCTCCACAGTTCGGAGTACGGCGGGGGTGAAACTGGAAACGACCACCCCCTCAGCATCTGGTCCGCGAGCGGCGATCAGTGCGGCAAAGAACTCGTCGGTGGGCTGCTCCTTTAGTTCGAGGTCAATCAGTGTGGTGACTGGCATGGCAGCAAGCGCGGCGGCGAGGGAGGGGACTCCGATCTCCTCGAGATCGGCCGCCGCGAGCTCGCCGACACGCCGCGGAACGCCGAACAGTCGATCGAGCCGCTCATCGTGCACGATCACCGCGACTCCGTCGCTGCTACAGCGCACATCAAACTCCACGCCGTCGCACGACGTAGCACCCGCAACTAGGGCGGCCAGGCTGTTCTCACGGATCGACTCGCTATGTGCCCCGCGATGTGCGAGGAGGAGTGGGCGTTGGAGCGCCTCGCGCGCGCGGCCGATCGGGCTTGGGCGATGACTCAGGAGGCGACCCCTGCGGCGGGGAGGGTAATCGTGAAGGTCGTCCCAACGCCAGCGGTTGAGTCCACAGTGATCTCACCACCATGACGAAGCACGGCGTGTCGGGCGATCGCGAGGCCGAGCCCAGTCCCTCCACCACCGACAGCACCTGCACCGCCATCAACTCGCTCGACGGTGAAGAAGCGCTCGAAGATGCGCGATAGGTGGGCTCGGTCAATGCCAATGCCATGATCGACCACGGCAATCTGCGAACCGCCATCGCTAAGTCGCTGAATATGGAGCTCTACCCGTCCACCCGAACGGCTGTACTTCACGGCGTTATGGACAAGGTTTGCCACAGCCTGGCGGAGGCGATCTCGGTCGCCTGAGATGAGGAGCGGACCTGTTCCGACGACATCAATCCCCCCGCCGTGTTGCGCCGCAACAGGGGCGAACCGCTGCGCGACCTCTTGGCCCAGGGCGACAAGGTCGAAATCGGCCTTGCGGAGTGGGATCTCACCCGCCTCAAGCGTGGCTAGGTCGAGCATCTCATCCGCCATCTGCACCAAATGGAGGACCTCGACTTCGATTTGGGCACTGCGGCTGGCGATCCCAGCGGTATCACCCTTCCCAGCGGCGCTACCAATGGTCTCTGCAAGGAGCCGAATCGTTGCCAACGGGGTGCGCAGTTCATGTGAGAGGTTGTCGACGAATTCTGTGCGGATCTGACGCAGTCGACGAACCTCCGTAAGGTCGCGCAAGACCAGCCACGCTCCGCCATCGCCGTCGGGTGCCGCCACCACCGAGACGTGGCGCGCCTCGTCAGAGTGTCCTAGACGACCGTCGCGGAGATCAATTGTTCCCCGCTGCACCTGGCCGCCAATCGCACTACGCGCCAACTCCTCAAGTCGGAAGTCGACAGTTGCCTCGATCAGCGGCATGCCGCGAAACTGCACGTCGCCGCGCGCCAGAATCTCGCCGGTGACCGGACTCGCGGCGCGAATCACCAAATCGGAACCGACACGTAGGATCGCATCGTCGGTCGCCTCGAGCAGGGCGTTCAGGCGTTCAGAGCGACGATCGGCCCGATCCCAGGCAACATCTGCTCGGCTGCTCTCACGCGATGCCCGATCGGCCTCGGTTGCAACATCCTGCGCCGTGAATCGGCGAACGACCAGATAGGTGACCCCTGCAGAGATCAGCACGGTTGCGAGACCGATCAGGATGTCGGGCATCAGGATGCTGGGTGCGGATCACGCGCCGCGTGCCGCGGTGGGTAGCCGCGCTTGAGCAGCTCTGCCTCGATCGCGGCACGGTCGCTCGCTTGGGCGGCACGAATGGCGCCGAGGACCTGGGCGATCGGGAGAACGCTCCGCTCCCTCGTTGAACGACGTGTGACCTCCGCCCCACCCGCCTCAAGCGAACGCGGCGAAATGGTGACCATCCATGGGGCCCCAATCAGCTCTGCGTCGGCGAACTTTACGCCGGGGGTCTCGCTGCGATCATCTACCAGCAACTCGATCCCGGCAGCCTCCGCCTCCGCCTCGAGGGCGAGCGCGATCTCGGTTACCTTCGGATCCTTGTTTGCGCCAACGATCGCAACCTGCGCGTCGAAGGGGCTGATCGAGATCGGCCAAGAGAGCCCCTTCTCGTCGTGGTGCGCCTCTGCGATGCAGGCGACCGCACGACCAACGCCAATGCCATACGAGCCCATCACGATCGGGTGCGAGACCCCCGCCTCGTCGGCGTATGTTGCACCGAGCGCGCCCGTGTACCGCGTACCGAGCTTGAAGATATTGCCCACCTCGATACCGTTCTCAATGCGCAACGTGCCGCCGCAAGCGAGGCAGGCATCCCCCACCTTTGCGGAGGCGATATCGGCGATGGCGGTCGGCGTGTAGTCCCGGCCCACATTCACTCCAGTGAGGTGATAGCCCGCCTTGTTGGCGCCAGCGACCATGTTGGCGGTCGATGCAACGAGCTCATCTACGACCACGGTTGCACCCTTGATGCCAACAGGCGACGCGTACCCTGGCTCCATACCTGCGGCGCGAATCTCTTCTTCGCGAGCGGGTCGTAGATCGCGGGCACCGATAGCGTTCGTCAGCTTCGTCTCTTCGACCTCGTCGTCACCGCGCACAATGGCAACGATTAGTCGTCCGTCGCGATCTGCGAAAAAGACCGCCTTCGCGCACGTGGAGGCGGGAACCTTCAGCTGTGTCGCAAGTTCATCAATAGTTGACGCGCCAGGCGTTGCGATCTCCTTGAGCGGCTCCTGGGGGGCGCTCGCGCCAGCATCGCGCTTCACAACGGCAACCTGACGGTTTGCTGCCGCGCCGCAGCCGTCGCAGAGCACGAGGCTATCTTCACCAAACGGACTGAAGGCCATGAACTCGTGGGCGAGCGAACCGCCCATCATGCCAACGTCGCTGGCCACGGCGATCGCCTCGAGTCCAAGCCGCGCAAAGATGCGCGTGTAGGCGTGGTAGTAGAGCTTGTAGGAGCGATCAAGGCCCGCCTCGTCGCGGTCGGCGCTATACGCATCTTTCATCGTGAACTCGCGCACGCGGATCAGCCCGCCGCGCGCCCGTGGCTCATCGCGCCACTTGGTCTGGAAGTGGTACATCTGCTGGGGGAGTTGGCGCCACGAGTTGATCAGCTTACGCAGCAGGTCGGTCACTACCTCCTCGTGGGTCATTGCCAGCACCATGTCGCGGCCGCCACGATCGTTGAAGCGACCCATCTCTGGGCCGATCTGGTCGTAGCGACCAGTCTCCCGCCACAGGTCTGCGGGGTGCACGACCGGCATCAACATCTCCTGGGCACCGATCGCGTTCATCTCTTCGCGAATGACCTGGGTGACGCGCATGTTGACGCGCATGCCGAGCGGGAGGAGCGAGTAGATCCCCGCACCCAACGGCCGGATGTATCCGGCGCGGAGCAGCAGTCGGTGTGAGGGCATCTCCGCGTCAGCGGGATCCTCTCGGAGGGTCGTAAAGAAGAGTTCACTCATGCGCATGGGGTCAATCCTACCCGCGCGCGGGGCTCTCGTTCAGGAGGAGCCTACGGGTCAGGCTGGGCGGCGCAGGACGTAGCCGATTCCGCGGACGGTCTGGAGGGCGACGGGCTCGGCTGGGATCGCCTCCATGGCCTGGCGCAGGGCGTGCATGTGCACGTCGACCGTGCGAGTTTCACCTGCGTAATCGTAGCCCCACACCTTGTCGAGGAGCTGCTCACGTGTATAGACGCGACCCGCGTTCTCGATGAGGAAGGCGAGGAGCTGGAAGGCCTTCGGCTTGAGGTGTACGGCGGCACCGTCACGTAGCACCCGTTGGCCTTCGAGGTCGACCTCTGCCTCTGCGATGCGGAAACGGGAGCCCGTCGTTACGGGGGCAGGTGCCGCCGCCTGGCGCCGGAGCACCGCTCGAATCCGGGCAACGAGCTCTCGTGAGGAGAATGGCTTCGTCACATAGTCATCGGCGCCAAGGTCAAGACCGCTGATGCGATCTGCCTCGGACGCCTTTGCCGTGACCATGATGATCGGCACGCGCGAACTCCTGCGAATCGACCGACACACCTCGATGCCGCCCATCTCGGGGAGCATCAGGTCGAGCAAGATCAGGTCAGGCGGAGTTGCGCGAAAGGCGGCAAGCCCAGCAGCGCCAGTTTCGGCCTGCGTGACCGTAAAGCCTTCGCTCGTCAGCGCGTCGGCGAGCGCCTCACGCAGGGCGCGCTCATCCTCGACCAGCAGAATCGTGCTTGCTCGCTCAGGCATCGGGTCACTCTGACGGGGCGAGGTTACCGCCATGTAAACGCTAGCTGCCGCTCACCAGTGCCGCGGCGGCATCCAGGTGCGCGAGCACCCGTGCGCGGCCGAGTAGGCGCATGCTGTCAAAGAGCGGCGGTGTGGCGGTGCGGCCGGTCACTGCAACACGCAGCGCCATGAAGAGGTCGCCCGACTTCCAGTTCAATGACTCGGCCAGCGCTCGAAGCTGCGCCTCGAGCGGGTCCTCCGCATCGAGCAGTGGCTGGTCGCCCTCACCGATCGCCTCAGCGATCAGTGGGCGTGCTGCTGCGAGCGCTTGCAGGGTGGTGGCAGCATCCCAACGCTTCGGTACGAGTGCGGCACGATCATGCTCTAGCGCGGTAGCGAAGAGGAAATCAGTGAGCGCAACGGCCGACGAGAGGAGCGGGATGCGATCGCGGATCAGTGGAATCAGCGCGACGATCTCGGCATCGCTGGCCCGGCGCTGCAGCGCACCGCTCGCTGCTGCAGCCTCGTAGAAGGGGCGTAGCCGGACGAGCAACTCCTCGTTACTCAAACGCCGAATCCATTGGCCGTTGAGCCACTCCAGTCGGGTCCGATCAAACACCGCGCCCGCCTTCTGCACATGCTCAAGGTTGAAACGCTCCTGCAGCTCATCAATGGAGAGCACTTCGTCTTCGCTCCCCGTCGACCAGCCGAGCAGGGCGAGGAAGTTCACGAGCGCCTCGACGAGGAAACCCTCGGCACGGTAGTCCACCAGCGCGGTTTGACTCTTACGCTTACTCATCTTGGTGCGGTCAGGATTCAAGATCAGTGGCAGGTGTGCAAACTTCGGCAACGGCACGCCGAGCGCCTCAAAGAGGAGGATGTGCTTCGGCGTATTGGAGAGGTGGTCTTCGCCGCGAATGACGTGCGTGATCCCCATGTCAGCATCGTCGACCACCACGGTGAAGTGGTAGAGCGGCGTGCCATCGGCGCGCAAGATCACCAGGTCGCCACCCAAGGCGTCGCTGTCGATCTCCACCCGCCCACGGACAAGGTCGTCAATAACAACGACGCCAGGCTTGATGCGGAAGCGCAGAGCGGCCGATTCGCCTGCAGCGATGCGTGCGGCCGAGGTTTCGGCGGGGATTGCGGCGCAGCGGCCGGAGTAGCGCGGCGGGAGCTTCGCCGCCTCGCGAGCCTTTCGTTCTGCGTCGAGATCGCCTGCGGTGCAGAAGCAGGGGTAGGTCAGCCCTTTGGCGCGGAGTTCGTTCGCGACGGCCGTATAGCGCGCGCTCCGCTCAGATTGTCGATAGGGACCACGATCGCCACGCTCCCCTTCCGCCACCACGCCCTCGTCAGCGGCAAGTCCGAGCCAGGCGAGCCCCGCGAGGATGTCGGCTTCGAACTCTTTGGTCGAGCGGGCGACATCAGTATCTTCGACGCGCACGATGTAGGTGCCGCCATGTCGACGCGCAAAGAGCAGGTTAAAGAGCGCGGTGCGAGCGGTACCAATGTGGAACGGCCCAGTTGGGCTTGGCGCGATGCGAACGCGCACAGCATCACTCATGGGCGAGCCGGAATCTGATGAAAGAGCGCCGCATCCACGGCACCACGCATGACCTGCACCAGCGCGGCCGGGCGAAGCCCAAGTGAGGCTCGGCCAATTGGGCCATCCAACGTGAGCGAATCAAGAGAGGTGCTTCGTGAGAGGACGGTAATCTTTGCGCCAGGGACCAGTCCGCGTGCCTCGAGGTAACTCAGGAGTGCGGCGTCCGCCTCGGCCGCCTCGGTGACGCGATAGATGGTGGCCGCCTCGCCCGCCTCGAGTGCTGCGAGTGGCTCCCCCTTCGGGCGACGTGCCTCGGTGGCTCGGTCGATCGGATTCCCGTGGGGGCAGGTCTGCGGGTGGCCCAGCATCTCCTCAAGGCGCGTCTCAAATTCGGGCGAGATCGATGCGTGCAGTCGCCGCGCCTCAACATCGGCCGCCGCCCACGGCATGCCAACAACACCGGTGAGGAGCCACTCCAGGAGCGCATGGCGACGAAAGACGGCATCAGCCGCACTCTCACCCGAGGCGGTGAGCTGCCAGAGTCGCGCATGTCCACTGCACGGTGCAATCAGTCGGTCGTCGGCGAGTCGGCGAAACATCTCAGCGGCCGCCTGCTTGCTGACCTCAAGGTCCTTGGCAATACGTGAAGGGGTGACACCCTCATCGTCGCTATGGCTACGGAAGGCGAGCAGGTACTCCTGCGCCGCCGCTGTGAGTGCCGCCCGACGAGTGGTTGCCATAAACCTGATCCTACCTGCGGCGCCTGCTCAAGGCTGCAAACACAAGGAGCATGAAGAGGCCCCCCGCCGCGAGCAGGCCGAGCGCACCGCTCACCAGCACCGCAATGAGCACCAGCGAGACGGCGCCAACGGCGAGCGAGGTAGATCGCGCCACACTCCCTGACGATGCTGTTTCGGGTCGAACAGCAGGCCTTACCGTCGTTCGCTCGCGCGGCGTGCGTCGAACAGGTCGTCGCCCTCGCGCTCGATACTCCGGGCCATGCTTGCGGGGGTCAGCGTACTCCCGCGGGTTCACCGTCCAATACGTGCCAGAGTCGGCGCCGACCCAGGCAGCCCCATCCCAGACCGGTTCCACCTCCGTCGCTCCGTCGTAGGTGGTGGAGCCGGGACGCGCGCTAGCCGTTGTTGGCGCGCCAGGCTTCGTTCGAGGCTGCTGTGCCGTGCGGCGACGCGCTGGTGCTGTACGTGCCGATGGAGCGTCGTGTTTTGGAGCGCCAACTCGCCCCGATGCAATCGCGTCGGCGAGTGCCACCTCATGCGCCTCTGTGATCCGCGCAAACTGCAAGGTTGCTGCCGCGCCACCACCAATCACATCCGGATGCGTCGACTTTGCCAATCGACGAAAGGCAGCCTTGACCGCGTGGGTAGATGGCTGCGCAGGGAGTCCAAGTACGCGCCACGCCTCTTCGGGGAGCATCTTCGCTGCCGACACGAACTAGAGAACCTTCATTGTCGTGAGGGATTCCCCTGGTCGCACCGTGGCCAGTGCTGCACCGCCGCGCGGATCGGCAAGGTTCACCGTGCGATGAGAATCCAGTGATGCCGCTGCGGCAACGCTGGCACCGAGAGCGGCGAGTACGGCAACCGTCGCGACGCGCCCAGAGCGAGCAGCCGCATCGCCATCCTCCGTGCGGACTGCAATCCCAAAGCCGGGCAGCCCCACGAGGCAGAGCCCCTCGGCTCCCTGCTTCGCCACAACAACTCCGTCGCCGCCACGAATGAGATCGGTATCAAGAAAGCCCGCGCCGGAGATGAGGCGCGGGTAGCTGATGGCGGCGAAGCGAACACGCTCCAGCAGCGCGCGATAACGCTCTGGGAGCCTTGGGTCGTGGGGAGTGGCCCAGCGACGCGCACCCTCCGCGGCGACGCGCAGGGGAATCGCCGAGGTCGGGATCGCGCACCCGTCAATCCCCCACGGGGCTGCATGCAGGTCAACGCTTAGCAACTCGCCAACCACGGTGCGCAACTCGTGCTGGACGGGATGGTCAAAGTCGTCGTACCCGACCGGATCGTATCCGCGAGCCTTCGCCAAGATCAACAGTGAAAGGTGCTGCCCAGAGCACATGTGTGCGAGCAGGTCACCGCTGCCACCTCGGGCGCTCTGAGGCCGGCCATGGACGAGATGTGCTGGGTTCAACCCGAATGTATCGATCATCCTCTGCGCCACCGCCGTATGCTCGTCCGCTCCCGCATGGCTCGCCGAGGCGAGCGCGATCATCTCGTCGTCAAGCGCCAGGCCCGCCGCATCGGCTGCAGCCAGTACCGCCACCGCGGTAAAGGGCTTTACGGAACTCCGTAGCGAGACCAGACGATCTGGCTCGCCAACGTGTGCCGCCAGTTGACCCCCATCACCCACCACCACCACGTCTCCGCGGTGTGCCGATTCCGTGATCTGGCCACGCTGAACCACCGTAATCACCGGTGGCGGCGCGCCTTCGCCGACGCGAACGCCACTCATGCCAGGCCGAGGGCCTTGTCAACCTCTGTCAGACCGCGATCAATCACGTCAAACGCAAAGTCAAGCTCTTCGCTCGTGATGATGAGTGGCGGGTTCGTGAAGAAGCCGTTCCAACGCACAATTGTATAGAGACCGTTCTTGCGGAAGAATGCGCCGAGCGCCGCCATCTCTGGTGCGCTGGTGTTGAACGCCGCGATCGGCTCCTGCGTCTTCGGATCACGCACCAGCTCGATGATGCCGAAGAGCCCGATGTTCCGAATCGCGCCAACACACGGATGCTTCGCCTTCATGCGCTCGTGGTGCGCACGGAGCGTCTTCCCCATCGTGGCGGAGCGGGTGATCAGGTCGTCCTCCTCGTAGACATCGATCGTTGCAAGGGCGGTCGCGCAAGCGAGTGGATGGCTGTTGTAGGTCAAGCCACCACCAAAGACCTTCTCTGCGAAGTGATCGGCGATCGGTCGTCGCATGCCGAGGGCCCCGAGCTGCACATAAGCGCTGGTGAGGCCCTTCGCCATGGTGATCATGTCGGGCACCACACCTGAGTGATCAATGGCGAACCACTTCCCCGTTCGGCCGAATCCGGCCATCACCTCGTCGGCAATGAGCAGGATGCCGTGACGGTCGCAGATGTCACGCAGTCCCTGCATGTAGCCGTCGGGTGGAATAAGGATGCCGTTGGTACCGACCACCGGCTCAACGATGATCGCAGCAACGGTCTGTGGCCCTTCGAAGCGAATGATCTTCTCCGTCTCCGCAAGGACCTCGGCCACCTGGCGTGGCTCTGGTGCGCCGTAGTCGTGGAAGTCTGGGATACGGAAGATGCCCGGCATGCCGGGCTCAGCGAACCAGCGACGCGGATCGCCCGTCGCGCTGAGCGCCCCAGAGGTTCCACCGTGATACGAACGATAGCGTGCCGCGATCTTGTGCCGGCCCGTGTAGAGGCGAGCGATGCGGAAGGCATTCTCGACCGCCTCAGCGCCACCGTTGGTGAAGAAGAAGGCGTCGATGTCACCGGGGCAGATCTCTGCAAGCTTCTCGCCGAGTCGCGCCCGCGGCTCCGTCGCCATGAATGGATTGGCGTAGGCGAGGGTGGATGCCTGGTCGGTGATCGCCTTCAAGACGCGCTCGTCGCCGTGTCCAATGTTGGTGCACATGAGCTGGCTATTGAAGTCGAGGAACTTCTCCTCTTCGGGGGTCCAGAACCAGGAGCCCTTTGCGCGGGCAATCGGAATCGGGTTTGCGGCTGCCTGTGCCGACCATTCGGTCATGGTGTGCCGCTTCGAGAGGGCGACCATCTCTGGTCCGCTTAGCGGGGTTCGCTTGGCTGCGCTCATGGTCCCTCCCGTTGTTCCGGCGCGGGTGCGCCTTCGTGGTGCTGAGGATACCCCCCTTCCAGTGGTGCGTGGCGCGAGACAATCACGCTGTGCGCCGCGCTCGGGTCGCGGATCGGCGAGAATCACGCCATGGCATTGACTATTGAAAGCCTGGCTGCACAGAGCGCCCCGGCCACCCTCAAGAACTTCATCAACGGGCACTGGGTCGCCTCGTCATCGAGCGAGCGGCTGCTGGTGCCAAATCCGGCAACCGAGGCTCCGCTCGCCTATGTCCCCCTCTCCAACGCCGCCGATGTGCAGGCAGCCGTCGATGCCGCGCGTGCGGCAGCCTTTGAGTGGGGCGAGATGCCCCCACCAGAGCGCGCCGGCTACCTCTTCAAGCTGCGCGAGGCGATGCTCGATAATCGTGAGGCGTTGGCCAAGCTCGTCACGACCGAAAATGGCAAGGTGCTGAGCGATGCCACCGGCGAGGTTCGCCGCGGCATTGAGGTCGTCGACTTTGCCTGTGGCGCCCCAACACTCCTCATGGGCCAGAACCTCGATCAGGTCTCACGCGGCATTGACTCCGAGATGGTGCGCTTCCCCGTCGGGGTCGTCGCCGGCATCACTCCGTTCAACTTCCCGTTCATGGTGCCGATGTGGATGCTGCCGTTGGCGATCGCCTGTGGTAACTCCTTCATCTTGAAGCCATCCGAGCGCACCCCGCTCTCGGCGCAGCGCATTGTCGAGATCTGCGAAGAGGCTGGCATTCCAGCAGGCGTGGTGGGGTTGGTGCACGGCGCGGTAGAGACGGTCACAGGACTGATCACGAACCCAGGTGTCGACGCGATCAGCTTCGTCGGTTCAGAGCGTGTCGCGCGCATCGTCTATGAGACGGCGGCTAAGAGCGGGAAGCGCGTGCAGGCACTCGGTGGCGCCAAGAATCACATCATCGCCATGCCGGACGCCGTGCTCGACCAGAGTGTGCCGAACATTGCAGAGTCTGCTTTCGGCAACGCGGGGCAGCGCTGCCTGGCCGGCTCAGTACTGACCCTGGTCGGCGAAGCGCGCGAGCGCATGCTCCCGCGACTCCTAGAGCATGCTGACACGATCAAGATGGGATTCGGCCTCGATGCCGGGATCTCGCTCGGCCCGGTGATTCGCAGCGAGGCGCGCGATCGCATTCACAAGCTCGTGGATGAGGGTGTTGCCGCTGGCGCCACGATGCTACGTGACGGGCGGGGCACCGGTCCTGCAACTGGCTACTTCGTGGGCCCAACACTGCTTGAGATCACCCCAACGTCGCCGCTCGCACGCGAGGAGGTCTTCGGGCCAGTCCTCTCCGTTCTCTATGCAAAGGACCTTGATGAGGCGCTCCGCTTCATGGCCGAGACCAACGAGTACGGGAACGCTGCCAGCATCTACACCGCCTCCGGATCTGCTGCACGCGAGTTCAAGCGCACGGCGACCTCGGGGATGCTCGGTGTGAACGTCGGCGTTGCCGCTCCAATGGCGTTCTTCCCGTTCAGCGGTCGCCGCAAGAGTTTCTTTGGCGACCTGCACGCCACCGGCCGCGACGGCGTGGAGTTCTACACCACGAAGAAGGTCATCACCGCTCGCTGGTTCTAGTCGAGGGCGCCGTAGGCGCTAGAGAAGATCGACGAGCTCTTTCACCGCATCAGCTGAGCGCTGGAAGGCGGCTGACTCATCG
>Ga0209829_10003167_pt1 | contig 12094 bp, 8 predicted proteins | sample C_140205_EF_Meta_FD_187311 | JGI IMG/M metagenome (GOLD analysis project Ga0209829, IMG submission 187311) | Freshwater microbial communities from Lake Croche, Canada to study carbon cycling - C_140205_EF_MetaG (SPAdes) (version 2) | ecosystem: Environmental > Aquatic > Freshwater > Lake...
TAACCGCTCCAAAATATAGACGAACAGGTGCTGGAAAAGAATTAATGAACTATTCTATTAAAGAATGTGAAAGATTATTTGGCAAAGGCCCAATCAAAATAGGCGCTCAATTTTATTTGAAAAAATTTTACAGTGAATTAGGTTTTGAGCAAACAGGAGAAATCTATTTAGAAGATGGGATCGATCATATTCCTATGATAAGAGCAGCGAAATAAAATACAAAAAACTTATTTCATTTCTAAAGCCAAAAACTTCGCAGTATGCGTGGTTGATTTTTTAACCATTTCTTCGGGTGTACCTTCAAATTGAATTAGACCACCTCCATTTCCACCTTCTGGACCAAGATCAATAATATGATCTGCTACTTTAATTACATCCATATTGTGTTCAATAACCAGTACAGTATTGCCTCTATCTACCAATCTATTCAACACCCCTATCAATAATTGAATGTCCTGAAAATGCAATCCTGTAGTAGGCTCATCTAAAATATAAAATGTTTTTCCAGTATCTTTTTTACCTAACTCAGTGGCCAATTTTACACGCTGTGCTTCTCCACCACTTAAGGTAACTGCCGATTGTCCTAAAGTAATATATCCCAAGCCTACTTCATTCAGCACTTTTAATTTTCTATAAATAAAAGGAACGGCTTGAAAAAATTCACAAGCTTCTTCCACGGTCATATTTAATACATCACTAATAGATTTTCCTTTGTACCTAATTTCTAAAGTTTCTCGATTGTATCTTTTTCCACCACATTTTTCACAGTGCACATATACATCAGGTAAAAAATTCATTTCAATCACACGCATGCCACCTCCTTCACACACTTCACAACGACCACTTTTAACATTAAAAGAAAACCTTCCTGCTTGATAACCTCTAATTTTTGCTTCCGGCACTGATGCAAACAAAGTTCTGATGTCGGTAAAGAAACCGCAATAGGTAGCAGGATTACTTCTTGGGGTTCTACCTATTGGCGATTGATCAATCTCAATGACTTTGTCAATATTTTCCAAGCCTGTCACTTTTGAATAAGCCATGGGTTTGGTCTTGCTATGGTAACAAAACTGCGATAAAATAGGATACAGGGTTTCATTAATTAAAGTAGACTTTCCACTACCACTTACGCCAGTGACCACGGTAAAAGTGCCTAAAGGAAAGTTACAGTTTACTTTTTGCAAGGTATTTCCTGTGGCACCTTTAATGCTTATCGTTAGTCCATTGCCTTTTCTTCTTTCAGCAGGCACTTCAATTTTTTTCTTGCCTGCTAAAAATAAAGCCGTATCCGATTTTAATTTAATAATTTCTTGCGGTGTGCCTTGAGCTACAATATGACCTCCATGTATACCAGCTCTTGGCCCAATGTCTACTAAATAATCGGCAGCCATCATAATATCTTTATCGTGTTCAACGACTAAAACCGTATTGCCAATATCTCTTAATTGTTTAAGGGCAGTGATTAATCTTTGATTGTCTCTTTGATGCAAACCAATAGAAGGCTCGTCTAATATATAGGTAATGCCTTGCAATTGAGAACCAATTTGAGTGGCCAAACGAATTCTTTGCGACTCACCACCACTCAATGATTTAGAAGGGCGACTTAAGGACAAATAAGATAAGCCTACATTCATTAAAAAAGAAATACGATCATCAATTTCTTTTAAAATACCCGCCGCTATTAGCGTGTCTTTTTTATCCAATTGAGCAGGTAGTTTTTTAAACCAATTTTGCAAGTCATCCAAATGCATGTCATTTAAAGCGGCAATATTTTTTTCATTCACTTTAAACCATAAACTTTCTTTTCTTAATCTAGCTCCTTCACAAACTGGGCAGGTATTTAATTCCATATAGCCTTCTACCCAAGCCTTTAAATGATCGGTGCTTTGAGAGGAAGTAAACCACCTTTTCATCATGGGCACAATACCTTCATAACTACCCGTATACTCATTGGGAATATTTTCATCGTTTAAATCCATATCCAAAGTGGAAGAAATATTTTTATCTCCAAATAAAATTAAGTCAAGCTGTTCTTTGCTTAGTTCATTGATGGCTTTGTCTAAGCTTATTTTATGCTTTCTTGCAAATAGTTTTATTTGATTAAACACACTCGCCTCTCTAGCTTCTCCTAAAGGATGAATCGCCCCTTCGTTAACACTCAAGGAATGATCCTGTAATAATAAACTCATATCAATAGCGTATACATTGCCTAATCCTTTGCAGTTAGGGCAAGCACCATAAGGGGAGTTGAAAGAAAAACTATTGGGCGAAGGTTCTTCATAACTTAATCCAGTAGCCACACACATTAATTGTTTTGAATATTGAACCAGTTTTGTTTTTCCTTCTTCCAAAACAAAAAGTAAATCCTTTCCCATTTTCAAACATTGAGCAATGCTATCACCTAATCTCAGTTTCATCGCATCCGTCACCGGTAAACGATCAACCACAATTTCAATATCATGAATTTTATAACGATCTACTTGATATTTAGGTTTCAATTCTATGATTTCTCCATCTACCCTCGCTTTTACAAAACCCTTTTTTCTAATTTCTTCAAATAACTCTCGGTAATGCCCTTTACGTCCGCGCACCACTGGCGCCAATAAGTTTATTTTCTTATCCTTAAACTGTGCAAAAATATTTTGTACAATTTCCGCCTCAGAAAATTTAACCATGGGTTTGCCTGTATTATAACTATAGGCTTTGCCAATACGGGCATATAATAATCTTAAAAAATCATACAATTCCGTAACCGTTCCAACGGTCGATCTTGGATTTTTATTGGTGGTTTTTTGTTCTATAGCAATAACGGGAGATAAGCCTGTAATTTGGTCTACATCGGGACGTTCCATTTCGCCCATAAACTGCCTGGCATAAGCGCTAAAACTTTCCATATAGCGGCGCTGGCCCTCATTGTATAGGGTGTCAAAAGCCAAGGAGGACTTCCCACTTCCACTTACCCCTGTAAAAACCACCAGCTGATTTTTAGGAATAACAATGTCGAAATTTTTCAAGTTGTGCTCTCTAGCACCAATTACGGTAATATGTTCTTTTATTTGGCTCATGTAAGGGGTTAAAGTTATAACAACCTTTTAAATAATTTGTTGACTACGCAGAATAAACATTTAGTAAATTTGCACATTAATACGTCTTTTTAACCATGCCAATTTTTGAAAGCAAAAAGTCGCCTTTTATCTTGGCCCAATTGGGATCGATAGGCTTAGCTATGTTAATTTTTATATTTAGCTTACTAGTAGGCCGAGATACTGTTTTTTTAGCATGGAATGCAGATTTAGGGCCATTGGCCGATCAATTTTTTAGTTTTATTACCAATTTAGCAGAAGGCTGGATTTGGATCCCTTATTTACTCATCGTATTTGGATGGTATAAAAAAGATCTAGTATTTATACTACTCAGCTTTCTAAGTTCTACCCTGCTAACACAATTGCCTAAAAATTTTATTTGGCCCAATGTAAACAGACCCATTGCCAGCGGTATTGAAGTTTCTAAAATTCATACCGTAGTTGGTGTAGAAGTGCACACTTATAATAGTTTTCCCTCGGGACATACCGCCACTGCCTTTATTTTATTCTTTTTAACTGTTTATTTTTTTCCCAATAAAAAAGTGTTTTGGATGGGAGCCGCTTATGCGATTTTATGTGGTTATTCCAGAATTTACCTAGGGCAGCACTTTCCTATTGATGTGGCTGGAGGAATCATTGCTGCCATTTTAAGTTTTCAAATAAGTATTTGGATAAGGGGGAAAATTAATTCAACTACTTTTTAATATTTTTTCAAAACGGATTGCTCAACACGCTTTTTTATGATTAACAAATTATTATTTATCTTTTGTATTTGCATTGGAATTAGTTCCTATGCACAAGACACTACCCAACAAATTATACAAGGGAGAAAAAATAGTGCTGACCAAATAAATAAGCCTTATGTTATTCTTATTTCTGCTGATGGTTTCAGGGCCGATTTTACAGAACTCTACGATGCCAAAAATTTAAAAGCACTTTCAAAAAATGGGGTACGTGCCAACTACATGACCCCTTCCTATCCATCGGTAACTTTTCCAAACCATTATAGCATAATTACAGGATTATACCCTTCACACCATGGACTAGTGGACAATAGTTATATCGATGTTCCTACTGGCGCTTTTTACAATATGGGCAACAAAAAAATGGTGGCGGAAGGAAAATGGTATGGAGGAACCCCCTTATGGGTTTTGGCAGAACAACAAAAAATGATTGCTGCCAGTTTTTTTTGGGTGGCATCAGAAGCAGACATACAAGGTATAAAACCCACTTATTATTATATCTATAATGAAAAAACAAATATAGGAACAAGGATTAAAGCAGTAAAAGACTGGTTAAGCTTGCCCGAAGAACTGCGCCCACACTTTATTACTTTTTACTTTCCTCAAGTAGATCATGACGCTCATGAATATGGACCTAATGATATTAGAGTTGGCAATGCAGTACAATTTGTAGACAGTAGTATTAATGCGTTACAAGAAGCCTTAGCTACTTTACACTTGCCCATTAACTATGTATTTGTTTCCGATCATGGCATGGCGAAGGTTGATAATGTAAATACCCTACCTATTCCCAAAGCCATTGATACTGCCTATTTTACAGTGCCCTGGGGCGATGCACAACTACATTTATATGCAAAAGATAAATCTAAAATCGAATCTACTTACAATGCACTTAAACAAGATACCAGCATTACAGTTTATAAATTAGATGAAACTCCAAGCTATTGGCATTATGCAAGTAAAGACGATTGGCATCATCGTTTAGGCGATTTAATAGTGGTGCCTCATTTCCCAAAAATCTTTAATTTATCTAAAAGTAAAACCTCATTAGGGAAGCATGGATTTGACAACCATTTACCAGAAATGCGCGCAAGTTTTATGGCTTGGGGCCCTGCATTTAAAAACGGTTTAACCATTGACGGGTTTGAAAATGTAAATGTTTATCCAATGATAGCTCATCTATTAGGCTTAAACTATGATGAAAAAAATATTGATGGAAAATTAGAAGTACTGAAGCCTATTTTAAAATAAGAAAGTGCTCATTAATCATGTATGCACCTTACAGCACTGCCCCCTACTTTTCCCATATTCGCAGAGTCGATAACAGCAGAGAAAGGATACAATAAATAAGTATACCCCATATTAGAAGCGATATCATCACTTGCCCAATAATACCCAAAGGTTGGATTTCCAAGAGAAGCACCTCCACCCATATATCCACCAGGAAGCGCTGTAAATCCAGAAACATTCGTGGCCACATTTCCAGAAGCCCAATGTGTTGTTCCTGATTCTTTTAGTTTGCCACCAGCAGTTGATGCGCCTCCTTCAAAATTATATAATACTCTCCATTCAGCCCTACTTGGAACATGCCAATTAGAGGGGCACAATCCTCTTGTATTGGTGATAGCATACCAATTGTATAATTTCCCATAATCTGGATTACTAAGCAAAAAGTTGCCCCCATCTGCAGCAGTGGGATATACCCATGCTCCATCTGCTGGACCTGGGTTATTGACAAAAGAGATCCATTCGGTAGTGGTAGTTGCATTTCCAATAGCAGTGCCATCACTATAAGTGGTAACATTTAAATTTTCTAACATCCAGGTTTGAGTTCCAATAACGACAGATTTGTATTGCTTATTCACAAAAAGTCCTTGTGGAAAAATTTGTGCAGCTAAAGGAAAAATACTGATAGTATTTAAAAATAATACGAATGCTAATTTCATCTCATTTATTTTTTAGAAATTTTGAACAATGGCTCCATAATAATTGGTACCGTCATAAATCAAGGTTACAATATCAATTTTAGTACCAGCATTTGTAAAAGCGGGCGCTGCCCCTCCTGCCCATTTTAAATTGGCGGGCCAAGCAGTAACTTCTCTATTTCCGGTTGCATCTTGTACAAATTTTATTAAGTAAGTGCCTATGGCAGGATTTGTAAAGGTTAATGAACTGATAGTAGTACCCATTGCAACAGTAAAAATATTGCCTAAACTTAAATTGATATTTGTAGGAGAAGCAGCTGTAATACTACCTGGTTGAGCTGAGGAAGAATATCTAGTTGCTTTTATAGAATCCGCAATAGTCAATCCAGTAATCGTAGGATTCAATTTATCTAATTTAAGATTAATTCTATTAGACAATGCAACAGTGTCGCGAGCAAACCTTGAGCTTAACATAGATGCAGTATCGGAAACCTTAAGCCTTGTTGTTAACATATTTGCTGTATCTGATACCTTTAGTCTTGTAGTTAGCATATTTGATGTGTCACTTATTTTTAAACGATTTAAAAGCATACTCGCAGTATCGGTAATTTTTAATCGACTTGTAAGCATAGATGCAGTATCGGAAACTTTAAGTCTCGTAGTTAGCATACTCGCTGTATCTGAAACCTTAAGTCTCGTAGTTAGCATACTCGCTGTATCATTAATTTTCAATCTACTTGTAAGCATAGATGCAGTATCGGAAACCTTTAGTCTTGTGGTTAGCATACTTGCAGTATCGCTAATTTTTAATCGACTTGTAAGCATAGAAGCGGTATCTGAAACCTTTAGTCTCGTAGTTAGCATATTCGCTGTGTCTGAAACCTTAAGTCTCGTAGTTAGCATACTCGCAGTATCGGAAATTTTAAGCCTTGTTGTTAACATAGATGCTGTGTCTGAAACCTTAAGTCTCGTAGTTAACATACTTGCAGTATCGCTAATTTTTAAACGATTTGAAAGCATAGATACAGTATCGGAAAATTTGATTCTAGTAGTTAACATTGATGCCGTGTCGGAAACCTTTAGTCTAGTGGTTAGCATATTTGCTGTATCACTTATTTTTAAACGATTGGAAAGCATACTCGCAGTATCGGAAACCTTTAGTCTCGTAGTTAACATACTCGCAGTATCACTAATTTTTAAACGATTTGAAAGCATAGAAGTAGTATCTGTACTATTTAAATAAGTGGCATTGTCGTAACTTATACTAGTACCAGTAGCCTTAACCAATCCAGTGCCATTTAATTGAGTTTGCCCTCCTAAACCAGTTAATGTGTAGATAGGCACATTTAAATTACCCGTAGTTGAACTAAAAGTAGCTGCACCAGATGCACCAATAGTTGTTAAAGAATAAATTTGTGCATTATCTGTAACATTGGATAAACCTACTTTTGATTTGCTAATCCCTGATGAAATTTTAATATTAGTAATACTAGCATCAGCTAAATCTGCAGTAGCAATTGTACCATCGAAAATTTTTGCCGAAGTAATTGCATTATCTTTTATAACTGGGGAATCTGGTGTATTGGTTAAATCTCCTGCCAATTTTATTAACCCATAGTCTACAGCTGTTGCTGGACTAGCACCTCCTGCTGTAATTGTATTGGCTACTTGAGTAACATAGGTGGTTACCGCCAATGCAGTAGGAAACTTTATATTATTTTGTTCAGAGGTTAGAGACAAATTAATGGACTTATTAATTGTATCCATTTTGGAATTAATTCTAGTAGACAAACTAGCGGTATCTCTTTTTTGTAAAAGAAAAGAAGTGTCTTTGTTAATTCGATTATTTAACATCGCAGTCGTATCAAATGAGCTAAGTTTTAAATTAATTCTAGTAGACAATGTTGCGGTATCAGTTTTTTGTAAAAGAAATGAAGTGTCTTTACTGATTCGATTATTTAGCATTGCAGCCGTATCCAATGAGCTAAGTTTTAAATTAATTCTACTAGACAATGTCGAGGTATCTCTTTTTTGTAAAAGATAAGTAGTGTCTTTACTAATACGATTATTTAACATTATTGCGGTATCAGATGAACTAAGTTTTAAATTGATCCTATTGGACAACGTCATTGTATCCGTTAAATTTAATTTAGTTGATATAGTAGTATTAATGGGTGTTATATCATATGTCTTTGAAGCCAATTGAGTGGGCGTGACATAGGCTAAAATACTATCTGCAAGGTTTATTTTTAAATTGATTCTATTATTAAGAAAGCTAGTGTCATAGGTTTTCGCAGCTAATTGATAGGGAGTAACAAAAATAGTAGTACTATCGCTTGAATTTAATTTTAAATTTAATTCGGTGCTAACTTTAATCAAGGTAGAATCGAGAATGGTTGAGCCATTAGCTAAACTATGAATTATGCTTTTATAGGGCAATAACATGGCTGCAGTATCCCTACTACTTAATTTCTTATCAAAATCAATCGAAAGCAAATTCAACTTATCTGATTTTAGATAATTAGCAAGCATTTTAGCAGTATCGGCAATAGATAATTTATTACTTACATCCACCGAATTAGCACTGTATAAAGCATAAGGCACAGTGCCAAAAGGAGTCGTTCCAAGATCGACCCAATCTTTAGTGTAATCCCAATCAATGGGTGGCGAAACTGGGGCTATGGAAATTTTTATATTTAAAAAAAAAGGGCCGTTGGCCCAATCAATTCTTGTTAAACTTTTAGCAACTCCACTTACCCATTTGCCTCCACCTATGGTAATGTTAAAAACTCCAAAAGCATCTGTATTCGCTTGATGTAGTTCTGTAAATACTTTATTGCCAGATTCAGTACTTTGAATGATACTAGATTCAATATATAAGTTCCTATCTTTCGCCGGATTGGTAAAATTATCTTTAGCTATTGCCTGAAAAAATATTCCATTGTTATTTACCTGCGCTAACAAAGTATTAGTAAATAGTATAGAAATAATTAATAAATTAATTTTTATATATTGTTTCAAAATAGGTGTTTCAATTATTTATTTTATATGCTTACAAAATAAAGTTAAATAGTGAAAATTTAATTAAGCCCTAGGCCTCAAATAAATAGTTAAATAGCTAATTTTGAGTTTATACAAATTAAAAGGAATATGTTTATAGCGGTTAAAGAAAAATATTTTAATTAAGCTATGTTGTATAAAAAAATTTTGATTTTAGAAGATGATATGATTGTAGGAATCGATTTACAAGAATTATTAAATCAAGCCGGCTACGATACCATATTACTTCACAATTACGAGGATGCTATTAATCAATTAAAGGGGTTTAAACCCAATCTGGCCATATGTGACATCAATCTTGGGCAAGGTGAATCTGGTATAGATTTTGTAAAAAAAGCAGCTACCATATTACCAAAATTAGAAATCATTTACGTAACGGCGTTTAGCACCAATCAAATTATTGAAAAAGCAGATTTAACCAAGCCTTTAAACTATATTATTAAACCTTGGAATGAGGAACAAATAAAAGTGACGGTCAAAAGGGCATTTACTCATATTGAAAATAAATATGCCAAAATTGAAGTGATTCAAAAATTAAGTTTAACGGAATATAAAATAATTGAGCTAATTGCTCAACAAAAAAAGAGTAAAGAAATTGCTGAAGAATTATATGTATCTGTAAAAACAATTCGAAATCATCGGTACAATATCATCAAAAAATTGAATTTACCTAATGAGAACAATAGTTTATTAAAATGGGCATTAACTAATTTACATCTTTAAAAATAGTTTGTGAAAATATATAGTTTACGATACGTATTTTTTATAATTATTTTATTTTTTTCTAGCCCTTTAACAGCTCAACTAAAAACTTCTTACTTAATAAGTAGTATCAGATTAAAATCCGTTATCAACAATAACATTTCTCCTTTCCAATTTAAAAGCACTTCAAATTGTATCGATGTTCAAACTGGAATTAATGTCATGCATACAAATAATGGCAATCAAGATTTTGTTATTAACTGTGCTGTTAAAATAAACTTCAATACTTTAGGCCTAAAGTTTTATCCCAATCCAGTTGTTAACAATGCAAAAGTTAAATTTATTGGCATACCACCACTTAAAGATATTTATAACTTAAGTATTTATTCCACTACAGGAGCATTAATACTGTCCAGAAAAGAGACTGGATATAGCCTTTTTCAAGGGTTGGTACTTAATTTAAGTGCTTTACCCATGGGGACTTATTTTATACAAATTGAGTCAATCTATACCTTAGACTTAGTTAAATTCATAAAAAGATAGAAATAAGTTAAGCGCTAAGCAAATTATTAAATATATTAGCTAATCAACAAAATTGATAGCTATGAAAACAATGATGTCGGCCTGCTTTAGTTTATTATTGATTTTACATGCCTATGGCCAAAACACCTATTCCATTCTCCCACAACCTGCAAAATTAACTCCGGCCGAAGGTCATTTTAATTTTAAAAATAATACGAGTATAGTTGTAACAAAGGGTGCTGCATCTTTTGTTGCTGTTGCCAATATGCTCTCCGATCAAATCAATGGTTCCTTTGGATTAAAGCTTCCGATTAAAAACGGTAATACAAAATCTAATGCCATCAATTTTATTTTCAATAATCAATTGGCGGAAGAAGCTTATCAATTAAAAGTAAGCAATAATAAAATTGACATTGAAGCAAAAACGGGCAAAGGAGCCTTTTATGCCTTGCAATCTTTGTTTCAATTGATGCCTGCGCAAATATTCAGCACTACCCCATCCAGTCTTGCTGCCACTGCTTCGGCTTGCAGTATCCAAGATGCGCCTCGTTTTAACTATCGTGGATTAATGTTAGATGCTGGCAGAAACTTTTTCCCAGTGGCTTTTATAAAGCGTTACATTGATTTAATGGCTGTGTATAAATTAAATACTTTTCATTGGCATTTAACCGAAGATCAAGGATGGCGCATTGAAATAAAAAAATACCCTTTACTCACTAGCTTAAGTTCCGTTCGTAAAGAAAGTATGATAGGCAAATATGATGATATGAAATTTGACCATACACCTTACGGCGGATTTTATACGCAAGAAGATATTAAAGAAGTTGTCGCTTATGCGGATAAAAAATTCATTACTATTATTCCTGAAATTGAAATGCCTGGCCATTCTCAAGCGCTTTTAGCAGCATATCCTCAATTAGGATGCAATCCTGATAAAATTTATGAAGTAGCCACCAAATGGGGTGTTTCAGAAGATGTACTATGCCCAAGAGAAGAGACTTTTACTTTTATGGAAAATGTACTTACCGAAGTGATCGCTTTATTCCCAGGCAAATACATTCATATAGGGGGAGATGAGTGTCCTAAAACTCAATGGAAACAAAGTCGTTTTTGCCAAGACCTCATTAAAAAACTTGGATTAAAAAACGAACATGAATTACAAAGTTATTTTATTGGAAGAATAGACAAGTTCTTAACTAGCAAAGGAAAAAGAATGTTGGGCTGGGATGAAATACTAGAAGGTGGATTATCCCCTAATGCCATGGTAATGTCTTGGAGAGGTACTAGTGGTGGTATTGAAGCTGCAAAATTAAATCACGATGTAGTGATGTCTCCCAATGATTATTTTTATTTAGATTATTACCAAGCCAATCCTAAAACAGAGCCTTTAGCCATTGGTGGTGATTTACCATTGAGTAAATGTTATTCCTTTGAACCTGACTTACCTGAATTAAACGAAGCTCAAACAAAACATATTATAGGCATACAAGCTAATGTTTGGACCGAGTATATTAACACAACCGCTTATGCCGAATACATGACTTTTCCAAGGGCCTTGGCATTAGCAGAAACTGCATGGTCACCAAAAGCCGAAAAAAATTATAGTGAATTTTTAAAAAGAGTACAAAAACAAAAACCCAACATGGACGCTTTAAAGATTAATTATTGTCCAGTTGAGTTTAAGTAGGAAACAGGATCACCTCACTTCGTTCTGCTATCTCTACCTTTTTAAAAGATAGAGGATAGCCGTCGCTTCGCTCCGGCATCCTGTTAACCCTCAGTGCAAAAGCATAAAAACAAAGCCTAATGAATCAAGTTTATTAGGCTAATTGTTAATTCATTCATGCGCGATTTCAAGCGAGCTTTTATCTTAAAGTTATTTAAACATCAGCCCGCTTCGCGGGCTTCTTGTTATTTAACTCATTCACAAATTCAAGCGAGCTTGATTTGCTCATTCGTTAAATAACAAAGCCTCAACTTTCGTTGAGGCTTTGTTTTCTTTTTTGGTCGGGAAGACAGGATTCGAACCTGCGACCACCTGGTCCCAAACCAGGTACGC
>Ga0209829_10003168_pt1 | contig 12093 bp, 11 predicted proteins | sample C_140205_EF_Meta_FD_187311 | JGI IMG/M metagenome (GOLD analysis project Ga0209829, IMG submission 187311) | Freshwater microbial communities from Lake Croche, Canada to study carbon cycling - C_140205_EF_MetaG (SPAdes) (version 2) | ecosystem: Environmental > Aquatic > Freshwater > Lake...
GATGGCGAACGCGTACATCCCATCGAGCCGGTCGGCGAGTGCCTCGCCCCACTGCAGATAGCCGCGCAGGATCACTTCGGTGTCGCTGGCGGACTCGAAGCTGTGGCCCTTGGCGATCAACTCGCGACGCAACTCGGTGAAGTTGTAGACCTCACCGGTGTAGACCATGGCCACGTCACCAGACGGTGTGGAGACCACCATCGGTTGCGCGCCACCGGCCAGGTCGATGACTGCTAGCCGACGGTGCCCCAGCGCCACCTCGGGCTGCAACCAGACCCCGGCCGCATCGGGACCGCGGCAGGCCATGGTCTCGGTCATCGCCTCGATCACGGCCCGCTCGCGGGTCAGATCCCGCGCGTAATCCACCCAGCCGGTCATCCCGCACACGTCAATCAACTCCACGCTCGGCTATGAATCAACGGTTCGTGCACACCTCGTCGCCTGTGACCGGAGTGCCTTCCAGCCTCGCGGTGAGCGTAGTATTCGCCTGGTGATTCATGTCGACGGGCGGGTGCTGCGGTGATCGGGAAAGACACTCACCAGGGACACGCCATCGCGGGGATCGTCGGCTTCGGCACCTACGCGCCGGCTAATCGGATCTCGGCCGAGGAATTAGCGCGGCGGGCAAACGTTCCGGTCGAACGGTTCACCCGGGGGATCGGCTTCGACTACGTTCACGTCGCCAATGACGACGAACACCCGTCGACGATGGGGCTGGCGGCGGCACACGATGCCCTGGGCGAGGCCGGCCTCACGGGCGAAGACATCGACCTGGTGATCTTCGTCTCCGGGGGCGATTACGACTATCGGAACTGGTGTCCGTCGACCTCGATCATGCGCGAGCTCGGCTGTCACAACGCGTATTCCTTCGAGATCCGCAATGGCTGCGCGGGCGGTGTATTGGCCTGCAATGTCGTGGCGGGAATGATGGACCGCGACCCTTCGGTGAACAACGCACTCGTCGTCTGCGCGGACACGCTGAGCCGAATCGTGTCGGCCGAGGTCCCGGAGTGCCAGCCGCTGCTCTATTTCGGTGACGGTGCCGCCGCTGTCGTGCTGCGCCGTGATCATCCGCGGTACCAATTGCTGAGCTTCGCCGAGCACACCGACGGCGAGTTGGGCGACATGCTTCGCATCGATGTGGGCGGCACGCGGCAACCCTTTACGAGAGAGTTCAGTGACTGGGATCGGGCATACGTGCGTGTCGACGCCGACGCCTTCGCGGACGTGATCAACCGCGTGTACCTCAAAGAGTATGTCTCGGTCATCAATCGCGCGGTCGACCGTTCGGGGCACGCGCTGGCCGAGATGGAATTCATACTGATGAACCAAGTGAAGACGTCATTGCGTGAACACATCCTCGACACCATCGGGATGCCGCAAGACCACACCTACATCTCGCTCGACGAATACGGGCATATGGGTCCTGCCGACTCACTTTTCACATTGGCGATGGCGCATCGAAAGGGTCTGCTACCCGAAGGTAAGTTGGCGATTCTCGCGGCCAGCGGGCTCGGGTTCTCCTGGGTCGCAAGCGTTTTGCGCTGCTAGCCCGAGAGGCACCACATCCAACCCCAAGTCACTCAGCCCTCGCTGGGTGCCACTCCCGGGCTATTTTCCCGCGGGCGATCAATTCAGTGGTGACGGCGACAGCGCAGGTCTGGGACAGCAGGATGGCGAGCAGAATCAGGATCTGCACCGCACCGGCCTGAGTTGCGGAACCCGTGGCCAGCAGGACGCCGACGAAGGCACCGGGTAGCGTCACCACGCCCACCGTCCTGGTTTGGTCGAGGTTGGGCAGCAGGGCGTCGGCCGCGGTCGCACCGATGACATACATACGCGCGTGGCGTTCGGAGGCCCCGATGCTGAGGAACGCCTCCACCTCACCCGTGCGTGTCTCGAGTGCATCGAGTGCACGGCGCGCGGCAACTGCGATCGCTGTCATGGTGCTACCCAGAACGATTCCCGTGACCGGCACGATCGCGACTCCGGTGAGGGGTACCAGGCCAGAGACCAGCAGCAGTGGAATAACCGAGGTCAGGCCCGTCGCAAGTGCTATCCCAATGAGCCAGGACCGGTTGGCCTGGCATCGGCGGGCCGCCGTCACGGTTGCGGCCACGAACATGGCAGCCAGCGCGAGCAGTGACGACCACAGGTGGGTCAGCACCGCGGCGAGGACGGCGGCAACTGCGGCCAGTTGAAGTACCGCGCGAAGCGCCGCGCGGGGCACCGTCCACAGCGAGCCGAGTGCCGTCGCCCGATAGACCGCGGCAGCGGCGATGACCATCACCGCGCAGATGATGACGAGTGTCGGGCTCAGGATCTGGTGGGAGAATTCCATGCTATTTGACGTGCGGAGCCACAGTCAGATCCATCTCATCCGACGGCAGACTCCAGGGCTTTCGTGCCCGCAACAATCGCATCGAGTTGAGCCGGTGACAGCGGGGCGAACAACGCTGCCATCTGTGCGGTCGTCGCCGCTTCGGCCGCTGCTTTCTGCGCGTCGATCTCCGGTGTGTGCTCGACCATGTCCTCGTCGGAGAAGCCGTGCATCTGGAAGTAACCCAGATCGCGGTCGAACTGACACGCCGCGGCGGGTGAGAGCCCGCAGGCCTTCACCGCGTCGGTGTGCACGCCGCCGCGCAATTCCCGGAGCAGGATGGCGGCCCGGTAGGCCCGGGCTGCGTCTGTCGTCGGAGCAGGCGCGGCGCGGTAACCGTCGAAGAGCGGCCAGGAACCGGAAGGTACCGCTGCGGCCAGGGCAGTGACCGCGTCGGTGAATGCGTTGAGGGTGTCCGAATCCACTCCGGCAAGATGTGCGTCGGCGTAGTCGTCGGCGGCACCGAGGTGGGCGGCGGCGATCGCGTCTTCTCCGGCCAGACTTCGACCCCGCTCCACCACGCCGGCGACCATTCCGGGCTTGAAGAAGTAGAAGACGCCGTCGGCGGTCGCCGGGTCGACGCCACCGAGCATGGACGCCCGACCTGCCCCGTAGAGGGAGATGACGTCGAGTCCGATGGCTTCGCCCCGGGCGGTGGACTGGGGCGAGAAGTAGAAGTTGGCGGCCAAATTCCCGAGGGGGCCGGCGACGGTCGAGGCTGCGGTGGTTGCGTCCATTGTCCCAACCTAGCAACGTGAAATGATTCGACGAGCACGCATGGCCCGAGGAAGGTGAGAGTGGGTTCGTTCCAGGTTGCCGAGGCAGGGATTGGGGATCTTCGCCGCGCCCTCGACGACGGCCGCGCCACGAGTGTCGAACTCGTCGAGTCCTACCTGCGCCGGATCGAGGCCTATGACCGGGGCGGCCCGACACTCAACTCGATTGTCGTGTTCAATCCGGATGCGCTGGCCGAGGCGGAAGCCTCCGACCAACGACGTGCCCGGGGCGAGTTGTTCGGACCGCTGGATGGCATCCCGTACACGGCCAAGGACAGTTACCTGGCGAAGGGTCTGACTGCGGCGGCGGGTTCGCATGCGTTCGCGCACCTCGTCGCCTACCAGGATGCTTTCGCGATCGAGCGGCTCCGGGCCGGCGGTGCGATTCTGATCGGCCTGACGAATATGCCGCCGATGGCCAATGGCGGTATGCAGCGCGGTGTGTACGGGCGAGCTGAAAGTCCCTATAGCGCAGAGTATTTGACGTCGGCTTTCGGTTCGGGTTCGTCGAATGGATCGGGTACCGCCACGGCGGCGAGTTTCGCGGCCTTCGGCCTGGGGGAGGAGACCTGGTCCAGTGGCCGGGCGCCGGCCACCAATAACGCCCTCTGCGCGTACACGCCGTCGCGCGGCGTGATCTCGGTGCGGGGCAACTGGCCGCTGGTGCCCACCATGGATGTGGTGGTCCCGCACACCCGAACCATGGCCGACATGTGTGAGCTGCTCGACGTCCTGGTCGCCGACGATCCGAACCCGCGCGGCGATCTGTGGCGCACGCAGCCGTGGGTCAAGATCCGGCCGGCATCCAACGTGCGGCCTAAGTCATACCCGGCACTGCTGCCCCGCGACGGCGACTCGGCCCGGCAGGCGTTGGCGGGGAGGCGATTCGGGGTGCCGCGCATGTACGTCAATGCCGACCCGGAGGCGGGCGTGGGCGAAGGTTTGGGCATCGGCGGCGCGACCGGCCAGCGCATCGAGACCCGGCAATCCATCCTCGATCTGTTCCGGGCTGCCGGAGCCGACCTGGTCGCCGCGGGCGCCGACGTCGTCCTGGTGGATTTCCCTGTGGTCTCCAACTACGAGCATGACCGCGAGGGCGTGCCGTCGATCAAGACCCGCGGGCTGGTGAGTCGCGAGTTCCTCGAACGTGAGGTGCTCGATCTGTCGGCATGGGCGTGGGACGACTTTCTGCGCGCCAACGGTGACCCGAACCTACCCAATCTCGCCGCGGTCGACGGAAGTCTGATCTGGGTCAACGATCCCGGCGCACTGCCGGATCGGGTACAGGGGTTCGGCGAGGGCAGCGACGAGATCAATATCTACCCCGACTTCATTCGCACGAACCCCATTAACTCCTACCTCGATATCCCGCACATGGAAGAGGGACTCCGCGGACTGGAACGCACTCGCAAGGTCGACTTCGAGGAGTGGATGCACCGGCGCGGACTCGATGCGGTGATCTTCCCGACCGTCGCCGACGTCGGTCCCGCTGATATGGACGTCAACCCCGCCTCCGCGGATCTGGGCTGGCGCAACGGCGTATGGGTGGCCAACGGCAACCTGGTTCCGCGTCATCTCGGCATCCCGACCGTGACGGTTCCGATGGGAACGATGGCCGATATCGGCATGCCCGTCGGGCTCACCTTCGCCGGCCGCGCGTATGACGACAATGCTCTGCTGGGTTTTGCCGCAGCATTTGAGGCGACCGGTGATCGGCGCACGCCTCCACCGCGAACACCACCCCTATGAAAGGTGAACTATGAACGCAGGTATCGCAGACGGCAACCGGATGCCGGCCGAATACGCTCCACAGGAACGGATTTGGATGGCCTTCCCGTGTGACGGGTACACCCTGGGCGAATCTGCTGAGGATCAGGACGAGGCTCGGTCCACCTGGGCTGCGGTGGCCCACGCGGCTGCCGAATTCGAACCCGTCACCATGGTCGTGCATCCGAAGGAACGCCATATCGCCGACCGCTACCTGTCGGCGGATATCGACATCGTCGAGGCACCACTCAATGACGCGTGGATGCGTGACATGGGGCCGACGTTCGTGCACGCCGCCGACGGTTCGGTGGCCGCGGTGGATTGGGTGTTCAACGGCTGGGGCGCCCAGGACTGGGCGCAGTGGGACCTCGATTCGCAGATCGGCCGATTCGTCGCCAACACCGCCGGCACACCCATCATCAGTTCGGACTTGGTCAACGAGGGCGGCGGCATCCAGGTCGACGGCGAGGGAACGGTGTTCGTTACCGATACCGTGCAACTCGACGCCGGCCGCAATCCCGGTATCACCCGCGCGGAGGTCGAGGCGGAGTTGGCCCGCACCATCGGGGCCACCCACGTGATCTGGCTGCCCGAAGGGTTGACCCGGGATTCGCAACGGTTCGGTACCCGCGGTCACGTCGACATCGTCGCCGCAATCACCTCACCCGGGCGGCTGGTGTTGCACTCCCAACGCGACGAATCCCATCCGGACTTCCAGGTGTGTCAGCGGATTCGGGCCGCCATCGAGGCCAGCACCGACGCGGCGGGGCGTTCCTGGGACATCACCGAAATACCCGCTCCCGCAACGCTGACCGATTCCGAGGGATTCGTCGACTACAGCTATATCAATCATCTGATTGTCAACGGTGGCATCATTGCCTGCGGGTTCGGCGATGCTCATGACGCTGACGCGGTGGCGATCCTCGCCGAGCAGTACCCGGGCCGCAGGGTGGTGACGGTGGATGCGCGACCGTTGTTCGCCCGCGGCGGCGGAATTCACTGCATCACCCAGCAGCAGCCGTTACCGCGAGGCTGAGTCAGTTCAGCCTGCGGCGCACCCGGGCAGAAACAGCGCAGCCGGGATCAGTGCATCGGCGGGCGCGGTGGTGGTGATCGGGTTGGTGCCGCACACCTTGGCCTTGTCCTTCGGAATCCAGAACTGGCCCTCCTGTTCGAACACGAAGGAGGTCGGGGCGCCCATATCCGGATTGGCCTTGTTGGCCAGCACGCCGCCGGTAACCGCCCAGCCGTCGGCGCAGTGCAGATCACTGATCGCGTAGACGTTGTCGGGTCCCATGGCCTGGGCGGCGTTGGTTGCGGGTTGGGCGAGGGCGTCCTTCGTGCACTCGGTCATGCCGCCGACCATCGGCGCGGTCGGGGAACTCGAGGAACTCGAAGCAGCGACGCTGCTGCGTGGCGCGGCCGGTTCGGTGCTGCTGGTGGCGCATGCGGCCAGGCCGGCGGCAGCCAACAGTGCCAGTGCGCCGGTGATGTGCGTGGTGTTAGTCATGAATCCTCCGTCAACTGGGCTGGAACCGTCACGATCGGCGATGTGGAGGGTCGGTTGTCGATAAGGAAGGCTGCGCCGGTCGGGTTCTGGTTGTTCAGATCCAGCTCGTAGATCGCGGGGTTTTCGTGTACGCGGTAGTAGTACTTCAGATTCTTGGTATCGGCGACGCTGGTCCAGAGCGTGTACTCCGTTGACTCAACACCGGTGTCTGTCACGTTGCGCAGAATCCCGCGCGGCAGATCGAAATTGTTCATCACGTGCCACGCCGTCCACACCGCTTCGGCACCGGTCGGATCGGCATACGAGTCGCGCGCGAAAAGGCTGGCGCGAATGAAGCGATCGGGCGAGTTACTGCCGCCCGGCATGCCCACGTAGCCGTTACCCATCGTGATCTTGTAACTCTGAGAACCACCTGCGGTGATCGGGCCGGCCGGGTTGTACGGCGAGAGCGACTTGAAGTGCTCCCAGTTGTCCAGGTGAAACTCGAAACGCGGCAGGTTTGTCACACAGCCGCCCGGTGACTCGATGATCGTCGGCGGTTGATTCGGCGTGTGCCATTCGCAGATGATTGTCCTCCCGCTGGTATCACCCACGCGCAGGTGCAGCGGCAGTTGGCCTTTCGTCGTGGGCGTGAAGGGGAAGTCGGTGTCGACAATGACGACATCGTCGGAAAGCAGAGCGGCCTCGGCTTCGTCGGTCGTTGCACAGTTACCAAGGAGATAAAGCACAACCTGCCAGCTGGCGATTGCTCTATCGCGATTGGCGTCCGACACCGGTGAGAATTCGGTGAACCCGGGAAGGTTGAAAACGCCTGCTATGAGACCTTTCTCGTTGATCCCGTCGGAGCCCAGTGTGTGCGTTCCGCCGGAGATCGTCACGTTGCCGCCGAACGCATAGGTGTTGGTCCACCGCATCCCGTCAGATCCCGAACTCGTGTCACCGACGAATTCCTGCCCGCGGGGGAAGTAACCGATGCACTCGGGTAGCGGGGTGTCGAACTCCATCGTCCTTGCGTAGATGACGTCGCCGTTGTCGGCCGTGAGCTTGATCCCAGTGCACATGTCGGTTGAGGACGCCTTACGTTCGCGCTTCTGCTATTCACGGGCCAGCATACGGTCGCGTTGCTCCTCGAACGTGAGAACCTGAGCTTCGAAACGCTGTTCGGTAGGCCTGCGACACGACCCGAAACTACAGTTCAGGCCGTTCCGATCAGCAGTCGCTGTCGAATCTCGCCACCGGTAGCGGCATCGGCGATGGTTCCGGCCAGTGCAAGCGCACCCTGTGCGATTGCCGTCTCAGCCGCGCGGCTGATGGTGGCGGCGGCGAATTCGGATTGGTGGTTGACCGCAGGCAGGGAGTCGATGCCGATATAGGGGTGGATCGCGGGGATGACCTGGGAGACGTTGCCCATATCGGTGGATGCCCTCGCCATCATCGCGTCCGGACCGGTGCTGAAGCGCCGCCCGATCGCGATTGCCCGTCGCTGGTAGCAGGCCAGCAGGTCGTCGTCGTTGCGGAACTCCGCATACGGCTTGGATTCGGCAGTGATGCAGAGTTCGGCACCGGACGCCACCGCGCCGGCCTCGAAGCAGCGCATCACCCTCGGCTCGACCTCGGCCAGTTCCGCCAGTGTTTCGGCGCGGACGTACCAGCGTCCCTCGGTGCGCTGCGGAATGGCGTTCGGTGCCTCTCCGCCGCGGGTGACCATGCCGTGCACCCGCACCGAGGGCGGCAACTGCTGGCGCAGCAGTCCGATGGCGACCTGGGCGACGGTGAACGCGTCGGCGGCGTTGATGCCGCGTTCGGGGTAGGCCGCGGCATGCGCCGCCCTGCCGGTGTAGGCGATATGGCTGTGTGACACCGCGAATGGGCGCGCCCGGGCGACGTCGACCGGGCCGGGGTGCACCATGGCTGCGGCGTGCTGGCCGGAGAATCCGCCGCGTTCGAGTAGTTCGATCTTGCCGCCACCGCCTTCTTCGGCCGGCGTGCCGATCACGGTCAGCGTCACACCTAGATCGCCGACGACAGTTGCCAGTGCGAGTGCGGCGCCAACGGTGATGGCCGAGATGAGATTGTGGCCGCAGGCGTGGCCGAGGCCGGGCAGCGCGTCGTATTCGGCACACAGCGCGATATTCAGATCGCCGCTGCCGACCCGGGCGGCGAATGCGGTGTCCAGGCCGCAGTACTTCTCCGTGACGTCAAAACCGTTGTCCGACAATTCTTCCGCGACCCGCCGGGCTGACCGCACCTCCTCCCAGGCGATTTCGGGATGGTCGTAAAGGTCGCGGGACAGTGCAGTGAGCCTGGGGTGTGCCGCGGTGACACGTGCGGTGATCGCGTCGTCGATACTCACAGGTCGCCCGCCACTCCGTATGACGGTGCCCGGGTGGGGTCGACGCCGCGCACCCGGTAGTCGTTCTTCTGTGGCTGCCACAGTTCCCATAGCGCGCCGAGGTCGCCGATGGGATCCTCGGAGTAGTCGACCCGCAGGTCGGTCACCGGCCACGGCACGTCGTCGACGACGAGTAGGCCCGCGGAATGCACCGGGCCTGCTTCACCGCCCGCGGTCAGAGCGGCGCGCAGTCCGTCAAGCAGGCGTTGTTCGAAGTCGGCCGCTGCACTGTCGGCGTACCCGGTCAGCAGGGCGCCGATGACTCGCTCGTGGGCGAGTAGGTTTCCCGCCGCAACCGCCTGATCGCCCTGGGCGTGGGTGTGCACGCCGAGGCTGTGTGAGCCCGAGTGGATGGCGGTGGTGCCGGTGTCGTCCACGACGGCGACCTGGCGGTAATCGGGGTATTTCTCCTGTGCCAGTGCGGCTTTGAGCGCGGTGTCGGCATCAGAGCCGGCGGCCAGTGCGTCGAGCACCAGGGGACCGAGGGCGGGGTTGGTGACATTCTGGGAGGCGACCACGCCGACGCCGGCCCGAACGTGCGCGCATCGGGCAGCGACGGCCGGACTAGATGAACTGATCACCATGCCGAATGCTCCGGTGGCGGGGTCTCTCGCGATGAGGGAGAACGTCATGGCGTGGGTTCGCTGATCACCGCGGTGGCGTCGATCTCCACCAGCCATTCGGGGCGGGCGAGTGCGGAGACCACCAGACCGGTCGAGACGGGGTAGACGCCTTTGAGCCACGTGCCCATTACCCGGTACACCGTTTCCCGGTAGCGGATATCGGTCAGGTACACCACGACCTTCACGATGTCTCGCAGTGAGCTACCGGCCTCGGTGAGCAGCATGGCGATATTGGCCATCGCCTTCTCGGTCTGGGCTTCGACGTCACCGACGCCTACCGACTCGCGGGTGTCGAGGTCCTGTCCGATCTGGCCGCGGAGATAGACAACACCGCCGGCGACGACGGCCTGACACAAGTCGTTGTCGATGTTCTGTTCGGGGTAGGTGTCGCGGGTGTTGAAGGGCCGAATCCGCTTGTGCGTCGGGGGTTTGGGGTTCATCGGGCCGCATCGAACGCTTGATGGGCAAGGTAGCCGCGTTGGATCGCGATCTGGTCGGCCAGGTACTTGGCGTCGTGCCAGACACCCCAGATGAAGCTTGATCCGCGCCGCGACTGCCAGGGCAGACCGAGGAAGTAGATGCCGGGTTCGGTCGAGACACCACGGGAATGTTGCGGCTTGCCGTTCTCGTCGAAGGCGTCGACCTGCAGCCAGCCGTAGTCGGATACGTATCCGGTGGCCCAGACGATCGAGGTCACTCCAGCGGCACCGAGGTCGAGTTCGCGGAGGGGATCGGTGACGCAGTCCGGGTCCGGGCCGAGTACGCGCGCCTGTGGGTCCTCGGGCAACTCCAGGCCGGTCCGGGCCAGGTAGGCATCGGCTTCGTCCAGCACGGCGAGGTAGGTCGCATCGCTGTGTTCGATGTTGGCGCGGAGGTCGGCTGCGAATGTCATGACGCCGTTGTCGAATGCGGTTGCCAGGCCGACGAGTGTCACGCCGCGCGCGGCCAGGGCCCGAAAGTCGACGGTTTCGCCGCCACCGACTCCACTAACCGCGATGGTGACATGTTCAGCGCCCTGCGGCGGAGCGGACGCGTCCCACTTGCCGAGAACGCCGAGCCACCAGACGAAGTCATAACCGCGGTAGCGCCGCGGCGGGCGGTCATGCGGCCCGACCGCGAGGTACACGTCTCGACCCGACTGCCGCAGTTCATCAGCGATCTGCACGCCGGATGATCCCGACCCGACGACGAGCACGCCACCGGCGTGGAGCTGCTGCGGATTGCGATACGAACTGGAATGGATCTGGGTGATACCGGCGGTCTCAGGCACCAGGGGTGGGATGACGGGCTGCTGGAATGCTCCCGTTGCGGCCACGATGTAGCGGGCCTCGAGTTGCCCTGCGGAGGTCTGGACGGCAAAACGCTGGCTGCCGTTGATCTTTCGTACCGCACGCACCTCGACGCCGGTGCGGATCGGGGCGTCGATGTCGGCGGCGTAGTTGACGAAGTAGTCCACCACCTGTGCTCTGGTGGCGAATCCGTCCGGGTCGATCGGGAATTCTCGGCCGGGGAACCGGTCATGCCAGGCGGGTCCATTGGCCACCAGGGAATCCCATCGCTCGGAACGCCAGCGTTCGGCGATCCGATCACGCTCCAGCACCAGGTGTGGCACACCAGCCGCCCGCAGGTGCTCGCTCATCGCGATCCCGGCCTGGCCGGCTCCGACGACGAGGACCTCGGTCTGTTCGGTCGCGGTCTGATTGGTCACAGCTGGATCCAGGTGGTTTTCAGGCCGGTGTATTTGTCCAGGGCGTGCAGGGACAGGTCGCGGCCGAATCCGGATCCTTTGAATCCGCCGAACGGGGTCTGTGAACTCAGGGCGTCGACGGTGTTGACCGAGACAGTGCCCGCGCGCAGTGCCGCGGCCACGGTGTGTGCCCGGCGCAGGTCGGTGGTCCACACCGAGGCGGCCAGGCCGTAGACGGTGTCGTTGGCCATCCGGATTGCCTCGTCCTCGCTGTCGAATGTTTGCACGGTCACCACGGGTCCGAACACCTCGTCGGTGATCAACTCGGCGGACGAGTCCAGACCGGTCACCACCGTCGGCTCGATGAAACAGCCACGGCCGTCGACGTTTCCGCGTCCACCGCCGATCCGGATCTCGCCGTGGTCGCGAGCACGGTCGATGAATCCGAGCACATGGTCGGTGTGTGCCTCGTCGACGATTGCGCCCAGGGTGGCGTCCGGATCCAGGGGATTGCCCGGGCGTACCGCGGCTGCGCGTTCCACCAGTCCGGCGATGAACTCTTCGGCGATCGACTTCTCGATCAGCAGTCGGGAATTGGCCGAGCACACGGCACCCTGGTTGTAGAACGCACCGAAGACCGCTTTGTCCAGAGCGAGGTCGAGATCGGCATCGGCGAATACGACGTTGGGACTCTTGCCGCCGCACTCGAGCCACACCTGCTTCATATTCGATTCGCCGGCATACCGCAGGAAGCGCTTGCCGGTCGCGGTGGATCCGGTGAATGCCACCACGTCGATGTCTGGGTGCAATCCGATGGCGGCACCGGCGGTGTCGCCGAGACCGGGTACGACGTTGAGCACACCGGCCGGCAGACCAGCCTCGGTGGCCAGTTCAGCCAACCGCAGCGACGACAGCGGAGCGCGCTCGGAGGGTTTGAGGACGACGCTGTTGCCGGCGG
>Ga0209829_10003169_pt1 | contig 12091 bp, 8 predicted proteins | sample C_140205_EF_Meta_FD_187311 | JGI IMG/M metagenome (GOLD analysis project Ga0209829, IMG submission 187311) | Freshwater microbial communities from Lake Croche, Canada to study carbon cycling - C_140205_EF_MetaG (SPAdes) (version 2) | ecosystem: Environmental > Aquatic > Freshwater > Lake...
TTCCTCGGCCGTGGGCTGCTCCTGGTCGGGCGGCGGCATCGTGCCCCGCTCGATCTGCTCGAGGGCTCGTAGCCAGCCCTTCGCAGTGGCGTCGGTGACGGAATCGCCGAGCGACTCGAGCGACACGCCCGACTCGCGGGTGGCGTCGTCGTGGCAGGCGAGGCAGTGCGTGGAGACGAACGTGCGGACCGCACCGCTGATGGCCACGGAACGGCCAGTCGCCGGAGCAGCCGCGGCCGGAGCTGCGGTAGCTGAGGCACCGGTGTCGGCGCCGAAGGCCTCGGTCGCCACGGCGGCCATCAGCGTCGCGAGTGCAAGCATGACGAGTGACAGCGTGACGGTCCTGCTAGGCATCATGCCAGTTCCCCGAGCGTGCCCTTGCTCTTGCCGAATGTGTCGGCCTCGATGCCGAACCGCTGCGCCATCGAGAGGTAGAGGTTGCACAGTGGCACCCGTTTGCCCTCTTCTTCCGGCATCTTCACATGCGTGCGGTGCTTGTAGCCACCGCCGGCCACGATCACCGGCAGGCTCTTGTTGGTGTGGGCGCTGCCGTCGCTCATGCCGCTGCCGAACAGCACCTGCGTGGTGTCGAGCAGGCCAAACTCCTCGAGTTTCGCGAGGAACCGCGCGAGGTGGACCATCTGGTAGTGCTCCACCTTCCGCATGCCGGCCATGAGCACGGGATCCTTGCCGTGGTGCGAGTAACCGTGATAGCCCTTCTCTTCGATTCCCATCGCGGCCGTGTCGAACGACCCGGGCACCTCGATCGTGGCCACCCGGGTCGAATCGGTCTGGAGGGCCAGCGCCACCAGATCGAAGAGGATCGGCAGCTGCTGGCTCACCGTGCCATCCTTTGGCTCCTTGGCATCGACATGCGGCCGGGGCCGCGAGAGCCAGGCCTTCTCCTGAGCGAGCGACTTCTCCACTTCACGGATGGCGGTGAAATACTGCTCCATCTTCTGCCGGTCACGGCTGCTGAGCCGGCCGTTCATCCCCTTGGCCTGGCCATTCACGGCGTCGAGGATCGAGCCCTGCTGGTCGTACTCGGCGCCGAGTTCGGCCGTCCGCTCGGCGGGGTCATCGATGAAGAGCTGCTTGAAGACGCGGGAAACCTGCTGGATCGGCGGCACCATCACACCGTTGCGGGTCCAGGAGAGTTCGACACCGCCGCCACCTACGGGGCCGGCCGCCGTGTTGAGCGTGGCGAAGCGGGTCTGGCCCGCCACCTGCCGGCCCAGAAACTGGTCAAGCGAGATGTTGCCGTCGGGCATGCCCGCCACCTCGCTGGTCAGCACCCCTGAGAGAAACGTGTGGGTGGCGCCGTGGCCGCTGCCGTAGCCGTGATCGAGGTTGGAGAAGACGGTGAACTTCCCGCGGAGTGGATCGAGCGGCTTGAGGTTGTCGGGGAGCGCGGCGGCCAGCCCTTCCTCCGTCGGGAAGAAGGAGTCGTGGACCATGCCGAACGGGTTGGCGACGCAGACGAACCGCTGCGTCGGGGCGGCGGCCTCCGCCCGGGCAAACGTCTCAAGCCACGGCAGGGCGATGCAGGCACCGGTGCCTTTGAGAAACATGCGGCGGGGATGCCGCGAGTGGGCACGGGTCATCAGATGCTCCTGGGATAGGGCGTGCTGCTGCTGAGGGGCCGCGAACTCCACGATCTGGCGATCAACAAGATGACCCCGGATCCGGAAAACTCACCCACGGTCAACCGTTGCCGGGTGGCAGTGCTCCCGCCACGGCCTCCGCGCCAGAACCTGTCTCAATTGTACCACTCCTGGGGGGCGTCGTCTTTCGTGTGGCCTCCGGAACTTCAGACAGTGGCTGCACGAACTCGTACACGCGATCGGTGGCGACGTCGTGAAACTCCTGTCGCGAGCCGTCTGGCCAGCGGATGCGGACCGAACGCACGCGATCGATATCACCCAACCCGAACGTCACCGGCAGTTCCACCTGCGAGAGATAGCTCCGCGTCGGCATCACCTCACGGCGCAGCGTGCAGCCGTCCAGATCGACTTCGACCACCGCCCCGATGGCGTCACGGTTGCAACGAGTTCCCCGCAACCTGAACCGGAGCCAGTGATGACCAAGCGACTGGTCGTTGCGGAAGAGCCGTGGCGGGCCGATCAGGTTGGCCACCAGCAGGTCGGTGTCGCCGTCGCCATCGATGTCAGCGAAACTCGCTCCCCGGCCCACGGTCCGCTGTTCGATGTCGGGCCCACACTCCACGCTTCCGACTCGCCGGAATTCGGTCGCCTGCTCCGGACCGCAGTTCCAGGAGAGCACCGTGGGTTGCTCGAAAGACTGGTTGGTCTGCACGCGGTGGATGTCGTCGAGCACGTGTCCGTTGGCGGTGAAGAAGTCGAGCCGTCCGTCGAGGTCGTAGTCGACGAAGAACAGACCAAACGTCAGCTCCCGGACCGTGTCATAACCCAACCCTGATGTGTTGCCCTCATCGGTGAACCGCAGTTCGCCGCCGTAGGAGACGAGCAGCGCCGTCATCCAGTTGGCGTAGTTGCCGATGGCGATGCCCACGGCATCGTCGTTGCGGAAGTGCGCCGTGTCGATCCCCATGCTGGCCCGCGCGTTGCCATCGAAGTCGTACGCCACCCCCGCCGTCTCCGCGATCTCCTCAAACGTGCCGTCCCCACGATTGTGGAAGAAGTGATTGCGGACAAAGTCATTGGCCACGACGATGTCGAGCCAGCCATCCTCGTCGAAGTCGTGGAACGTGACGGCCAGCGCCTTGCCGGCGGGCACTCCCGTCGCGGGATTGAACACGTGGAGTCCGGCGGCAGTCGAGACATCAGCAAACGTGCCGTTTCCCTCGTTACGAAAGAGCGACGAAAAGGATCCTTCGAAGGCCTGAGGCCTGCCGTAGCTGCGACCCATGCCCGTCTGCCCGAACTTCTGGCCGACGTCGTACTCCCGTGACCACGCCACGTAGTTGCAGACGAACAGGTCGAGATCGCCGTCGTTGTCGTAGTCGAACCAGCCGGCGCTCGTGCCCCACGCATCGGAGTCGCCTGCCACTCCGGCCGATGAGGTCACGTCGATGAAGCGTCCGCCACCGAGATTGCGGAACAGCCGATCCTCGCCGACGGCCGGGAGAAACACATCGACAAGCCCGTCGTTGTCGAAGTCGCCACAGGCCACGCCCATACCGAAGAGACTGACATCGAGCCCGGAGCCCGCGGTCACGTCTTCGAAATGCCCCGTGCCGTCGTTGCGATAGAGCGATGGCGTGGCCGGCGTTTCATTCGATCGGGAATCCCAGTCCCAGCGTCGGCAGTTCTGCAGGAGCAGATCCTGGTCGCCATCGGCGTCGAAGTCGAAGAAGGCACAGCCGCCGCCCATCATCTCCGGCAGGAGTTTTTCCGACGACCCGCCGTTTTCATGCGTGAATGTGATGCCCGCCGCGCGGGTGACGTCGACAAGAGGCACGTGTGGAACGCGCAGCGGCGGATATGCACGCGGCCGGGCCACGGCCAGCGGGACCAGGGGCTCACGTGCGGTGGGAAACAGCGTCTTCACATCGAAAAAGACGAGGATGCCCACGATCATTCCCGCCACGCAGAGGATCAGCGACGAACGCCACAGGGCACGTGTGATAACTGCGTCGTCCGACTCGGTGGCGACAGGATCGACGGCGTCGGATGGGGCGTGGGGGGCGGTGCCGCGTTGGCCATTCATCGGGGTGGTCTCCCGGACGCATCTGCCGAAGCGGTCGCGGGCGCCGCCGGAAGGCCGGGTGCACCCGGCCTGTGCAGCGGATACCTCACGACCACCTCGGCGGCATGGTTTGCCGCAGGATACCGCGTGCGGGCCAGGCGAACGGCACGGTCCTGCGCGTTTTCGTCGGGCCGGTAGCGGGCATGCAGCCTGCCGTGCTCTGCGGCCCGATCCTCGTCGCCCACTTCCCGGAACAGCCGTTGCAGGTTGTAGTGGGCCGTCACGTCTTCGGAATCGACCGCGAGCGTCTTTTCAAACTCGACGATCGCCTCGCGGTATCGCGTCACGGCCTCCTCGCGGCGGCCCTGCCGCGCGGCTGTTCGCCCCAGGTCGAAGAGTGTCTGGCCGAGGAGGTTGATCACCTCGTGGTCGATGCTGAAGTCGAAGCCGCGGGCGACGACGTCGGAACCGCGGTCGGTGAGCACGGCCCGGAAGTTCTGCTCGGCGGCTTCGAGGTGCCCCTGCTTGCGATTGATCATGCCGGAGAGCCAGGCCCAGGTCCATCGGGGAAAACCTCCCGCGTCACGGAACGCCGCGGCCCGATCGAGCGCGTCCACGGCCTCGTCGAACCGCCCCTCGGCGTTGAGCACGCGGACGAGATTCAGCGGGCCATCCCAGCGGCCAAGGCGCTCCACCTCCCTGAAGGCTTCGGCAGCCTGGCGGAGTTCGCCCGCCCCCTTGAGCAGCATGCCAATGCCGTAGTCGTTCCACCGCTGCCAGGCCGGAATGTCTCGGGGAGCGTTCGTAACAGCAGCGTCGCCGGTCGCCGCGGGAAACACGACCCGGTCCACCGCCAGCGTCGTGATCGGCAGGTCGTTGACGTAGCCAACACCCGGTTCGTAGTCGCGGATGGGCCTGCCGAGCCGCTCGGTGCCGCGGGCGACATAGTCCATGTAGTGCCGGTCGAACTTCCGGTACTGCAGCTTTACCTCCACCTCGACGGGGCCGGTGACGTCGTCGGGCACCTCCAGAGCGTAGTGCACCGTCTGCCCTGCGCCCGGTGGAATCTGGTGGTTGTAGAGCGTGGTGAAGATGTCCTGCGGATTGCGGCGGTCGATGCGGTGACCGTCGCGGTCGAGCATGAACGCATTGACAAAGTGCGCCCACGGGTCGACCTCGTTGCCGGCATCGGGATCGACCGCACCGCTGCGGCCGATCACCCGGCCGCCGGCCGAGGCCGTGACGTCGAGCCAGACCTCGTTGGAGTCGGCCGTCCCCTGCGTGAATGCGTGCCCGAGGGTGAGCGTGCGAATCACGACCTCGAGGAGGTAGCGCCGGCCCGGCTCGAGCACCGGCACCTCGGGCCGGAGTGGAGCATGCAGCCGGCCATCGACGTCGCCTCCCTCCCGCACGCCAAAGAGGTCGACCCGGAGGCGGCCTTCGAGAAACCGCTGGTGGGCCGCGACCACGTCGGACTTGTCCCGCAGCCAGGCGAGGCCGGTGTTGGCGGCCGGGAAGAGATGGTCGTGGATGCTCAGTGCACGGGCATCGCGGAAATACGCGGCCCCGAAATCGGACGACGCGGCGAGCGGCATGTGGCACTCGCTGCAGTTCGCTTTGGCCTGATCGGGATAGTAGAAGCTGCGGGCTCCGTGCCCGGACACGCCGCTGAGCAGGTAGCTGTCGTAATGGTTCTGGCCGCGCAGGAAGTCTTTGTAGTGTGTCAGTTCCCGTGGCAGGCCGACCTTGTGGCAGGTGGAGCAGAACTCCGCCGAGCGGTGCAGTTCCGGTTTCAGAAACGTCTTCTTGTGGAACGCCGGCTTTGCTTTGACGAGCTGATTGCTGACCCACCGCAGGTATTCGCTATCGCTTTCCGCGAATGGATAGTGCAGCGGTTCCTCGATCGTGTAGTCGGCGTTGCCCCGTGTGCTGTTGACGCTTGTGATCGCGTGGCAGACGGTGCAGGTGATGCCTGCCTGGGCCGTGGGATGGGAGAGCATGTCAAACGCGGGGTCGTCGAACGCACCGCTGAAGAATGGCACCGGGTCGTGGCAGCCGGCACACCAGCGGGAGGCCTTGACCGAGCCGTCGCGGTCGAATGCGACCTGGCGGGTTTCGGCGACGCTGGCGAGATACATCGGGTTGTTAAAGGAGCTGAAACGATGGGCGCTCTGGCTCCACCCGGCATGGGTATCGGCATGACACTGGCGGCAGTAGTCGTCGTTCATCAGCGCCGCCCCTGGGATGAAGTTCCCGGTGGACGTGCGGGCGAGCGAGGGCTCGAAATACGCGGCGCCCGAATCCGGGCCGACGGCCCTCAGACGTCGGGGGTCGTGGGAGTGCAGCGTCACAGCCACCGCCACCGCGGCCATGACGAGGCCCGTATAGGCCCCCGCCATCCGCCAGCGGATCTGCGGTCCGGCCAGCCGATGCAGCCAGTAGAGCCAGATCGCCACGAGCGGGCCGATCACATGCAGCCAGTAGACGATCGTGCGGGCCGCGGGAGCCCGCAGGTCGAAGCCGCCGATCCGCATGAGCAGGAAGCCGGTGATAAGCACGACGATCGCCACGGCAAACAATGCATAGCCGAGTCGGACCGCCCGTCTGTTGCGGCGGTGCCGCGCTGACAAGAGGTGCAGCGTGCCAAACGTGATGAAGGGCGACGTGAAGACCAGCCCCAGCACGAGGTGGCCAAGGAACATGTACTGGTAGAACAGGTTCTGGTGCGTCAGACCCGTGAACCACTCAAGCGCCGTGATGCTTGCCAGATAGAGCGAGTTGGCGCCAAGAAGGGCGGCCAGCACGAAGACCGCTCCGAGCAACACCCGCAATCGTGGGCCAACGGCTGGAACATAGTGCCGCACAGTTGCTCCACCTGACTCGAGTCGCGCTGGAGGGGTTCAGTCCGGCATCCCTGCGATCAGGGACTCTGGAGCTTGAATTCGAAAGTGTTTGTGACGCCGGCTTTGACCTCCGCCGTGATTCCGCTGGTGTCGGGATTCGAGTAGCGGACCGGCACGAGGTTGCGCGGCTGCGGCGGCGCCGACGGGGATTCGCCGGGCTCGGGCAGATCCGGGCCGATGTTCCGCACGTCGATGACGATCTTGTGGAATCCGACCAGAGCGCCGTCTTTGGGCTTGAAGCTCATGGCACCTTCAAAGCGGCCATCGGGTTGGATATAGGCCACAGCCATCCTGCCGGTGGATCCCTTGCTGTTGTCGGGGATGAAGTGAACCATGCCTTTGGTCATCGGCTTGCCATTCAACGTGACGGTGCCATTCACCGGGGCCATCGTGGGACGTGGCGGTCGGCTGCATCCTGCGATGCCCAGGATGAGGACGAGCATTGCACAGACAGACACACGGAGGGTTCTGGTCATCGGTCCAGTCCTTTGGGAGAACAGTCGGTCGGCGATGGAAGACCAACGCTGCGTGGTGGGGCTACGCAACGGGGAATGCGTTATCACGATCACCATGGAATCTTGGTCGTCTCTCGACCTTTCATGTTGGCCGCCCCGCGCCACAACGTGATGTCGATTGAATCGTCGACGTAGCCGACAGCCCCATCGACCTTGGCCATGAAGACGCCACCGACATGGCTCGAGCTGAACGGGAAATCCATCTGGTCCTGCCAGTTGGCATTGCCGCCCGGCATGATCTGATTCGGTCCATACTGGTTGTAGCGCATGGTCGCCGCCCGCGAGGCGAGGCCCACCGGCCAGGCGCAGTAGAGCCCGCCCCAGTCGATAGCCTGTGCTGGATAGATCGCCTTCATCGCATTGGGCCGCACCTCACCGCACAACAGCGTGTTGGATGTTCCGTCGAGAACATCCTTCATCCGGGTGACCTGCGCTTTCCGCTGGGGATACCACCAGCCCACCCCACTGGACGTGCCCGTATCCACCAGATAGAAGACGCCGGCTTCGGCAGGGGCGGAGCCATACCAGGAATTCGACGTGCTGCCCATCACACCTGCGTAGCAGCTGGCGCCAACGTCAAAACCGCTACCGGAGCAGCCAAATGACAAGGAGCCGTAGGCCTGCTCGCCATACGACGGGCAACGATAAACTGACGGTGCCACTTTCCCCCCGCCCACGGACTGGGCGGCAGTCTTGTTCGTCGCGCCTTGGACACTCGCAGTGAGGTCGAACTTGTTGTAGAGCGACTGTTCTTCCATGAACGGCAGCACCCTCACAAGCAAGCCGATCGCAGGGCCGGTGCCGCCAGGACCGCACTGCCAATCCGTGAGGCCTGTGTTGGCCGGCGGGAACTGGCTCTGGGCATCGTGATAGTTCAGACATCCGAGGGCCAGTTGCTTGAGGTTGTTCTGGCAACTCGACCGTCGGGCCGCCTCGCGGGCCTGCTGCACCGCGGGAAGGAGCAGTCCGACGAGCGTTCCGATGATGGCAATCACGACCAGAAGTTCGACGAGCGTGAACCCGCGTCGTGAACCTGCCGCGCGAGGATTCTCCACGCTGTTTTCAATGAATGAGTTCACGACGGCCCCCACCAAAAAGAAGAGAATGAAAAATGTGGCACTGGCGGCGAACCGCCAATGACACTGAGAGTATGACACAGCAATCCGAAAACTCACCCTGTCGGCAATGGGAGGGGTGATGAAAACTGCTGAAAGGGGGGGGTTCCACCGTTTTCCTGCCCTGAGATTGCCGACCGTGTGACTCCAGCTTTAACGGGGCGGGCGCGGGATTGCGGCACGGACGACCTCCAGCCGGATATCGTCGACATACTGCCCCATCGACTCCCAGACCAGCCGTTCGCCGTCGTTCCGCCACCGCTCGGTGAAGCAGTGCAGGACGAGATACCTAGCCCCCTCCGGCACGTCCACCGTAGCCGACAGCCGCTGCCATGTGCGGCTGTCGCTGTCGAGGTCCTGGCGGATCTCCGAGGCGGCCATCGATGCGGGCTGCTTGGCCGCCGCCGCGAATTGGGCCCGCCAGTCACGGCGGAAATCGCGGGGATGCGTGTCGGTGGCGATCAGGCTGACGCCGCCAAACGGCTTCACGACGTCGCCCGTCTGGGCGGCGTTGAAAAAAGCGGACAGCTCGACGCGGTCCAGCCGGCCACCGGCTGAAGCCCGCAGCTCCGTCAGATCGACGAACCGCCAGATCTCCGCGACCACGCCCTCGTAGAACGTGTCGCGTGGATGGCCGCTCACGAACGTGAGCATCCGTGCGCCGCCGTGCGGCACGACACCATCCGTGACGCCCACGACCTCCGTCTCGTCACCGCCCCAGAGGTCGAAATGCTGTGGCTGAAAGTTCTGCGCCGGCGGCGGCGGGGTCTCGAAACCCTCTTCATGGACGACGATCGCCGCCGGCTTCACACCGCCCGCGAGAGTCAGGGAGGCGATGCCACGAGACGCGACCAGCACGGCAGCAAGCCAACCAACCACTACCACAATGCGACGCACCACCAGCGGCAGTTCACACCAGGCGGCAGCGAACGCCGCCAGGGACATGCCATCGCCCCCAGATGAGGTCGCAGCCGGATTGACCGGTGGAGTTGCGACGCCTACCGACGAAAACTGCAGCTTCGCGGCCTCGCGAAGCAGACCATGCACACTCGCCCGCTCCCAGAATTCCTGCCGTGCCTCGCTCGATTCGATCAGGGATGTTTCCAACTCCGCGAACTGATCGTCGGCGAGCATGCCATCGAACCAGGAGTCGATGAGCATTTCGCGGCGGTCTGCCATGCTCGGCGTCGGTGGAGCAGCCTCATTGATCGGGTCGTCTTGGGGCGTGCTCATCCCGTGGCCTCCATGCGGCCGTCCGAACCAGCCGCGAGCTTCTTCGCAACGCAATCACGGATCGCGTTGCGGGCCTTGAGTAGTCCGTTGTTGACACCTGCCACCGTCCGGCCGAGAAGCTGTGCGATCTCGCTGGGGCCGTGTTCGGAGAAGTAGCGGAGTCGCACGAGCTCGAGGGCCTTCGGGGGCAACGCATCCATGCAGGCCATGAGGAGGGTCAGCCGTTCCTCGCGAAGGAGATCAGGCGAGGCTGACGCGGCGAGCGAATCGATGACGGCCGGCGAGAACCGTCGGCTGGCACGCTGGTTTTCCAGCACCTTGAGCCGGACGATCGCGCAGGACCATGCCAGGAAATTGGTTTCTGGCTGGAAGTCAGCCGCCTTGGTGGTCACCGTGAGGAATGTCTCCTGAATCACGTCGTCTGCGGCGGCAAACTCGCCCGCCAGCGCGAGTGCATAGGCCCGCAGCTGCGGCGCATACCGCACGAACAGCTGCTGCACGAGCATGGCATGGGCAGCGAGCTGACCGGAGGCAGCCTCATTGCGTTGAGATGGTGGCATGTGTTGAGAGGCTGGCGAGGGAGATGGACGCCTCCCAGCAGGAGGCAGGAGGCAGGAGAGCGGCCGCGGCCTTCAGCCGATCACCCTCAAGATGACGCTCGTTGCGGAAAAGTCACCCTCCGAGGTGGAAAGATCGGATTTCCGCTGACCGATGCGCCGGCCTGGTCCGATCCGTGTAATCGTCGGGGCACATCACTCGTCAAAGCGGAGTCACTGGATGGCCGCGGCCAGGAAATCGCCGTCGCGGCGCAGTCGCGAGACGGCGAGCGCCCGTCGCTGCGGGATCGGCAGGCTCGCTTCCGTCGCATCGAACAGGGGCCATTCGCAGTGGACCGACATCGGCACCTCGACGTGCAGGGCCGACAGCAGCGTCAGAAATTTCTTCCACGGCACGATGCCCTGGCCGGCGGGCACGTCGACGGGCTGGGCGGATTCGGTGGACGCCCAGCGGAAGTCCTTGAAGCAGAGGCTGCGGACGAAGGGGGCGATCCGCCGCAGGCCCACGTCCCAGGAGCCGGTCGCCTCGGCGACGGCATGCCGCACGTCGTATTGGCAGCCGATCCAGCGCGGGTCACGGTCCTCGAGGATCTCGCGGATGTCCCAGACGGAGCCCCCCACGCGGCCGCCCGACGAGCCGTGGTGATTCTGGTAGCAGCCGGTGATGCCGCATCGGCGGTTGAGCGTCTCGAGTGACTCCATCTGTCGGCGGAGCGAGTCGAGCGAGCGATCCATGCCGAGCGTGTCGTCATACTGGAGATACGCCATGCGGTAGACGGCCACACCCTCCGCGGCCGCCGTCTTGAGCACCGTCTCCGCAGTCGGGTCGTCCGCCGACTTGATCGCGGTCACGATCATGCCGATCGAGAGTCCCTGCCCGCGGGCGGCGGCCGCCGCGCGGGGGAGATCGACAGCAACCCGTTCCGGCTCGACATGGCCCCCCGGCCGCACCGTTAATTCGATGCCGCCGTATCCAGCTTCGGCCGTGGTCTCCGCCAGAGCGTCGTAGTCGAGCCACTGCAGCGGCTTGGAAAAAAGATGCAGCCGCGATCGCGCCGCAGCCGGTGCATCGCCGCGCACCGGCGCCGCGTTGACGACGGCCGCTGCGATCCCGACACGAAGGAAGTCCCTCCGCAGCATGGCTAGCTTCGCTCCTCGAGGCCGGTCGTTTCAGGACAGAACCAGATGAACACCACGCCCAGCAGGTAGATGGCCGAGAGGATCGAGCCCGCGGCGGGAAAGCTGCCGCCGAAGAGCCCCATCAGCTGGGCCGTCTGCAGCGTGCCGATCGCCGCGAGCACGCGGCCGAAGTTGTAGGCGAAGCCCTGGCTGGTGGCCCGGATGGCCGTCGGAAAGAGTTCCGGCAGATAGAGTGGAAACCATCCATAGAAGGCGGCCGTCACGCCGCCGGCAAGGCAGACCGACGCCAGGAAGCCGGAGGTGAATGCGGTGTGGCCCTGGTAGAGCCAGAGCAGCGACACCACCGATCCCAGGCACAAGAGGGCGTAGGTCAGGCGGCGGCCCAGCCGTCCGGCCAGAAACGCCGCGCTGATGGTGCCGATCACTGCGCCGATCGCCGAGGCAAGTTGCGTGTATTCCTTGGCGAACTTCTGCGGCGTGTCGCGCGAGAGTTCGATCGCCCAACTCGGCGCCCACTGCAGCGATCCCCACGTGCCGAGGAGCGCCACGCCGGCGAGCATCGCCCCCTGCAAGAGCCGACGCTTGAGCGTGGCCACCTCGCTGGCGCGGATCTCACCCGCAGCCATCGCGCGGGAGAGATACATCAGCACCGGATGGAGGAAGCCGCGAAAGGCGGCGAGGACGCCCAGCGGCGTCACCACCGCCCGCAGCAGCCGCGAATCGACCGCCGGTGACCAGACGGCGATCACCGCCGCGGCCCCGACCGCGCCGGCCACGGTCGCCAGCAGGTCGCGGCCGGCCCAGTGGATCGTCCGGCCGCTCCGCTTCTCTTCTTCCCAGCGGTGCGACTCGGGCACGCAAGCGCGGATAAAAAACACCAAGAGCGCCGGCAGCGCGCCCGCGATCATCAGGAACCGCCAGGCCTGGTTCGCCAGCAGCGATTCCACCCACGGCGCGGG
>Ga0209829_10003170_pt1 | contig 12091 bp, 8 predicted proteins | sample C_140205_EF_Meta_FD_187311 | JGI IMG/M metagenome (GOLD analysis project Ga0209829, IMG submission 187311) | Freshwater microbial communities from Lake Croche, Canada to study carbon cycling - C_140205_EF_MetaG (SPAdes) (version 2) | ecosystem: Environmental > Aquatic > Freshwater > Lake...
GCGGGACGGGTGAGCATAGAATGACCCGAGCACCTTTTGCCTTGGCGCTGCGGGCAAAGGTCTTGAGATACCAACCGAAGGAATGGACGTCATCGATGCGGCCGTCCGGCATCACGACCTTCTCGACGTCGTTGCCGATGCCCTTGAGTGATCCGCGGAGCCTGCCAGTGCCATCGAGTGGACTGATGTCGTTGTGTCCGAACTGAATGATGACGAAATCGCCCGGCTTCAGTCCATCGACGATCTCCTGCCAGCGGCCTTCGTTGAAAAAGGTCCGCGAGGAGCGGCCACCGATGGCGCGGTTGATGACGTGGATCTTCTTTGGGTCGAAGAAGCTGCCGAGGTCCTGGCCCCAGCCGCGCATGGGAAAGTTGCACTTCACGGTGGAGTCGCCGGCGATCCAGAGGGTGGGAAGTCCGGAGTTGCCGGCCTTTTTCTTTGGCGCGCCATGATCATCGACCAGCAGACGATCGTCTTCCTGTGACCAAGCCAAACCCGCGGCGAAAAGGAATACGGACGCCAACCCAAGATTGGTCCGGCGACGAGAGTGTCGGGGAGGGATTGGATTCATGATCGAACTTTAGGGCTTTTGTGGGTGACGAGTCCATTCCCCTCTCGGGTATGGCTTTCTGCACAAGTCTAACAGGCGTCTTGGATTTTTCTTGCGGGATGATCCGATTCCTCGCCAAAAACGGATTTACCTCAACATGAGATTGGTACCATTGAACTGCACCCCACGACTTCTCGCGCTGGCAGCGATTTTCGCAATGCCCAAGGCCATGGGGATCAGCGCCTGGGAGTCGGTGGCGCGTGCAGAATTCGCCGTGATGGATTCTGACCGTAGCGGAGGAGTTCGTGTCATGGAGCTGGCCGCTTTCCGCCGCGACAAAGGCAGCATTTCTTGGCTTTTGAAGACAGCAACTTGGCTGGAGTTCACACGGGCTGATCGGAACGGCGACGAGTCGATCAATCTGGAGGAGTGGCTTGCCTATCGGATGAATCGAGTGGCGAACCAGCTTGGTGACCAGGTCCAGCGTTTCAGGTCTGCGGACAGGAGTGGCGATGGTGAATTGAACGTCCGGGAAATCCGCGCGGCCTTTCTACCCCGGTTGTCTCCTCAGCAAGCGACGGATACCTTGGCATGGCTGGATTCTGATGCGGATGGATTGCTCTCAATGGGTGAGTTTTTCCGGTATGTTGAACTGAGTCCGAACGCGCTTCGAGGCATGCGCCGACGCGATGCTGAAGACCTGCTCCTGGCGATCGGAGGTGCCTTCAACTACACGGTTTTCAATGGGGCCGTGGTGGACTACTTTGCCCCTGTCCATTCGCTTTATTGGCTCCGTTCGGACGCTGATGTCATTACGGCATGTGGCTACCAGATCAATCTCGATTTCCTGGTCGGAAAGTCGGTAGCCGACGCGGTGATGGAGGCGGATCTCGCCATGTTGTTGCCTGCAGGCCCGATGCCGACGGGAACGGTTCCTCCCGACGAAGGGGGGACGATGCCGGAGAATTCGAAGAGGCCCATTTACGTTGGAAATTTCGTTTGGGATCGAATTGATGCCAGTGCCTCTCAGTCCGGGGCTACGTTGACCGGAATGCCGCCCGTGTTGCCTCCCGTGGCGTTTTATCCCGGTCCGTACAATTTCGGGAATCTGTTGCCCCAGCATCCCTACCTGGTCATCTACGCAAAGAATGGCGTCGTGAGTTATTTGCAGATCACGATGGGCAGCCCGCCTCGTCCTTAAGTGTAAGCTCAGACCGGCGTCAGCCAGGTCTCACGGCGGAACCAGGTTTCCTGTCGCTTGGCGTATTGGCGGGTAGCGATGATGATCTGCTCCTCGCAGGTAGCGCGATCAATCTCGCCACGGAGCAGCGATTGGATTTGCGGCAAGCCGATGGCTTTTTGGCAGGTGATGGAAAGCGGTCCGAGGGCGGCGATTTCCTCGATCGCCCCGTCCTTCAGCATCCGGCGGGTGCGGCGTTCGATGCGGATGTGGAGGTCGGGCCGGGTGCGCTGGATGACGTAGCCGCGAAGGGAGGCGGTGCGTTCGGCAGTGGCCTGTTCCCAGCTATCGCGCAGCTCGGAGGCCTTCTGGCCGGTGAGTTTGCAGATCTCCAGGGCGCGACCGACGAAACGGCGGTTTTGCTTTTCAATGCGGGCGGCTTCGACGGGGTCGAGCTCCATTAGCTGCTCGAACAGCTCATCGAGGGGAAGCGCGTCCATTTCCTCGCGCAGGGCGGCGTCACCGGTGGGGAGAGGCGAGGCACCGTGGGTGAGGAATTTCAGGTAAAGTCCGGAGCCGCCAGTGACGATCGGCGTGCGGCCTCGGGAAATGATGTCGGCGATGACCGGTTCGGCCAGTCGGGTGTAGGCCATGGCGTCGTTCGCGATCGAGGGATCGAGGACGCTGAAGAGATGGTGGGGGACGCTTTCCCGTTCTTCAATACCGGGCGCGGCGGTGAGGACCTCCAGCCCGCGATACAGTTGGAAGGCGTCGGCATTGACGATCTCGCCGTCGTGCTTCTCCACCAGCTCCAGCGCGAGAGCGGTTTTTCCAGAGGCCGTGGGGCCGCAGACGTAGAGGGGGGAGAGCACGAAATTCGGAGAAATTTTCAGTGTTCAGTCCCCAGTTTCAAGGGGGTATTCTGCGCCGAACACTTGAAACTGAATCCTTGAACCTCGCCGCAGGCAAAAGAAAGCCCCCACGCGGGCTGGCCGAGCGGGGGCTAGGAATTTAAGAGTCCGTGATCAGGCGACGTCGTGATGGGCTTCGGCCGCTGGAGCTTCCTCGGCTGGAGCCGGGGTTTCCTCGGTGACGGCGACTTCTTCCACCGCAGGAGCGGCTTCGGCGTCGACGGCGACGGCTGGCACGGCGACGGCGACGGCTGGCACGGCAGCGACGACGACGGGCTTCGGCTTGCTTTCTTCGCGATCTTCCTGTTCCTCACGCTCGTCCTGGCCCTTCGACTTGGCGCCGGAGACGTTCATTTTCCGGCCCATGAAGGGCTGGTCGTGAAAGACCTCGACTGCGCGCTTGGCGTCGTCGAAGTGGAGCATTTCCACGAAGGCGTAGCCCTTCGAGCGGTGGGTGTTGCGGTTGTAAACGATCTCGACGTTGCGGACACCGCCGATGCCCTTGAAGAGATCACCGAGGTCGCTTTCGCTGACATCATAGGACAAGTTGCCAACATAGAGGCGCGGGGACTCGACTGGGCCGCGTTCGAATTCGCGGCGAGGGGAGTCGCTGCGTGCGATGCGGATGTTGGCCTTGACTGGACGATCGGCCCCGGGCTCCCGGGGTTCACGCGGCTCGCGGGGTCCACGATCATTTCGTTCGCCGCGTTCCGGGCGTGGCGGGCGGACGGGTTCCTTGTAGAGGCCGATGGCCCTGAGGAGCTTTTGCCAGAAGGTCAGTTTGACCGGTTGGGGTTGACGGCGTTCGCGTGGGCCACGGTCCTGGTAGTTGGAGCCTTGGCGGTTCGGGCCTTGTTGGCCCTGACCTTGTGGACGGCCGTTGGGGTTGTGTTCTTGGCTACGGTTTTGGCCGCCGCGGTTGCGGCGGCGACGTTTTTGTCCCGGATTGCGGGAGTCTGGTGCTGCGTTCGACATGGTATCGCATGGGTCGGGGTGTTGCGGGCGGACCGGCGCGGTGAGCTTGGAAGCCCCGCGGGTGCGGACTATTCCGGCGCGACATGGATTTTACGGCTTTTTGGTGCCGGGGCGAACAGCCGCTGCAAGACAGGGTGGGCGTTCGCTGGGATCCGTGTCGGCCGACTTGCGCCGCCGCTCGGGAGCAGGGAGCTTCCGGTTTCCGAAGCTGCGGCGATCCCCTGTGACCCCGCATGCGGGGGTGCCGTGAGAGTGGCACTGGAACGGCGGCGAACATCCGGGTTGATGGGAAATTTCCTGCTGCGGGCGGAAACTACGGCGAAAAAGGGGTTTGGCAAGGCATTAAGGCAGGTTCGGCGGGTTTGGTATTGAGTCGCGGGATTCGGGCGGTAAGTTCGCGCCGGTTTCATGAGTCATCAATTTTCAACCGGGCTGTTTTTCCTCCTTCTCTCGCTGATCCCGCCATCTGTTGGGGCTCAGGCCCCCGAGAGCGTGATGGTTCTGGAGGCATGGTCTGGAAAGGTCCTGATCGCCTCGAACGCCACCACCAAGCGTCCGATCGCCAGTTTGACCAAGATCGCGACCGGTTCGATCGTCGTCGATTGGGCGAATGCCACCCAGACCGATCTGGGGACGGCGATGCTGACCGTGCCGGAGTCGATCAGCCAGATCGGCGGGCCAAATCCGATGAAGCTCCAGCCGGGAGACCGGATCAGTCTGCGTGATGCCCTCTATTCGGCCTTGCTTGGCTCCGACAACCTGGCTGCCCAAGCACTGGCTAACCATGTGGGTCGTGATTTCCTGTCCCGTCGGGGAGGGAGTGGAGATCCGGTGGGGGCCTTTGTTGCCGAGATGAACAAGCTCGCGAAGGCATTGGGCATGAACTCGACGCGTTATGTGAACCCTCATGGCCTCGAACTGCCTGGGGCGCAGGGCTATTCCACGGCGGCCGACGTCGCGCGGATCTCGGTCTATGCCATGCGGCGCAATGCATTTTCCTTCATCGTTCGTCAAAAAGATCGGAAGGTGACGGTGATTGGTGCTGTCGGCACTCGCAGTTACACGGTGATGACTACGAATGAGTTGATTGGACAAGAGGGGATACTCGGGGTGAAGACCGGCACGACCAATGCAGCGGGACCCTGTGTTTCTGTTTGCATGGAGCGTGATCCATTGGTCCGCAAGAAGCCGGACGGCAGCAAGGGTGTGACTCCGCGGCGGATCATCGCCGTGGTGCTGAACAACCCCGATCGTTTCGGCCGCGCCCGCGCTTTGCTTTCGCAGGGCTGGGGGATCTATGACCCCTGGCTTGGTTCCGGGGCACCGGTGGAGGATCCCAAACGTGAACTCATCAAGGTGGAGGATCCCCGCTGATCCGGTCTCCTGTTCCTTTTCAAACAAGCCAAACAACACCCAGCCCTACACTCGACATGCGTATCGGAATTCTCAACAGCGGCGGCGATTGCCCCGGACTCAATGCGGTGATTCACGGCGTCGTGGGTGCGGCGGATCAACTTGGTTGGGAAGTGATCGGATTCCGCGATGGATTTGAAGGGCTTCTTCCACCCGGGGATTTCACCGTCCTCAAGCCGAAGGATACGGTGGGAATCCTGAAACTAGGCGGCACCATTCTGGGTACCACCAACAAGGGCCACTTCGCCGCCAAGGTCGGCAAAGGCGACATCGCCGAAGTGCCGGTCGATATCGTGGCCAAGGCCAAGCGGACGATGGAGCAGCTCGATGTGAAAGCGCTGATCATCGTTGGTGGCGATGGCTCCCTGACCACTGGACTTCAGCTTTATCGTGAAGGCTGGCCGATCATTGGCGTGCCGAAAACCATCGACAACGACCTTCGCGCCACGGCCATGACCTTCGGCTTCGACAGCGCGGTCAACTCCGTGGTCGATGGACTCGACCGCCTCCACACCACGGCGGAAAGCCACAAGCGGGTGATGGTGTTGGAAGTCATGGGTCGTCACGCCGGTTGGATCGCTCTGTGGGGTGGCATCGCGGGTGGTGCCAGCGTGATCCTCATTCCGGAAATTCCATTCAGCTTCGAAAAGGTCGCGCAGCACATCAAGGAACGGGATGCCGACGGCCACCACAGCTCGTTGGTGGTCGTTGCCGAAGGCGCCACCTTGCCGCAAGGGGATATCGTCACGGTGGCGGGGAACGAGGGCGGCGAAGTCCGTCTCGGGGGAGTCGGCGAGGTTGTCGCCAGCCGTCTCCAGCAGCTCACCGGCAAGGAAACCCGATCCTGCACCCTTGGTCACCTCCAGCGTGGCGGGGCTCCCACCTCTCTCGACCGCATCCTCGGCATGCGTTTCGGCGTGATGGCGGTGAAACTCGCTGCGGAAGGACGTTTCGGCCGCATGGTCAGCTACCAGTCCTACCATGTTGATTCGGTCCCGATCGAGGAGGCGGTCAATGAACTCCGCCTCGTTGAGAATGACAGCGAACTTGTCCAGGCTGCCCGTGCTGTGGGCATCAGCTTCGGAGATTGATTTCATGAGCCATGTGAATGATCGGCAGCAGCAGCGAAGGTAATTTCAGTTAGTTTATCATCTCGTCCTCTTCACCCGACATCCACCAGCCGCCACCAACCGTCATATGTCCACCGATCCACTCCTTCAACTTCTCCGCACCAAGGCCCGCTATGCCCATGACGAGCTCGCGGCCCTTTTGTCCCTCTCCGCGGATCAGGTCACGGACCGAATCACCGCTTGGGAAAAGGATGGCACCATCCTCGGTTACCAGGCCGTGGTCGATCCCGAAAAGGCGGACGCGGATGCCGTGGCTGCCTTCATCGAGGTGAAGGTCACTCCGGAACGTGGCGGCGGGTTCGACCGGCTTGCCCTGCGGATCGCCCGCTTTGATCAGGTGACGAGCTGCTACCTTGCCAGTGGCGGCTATGACCTGATGGTCGTTGTGGAAGGCGGCGACCTTCGCGAGGTCGCACGCTTCGTGTCTGAAAAGCTCAGCACACTCGACGGCGTGCTCTCCACGGCCACGCATTTCCGCCTGAAGACCTACAAGGAAAACGGCTTCATCTTTGAGCGTGAAACCGCCAGCGAGCGGCTCGCCGTCTCGCCATGACACGATAATGGCTGAACGCGGAGGGCTGGTCCTGAAACGATCGGCCCCTCGGACGAATCACCATCCATCCACCCCTTTTCCACATGGACTATACCTCTAAAATCGCCCACCACGTTGCTGGTATCCCGCGGTCCGGCATCCGCGATTTCTTCGAACTCGTGCAAGGCCGTGAGGGCGTCATCTCCCTCGGTGTCGGCGAGCCGGATTTCGTGACTCCCTGGCACATCCGCGAGGCCGCGATCTACTCGCTTGAGAAAGGCCAGACGACCTACACCTCAAACCTCGGCCTGCTATCGCTGCGCAAGGCGATCGCCAGCTATGTGGCCTCATTCTTCGAGGTGGACTATGAGGCGTCCAAGGAGGTGCTCGTCACCGTGGGTGTATCCGAAGCGATCGACATCGCGCTGCGGGCCCTGCTCAATCCCGGAGATGAGGTGATTTACCACGAGCCTTGCTACGTTTCTTACTGCCCGAGCATCGTCATGGCGTATGGTAAAGCGGTGGCGGTCGAGACCAGCAAGGACGACGGATTCTCGCTGAAGCCGGAAAGACTCGCTGCCGCGATCACGCCGCGCAGCCGGGTGCTGATGCTGAATTTCCCGACCAATCCGACGGGTGCCGTCGCCTCGAACGAGGACCTCGAAGGCATCGCCAGGCTCTGCATCGAGCATGACCTGATTGTCCTCACCGACGAGATCTACAGCGAGCTGCGTTACGATGGAGTGAAGCACGTCTCGATCGCCTCGCTGCCCGGCATGAAGGAGCGCACGATCCTTCTCCACGGCTTCTCTAAAGCCTTCGCGATGACCGGCTTCCGCCTCGGTTATGCGTGTGCGCCCCAGCCGATCATCGAGGCGATGATGAAGATCCACCAGTATTCGATGCTTTGCGCCCCGATCACGAGTCAGAACGCCGCACTCGAAGCCTTGGAGAACGGCACGCCATCGATGATCGCGATGCGTGACAGTTATCATCAGCGTCGGGATTTCCTGGTGAAGCGCCTCAACGAGTTCGGCCTGTCCTGTCACCTTCCTGGCGGCGCGTTCTACGTCTTCCCTGACATCCGTGCCACAGGTAAATCCAGCAAGGATTTTGCCATGGGTCTTCTCGCGGCGGAAAACGTTGCAGCGGTTCCCGGAAGTGCCTTCGGCCCGAGCGGGGAGGGGTTTCTCCGCTGCTGTTATGCGACCGGCTTTGATGATTTGAAGCTGGCGATGGACAAGATGGAGCGCTTCGTTGGAAATCTCTAACAGACCCATGAAAGCGGCCCCGCAGAACGACGCCGAAGTCAGATCGTTCACGCGGGCGCATGTGCTGCCGTTTATCGTCTTCATGGCGTTCCTGCTGCTTCTTCAGTTCGCAGGATCGTGGATCACGTGGAAGCATCCGGATGCTCCCTGGTGGCGGCGTGCGCCCGAGCAATGGCTTTATCCGGTGCAGGCGCTGGTGACCTTCGCGTTCGTGCTGCGTGACTGGAACTACTACGACTTCCGTTGGTCGTGGAAAGGATCGCTCACGGGAGTCGTTTTTGGAGCGGTTGGTATCGGGATCTGGCTACTGCCGACGACGCTCTATGATCATCTCGGGCTGTCGAAGGACCCCGGAGGCTGGCTGGGTTTCCTGGGTGTGGCGGCGAGAACCGAGGGCTTTGATCCCGGGATTTTTCAATCGCCGGTCGCATGGTGGTCGGCGGTCATCCTGCGCTTCTTCCGGGCGTCGGTGGTGGTGGCCCTGGTGGAGGAGGTTTTCTGGCGAGGCTTTCTCATGCGCTTTGTGATGGATTGGGAAGGGGAGTGGTGGATGCAGCCGTTTGGTCGGCCGGCCTGGCGCTCGTATCTGATTGTTACCGGCCTGTTCATCGCGGCGCACGGAGCTTTGGATCGTCCTGCTGCGCTGGTCTACGGGTCGCTAACCTACTTGCTCTGTGTGAAATCGAAGAGCCTCGGATCCTGCGTCGTCATGCATGCCACCGCCAATTTCCTGATGGGTCTCTACATCATGGCCTACGGGAAATTCGGACTCTGGTGAACGGTTTACTGAAAAAATGCGCCTGATTCTACGGTGATTAATTCGCCACCGTAATTTCGTTGCTGCTTTTTCCCGATTGGGTAGAAAATCTGCTTTCATTTACAATCCATGAGACGCCTCCGCTCACCCAAACTGCGCCTATTTGTCGCTTTTTCCCTGATTTTGGGGATGATTTTGACCGTCTTCTTCATGTCGAGGCAAGCAGTGCCACAGGCTGAAGAAAGTCAGATAGTCAAAGCTGGGACTCTCACCGGAAATGGGACTGCCCCGGCTTCGGAAATCATTGCAGGTGTGGCGGGTGAGGCTTTGGTCGATCTTCCGGAGCAGCGCTGGAGCCTTTCGGATGGCGGTCGGAAAAAGGAATTCCAGCTCGCACTGGACGAAGTCGTGATCCGCGATGCCGAGGGGATGGATCACCGCAAGCAACTCGTTCCGGCTGCGACCCGCGCGACCTACGCCAATCGCATCGCCGAACTGGCTTCCGAAGGCACGGTGCTGCCAGTGGTTTACCCTGCGGATGAGGAAAAGACCCCGAATAATTTCCGCTTGGTGACGTCGAGCTTGCTTGTTGAGGCCGCCCAAGGAGTCGATCGCGATGCCTTGCCGGGCGCGTTGAAACTCCCCGTCGAATCGCGGCCCGAAGCTTCGCCGCACCACATCGTCCTCTCCGCTTCCTCACCACTGGCCGCCCTGGCGGGCCTTGATGTCTGGCGCACGCTGGCAAACGTCGCCTCCGCCGATGTCCTTCTCGCCCGTGAGCAGACAAAGCGGGCAATGCCGAACGACACCCTTATCAACAACCAGTGGCATCTGAAGTTCAACAACCAAACTGGGGCGCTCACGGGAACCGACGTGAACATCGAGTCGGTCTGGAACTATCCCGCCGCCTCGCTTTCCGCGAACACCTGGCGGGGCAACGGCATCCGCATCGGCATCGTCGATGACGGCCTCCAGACCGCGCATCCCGATCTCGCCGCCAACGTGGACACGGTCAACGACAAGGACTGGAATGGCAACGACGCCGATCCGAATCCCGGCACAGGAGACGATCACGGCACCGCCTGTGCGGGAAATGCGGCGGCACGCGGTAACAATTCCCTCGGCGTTTCCGGCACGGCTCCCGAGGCCACCCTGGTGGGCATGCGCTTGATTTCCGCGGCCGCCACCGATGCCCAGGAAGCCGAGGCAATGAGCTACTTGAAGGACATCATCCAGGTGAAGAGCAATAGCTGGGGACCGGCCGATGACGGTCAAACCGTCGAAGGTCCGGGCACTCTCGCCAAGGCCGCCTTCGCGGACGCCACCACCAATGGCCGTGGCGGGCTCGGAACCATCTTCCTCTGGGCCGGTGGAAACGGCGGCGACGTGGGTGACAACTCGAACTACGACGGTTACGCGAACTCGATCTACACGATGGCGATCGGTGCCTATGACAGCCAGAACCGCCGGGCCTACTACAGCGAACCCGGTGCGAACCTGATCGTCGTGGCTCCCTCGAGCGGTGCCACGCCATCGCTTGGCATCACCACGGTCGATCGATCGTTAGCCAATGGCTACAACACCGGCTCGACCTCTGGAGAAATTTCCGACGCGAACTACACCCAGACCTTCGGCGGCACTTCGTCGGCGACCCCGACAATGGCGGGGATCGTCGCCGACCTCCTTCAAAGCAAGCCCACCCTCGGCTGGCGCGATGTTCAGGAGATCTTCATTCGCAGTGCGAAGAAGGTGAATCCATCCAACAGTGGCTGGGCGAACAACAGCGCGGGTTTCCATTTTCACCATGACTACGGTGCCGGTCTTGTCGACACTGCCGCCGCCGTCGCACTGGCCTCCACCTGGACCAATCTCCCTGCGACCGCGACGCCCGTCGTCAGCAGCCAGACTGGCCTGAGTGTTTCGATCCCGAACAACAACGCGACTGGCATCACCCGCACCTTCAATCTCTCATCGAGCAACCTCCGCGTTGAGCAGGTCACGGTCCGTGTGAACATCAGCCATCCCTCCAGCGGGGATCTCGCCATCACCCTTACTTCGCCCACCGGCATGGTCAGCAAGCTCTCGGAGGTCCATACCGACCCCAACAGCCACTTCACCGACTGGACCTTCATGTCCACTCGCAGCTGGGGCGAGAACTCGGCAGGAAACTGGACACTGAAGATCGCCGATGGCAGCAACACCAATACGACGGCCGGCACCTTGTCGCTGGCCACGTTGACGGTCTATGGCACCAATGCGACTCCGGTGAATCCTCCACCAGTGGTCCAGATCACTTCTCCTGCAGACGGCACCGTGTATAGCCCCGGCGCAACCGTGAATGTCTCGGTCAACGCCACCGATACCGTCACGGGTGGTGGTGCGGGGACGGTCACGCAGGTCCAGCTACTCGACAACGGCAGCGTGATCGCAACGGACATCACCTCGCCCTATGGCTTCACGCTCACGCCCGCTCTCGGCGCGCATGCCCTGGTCGCCCGGGCGACGGATAGCGAGGGCGCGACTGCGGATTCCTCCACGGTGAACCTCACGCTTGTGAATTCTCCGCCGGTCATCACGGCCGCTGTCATCGGCTCCTCTCCAGCGTATGACGACACCGTGCTGACTGTCTCCGGAGTGGTGGCGACGGATCCCGACGGCACGACGCCGACGGTTTCCTACCAATGGCAGTCGAGCGCGGACGGAGTTTCCTTTTCCGATGTGTCAGGTCTTTCACAGGGATTCCTGCCTGCGGATTCCTCGCGCTCCGGACTGGTTTGGCGCTGCAAGCTGACGCCTTCCGACGGCATTGTCTCGGGTGCGGTCTTCTTCACCAACGGCGTCAATCTGGTGGATCGTCCGACGACCTCGATTGCGGCTGGAAACAGTTACACTTACCAGAGCGGTCTCGTTTTGCGGTCAGGTGGCGGCGGCTTGTCGCGGGATGCTATCATCAACGAGTTCAGCCAAGGGCCGACTGGCGGCACGGCGGAGTGGATCGAGTTCCTCGTGCTCCGGACCGCCGACCTGCGCGGATGGAAATTCAAGAACGCATCGGGGGCGACGGTGACCTTCGCGAGCACTTCGGTCTGGCAGGGCATCCCATCGGGCACCCGCCTCGTCGTTTACAATGGGGCTTCCAAGGATACCCTGCTCCCCGCCGAAGATACGGATGCGGCGGATCACAAGATGGTGATCTCCAGTTCCGACGCGACCTACTTCACCGGCACCTGGCCGGTGCTTGGAAACAGCGGAAGTGCTATTTTCCTGACCAATGCGGCGGACACGGTCATCGCCCAGGTCGGATACGGCAGCAACACGACCGCCACCTTCAACATCGGAGCCGTCGGTTCAGGAAAATCCGCCTACTACGCC